>Ga0307489_10000083_pt1 | contig 46115 bp, 57 predicted proteins | sample SB12metaG_FD_202247 | JGI IMG/M metagenome (GOLD analysis project Ga0307489, IMG submission 202247) | Sea-ice brine microbial communities from Beaufort Sea near Barrow, Alaska, United States - SB 1.2 | ecosystem: Environmental > Aquatic > Marine > Coastal | place: USA: Alaska | collected... | reverse complement strand
CTATGAACTGTCAAAATACAGTCAGCCATATTTGACCAGTGGCTAGATCCTGATATTGAATAGCTGTCAGGTGGCGAATATCCACCATTGGTTTCTCTTGGTAATTTAGTTGGATGAGCTACGCACCAAACTACAGCATTGTGCATCCTACAGAACTTCTTACATTCTGATATGAAGTCTCTTATATGCTCATCTTCCCTCTTACCCTGCTTTCTATTGGCATCTACTTCATTATATGGATCTATTACTAGCCCAACTCCTTGAGCTGCAGATCCGTATTTGTAAACAAAGTTCTTAGCTGTTTTCATAATTAGATCTACAGAAGGTATGGCATCTCTTGTTTCTATAAAATAGAAGTGCTCATCAATAAACTTCATACCTCTAATCACATCCTCAGGGGTCATTCTTTCATTTAGAGTTTCATCAAAACCTTTACCTATATAGAGCTGCAATAATCTTCTTATGTGCATTGCTGTAGAGTGCTCAGGTGAGAACACGCAAAATCTCCACCCATGTTTTTCTGCAAGTTTAATCAGTATGCTAGAAAGCATTAATGACTTACCATGATTAGGGATTCCAGTAATACAGTGAAAAGTACCTTTCTGAATCTTGTAGATCTCATCTAAGCCATCCATTCCAATCTCTATAGGCTTAACATATCTACCCTCATAAAGATCCATGATCTCATTAGAATAATCACTAGCTTTATATAGACCCTCTACTGGATATGGTATAGCTCCATTGACAAGATCTTTAAGAGCCTGTTCTCCATGCTTACATAAAACATCATTAGCATCTTTACAGTCATCATACTTGCTTAGGTTTACATACCATGCCTTGTCTTTACCAACTCTATATAAGAGAGATTCTTTTAGAGCTCTTCCTGCTTCATCATCATCACAAAATAAGATCACCTTATCTGCAACTAAAGGTGAATTTCCTAGACCCTTAAACCTTGCATCATTAAGATCCGTAGAGACTGTTGAAGATGCTCCATCACTTAAGGTTGTAACATTTTTAAATCCAACTTGAGCCAAAGAAAGAACATCTATTTCACCCTCAACAAAAATAACCTCTTCTTGATCATGAATGTTCTCATAGTTATATAAGATCTTCTTGGCTTTGGCAGCCTGTCTAAATTCTTTATTTGTGGTCCTGTATTTAACATTGGCAATGGTCCCATCTTTGTCAAAGTATGGAAGAGCAATCCAATTATTTTCATTGTAAATCTTGAAAGCATCAATAACCTTTTTAGAAATCCCTCTCTTTTGAAAATAGTCTGCTACAAAATTATCCTGACTTGGGTTCTCAGGAACCTTAGGTCTAACCCAATCATTTCTTTTAAATGTATTAGATCCATCTCCTGATCCACCAGTCCATTCACAATGATGACATTTCCAAACTACAGAACCTCCTTCTATAGTTACAGACAAAGGGTTGTCTCTTGGATTATGGGGTGGTTGGCATTGGGGACACTTAAGTTTCTGATTACCATCAGCTAAGTGTTTAGTGTTAATACCTGCTTCTGCAAGTTTCTGACTTATGTCTATCATTTTATTTATCCTGCTATTTTATTTAATTTATTATTCTTGATTCTATGTTCATTGTTTTCCATGTCAAGATACCTTTTCTGATTTAACCATGTAGCAGGATGGGGAATAAATTGAGTTTCCCTTTTCTCAGCTTTGCATAGATACATAAATCTCTTAGCCATCTCATTCATCTTACGGGGGTCATATGACTTGCACTCTTTGTGATAAGATTTCTCAGCCATATGTCTACCAATCCTACGAGGGTAGATCATATAAAAGTCACCAAACAAACAATCTAAGTTATCTTTTTCATGATCATAAGAAGTGCCATCACCCTTATTAAGATCTTTAGTTTCTTCTTTTGTATCCTCTTTAGTATTGGAGGGGGTGGGGACAAGGGGGCTATGGGTATCAGGACCCACTACCTCCTCCTCTGAAGCCCCTAAGGGGTCTGCAGCCCTAAGGGTGAGATGATACCTGTTTGATGTATGTCCGCCCTGTTTTGTTTTCCTATGTTCAATCTTAAGTAGACCTAACTCTTCAAACTCTTTTATGATGTTTGCAATATGTTTTGTATCTTTAAGACCTGCAAGTTTTGCTATATGTTTGTATGACGGATAACAAGAGTTTTTATCATCACAATAATTTGCTAACAAGATTAAGATTAATCTCTTAGTTGGGGTCTGACCTTTGAACTCTAATTTCAAAGCCTGATTGAGACACTCTATTGACATAAAGACCTCACATAGTCTTTGCACTTTTTAAGACTAGGATTCTGACCTAGATATTCTTCTCCATCATATATCACATACCAAAGGTCAAGGTCAGTGATGGTAAAGTTAAGATATCTATAGACTAGATCAACGTGCTTTTTACCTTCTCTTTTGAAGGTGATTCTATTTTCCATAATTTTCTCCTCTCTGTTACGGGTTTACTAATATGCCACATTGTACTAATTAGTCAAGTCTGAATGTGGGCTCTCTTTTCTTATCTTCTATTCTCCAAACTCTCCATCCTTCTTTTACTTCTCTTAGAGCAAACTGGTGATCCCAGTATCCATGCACCATCCAATTATGAGCTCTTGATCTAAATTTGTTTGCAGCAGAATGAGATCCAAACAAAACAGAATCTCCAATCTCCATATCATGCAAGGTCCAATAGATGTCATCAATCTTAAGCCTATGACTCTTTCTACCTAATGGATCACATAGCTCAATGAGTGGAATGTTCTTATCTATTTCTAATGGCATCAAGCAGCCCTCCTTTCATCATGGCAAAGGACCTCATCTAAGAGATCCTCATAGGTTTTATATACCCATCCAAACTTTCTAGTAGGATGTGATCTAAGTATTTTAGTTTTTTTGGTTATAGGTATATCTAATTCACGGGCTCTTTTATAGACATTGTGTCTTTCTATAAATTCTTCTTTGGTATGATGACAGCACTTGTCCCACTTAGCTCTACTAATCCTAGTAAAGTTTTGATCCATAGTGGGACTCTTATATTTTACCCACTTATAACCTACTCTAGCTTGGACCATTCTATATCCATCTATGTAGACCCAGTATTGGGGTAGTTTTTCTGCAGATCTATCCATTTTATATTCTCCTATTTTTATTGATCTAAATACCATTATACCATATTGGAATACATATGTCCAATCGGGATATATTCCATGTTGTTCTTTTTAGAAAAATAATGATAATATGTGAGAATCTATGACTAAGAAAGCAGCTAAAAATAAACTAACCCCTGAACTAAGAACTTTAATTAAGTCTGAGTTTGTGCAAGGTTGCGAGTTAGAAACAGGTGATAGAAAGCATTACACAATAGAAGAGCTGATCAAAAAACATAATGTAGCATCAGCCACCTTATACAGAGCTGCAAGATCTGAAGGTTGGAAAGCATTAAGAGAACAGTTTGAAACAGAGATCCAAGAATTATTAAATGAGAAGAGAGCTAAGAACCTAGTAAAAGAAGGTAAGGCTTTTGATGATAAATTTATAGATAAGTCTAAGGACATCATAAAACAAGTAGAGTATTACTTTGCTATGAACACTGCTGCCCTTGAGATGAAAAGTAAACCATTTCCACCTCAACAATTATTAGGACTATGTAATGCTCTTACAGTAGCTCAGAAACTAAGCAAAGTTGCTATGGGTGAAGTAACGGAGAATATTAATGTCAACAGCACTGTCAAAGAAGCAGAATCTTTCAGAAGAGTTATGGACCTCTTACACGGAGTTAAGAAAGACCGCCTTAACAGCGACAGCGAATCACTACACTGAATGGCTGACAACAGCTAGGAAGAAGCAGCTAACACCTGAAGCAGATTATCTTGTATGGCTAATACTAGCAGGAAGAGGATGGGGCAAGACAAGAACAGGAGCAGAAGATATTGCAATCTATGCAATGGACAATGAGAATGTTAATTGTGCTGTAGTAGCACCTACTCATGGAGATCTAAGAAGGGTTTGTTTCGGTGGTCCCTCAGGATTGCTCTCAATCATACCTAAAGAATGTTTGTTAAAGTCTAAAGAACAAGCAGGATATAGCTCAACAGTTTCAGAGATCCGCCTATGGAATGGATCTAAGATCATAGGCTTTGCAGCACAAGAACCTGAAAGACTTAGGGGTCCTCAGTTTCATAGAGCATGGTGTGATGAAGTTGCATCATGGCGATATCCTGAAGCCTTTGATCAGCTTATGTTTGGTCTTAGACTAGGAGATAAACCTCAGGTAACAATTACTACTACACCTAAGCCCACTAAACTAATTAAAGATCTTGTTGGCAGAGATGATGTTTATCTTACAAGGGGATCCACCTTTGAGAATCAAGCCAACTTAGCAGACTCAGCACTGGAAATGCTTAAAGAAAGGTATGAAGGAACAAGTCTAGGTAGACAGGAACTATATGCAGAGATCATAGAGGACTTTGAAGGAGCTCTATGGAGCCCTAAGATGATAGATGAAGCTAGGATCAGTGATGATAGAGAACTCATGAAGATAGTTGTTGCAGTAGATCCTGCTGTAACTGCTAATGACAACTCTGATGAGACTGGTATTATAATAGTGGGTAAAGATTATAATAATGAGTTCTATGTCCTAGAAGATCTATCAGGCAGACATACTGCTGATAAATGGGGTAGAATATGTGTTAATGCTTTTTATGAATGGGAAGCAGATAGAATTATATGTGAAACTAATAATGGTGGAGACTTGGTTGAGAGGTTAATAAGAAACATAGATACAAATGTTCCTTATAGATCTGTCAGGGCAACAAGAGGTAAGATCCTTAGAGCCGAGCCAATCGCAGCTCTATATGAGCAGAGAAGGGTGCATCATGTCGGTGCTTTCCCTGAGCTAGAACAGCAGATGTGTAGTTATACAGGCGATACACAAAGCTCTCCTGATAGACTAGATGCTTTAGTTTGGGGTTTAACTGAACTGAGCAAGTCTAGCGGAAATGTAAACTGGAGAATAAGTTGATATGGCAGATAATAGAAACATTTTAGATAGGTTGCTAAATAGAAATCAGCCTAATCAAACAAAGAACTCAAATATGATGGGTTACTTTGGTGTAGGTACTGAAGAGCCTAAGGCTTACAAATATCAGGACCTAGCAAAAGAAGGATATTTAAAGAACGCTATAGTCTATAGATGCGTTAATGAGATATCAAAGGGAGCTGCAGCAGTTGGCTTTCATGTAAAATACAAGAATGAAACCATCTTAGAACAGCATCCTTTAATAGATCTACTCAATAGACCTAATCCTCAGCAGTCTTATTCAGAGTTCTTTGGATCTCTATATGGATACCTGCTCCTTAGCGGTAATACATATATTCTTAAAACAGGCAGTGACAGAGGAGCTCCAAGAGAGCTGCATCAACTTAGACCTGACAGAATAGAAATCAAAGGCAGTGGCAATCCTATTCCTGAAAAATATATCTATAAAATCAATGGCAAAGTTCAAGGAACCTATGCTGTAGATCAAGACAATGGTTTTAGTGAGCTAAAACATGTAAAGCTATGGAATCCTTTAGATGATTACTATGGCTGCTCACCTTTACAAGCAGCAGCAGTAGAAGTAGATCAACATAACATGATGGCAAAGCACAATGTAAACCTCTTAGCTAATGGAGCAAGACCATCAGGAGCTGTCATATTCAAGCCGACAGATGATGCAGGGTTTGCCATGAACTTGACTGATTCACAAAGGCAACAACTGCTAACAGATTTAAACAATAGATTTAGTGGTGCGGGTAATGCAGGTAGACCAATGCTATTAGAGGGAGACTTTGACTGGAAGGAAATGGGTCTAAGTCCAAAAGATATGGACTTCTTAAATCTAAAACATCTATCAGCTACTGATATTGCTATGTGCTTTGGTGTTCCTTCTCAATTAGTAGGAGTGCCTGATTCACAAACATATTCAAATGTAGCAGAAGCAAGACTAGCTCTATATGAAGAAACAATCATACCTTATCTATCTAAGGTACAAAGTGACATGAATGAGTGGTTAGTTCCAATGTTTGGTGATGGCTTAAGCATAGAATTTGACGTTGATTCTATTCCTGCTCTATCAGAGAGAAGAAAGAAGATCTATGAGAATGTCACCAGTGCTGTAAGAGAAGGCATCATGACAAGGAATGAAGCTAGAGAAAGAATAGGACTAGAGCCTGTAGATGGTGGTGATGGTCTTTATGTTGCAGCTAATATGTTCCCTCTTGGTGATGGAGATGTTCCTGAACCTGCAGATCCAGTAGAAGAAGAAGATCTTGAAACCTATGATCCTGCAGAAGCAGAAGAGGAAGATGATAAAGACTTTGATGATTGGGTATCTATGAGCAAAGACATAGACACCTCTAAAGCTCTCAGTGATATAGATACTAAACCAACAGCTACTATGGCGAATAACGCAGAGAGAGGGTTGGCACTCAGAAAAAAGCATAAAAGGGGTGGGACCTCTATAGGAGTTGCTAGAGCAAATCAGCTAGTAGCTAGAGAGAACCTCTCCGTATCAACAATTAAAAGAATGTACAGCTTCTTTAGTAGACATGAAGTAGACAAACAAGGTCAGGGTTTCAACTCAGGAGAAGAGGGCTATCCGTCTGCAGGTAAAATAGCGTGGCTTCTTTGGGGTGGAGACTCAGGTTTTTCTTGGTCTAAATCTAAAAGAGATCAGATAGAAAGAGAAGAAACTAAGTCAGGATGGTTTGATCATGAGTTCTTGGAGAACAATATACCTACTATCTTAAAAGTAACTGCAGCAGTCAAGAAAGGATTAAAAAAGAAAGCTGATGATCATAATGAAAAGCATGGTGACAGTAACACTAAGAAAACAAATGTAAGAACCCTTACATCAGTATTCAATAGAGGTATAGGAGCTTACAGGACTAATCCTAGCTCAGTTAGACCTACAGTGAACTCAGAAGAGCAATGGGCTTATGCAAGAGTAAACAGTTATTTATACGCCTTGAGAAATGGGAAGTTCAGGAGTGGGAAGCATGATACTGACCTATTTCCTAAAGGACACCCTCTCTCAAGTAAATGAAACTAAAGACAAAGCAATTCCATACCTTTAAAAGGGGCAGAGTAAACTCTAGGCTAGAAGCTAGAAAGCAAAGAGTGCTTATTAATAATCTTTCTAAGAGACTCAATAAGAACCTATCTAGCCTATTCAGGAAGTTTACTAACACCAATCTATACTTATATAAGACAACAGGGATCTATGAACCCCAAGCAGCATCATTAAGACTTAAAGAAGATCTCTTTCCAGTAATGATGAGTCACTATAGAAGAGTGCATGTTGCAGTCTACAAGGGTAATGAAGAGCTTTATAAGGGACTATTCAAGTCTCAGGAAGCGTTTGTATTTGGTAGATCCACACAATTTGAATCAATGATAGCTCTCTATTTCGGATCTAAGGAGTTTGTTTTATCAGGCATAGCTGATGATATGTCTAATAAGATCCTCAGGCTTATAGGGCAAGGCAGAGCTGACAACTTAACTTTAGATCAGATCACAAGGAATGTATCTAGTCAGTTCTTACCTATCAGTCTTAGAAGAGCTAATCTAATAGCAAGAACAGAAACGCACAATGCAGCATCATTCTCTAATCACAAATATCATGAGCAGCTTCAGAGAGATATAGGAGTAGATATGGTCAAGAAGTGGGTGGCTACTTCTGATGATAGAACAAGATCTTTTCATGCTGAAGCTAATGGAACTGTTGTAGGTATGGATGATTTTTTCACTGTAGCAGGTGTAAGGATGAAGTACGCAGGAGATCCAAATGGGGGTGCTAAGAATGTTATCAACTGTAGATGCACTGTTGTCTATGTAGAAGCAGAAGATCAATTAGATGGAGATCTAGCAGGTGATTCAATAGATGGTATTACTGATACTGTTTCAAAATATGTACCTAAGATGACAAGAGGTGGATTTACACCTCAAAGAATAAACTTTAGAGACACTGTAGCAAGAGCATTAGGATCAGGTAATGCTCTTAAAAGGATCCAAGAAACAATTAAGAATAACGCTAAGAAGTGGGGAGTTGGTAATACATTAGATCCTGCTCTCTCAACAACTGGTGCAAGATCAGGTAATGCTATTCACCGATTTAGAGGGACTAATGCAAGAGACTTTGGTAGGACTACATTTACAAAAGCACAATTAAAGAACGCAGGATATACAGAATTTGAGTCTAAGCTGTTCTTTGAAGCACTAGACGAAGCCTTAGGAGACATGAATAAAATGTCTGAAGCCTTTGGTATACCTCCTTTAAGAGGATTTAAAGGAGCTAGAGGATCAAGAACTAATGCCAGTATGGGTGATGGTATTATGAATATAAATCTTAAAAATGTTAGAAAGTATTTTATGAGCAAAAAAACAGCCTTTGCAAGTGCTGAGACTGCAGAGGATCTTATAAAGGAAGTTGGTGATGCAGCTACAGAAGCAGCTAAACCTGACTACATGAAACTATCAAAATGGACAAGAGCTGATGATGCTAAAAATTTGCCTTGGTCTGTCAAGCAGTATGTAGATAATGGTGTAGATGAGTTTAAGACACTTATGTATCATGAGTATGCTCATCATATTCATCAATCTTTGCATTTAGATTTTACAGATCTAACTTCTTACTTAACTACTCTAAAAGCTGACGCGTTTGAAAGATATGTTGGCTTTGAAGTTGATTTAAAAGATAAGGTAAGTGGAAAACTTTTCCGTAGACCGATTAATAAATATAAGGAATATTGGGGTCCTTCAATGTATGGCAATAGTCAGCCTGTAGAATGGTTTGCTGAAAACTATGCACTATGGGCTTTAGGTGGTCATGACTCTTTAATATCACCTATATTTTTAGAATTAATAGAAGAGTTCATGGAGCATGGAAGGAACTTTAGCTTAGGGAGAAAAAGATAATGACTATGGAGCAACTACAATCAAAATATAACAAACTAATAGAAGGAGATCAGCCCTCAGTAGAAAACATTAAAGCAGCAAGAAAACTCTTAAGATCATACAAGACCAAAGATCCTGATGAAGAAGAGATTTTAAGTTGGTTGTTTGAAGGGTTGTATCTATTGAATGGATGAAGTATAAAAAGTATAGATTCCTAGAATCTTTCAAAGGAACAATAATAGATATTTACATATAGACATATGAAGAAAGGTATAACAGCAGGAGCTTTTGATTTATTACACGCAGGACATATAGCAATGCTTGAAGAAGCTAAGGCTGTATGTGATCACCTGCTTGTAGCAATCCAATTAGATCCATCATTAGATAGACCTGAAAAGAATAAACCAATCCAATCCATAGTAGAAAGGCAAATACAAATCAAAGCTATCAAGTGGGTAGATGATATTATTGTTTATAACAGAGAGCAGGAGCTCAGAGATATTCTTTACACCTTACCACTAGATATTAGGATCATTGGATCTGAATATATGGATCAATATTTTACTGGAAAGGAGATATGTGAAGAGATGGGAATAGAGGTTTATTATAACTCTAGGAAGCACCAGTTTAGCTCTACTGAGCTTAGAAAAAGAAAAGGGGTCATAGACCCCTCTTAGTGTTAGATACTCTTAAAAGTGCGGATCTTTATGCACTCCTTTGAGCAGCTCTAGCTGCATAGTAAGCTGATTCTTCAGCTCTTTGTATTGCTTTAATTTCTTTATATTCTTCTTTAGATATTAATGTTACTGGTACTGGATAAACTTTAGCGGTGTTAAAGACTTCCATTTGTTCAACACAATTATTCCTAGCATGACACCAATATCTTAAAACAGCACCTTTGGTTTTTAATCTGCTATTAAATGATTCAATTAATGTTTTGCCATTCGCCCAGTCAATAGCCATAGCTATGTTGTAGTCTCTTTTGCTTTGTCTAACAGCAATAACACCATTAGCTTCTGCTTTGTAATATTTGATTTCGTTTGTCATTTTATTGTCCTGCTCTAAGAGCTTTTAATTTATTATAAATCTATTATAAGCCCATTATGGAATATAGTGCAAGAACAAAATGAACTATTTTATAATATCACTACATATTGTGCTAAAGTTGCTCTTGAGATACTATATAACAAGAAATCCTAGATATAGTGATTTATAATTTTGGGAGATTGACACTATGGCAGTTGAAGAATATTCAAATACAGATATAGGTGTCAAGGCTAGTCAGCCTGATTCTACAGAATATTCCAGTGTGAATGACAGCAAAGAAGAAATAAGAAAAGATGTTTTTACTACAGAAGAAGAAGCTGTAGATAGAGCAAAAGAAATAGGGTGTGTCGGAACGCACTCACTTGATGAAGATGGTAATAAAGTTTTTATGCCATGCAATACTCATGAAGAATATACCGAACTCACTGGAGAAGATGTGAAGTCTTATATACAAATAGAGTCAGAAATAAAAGCATATCAAGATGAAGAAGATGACAAAGATTACGGAACTTTTGAAGGTTACGGATCTGTATTTGGAAACAAAGATTTAGGCAATGATGTCATAGAAGCGGGAGCTTTTACTAAATCACTCAAAAGAAGAAAACCTCAAAGTGTAAAACTGTTATATCAGCATAAGTCTGATATGCCTATTGGTGTCTTTGATTCAATCAAAGAAGATGGTCACGGGTTAGTAGTCAAAGGTAGGTTAGCACTTAAAACACAAGCAGGTGCAGAAGCCTATGAATTATTAAAGATGGGAGCTCTTGATGGTCTATCAATAGGCTTTAGAGTAAACCCTGATCAAGTTTCTTATGATAAGCGTGGTAACAAGCGAATTATTAAAGAAGTAGACTTAATGGAAGTCTCATTAGTAACCTTCCCAATGAACCCTCAGGCAACTGTCCGTTCAGTGAAAGGTGATGAGATCTCTATAAGGGAGTGGGAGAAAGGGCTGCGTGATGCTTTCCATCTATCCCGTTCCGAAGCGAAAGTGGCTGCAGCAGCAGTTACTAAGTCTTTTGAAGTTAATCAGCGAGAAGCTGAGAATCAAAATGCTGAATTGGTAGATGCCATAAAGAACTTAACTTTAACCTTAAAATCTTAATAGGAGATAAATTATGTCGGAAGATATAAAAATTGCTATTCAAGATCTTGGTCAGACTTTTTCAGAATTTAAGAAAGTCAATGATGAGAGACTTGATAAGCTAGATAAAGGTGAAAGCGTTGCGGAACTAGATCAGAAGATGGCTAACATTGAGAGCAAATTAAACACTCTTGAAGAAGTTAATCAGAAGCTAGTGGCTGCAGAGCAATCACAAAAGAACCTACAGGAAACAGTTGAAAAATTTGAAACAAGGCTAACACGCCCTAATTCAGGTATGGATACTAAAGCTGTAGATGAGTATATGGGTGCATGGGATTCATATTGCAGAAAAGGTCTTGAAGGTCTTGATGCTATGGAGAAGAAAGCACTTACTGTAAGTAATGATTCTACTGGTGGTTACTTAGCACCGCCTGAATATGTGAGAGAGTTGATCAAAGATGTGACTGAAATCTCACCTATCAGACAAATTGCTAGAGTAAGATCAACTGGTCAGAGATCCATTCAGATCCCTAAAAGGACTGGACAATTTGCTGCTCAATGGGTAAGCGAATCAGGAACTAGATCAGAGACTACTGGTTGGCAAGTTGGCTTGGAAGAGCTACCTGCTCACGAGCATTACGCAATGGTGGATATATCAGAACAAGATTTAGAAGATTCGGTCTTTAATCTTGAAGCAGAAATGCAGTCAGAGTTTGCAGAGCAATTTGCAAAAGCTGAAGGTGCAGCTTTCTGTACTGGTAATTCAGTAGGTAAACCTGAAGGCTTTATGACTAATAGTTCAGTCTCAGAAGTTAATAGTGGTGCAAGTGCTGCTTTAACTGCTGATGGTTTGATTTCATTAGTTCATGGTGTTAAATCAGAATATGGTAAAAATGGTGTATTTGTTTTTAACAGATCAACACTATCTGCTATCAGAAAACTGAAAGACACTGCGGGTCAGTATGTACTTCAAACAGGTATGAATTTAGAAGGTGGTGCAATAAACACTATTCTAGGTCATCCTTACATTGAAGCATCAGACATGGCTAACATTGGTGCAGGAGCTTATCCTATCGCCTTTGGTGACTTCAGACGAGCATATATGATCGTAGATCGTGTATCACTAGCGGTTCTCAGAGATCCGTTCACTCAAGCTACAACAGGTAATGTAAGATACATTGCAAGACGTAGAGTAGGTGGACAGGTCATACAAGCTGAAGCCATTGTTAAACAAAAAGTATCAGCATAAGGAGATAACATATGAATGATTTAAGTAATAATCTAAAAATCGTAGCAAGTGTTGTTCCTGCTGCTTTAGATGCTGATGCCAACGGAACTGGAGTTGACACACAAGGGTATGAAAATGCTTTAGTAGTTGTTAATTGCGGTGTTGAAGGTATCACTCTAAGTGGCACTAACAAGATTGAATTTGAATTAGAAGTATCTGATGACAATTCTTCTTGGACAGATGCGACTTCTGATGACGTTCAAGGCACCTTAGGTGCTGATGGCAACTTTCTCACATTGGATGCCAATGCTGAGACACCTAGCATTACTGAGCTAGAATATCTAGGTAATAGTAGATATATAAGAGTTGTTGCGAACTTTAGTGGAACGCATGGTACAGCTACACCAATGGCTGCAAGTGTAATTCTAGGTAAGGCTAGACACGCACCTGCATAAAGAGGTTAGTTATTGATTTTGGGGGGTGAAATTCCCCCCTCTTTTAACAGGAAATAATTATGGCAAAGAAATTTAAAATCATGGTTCCAAAACCTGCGTCAGCAAATGAGTTTGGAACAGATGTAAAGTTATACAGGGCTGATGAGATCATAGAATCTGAAGGTCAATGGCAAGATGATGTCATGCAAACTTTTGTAGAAAACGGATGGGCTATGGAAGTCAAGATGGATTCTGCAGATGAAGTAGTAGAATTAGAAGCTGATGTAGAACCAGTCAGAGCAAGAAATGAAAAAGGTGAGTTGATTGGAGATGATCTATCAACACCTGATGTCAATGAAGCATGGGAAGGTGGTGAAGCACCAAAAGCTAAGAAGAAAACTACTAAAAAAACAACAAAGAAAAGTAAGTAAAGAAAAGTTCTTTGTTATACTTTTAACAGCAGAAGCTGAAATGGTAGATACCATATATTTATTAGGAATTATTTATGGCAGCAGGGTATCATCATTTTATCATTGAGCAAGGAGCTACATTTCAGCATACACTAACTCTTAAAGATGCTAGTGATACAGTAATTAACCTTACGGGTTATTCTGCAGAAATGGATCTGCGAAAAAATCAAGATGACACCTCTGAAGTAGTCACATTAACAGTTGCTAATAGTAGAATCACTATGGGTGGTTCTGCAGGTACTGTCACCCTTCAAATTTCAGCTACAGACACTACAAACTTAACAGTAGGTGATGGTGTTTATGATATTGAATTGACAGATTCAAATGGCAAGGTAGATAGAATATTAGAAGGCACCTATTCTATAAGAGGAAATGTAAGTAGATGAGCATAGTAAAAAGCATAACTATTACAGGTCCTAATGATATATCTGTTGTAACTATTGGCACTCAAGGTGCTACAGGTGCACAAGGTACGCAAGGTGATAAAGGATCCAAAGGACAACAGGGAGCTGATAGCTCAGTTGCAGGTCCTACAGGTAGTCAAGGAGACAAAGGTCAAAAAGGAGAAGTAGGAGTCACGGGTAATACGGGCTCTACTGGTAATACAGGTGATAAAGGTCAGAAAGGTCAAACTGGTTTAACAGGTGACACTGGTCTACAAGGACAAAAAGGAACTACAGGAGCTACAGGCTCAACAGGTTCAACAGGCTCACAAGGAGTTCAGGGAGACAAAGGATCCACTGGTTCTACTGGTGACACTGGTTCTCAAGGTGATAAAGGTCAGAAAGGTCAAACTGGTTTAACAGGATCACAAGGGATACAGGGTGTTAAGGGTCAAAAGGGTGAAGTAGGTATTACAGGAGATACAGGATCTAAAGGTCAGAAAGGAGAGGTAGGCTCTACTGGTAATACAGGTCCAACAGGTTCAACAGGTTCTCAAGGAACAAAAGGTACAAAAGGTCAAGAGGGTAACTTTGGTGGTCAGACAGTAGAGTTTAACTTTGCTACTAATACAACTGACAGTGACCCAACTGCAGGTATAGTCAAATTCAACAACGCCAACATTTCTTCTGCAAGTGTTATGTTTATTGATGATGTTGATCAAGGATCTACTGATATTCAGGCATATCTTAGAACTATTGATGACTCAACTTCAACAATTAAAGGTCATGTCCGTTTATCAAACAAGTCTAATGCTGCTGACTTTGCCTTATTTCAAATAGGTGGGGCGATAACAGAAGCTACAGGATATTTTAAAGTTCCCGTTTCATATCTATCAGGTGCTACATCATTTAGTGCTGACGAAGAGCTAATAGTCACCTTTGCAAGAACTGGTGATATTGGTGATACAGGTTCAAAAGGTCAAAAAGGTACGACAGGAGAAACAGGCTCTACTGGAGATAAAGGTCAGAAAGGTGAACTAGGAATTACTGGTAATACAGGACCTACAGGTAATACAGGAAATACTGGTTCTACAGGTGGAACTGGACCAACAGGACCTGCAGGTTCAGATGGCAGTGATGGTGATAAAGGACAAAAAGGTCAACAAGGAAACTCAATAACTGGACAAAAAGGTGAAAAAGGTCAAACAGGAGCTACAGGTAATGATGGCTCAAATGGATCAAATGGGGACAAAGGTCAGAAAGGAGAGGTTGGTGTAACAGGTTCTCAGGGAGACAAAGGACAAAAAGGAACTACAGGCTCTACAGGTGCAGCAGGATCTGATGGATCTAATGGTGCTAAAGGTCAAAAAGGTGAGATAGGAAACACTGGTAATCAAGGGCAAAAAGGTCAAACAGGAAATACAGGTGCTCAAGGTGATACGGGTGCTGCAGGTGGTGATGGAGCTGACGGAGATAAAGGTCAGAAAGGTCAAACAGGAACAAGTGGAACAGATGGAAATGATGGTTCTACTGGACCTACAGGTCCTTCAGGAGCTAGTGTAAAAGGACAAAAAGGTGAAGTTGGTGTTACAGGATCTCAAGGATCTACAGGAACAACTGGTCCAACAGGTCCAACAGGACCGACAGGAGCTACTTCAGATAAAGGACAAAAAGGTCAAACAGGAACAACAGGCTCCACTGGTCCTACTGGTCCAACAGGTAATAATGGTAATGACGGATCTGATGGCTCTAAGGGTCAAAAAGGAGAAGTTGGTGCTAGTGGTTCTAATGGCAGCAATGGTTCAGATGGTAATGATGGTGCTAAGGGTCAAAAAGGAGAAGTTGGTGCAACAGGTTCACAAGGTCCAACAGGTTCTACAGGTCCTACTGGTAGCACTGGTCCTACTGGTCCAACAGGACCTACAGGTTCACAAGGTACAAAAGGTCAAAAAGGTCAAACAGGTATAACAGGTCCAACAGGTTCTACTGGTCCAACAGGTCCTACTGGTGGTGACGGAAATGATGGCGGTACTGGTCCCACTGGTCCAACAGGTAGTAAAGGTCAGAAGGGTCAAACAGGTACTACAGGTCCAACAGGAAGCGGAGGATCAGCAGGTGATAAAGGTCAGAAAGGTGAAGTTGGTGTAACTGGTAATACTGGTTCAACTGGTGGTGATGGCGATAAAGGACAGAAGGGAACTACAGGCTCAACAGGCTCAACTGGTTCTACAGGACCAACAGGTCCAACAGGTTCAGCAGGTAATAATGGATCTAATGGAGACAAAGGACAAAAAGGAACAACTGGATCTACTGGTGGAACTGGTCCTACAGGTTCAACAGGATCAGCAGGTTCTAAAGGTCAGAAGGGAGAAGTAGGTGTAACAGGAAATACTGGTTCTACTGGTCCTACTGGTTCTCAGGGTAGTAAAGGACAGAAAGGAGAAGTAGGAGCAACAGGTTCTCAAGGAGATACTGGACCTACTGGATCTCAGGGTTCTAAAGGACAAAAAGGTACAACTGGATCAACTGGATCAACAGGTTCTACAGGACCAACTGGTTCTGCAGGAGACAAGGGTCAGAAGGGTCAAACAGGAGCTACAGGCTCTGCAGGTTCTGATGGATCTAATGGATCTAAAGGACAGAAAGGAGAGGTTGGTACTACGGGTAGTACAGGTGCAAAAGGACAGAAAGGTGAAGTGGGTGCAACAGGTAGTGCAGGACCAACTGGACCAACAGGTTCAACAGGTACTGGTATCACAATGGAAGGTCAAGTTGCAGGAACAGGCAATCTTCCATCTTCAGGCAATACAAAAGGTGATGCCTATATAGTTCAAGCAGATGACTCATTACATATATGGGATGGCAGTGCTTGGGTAAGTGGTGGCTCAATACAAGGACCTCAAGGACAAAAAGGACAAACAGGTTCAACAGGCGGAACAGGACCTACTGGAGGAACTGGACCTACAGGTCCAAGTGGATCTAATGGTTCAAATGGCGATAAAGGACAAAAGGGAACAACAGGTGCTACTGGATCTGCAGGATCTAACGGATCTAATGGTTCAAAAGGAGAGAAAGGACAGACAGGAAGCACTGGACCTACAGGTCCAACGGGACCTCAAGGCGATACAGGACCTACAGGATCTACTGGTGCTAAGGGACAGAAAGGTCAAACTGGTACAACAGGTAACACTGGTGGAACAGGACCAACGGGACCGACTGGATCCAAAGGACAAAAAGGAGAAGTTGGTGTAACTGGTAACACTGGTTCTACGGGTTCTAAAGGTCAAAAAGGTGAAGTAGGAGTTACTGGTAATACTGGTAGCACTGGATCAACAGGACCAACGGGTGCTAAAGGTCAGAAAGGACAAACAGGAGCTACAGGAGGAACTGGTCCAACTGGTTCTCAAGGACCTGCAGGAAACAATGGTAGTGATGGTTCTAAAGGACAGAAAGGACAGACTGGTAATACAGGTGGGACTGGTCCTACTGGTAGCACTGGACCTACTGGAGCAAAAGGCGAAAAAGGAACAACTGGTTCAACAGGAGGTACTGGTCCGACAGGATCAACAGGACCTGCAGGAAGCAACGGATCAAACGGAAGTAAAGGTGAAAAAGGTCAAACAGGAGCTACAGGAACAACTGGTTCAACAGGAGCTAAGGGTCAAAAAGGAGAAGTAGGTTCTACAGGTCCAACAGGCTCTACTGGTCCTACAGGACCGACTGGTACAACAGGTAATACTGGTTCAGCAGGTGCGAAAGGACAAAAAGGTCAAACAGGAGCAGGTGGATCAACTGGTGGTACAGGTGCAAAAGGACAGAAAGGCGAAGTAGGCTCTACTGGAGGAACTGGACCTACTGGACCTACTGGTGGCGGTGGATCTACTGGAGCTAAAGGACAAAAAGGACAAGCAGGTAGTAATGGATCTACAGGACCTACTGGTTCTACAGGTGGAACAGGACCTACTGGTGCTAAGGGACAGAAAGGTGAAGTAGGAGCTACAGGACCACAAGGATCTACAGGATCTCAAGGTGGAACTGGACCTACTGGTAGCACTGGACCTACGGGAGCTAAGGGACAAAAAGGAGCAGCAGGATCTAATGGTAGCACTGGACCGACAGGACCTACAGGTGGCGGTGGGTCAACTGGTGCTAAAGGACAGAAAGGTCAAACTGGTGGTACTGGACCGACAGGTTCAACAGGTAGTCAAGGTGGAACAGGACCTACAGGACCAAGTGGAGGAACTGGACCTACTGGTGGTACAGGACCTACTGGAGCCAAAGGTCAAAAAGGTCAAACAGGTGGAACAGGACCTACAGGTAGCGGTGGTTCAACTGGACCTACAGGACCAACTGGACCTGCAGGTAGTAATGGATCTAATGGTGGAACTGGACCGACAGGAGCAAAAGGACAGAAGGGACAAACTGGAGGATCAGGTGGAACAGGACCTACTGGATCTACTGGACCTTCAGGTGGAACAGGAGCTAAAGGACAAAAAGGTCAGACTGGTGGAACTGGTGGAACTGGTGGTACTGGACCTACAGGACCAACTGGACCGACAGGACCTGCAGGTGGATTCTCTACAAACTCAAATGCTCAGGTTAATAGCTTAGGTGTCAATACAGGTGCTTCAGGAACAGCAGGTGAGATTAGAGCAACTAATAACATTACTGCTTACTATTCTGATGAACGCCTTAAAGACTTTGAAGGCAATATTCCTAATGCTTTAGAGAAGGTATTATCACTTGGCGGATACTATTTCAAAGAAAATGCAAAAGCTAAGGAAATGGGTTATAACAATGATAAAAGGCAGGTAGGGGTAAGTGCTCAAGAAGTACAGAAAGTCCTTCCTGAAGTGGTTACAGAAGCTCCTATAGATGCTAATTACATAACTGTTTGGTATGAGAAGTTAGTTCCATTATTAATAGAAGCTATAAAGGAATTGAATCAAAAATTAGAGGATAAGTAATGGCTTACACAAGCATGACTCCTACTTCAGAGCAGATGGAAACATGGATAGCTGATGGCACTATTCAAAGACTTTATGATGATTCAAGGTCACACATAGATGCAGGTTCACAACCTTTTGATGATTCAATGTCAGATGATATGAAAAGAGATTATTTCATTGCGAGGTTTAGAGGTGTTTACAGCCCTGATACAGTTTCTGATGATGGTCATACCCCTTATAATTGTGCTATGTTTGATGATGATAAATTAATAGCTATTTATCATGGGCATTATGATTCAGCAGATACTTCATCAAATGTATCTATAACTCTTTTTAGTCCTAATAAAAATGGTTCAAAGGCATATCTGTATGCTTATGATTACACATCAGTCAGGAAAGACTATTGTGTAGGTCAAGGTGCAGACAAGGTTCATGTTTGGGTGGCGTTAGGTAATGGACCTGCTTTTAGAATGGCAAGTCAAAGGTCTTATGAAAACTTTAATACTTTATATGAAGATGCTGTACACGAAGATATAGAAAAACATTATTATTATGAACGACCTGCTTATACTAGTATACCGACTCCTGATGGGATTACTGTAGAAGTTCCTGCTGAAGTAGTCACAGACTACAAACATACAATGACAAGATTTACACTGGTATTTAAATGACAAGATTAAGAAGGGGTGAAAGCCTACAAGCTGACGGAATTAGAGATATGATGGAAAGCCATGCTGCTAATGGCTCATCAAGTAGTACAGCAATGAACAGCACCAAGATATGGGAAAGACAACCCTATAGAGGTGGTTCAGTTCATTCAGCATCTAAAGCAACTACATCAACTCACTCATTCAATGATCATTATGGTGTAATAAAAGTAAAAGCTCTTACAACCAGTTTTACAACGGGCAGCACTAAAGGTGTAATTACTAATACTATGGTAGGATGGGGAACTTCAGGTGGTGTGCAAGGTGCATCCTCAGGGGGCACTACTACAGCAATAGGTACTGTCTATGATGGTACTAGCACTATCGGAAACTCAGCTATTCCTTTTAGTTATTTAGCACCTAACGCAGATGGTAATAAATGGGTATCTTATCTAGGGTACATATCAACTTCAGGACTTGCGGGGACATTTACAGCAAAAATAGCCTTTGAAGGTGGTGGTGCTCAAACGGGTGATACTGATTGGACAAAGGTTCATTTCGCTCAAGATATAGAAAATGCTTATAACACTGCCTATAACTCTGTCTTATCATCAGTAAGTGTAACTACAATGCTTAGAACTGATGCTACAGTCACAAGTGAAAGCAGTAGAATTGTTTACTCATGGGCTGGTGTAATACCTCTTTTACCATATCGCACGGACCAAACTGCTGATTTTATTAGTTGGGTTAAGTTTGAATAGAAGCACTCCTTGCTAATTACATATTATCATCCCATAATGGTATAAATCTTATAAGGGATATACAGTATGAATAGTATTTGGCAGATGTGGAAAAGCGAACTCTCAGAGACAGAGATAGCCAATATAATAAAAGAATGTGAATACTACGAAGTACAAAAAGCTCAAGTAGCTAATCAAGATAGCACCATAAACCCTAGTGTAAGAAGAAGCCAAGTCAGATGGATAGATTCTGCAGATCCGAATTCAAAATTTATTTACGATATTGTATGGAAGTATGCTAAAGCTGCTAATAAAATAGCCTTTGGTTTTGATATTAATTCATTGACTGATATTCAGTATACAATATATGACGGAGAGGAAGAGGGCTTTTATGATTGGCACTTTGACACTTTTTGGGGGAATCCAACATTCCATGACAGAAAGCTAAGCGTGACTATTCAATTAAGTGACCCAAAAGACTATGAAGGCGGAGACTTTAAGTTTGATCCTCAGTATGAAGCCCCTGCTGCAGCAGACATAAGAATGAAAGGATCAGTCTTAGTCTTTGCATCTCCAATTAAACATAAAGTAGAGCCTGTTACAAAAGGCATTAGAAAATCTCTAGTGGCTTGGGTAGAAGGACCAAAATGGAAATAAAAAATATGAAAACATTTATAGAAATAGGATCTTGTGATTTTGATACCAATCTTAAGCTGATAGAAGGCGGAGCATGGAAAGGTGTAATGGTAGAACCCGCTAAAAAGTTCAGAGAGAATCTTGAGAACATAGCAAAAGATATTGATAACAGAGAGAACCTAAGCATAGAAGCTGTAGCTATATCTGATTTTGATGGAGAAACAGAGTTTACTGAAGTCATGGATACATCTAGTGGTTCAAGACAGACTGGTATTTGGAGAAGGGGTATATCAAGTATTACTGATGTTCATCATAAAGGTGAAAGGATATTAGAGCTAGAAGATAATAGTAACTTTATTGATTCTGTTTATAGCGTAGAGTGCATTACATTAGATACACTTATAAAGAAGCATGAGATAACTGAAATTGATTATTTAAAATTAGATGTTGAAGGGCATGAAACAAACATCTTAGATGCTTACTCATGGAGCATATTCCCAACATTTATTAAACTAGAACACGCCCACATAGATGACATCTACGCAAGAGAGCTCTTAGAGTCTCATGGCTACATTGTCTATGTAGAATCTGATGATATATATGCAATAAAATGAAGAAACTAGTCATATCACTCCTAAGAAGGGCTGATAGGAAAGTAGCGTTTCAGCAAAATGATCTACAAGACTTTGAGTATATAGAAGCTGTTGATGGTCAGAATAATCATTTCAGACATATCATGGGCAGAAAAGATTGGATAGATCCCTTCAAAAATAGACCTCTGCAACAGTCAGAGGTAGCTTGTTTCTTATCACATATCAAAGCATGGGAGAGATGTCATGAGCTTAATGAGCCATGTATTGTCATGGAAGATGATGTAGTTATTACTGATCTTTACAATGAAGATCTATATAAAGATCTAAAACAAGAATTTGTTTACCTTCAAAGAAACGAGAATGAGCCGAGTAAAACTGTTCACTTATCAGATCTATTAGAAAGACCATTTTATCCTTACAATATGACAGCTTATTATCTGACACCTCAGGGTGCTTTAAGACTCTTACAAGCTGTTGATTATAAAGACTTTATTCCTGTTGATGAGTTTCTTCCTGAGTGTATTCAGCATGGAGCTATTATTAATGCTGCTGCTTTTAAATTAGATCATTGTGATCAAAGATCTAGGAAGGACTATTATTCAGACATAGAACAAAGTAAGCCTTTTAGAAACTTTAAGATTCATGCTGTCACTTGCGGAACTGACAGAAAGAAGTGTTCTAAATTAAATACAAGTGCTGCTTATCATGGCGTATCTATAACTAATATTGGAACTAATATTGTTTGGAAAGGAACTGATATGAGTTTTATGGGTGGTGGTATGAAGGTTAATCTCATGAAAGAATATCTAAAGACTATCCATGATGAAGATGTAATAGTTTTTACTGATGCTTATGATGTTTTTTATGCAGATAATTTAGATACTATTCTAGAGAGATACTTAGACTTTGGTAAAGAGGTAATTTTTTCAGGGGAGATGTTTTGTTATCCTGACGCATCAATAGCGGATCAGTTTCCTGATGCACATACTCAGTTTAAATACATCAATAGCGGTACATATGTAGGGAGAGCGTTTGAGTTAAAAAGAATATTTAATCATTATGAAATAGCTGATGATGATGATGATCAACTCTACTGTCAAAAATGTTTCTTAAGTGGTAACTTTGATATTGGCATTGATTATGAATGTTATATATTTCAAACAAACTATGACAGAACAATCAAGCTAGGAGATCAACTAAATAACCCTGATACCTATTGTTGTCCTTGTATTTATCATGGCAACGGGGGTGAAAGTGCAGCAGGTAAATTTAACAGCTTGTATGATGAATTTTATCCCTCTAGGTCTGCCTTATACATCCCTCATTACAATAAAATAGAACAGATAGACAAAGATATGCTTATAGTAGATTTCATGACTCAGGAGCAATGTGAGAGATTGATTGAAATTGCTGATGATCATGGAGGATGGGACTCTTTAGAATATGACAAGTTTCCTGCTAAAGAGATTAGATTACAGCAAATAGACAAAGACAAAAAGACTCAACTATTTACAGAGCTTCATAAGCATTGGCAAGATCATATAGTTCCTACAGTAGAACAGTATTGGAAACCATTGCTGATGCACGGAATAAGAGATGCGTTTGTCATGAGATATTCTATGGATACTCAAGTCAAGTTAGCTTTACATCATGATGCTTCATTAGTCACTGGATCTGTAAAACTTAATGATGATTATTTAGGTGCAGAGCTTATTTATCCTAGACAAGGCTTCTCTAATAAAGATGTTCCTGTAGGTAAAATGATCTTATTTCCTGCAGCAGTTACGCATGGGCATGAATGTATGCCACTTAAAGCAGGGGTCAAGTATTCTTATACAATATGGTCATGTAGATATACAGGTGATACAATTTAGAACAAGGCTCAAAAAAAGAGAAGAAAAGTCAGATGGCTCATATAAAGAATATTATTAAGTTATGGAGCTTTAGATGACAGCTAAGACAGCAAAAACAAGAATTGATCAGCATGAAGAGATATGTGCACTACGCTATGAAAGCATAGAAAGACGTATGGAATCAGGATCAAAAAGATTTATCCGTATGGAACAAATGATTTGGGGTCTTTATGTCTTGATTATAGGCTCAGGTGTAATAGGAGCTATAATCTAATGTCAGGTATAAAAATAACAACACAACCAACTCAAGAACCAGTAACATTACAAGAAGTAAAAGACTATCTTAGAGTAGAAGATAACACTGATGAAAGAGTCTTAAGACCATTCATTGAAACTGCTAGAAGATATGCAGAAGAACATATGAGAAGGACTCTAATGTCCACTACCTATACTCTATTCATGGATTCATTAGATGAAATGGAAGATCCTCTTTGGGAAGGGATGAGAACTGGTCCATATAAGAACTACTATAAGAATTACATATGCCTTCCTAAATCACCTGTAATCTCTGTAACGCATTTAAAGACCTATGATGACTCAGACAATGCAACTACTATGGCAGATTTAAGATACTATGTAGACAACGCTAGAGAACCCGCTAGACTTATTCTAAGAACAGGAGAGACATTTCCTTCAGCCTTGAGAGTAGCTAATGCAATAGAGATAGAATTTGTTGCAGGATACTCTTCACCTTTCTCTATACCTGAGCCAATTAGATTAGGTATGTTGCAGCATATAGCTTTCATGTATGAGCATAGAGGAGACAATATAGACTACCTACAAGCAAGACAATTCCCGCTAATGGTTAAATCTTTATATGCTCCATATGTAATTCATGGGGGTTTAGGTTCATCTAATTTACAAGGCGTAGGTTAATGAAGTCACCCACTAGCATAGGCAAACTAAGATATAGAGTAGATCTACAATCAGGGACAGAGAGCTCAGATGGTGCAGGTGGATGTACTGTATCTCATAAAACAATAGCACAAATATATGCTGACATAAGACCTTCAGGTGGCTCTGAGCAGTATAGACAAGGCAAGATCCAAGAGAAAGTCACTCATAAAATATTCATAAGATTCAGAGAAGAGATAGATAGCTCTTGGCGTATTCAGTATGAAGGCAGGACCTTTCAGATCAAAAACATAATCAATGTTGAAGAAAGAGATAGATTCCTACAGTTACTATGTGAAGAAGGAGTTGCTGCTTAATGCCTACATTTAAAAATCCTGCAGATCTAAAAAAACATATGGAAAAGATGCTGACAGCAGGTGCACAAGCAAAAGCCTTTAGTGTTATAGGTAGTGCTACTCTTTTAGTACAAAATACAGCAAAAGAAAGTCTTGGTAGAAAAGGTACTGGTAGAGTTTATGAAAAGTATAATCAAAGAAGAACTCATCAGGCTTCAGTAGCAGGAGAGCCACCTGCGACAGATACAGGGTTTTTAAGAAGCAATATAACTATGAAAGTTAAAAAAGGATCTAATGGAGCTATAGTTGGTCAGATAGTTTCAGCAGCACCATACTCACAAGCATTAGAATTTGGAACAACGACTATGATGCCTAGACCTTTTATGAGCCCTGCATTAGAAAAGAATAGAAGGAAAATAGTAAAGTTATTTAAAGATAAGGGGGTACTATAAATGGCTATAGGACAGTTCGCATTTCAACAAGCACTATTTTCAAGCCTTAATGTAGCTGCTATTACTGATACTTTATCTTGTGGAGTAGTAGATGAAGTCAAGCAGAATCAAGCCTATCCATTTATTACAATAGGAGAAGAGACTGCTATTGATTACAGCACAAAAGATATTCAAGGCGGAGAATACACTGTTATGATTGATGTTTGGTCACAATATAAAGGCTCAAAAGAATGTAAGCAGATTATGGACAAAGTTCATGACTTATTGCATGATAGTAGTATTAGCGTTACTGGATTCAATCTAATAAACCTTAGATTTGAGTATAGTGATATAATGAGGGACCCAGATGGTGTTACTAGACATGGGATCATGCGATTCCGAGCAATAATATTAGGATAATCTAATTTATTTATAGGAGAAAAAAATGGCAGCACAAAAAGGGTTAGACATGTTACTGAAGATCAATACTAGTGGTAGCACTTACGCTACTGTTGGAGGTTTAAGGTCAACATCAATCACTTTAAATGATGAGTCTGTAGATGTTACTAGCAAAGATTCTCTAGGTCATAGAGCATTATTAGCAGGTGGAGGAATGAACTCTGTATCTGTATCAGCTTCAGGTGTCTTTACAGATGCTTCAACTGAAGAAGCAGTTAGAGTAGCTTTCTTTGCTCAGGCGAATACATCAGACGGATCATCAGCACAAACTGCAGCATTTACAAACTTCCAATTCTTAATACCTGATTTTGGTACTCTTACGGGTTCTTTTCAGATAACGAGTTTGGAGTATGCAGGTGAATATAACGGAGAAGTCACTTACTCAATGAGTTTTGAGAGTGCAGGTTATATAGCTTACGCAGCAGTTTAATTAATAACTAGGAGTATTTGATGGCTTGGAAGCATGTAAAAGTCAAGATAGGCAAAGAAGTCATAGATGGTATGGCTAAAAAAGACTATGTTGAAATTGCAAATACTGTAGAGATTGGTGAGACAATAAACATTGATGGGAAGGATCTTAAGGTCCTCTCATCAGTTGTTATTCTAAGTGGCGATATGATTAAAATAACTTTTGATGCAGGAGCATCATCCAAAATGGAGAAATCAAAAGATGGCGGAGAAGCTAACAAACAGTCTTAGGGGTGAAACCTTAGTCACTCTAGCGGGTAAAGAATACAAAGCTAGAATAACAGTAAATTCAATCATGCAGATTGAAGCAGCGTGTGGAATGGGAATCATCAAACTTACTCAGAAGATGAGTGAGGGTGATATTATGATGTCTCATCTTATTGCTGTATTAGTGCCTTCCTTGAGAGGTGGTGGTAATGATGTTCAAAGAGAAGATGTCATTAACATGGTAGAGGAAGCAGGACTGGTAAAGACAACAGGCGTTGTAGCTACCTTATTAGCATCAACCTTAACTGACAATTCAGAGGAAAAAGCAGCAGAGGGAAAGCAGACAGAGGGAGAATAACAAGTGAATCCCTGCCTATTAGACGCTACTTTCAGATTTGCGTTGGCATGATAGGCATTTCTCCTGAATCATTTTGGGATATGAGTCCTAAAGAGATCTTCCTTGCTTTAGAAGGATTCTCTGAGTTCAATGGATCAGGGGAAGAAAAACCCAAGCCAATGACTTCAGATAGAATGAATGAACTTATGGAGTTATACCCTGACTAATGGCTGAAACAATTAATACACTCCTAGTAGAAATCAAAGCTGAGACTCAAAAGCTCAAGAAGGGCATGGATGATGTCAACAAGAAGCTAGGGGAAACAAAAAAGAAAACAGATGGTGTCAACAAGGCTTTAAAAGCCATGTCAGGCATTGCTGCTACTCTAGGTCTAGGGCTAGTAGTCAATCAAACAATTCAAACTATAAGAGAATTTGAAGATCTTGAAGCAACCTTAAGAGCTGTTACGGGCAGTTCAGAGGGTGCGGGTAACGCTATGGCTGTTATCAGAGACTTCACCAAAGGCACCACATTCCAAATTCAAGAAGTAACCCAAGCATTTATAAGGCTTAAGTTGGCAGGTGTTGTTCCAACTTCTGATGTTATGACTGACTTTGGTAACTTAGCAGCAGGTATGGGTAGATCTATTGAGCAACTAGCTCAGGCAGCTTTTAACGCTACTACTGGTGAGATGGAGATGTTGAAACAGTTTGGTATTAGAGCTGTTCAAGATGGCGATAAGATCACTGTAACTTTTGATGGTGTAACAAAGACTATTGAAAGAAGTGGTGAAGCTGTTATTGACTATCTAAGAGCTATAGGAAGAGAAACATTCCCTACAGCTTTACAAGAAAGATTAGATACTCTATCAGGTGCTATATCAAACATGAAGGATGCTAGTGCTGAGTTCATGGTGGCTATAGGTGAAGGTGGGCTAACTTCTACATTAACTGATTTAGCTAAGAGAACTTCAACAGCAACCAATGAAATGAGAGGTCTTGGTGAAATTATTGGTGCAGGAATGTCTGCTGCCTTTACTCTTCTCTTAGAACCCTTAGTTCTGATTATAGAAAATCTTAGAATATTTATATCAGTTCTGACAGGAGCTAGTGTACTTTTACTTCTAAAGAATTTAGATATGATCACCAAAGCCTTTAAAACTATCAGAGGTGTCCTTACTGGTATCTTCTCTCTTACAGCAATGATGTCTGCTTTAGCAGGTAATGTAAAAGGTTTAGCTTTAGCAGCAGTAGTAGGTGCGGGAACTTATCTTGCTCTAGGTAAAGCCTTTGAAGAAGGCGGTGGATCAGCAGAAGAAACCAAAAAGAAAAATGATGCTCTGACAAATAGTGTTAAGGCTACAGAAGATAAAGTAGGTGCTTTAAGAAAAACTTATAAAGACTTTTTTGCACTCCTAGACAAAGAATCTCCAAGCAAAAAGAAAGCATCCACTCTATTTGATTTTGGTGCAGAAGATGCAAGAGAAAATTTAGAAGCTGCATTTAGACAGTTCCAAGAAGGCAAGTTTGAAGAAGCTGCAGCTAATGACCCTATGGTCAAACTGATGCAGGAAAGAATAGATAAAGCAGTCAAGTCAGGCAAGATAAAAGAAGGTGATATGACTGTCAGTCTACCTCTAACCATAGATCCTACTTTTGAGGGTAATGACAGAAAATTCTTTGATGAATTCTTAAAAGAGTTTGGGTTTGATGAATCAGAGTTAGAAAATGTATTTAATGTAAATATGGTAGGTCCTGTAAAAGATGCTATGGCTGCTATCAATGAAATGTTAGATATTGATACACCAACATTTATGGAAGATATGGCTGACAATGAAGTAGCCTTACAAGCACTGTTTAATCTTATGGGCGGAGCTGATGCTTTAGGAATGAGCTTTGATGATCTTAAGGGCAAAGTAGCTGACTTTAATAAAGCAGCAAATACAGAGCTTACAGATGCTGAAGAAGCAATGTTTGCTATCTTTAATTCAGGAGCTGCTGATGATATTGATGTAGCTACAGCAGCAGTAAAAGGCAATGATGAAGCACTAGGTATATTACTAGAGAAGCTCAAGCTGATAGATGAAGCCTTTGAGAATATGTCTTTAGAAGATTTTACTGCTCAATATAATGAAGGCATAAAAAGCAGCACTGACTCAACTGATGCTATGGCTGATGCTGTTGAAGCCTTAAATAAACAGTTTGAAGCCTTACTTGGTAATTACGCAAACATGGGTGATGCACAAGATACTCTTAATGCTGCAGTAGCAAACGGAACTATAACTCAGGATGAAGCTAATGCTAAATATAGAGAGTTCTTAGAATCTAGTGGACCTATGGGTAAAGCAATGGCTCAGATAGGTAATAGAGTAGAAGCTCTTGCAAGATCATTCTCTGATGAGTTTGCAAATGCAATGTTAGAAGGCTCATTATCATTAGAGAACTTTAAGAACCTAGCTCAGAACATTGTTCAGGCGGTCATAGCTTCGTTTATGGAGCTCTTAGTCATACAGCCTATAGTAGATGCTATCTTAGGCTACTTTAAGATCTCTCCGTCAACTGGAAGTGGAGTTGGAGAAAATGCTTCAGGTGGTAGGTTACAACAAGGCAATGCTTCTATAGTTGGAGAAAGAGGACCTGAGATCTTTGTTCCTGACACTCACGGAAATATATTAAATAACATGAATAGCAAAAATGCTGTTGGTGGTGGTGGAATTACAATAGTACAAAATCTTAACTTTGCTACTGGTATTGTCTCTACAGTAAGACAAGAAGTAATGCAGATGCTACCGCAAATTGCAGAAGTATCTAAGAGTGCTGTTCAAGATGCTGCAAGTAGAGGTGGATCTTACAGAAGGAGTTTATTAGGTGGGTAAAATTATAACAATGCCGACTACACCAAACTTTTCTAAGTCTAATTTTAGGCTAAGAAGAACTATTGGAGTAGCAAGTTCACCTTATACAGGAAGTGTTAGAACGCAAGAATATGATGGAGTCTATTGGGAAGCAGAGGTATCTCTACCACCAATGAGAAGAGAAACAGCTTTAGAATGGCAATCATTTCTCTTAAATCTAAACGGATCTATCAATACTTTTAAATTCTCTGATCCTGATGCTTTAAATCCTAGAGGAACAATGACAGGAGAGTTTAGAGGTGATCAGAGAGTAAATGTGACCAGTGCCACTCTGTCTTTTACTGCTTCTACAAACACTATTGCAGGAGCTAGTAATACTACTTACTTTAATACTGTTTTAGTAGGTGATTACATCATGATTACTGGATCTGTAAATGTTGATAACAATGGATCTCATAAAGTTTTAACCAAGCCTAATGCTTACACAATTACAGTATCTCCACAAAAAACAGATAATTTAGTTGATGAAAGTAATAAAGCAGGATGTCAAATAAGAGTAAATGTAAAAGGCTGTACAGGTCTTACATTAAAAGCAGACAGTAATAGTGCTACAGGTACCCTTCTCAAGGGCGATTACTTAGCAATATCTGACTCTACAACAAAAAGTGAAACAGGTTATACACCAGTTCAATATGTCATGGTGACAGAAGATGCAACACTTAATGTAAATTCAGGTGCTGATACTTATGGTGTACAGATACAACCTAAGCTCAGAGCAACTCTTACAGGTGCTACCAACTACATATATCACTCACCCGCCAAAGGATTATTTAGACTTACTAATAATGCTGCGGAGTGGTCTGCAGATAACATATCTAACTATGGAATTTCATTCTCTTGTATTGAGGTAGTTTAAATGTCTAATAGAAGTGGCATAGATACAACCTTAAAAAATATCTTAGAGTCCAACGATCAAGTCTTATTCTTTGCAGTTAAAGCAGAGTTTGATACTGAAACAATTTATGTATGGACTGGAAATGAAGATATTGATATTGATGGTGATACATATATTGGAGCAGGAACTCTTCTAAGTATTTCAGGCATAGAAGAAGATATGGAGCTTAAGTCTAATGGTCTGTCAGTGACTGTAGCAGGTATGGATCCAACCATGCTTAATCTAGCTCTTACAGAGAACTATCAAAATAGGTTTATCTCAGTGCTGTTAGGATCCCTTTCAGGAGGTTCAGATGTAGTTGCAGCCACTATGATTTTATTCAAAGGGCGTATGACTTCAATGTCTATTGCTGATGATCCTCATGGATCTAACATTACAGTCAATGCTGAGAATAGATTGACCGATTTAGACAAGCCATCTAATTTAAGATACACCAAAGAATCACAAAAATACTTAGAATCTACTGATACTTGTTTTAACAAAGTTGCTCTTCTGCAAGATAAAGAAATCGTATGGGGTAAAAGCACTGGTACAGGTGGTATTAGTGGAGGTGGTGGTGGTGAAGGAACTGGTGGTGGGTTTGCTAAACATCATATGAGGAAATGAGGATATGAATAAACTCCAAGACTGGAACATATTATTTGATGAATTTCTTATTAAGAATAAAGATAAGTCTTTTGAGTGGGGTAAGTGGGACTGCTGCTTGTTCTCAGATGCAGGGATAAAGGCTATGACAGGAGAGTCACTTATACCCAAGACACTAAGGTGGAAAGATGAAAAGACTGCCTTAGAAGCGATTACAAGCTATGGAAAAAACCTAAAAGGTGCAATTAAAAAAGCTGCAGATCTAAAGAAATTAGAAAAGATAAAGCCAAATTTTATGCAAAAAGGAGACTTAGTTGTTTACAAACAAGAGTCATACTTATGCGGTCTATGTGATGGATACAAAATAATAACACCTTCTGACAATGGTCTGATGAGCAATCAACAACAAAACATAGTAGATGTTTGGAGAGTTCCTAATGTCTAAACCTTTAAAATCAGCGTTTAAAGTATTTGCAATCACATTCCTAGTTCTCACTGGTGTTGGAATTGCTATGGGAGCTTTCGCAGGTGGTTTTACTTTATCTGCCATAGCATCCACTGTACTTTTTACAGGCGGAATGACTATTGCAGGATACGCTACTCTTGCGGGTGTAAGTATTCTTGTAAGTGGTTTGATGCAGAAAGGTGTAGAAGCAACTTCTGCAAACTTTGGAACTAAAATATCTACTAGAGCTGCAACAGCTCCAAGACAGTTAGTATATGGAAAGACAAGAGTAGGAGGAACAATAACGCATATTCAGACTTCAGGTACTGATAACTATCTGCTGACTTTTGTAAGTGTTATTGCAGGTCATGAATTAGAAAGCCTTGAAGAAGTGCAAGTCAATGACACAATATTGACTACAACTACATCAGGCGGGTTTCAATATGCTACTAATGGAGCTTTTACAAACTCAACAAATGATAATAAGTTTTCTGTCAATAATTCTCTTCTAAGATTTGTTTTTGTAGATGGATCTCAAACTACAGCTAACTCAAATGTAACCGCTAACTCAAGCCTTACTAGCACTGATAAATTCACTGGATGTGCATATGTATTTATTCAGTGTGTATTTGATGCTGAAAAGTTTGGTGGCGGATTCCCTAAGATCAGCTTTACAGTAAAAGGAAAAAAAGTATTTGATCCAAGAGATAGCTCAACTGCATGGAGTGATAACCCTGCTCTTATTGCAAGAGATTTTATTACAGATACTGTCTATGGTTTAAAGGCTACATCAGAAGAAGTTGATGATACAACTAATTTAGGTGGCTTTGCTGCTGCTGCTAACACTTGTGAAACCCCATTAAGTACAGCAACAGCTACAGTAAATGGTGCTATTAGTAATGCTACTGAAGTTGTTATAGATACAGCACCCAATCAAGCCTTAATAGGTCCTGAAGATATAGTGACAGGAACAGGAATATCAGGGACAGTAACAGTTGTAAGAAGAAGAAAAAATAGAATTACATTATCATCAGCTCAAAGCATTGCTGATGGGGTCACCCTTACCTTCTCAGAGCCTACATACAAAGCCAACGGATTCACTAACTTTGCTGCAAGTGGACAAGGTGTTTTAGAAGGCATATTAAGCTCAATGGGAGGAAAAGTATCTTATATAAATGGTAAGTTTGTTATATTTGCAGGGGCTACAGTGACTCCTGAGATGACTATTACTGATGATCAATTATTAGCACCTGCACAAATTGCAACTAATCCAGCAGGACATGAAACATTTAATCAGGTTAAGGCAGTTTTTGTAGATCCAAATTCAAAATATCAAGCTGAAGAAACTCCGACCTATACTGATGCAACCTTACTTGCTGCAGATACTCCTACTGGTGAATCTTCTGCAAACTATAGAAAGACTTTAGAGCTACAGTTTCCATTTACTACAAGCAATACACTAGCTCAAAGATTACAGAAACAAGCTCTATTACATCATAGGCAAAAAACAACAATTCAGCTAACAACTAATATTGCATTTATGCAGCTACAGGTCTTTGATTGGGTGTATGTGACTAATGAAAGGCTTGGTTATACTAATAAAGTCTTTGAAGTATTAGGTCAATCATTAGAAGTTATAGGAGAAAAAAATAATCCAGTCTTAGCAACAAGACTTTCTTTAAAAGAAATAGATGGTTCTGTTTATAACTTCTTAGCATCAGCATATGAAAATCCACAAGATGAAGGAGATGAAGATGATACTGGTGATTACAGCCTTACAGCTCCTAGTGGTTTAGGTCTTAGTCAACAGAATGTCTTAGAGGGAGCAGGTTATAAGATTGATGTAAAGGCTGCTTGGACAAACAATACTGCTGATAAAGTCATAGGAACAGAGATGACCTATAAGCTCAGCACGGATTCTGACTACACATCAGACATCTTTGTTGGTAAAGGTACCTCTAAAGCTCTAATACCTAATGTAGCGATAGGTAAGACTTACAATGTAAAACTAGCTCATCTTGATATAAATGGCGTTAAAAGTGCTTATACAAGCCCTGTAAATATTACAGTATCTGACCCAACAACTATCTCAGCACCTTCATCATTTACTGCTACAGGAAATCCAGTTGGTATTTTGCTTCAGTGGACTAATCCAACTAATAGTAATTTGAGAGCTATAAAGATCTACAGAAAAACCACTAACTCAACTCCAACAAATGATACTAATTTAATTAATACAATGATGGGTGAGCCAAACGCTAAATCAGTTATGTTTCAAGGTTCTATGGATGGATTAACAGCAGGGACTACTTACTACTTTTGGCTAAGAGCCATCACTCATACTGGAGTACATTCTTCATTTACAAGCTCAGTTAATGCTTCTTTTTCAATTTTTGATAAAGGTGATATAGGTCTACCTCTTGTGCTCAATGCTGCTCAGGTTAAAAGTGATCTAAGTAATCTTACTTTAACCGCTACTGATCTTGAAGTAAACGCAGGAAGCCTAAGGGCAAAGAACGCACTTAAGAATTCTCAAGTTTCTATAGCTGCTGATGGTAGTTTATCAGGAGCAGGTGGTGGACAAGCTACTGCTGTAGGTTTAGGTGCTGTTAAAACAGATTTAACAAATGCTCCTACTACAATTAAAAATGATCAAATATCAATATCAAAAGTAAATGGTTCTGTAAGACTGAGCAACACTGGTAGTAATACTGACATTGCTCTTGATAAGAGTGATATTGGTCTAAGCAATTTGACCAATGATACTCAGGTTAAAAGTGATCTAAGTAACTTAACACTAGAATCTAATGATCTTGAAGTCAATAGCGGATCTCTAAGAGCTAAGAACGCACTCAAGAACTCTCAAATATCTATTAATTCAGCAGGTGCTCTATCAGGTGCAGGTGGCGGAACTGTCTCAGCAACTGGTATAGGAGCTATCAAGACAGATGCTACTAATGCACCTAATAGCTTAAAAAATTCACAAATTTCTATAAGTTCTGCAGGTGCTTTGACAGGAGCAGGTGGAGGTACAGTATCTGCTACAGGTCTTGGAGCTGTTAAAACAGATTTAACAAATGCTCCTACTACTATTTTAAACAGCAACACTACAGCTACTGATGTTGGCTTAGATCAACTTACAAATGATGCTCAGGTTAAATCAGATCTATCTAATCTTACTTTAACTTCTACTGATCTTGAAGTTAGTGGGGGTAGTCTTAGAGCTAAAAATGCACTTAAGAATAGTCAGATTTCTATTAATGCAGCAGGAGCTTTATCAGGTGCGGGGGGTGGTACTGTTTCAGCTACTGGTATTGGTGCTATAAAAACTGATGCTACAAATGCTCCAAACAGTTTAAAAAATAATCAAATAACTTTAGGGCTTAGTGGAACATCATTATCTTTAAACAACGCAGGTTCAGGAACACAAACACTAGGAAAAGCCAATGTAGGTCTTAGTGACTTAGCATCTTTAGATTCTACAAGATCAGGCAAGTTAGATGGAGTGGCTACAGGCTCAACTAACAATGGAAGCACCATAGATACAAGCGGTAACATTACAGGTAATATGAGTGTAGGTGCTACAATGACACTAGGCACTAATTCTGATGACAAGATAGTTGTTGGAAATATAACGATTGATGGTGGAAATGGAAGAATCCTTATTACAGATTAATTATGGCAAATAGAGTTCAGCTTGGAAATCTAGGGAGTGGCGTGTTTGGCTTGAAAGTATCTAAGCCAAGTGTCAATGTATTGACAGCTTCAGATAAAGACTTACTCTTTGATTCAACAAAAGCAAGAACAGGTCAAATATATGCAGGTGCTAATGGCTTAAATTTCTTTGAAAGTACGACTGACTTAGACCCTGATGTAAGTGGTACAAATGCCATTGTTGAATCTATTGCAGGAACTAATCATACAGGTAAAAAAATAATTATAGATGGCACTACAGTTACTATGTCATCAACTACGACTATGTTTAATGGAACAGTTATCACTACTGCTTATGATATAAAAGATGACATAACCGCAGCCAACATTTCTAATATTACTGCTATTAGAAGGTCAGATGCTAAAATTAGAATAACTAAACCTGCATCAGCAGGAGACTTAGTAATTTCTTATGTCAGTACAACTAATTCTATGGAAGGTGTTTTAGGAATTAATGCAGGAACATATGCAGTAGGAATATTATCAACTTCGGGTGTTAATTATTTGACAGGGACAGGCTCTACTAAAGCAGGTCTTGGATATTTACCTTTGATTACATTATCTGAATTGAATACAGGTACAGCTCAATATGATGGCTCTGAAGAAGAATATGATGCTGTAGAAGAAGTCTCTACTTTTAGTTTATGGGAAACAACTGAAACTCATATGTATCCTATCAGTGGTGTCTCTAATCCTCCTAGTGAAAGTAGTAGTAATGCTAATCAGAGCTCCTTTGATGCAGGTGGACCTATCGGTAGAGGTAGGAGTTATAACATACTAGAAGATTTTGATGAGAACAAAGTTAATTGTGAGAACTGCTCATTCTTTATTTTAAGGATACCTCTAGGCTACGGATATATGAACTCAACTTATTATGGCTAATAGATTAATTTTAGGAAAAAATGTTAATACCAATCATGGACATAGTTCAGGATCTGCAGGTTTTGGCTTATATGTTTCTAGGACTGGTAAAGATGTTACTACTTGCACTGCTGATGAATTAATTTTTAATACTGATAATGGTTCAATTACAGATGTATCAAGAGTCATAGGAATGTTTCAATTAGCACCTATTACAACAGCAGGTGATACAACTACAACCACAACACTTTCTTCAGGAGCTACAGCTACTATTGATTTATCAAATATAACTTTTAATAATGCTTTTGGTTTTATAGGTTATGGAAATTTAAACATAAGTACATCTTCATCTACATCAGCATCATTTAATATTGTTGAAAGTTTTGCTAATGAAACAATCACGATTACTAACAATACAACGCAATCTTTATCAGTGAAGTCTTATGTGGCTCCACGATATTCAAACTTGGCTTTATTCTAATGGCTAATAGAGTCTTAGTTGGCAAGAGAGGAAGTGATCATGGTCTTTTTGTTTCAAGATCAGGTCAAGATGTAGTTACTTCTGATGAGCCTTTAGGCTTTGATTCTAGGGCAGTTGAAAGTCTTATAGTTCAGTCTTATGGTCAAAATGTCTTAGTACCACAAGTACAAAATAGTAGTGGTTCTCAACTTAACTATAGTGATGGGTCAAATTTATATAGCCAATATCAACATACCATTACTCATAACTTAGGATACATTCCTGCCTATGCTGTTAGATTTTGCACGTTAACTCAACTAGGAAGCGGTAGTGGTGCTGCTAGGAAAGCAACTAGCTCATACACTCCTTTTAAATATATGAGTGGTAGCCCTGAATATCAAGAAGATGATGAAGAAAGTGGAGATGAAGTCACCTTTGTTGAAACTTCAGCGACTGTTGGCTTAAGCATAGACAATGTAACTAACACCTCTTTTAGGCTTACTAATAATGGTAGAAGAACGCATGATGATGTCGTAGGTACAGCTAATTCACTAGGCAATGATTCTATCTATTTTTATTCGTATGTTATATTTACTGCTGATAATTTTTTAAATGGTGGAAGTTTATGACAACATATAATATTTTTTATAATACTGACAATGAAATAGTTTGGTCCACAACAGGACAAGTTAATGATGGGATAAAAACAGCTCAGGAAGATTTAGGATATTCTCATGTTGCTTTAGATTTAGCTGACGATAATCAACCTGATTTTAACTATTATGTAAATTCAGATGCTACTGCTTTAGTTCAAAAAACAGCATGGGACTTCACATTCTCTACAACTACACCTGTTGTAGATGATGTAATAAATGTAACAGGTCTACCAACAGGCACAAAAGTTTATATGAATGGAACACTACAAGGAACTATGACGAATACAACTCTGACATTAACTGTCCAAGAGCCAAGCACATATATAATAAAATTTGAAAAGCTGCATTATCAAAAACATAATGGTACAGAAGTAATTGTTAAGAGGTACGGAGAATGAATATAAACTTACATAAATCACAAACAGCAGCAGACAATAGGAAACAATACTACAGCAAATTTAAAGATCAACTTGATAAGTTATATCATGATATTGATTCAGGAAAGTTCGGAGATAATGCCAAGACTGGTGAATTTTATTTAGCAAGAAAGGCAGTTAAAGATAAGTATACTTAAAGGAGTAAATTATGAATGATAATAATCAAGGCAGTAGGTTTGGTGGAGACATGGACCGAAATGAAGTAGAAATGGATCTCAGTAAGTTCATGGCTATGATCCAAGAGATATCTGACCTAAAGGATAAAATAAGAGATCTTGAAGCAGATGATAAAGTAAACCCTCATCAGAAATGGATCCATTTAGCTAGAGCTGTTGATTCATGGCGTATCTTCCCCCGTATGTTTTTAACTGTTTATATTATTCTTCTCTATAAATGTACTATTTGGTTCATGGATTTACCTGAGCCATCCTTTGAGCAATCAGGTTTGATATCTATTGTAGTAGGTGCAGGAGCTGCATGGTTCGGCTTGTATGCAGGAACAACAGGATCTTCAAGTAGTTTCAAAGGTGAAAACTCAGGAGACTAAACTGGAAGTTTTTGATCTGATAGAAAAAGTAGGTGTGCCTATAGCTAGTGGCTTGGGTATGGGCTACTTCATATTTCTCATAATGAAACAGCTTATGGGAAATCTTGTTAGTGATATCAAAACAATACAAGGCATAACTAAGATGCTGATTACAAGAGCTTCAATAATGAATAATGACATTATCAGAATAGATGTTAGCGTGTCTAGTGCTTTAAATTTACCACCTGATTTAGACAGACTTGCAAGAGCAGAGAACTTTGTAGAAGATGGAAAAATTGATGCAAGAAGGGATTAATGGATGTAGTAAACCTAGTAGAAGAATTCGGATTTACAACTATCATGGTAGTTGGTCTAGGATACTTTGTGTATTTCGTATGGCAAACTATAACAACCACAATAGATCCTGCAATTTCAGAAATGAAAAACACCATCATCAGACTTACTGACCAACTTAGGCTATTAGATCAAGATATGATACGATTACAGCAAAAGGTGAATACTGTTTTAAAGTTAAAACAGAACGAGGTGAGCAATAATGGAGACACAAAAGAAAAGGGGTAGACCAAGTAAAGCAGATCTATTAGCTAAGAAAGAAGCTAAAGAGAAAGATCTTGTCATCAAATTTATAACAGTAGTAGGTGTAATACTATTAATTGGTATTGCAGCTCAACAAGCAATGGCTGATCAAATTGTTCATAAATTTAAGTCACCAAGTTTCTCAGGTGTCGGTACTTCATCACATTATTTGACTATAGATTCACAAGAAAAGTCTAGGCGTGATGCTGCAAAAGCAGAATTAAAAGCCTACAAAGAACAGCTTAAAAGAGATGAAGAAAATACAACACTTGCAAGGTTTATAAGAAACCTAGAATCAAGAATCTATGCTCAGTTGAGTAGGCAGTTAGTTGATAATCTATTCGGAGAGACACCTCAGACTAGCGGAATTTTAGAGCTGATGGGAAATACTATTGAGTATACAGTCTCTGATGATGGAACTATGATAACCCTAAAAATAACTGACTCAGATGGCAATACGACAGAAATTACAGTTCCTATCGGTTCTTTTACTTTCTAGCTGTAGCATAAATCAAATATTAGACGATAGCTACGCAGAAAGATTCAAGTCCAAAGGATTAAACGCTGCATCTATATATGATCTTCAAAGTGAGAAACTTTTTAACGCACCTAAACCAAAAGTAAAACCAGTAGTAGCAATCTATCCCACATCTTTTACAGATCAAACAGGTCAGAGAAAATCTAATTCTGAATTTGCTTTATTCTCAACTGCTATAACACAAGCACCAAATAGTCTTTTAATAAGAGCCTTAAAACACGCAAGTAATGGAGATTTTTTTACAGTTGCTGAAAGAATAGGTCTTGATAATCTTACAAAAGAAAGACAAATAATAAGATCTACGAGAGAGCAATTTACAAAAAACCAAGAGGAAATACAACCACTTATGCCTTTGCTATTTGCAGGTGTATTGCTAGAGGGTGCTGTTGTAAGCTATGATAGTAATGTAAGAACAGGAGGTGCAGGTGCTAGATACTTAGGTATCGGAACTAGCATAAGGTATCGGGAAGATATTGTAAGTGTTAGTTTAAGGCTTATAAGCGTAGCAACTGGAGAGGTCTTGATAGAGATCATGTCCAAGAAAACTCTCTTTTCTTATGGTCAGTCACAAGATGTGTTTAAGTTCATAAATGATGATGCTGAGCTCATTGAAATAGAAGTAGGTGCTTCTAGCAATGAGAGCTCCACTTTAGCTTTAATGAAGGCTATAGAGGAAGCAGTATATAACTTAATTATTATCGGATACGATAAGGGATTTTGGACTTATGAAGAAAACATTAATTAGCGTACTCACAATTTTTACATTAGCTGCAACAGCTTCAGATAATGAAATTTATGTAGAGCAATCAGGTGCAACTTTGAACCTGAATTTGGAGCAGTTAGGATCAGGAAATATCATTGGAGGATTACTGAGCAGCTCAGGCAGCTTGACTCCTTTTGATTTAGACGGACTAAGCATGACACTTGAAATCAATCAAATTGGTGACAATAACATCATGCTCGGTGACATTTATGGTGATTCTATAACTGGATTATTTAACTTTGATGGTGATAGCAACAGCTTCACAATACAAGGAGATCCTACTGGAACCTATGGCATAGATAACTCAAACTATAATGTAGCTGTCACTGGATCCTCAAATACCTTTACATTAGATCATGGGACTACAGCTCTTGCAGGAACATTAGATCTTGATTGGATTGTACAAGGTGATTCTAATACTTTTGATTTTAATATTAACTATGATGGCGGTACTAGCTATGTAGATGTTGATGGTGACTCAAACACTATTAATTTTACAGGTCAAGGAGCTGATCAAGGTTATTTCTATTTAGATCAAACGGGTAGTTCAAGAACTTTTAACATCAATCAATTAAGCACTCTAAATAATGACTGGCTCAAGATCTTATCTACTGGCACTAGCGGTACTGTTTGCATCACTCAAAGTGATGGCGGAACAACCACAAGCTGTTAGTATTGGGGATATATCAGAACTAAAAGGTAAAGCTGAACTAATCAGATCAGGTAGTGATCTGCAGATAAAAGCTATTCAGGGCGGTTCTATTCAACAGAATGATGAAGCTATAACCTACAAAGGAAGGATGGCTTTAAAGTTCTTAGATGACTCTACAGTAAAGCTAACAGAACATTCTCAGCTTCTTATAGATGAGTACATCTATGACCCTGATCCATCTAAAAGCAAGATGGTTCTTACCTTTGCTATGGGGACCACCCGATTCATTACAGGCAATCTTAATAGGATAGATAAGCAAAACATTCAACTTAAAACGCCTACTGCTAACATTAGTATCAGAGGAACAGATTTCAGTGCTACAGTAAATGAGCTTGGAGAAAGTCTTATAATTCTTTTGCCTGATGCTTTTGGCTTATCATCAGGAGAAATAGAGGTCATTACTGGAGGAGGTTCTGTTCTTCTTAATAAACCTTTTCAGGCTACTACTGTTTCAGTCTTTGAAGGTAAGCCAAGTAAACCAGTTATCTTAGATCTAAACCTAGACCAGTTAGATAATATGTTAATTGTTTCACCACCAAAAGAAGAGATCTTTGTTTCAGAAGAAGAAGTTATTAAGAATAAGGATGCTTTAGATTTTGATGATTTAGATATAGATTATTTAAATGAAGATTTTTTAAATGATGATGATTTTGAGTTTACTGAATTAGATATAAATTATCTTGATGTCAATTTCTTAGAAGATCTATTAGATGTTTTGGATGCTTTAGAAGTTTCAGAGGAAGATGAATTAGCTCAAGATGGTGGTTCAGTGAATATATCAGGAACTGAATTTGGTCAAGATCTTACAACCCAAGTAACAAGTTTTATAACAGGTCAGATCTTAACTTTGCAAAGAAATGTAAGCTCTCAAGCAAGATTAGATCTTGATGTTGGTGGAAGCTATACTGTTATTTTTATTCAAGATGGAGTTAGCAGAGTGATTACAATTAATGGTGGCAGTAGTAATTATATTAAGATCACACAAAGTAACTAATGAAAAACCTACCTCTTATTTTTTTACTAATAGTCTTATCTATCCCTTTACTGTTTCAGTCAATACCTACAGAGATAATAAAGCTAAGGACCTTTGATGCTTTAGTCAAGGATCAGGATCCATCAGGTAATTTTGTGATTCTTAACATTACAGAAGAAGATGTGGCAGCAGAGGGTGGCTATCCATTACCAAGACAAAGACTAGCAGAGATCCATAAACAGCTATTAGAGAAAGGAGCTATAGGTGTTGGATGGTCTATCAGCTTTCCGCAACCTGACAGGATGGGTGGTGATGATGCTTTTGCAGAGGTCTTAGGATGGGGCGGATCAGTCTTAGCAATGTTTACAGATAGCAGTGGAAACTACCCTAAATCTTCAGGAACAGTGGTCAAAGGTGAAGATATTGGTGGTATAGTTATTGAAGGAGTAGTGCAAAATCTCAACAAACTACAAGAGCAATCATTACAGGGGATAGCTACTGCTCCTACTGATGTAGACAACCTCATAAGAAAAGTCCCACTTCTAGTAAGAACAACTGACAATCAATGGATCCCATCTTTTGCAACGCAGATTTATAAAGCATTATTTGGTGTTAAAACTTACATTATAAAAACTAATAATAATGGTATAGAGGAAATATCAATCAGAGGAATACCTCCAGTAAAAACAGACAGCAATGGTATGAAATGGATCTCATGGGTAGATACACCACAAACGGATCTGCAGAATATGGATGTTATGGGGCGTTATGTAATTATTGGAGTGACTGCATCAGGAGTTATGCCCCAACTTGCAACCCCTGCAGGGTTATTAGAACCTCATAAGATACAAGCTGCCTTAGCTGAATCAATCTTAATACAAGATTCACCTTATATTCCTGACTATGCAATAGCCCTAGAGCTTCTAATATATACAGTTTCAGTGGCTCTAGTTTGGATTCTAATAAGCTATTTAGGTATCACTTGGGGCATTACATCAAGTATAGGAATAATGGCTCTAACAGCGTTTACGGGATTCAAGTTTATTACAGGAGGTTTGTTAGTAGATGTCACATGGTCCCTCATCAGTCAATTTATAACAGGATCCACTGGATTCTATCTAAGATTTAGAGAGCAGTATAAATTAAGACAATTAATTAAGAAGCAGTTTGAGCATTACTTAGATCCTGCTCAAGTAGATAAGCTACAAAAGAATCCTGAGCTGTTAAAACTAGGCGGAGAAAAAAGGTACTGTACTTACTTATTCACGGATCTTAGAGGATTTACAGCCATGACAGAGAAGCTAGAAGCTACAGAAGTAGCTTATATTATGAATAGAGTGCTTACTGTTCAAGTTGAAGCAGTGACTAAGAGGGGTGGAATGGTAGATAAGTTTATTGGAGATGCAGGGATGTATATCTTTGGAGCTCCCTTAGACCTAGACAATCATGAAAGGTTAGCCATAGAAGCAGCACAAGAGATCTTAAAAGAAGTAGAAAGGGTATCAGAAGAGCTACAAGCAGAAGGATTACCACCAGTAGCAGTGGGCGTAGGAACTCAATCAGGTATAGCATCAATCGGAAATATGGGATCTGATACTAGGTTTGATTATTCAGCAATAGGAGATGCTGTAAATCAAGCAGCAAGGCTTGAGAGTGCTACTAAAGATAGAGGTGTCAGTCTTTTAATAGGTGATGTCACTGCAGAAAAAAGCGGAATGGATCTGAAAGAATTAGTCCCAATAGCAGTAAAAGGTAAGAGTCAGCCCCTAAAAATATTTACAGTGATCTAATTATAATTGACTCTTTCTTCTTAGTGCCATCAAAAATAACAATCATAGAATCGTGCATAGATGAAACTCTTGGAACATTTTGATCTACAAATTCTCCTCTAGTATTGTATCCAATAAATTTGACTCTCCTAAAAAGAAATCTAATCTCATTAGCATTAGGCAGAATATGTTTATGAAATATATTTGTAGATGTTGAAACAGGAATAAGCATTACACATAGCTTCTTTTTTTTAGATTCTATAATGGACTTTTTAATAAATGCTTCTTTAGTAAATCTTTCATATGGAGGGTTTACATAATTCCGTGCACCCCAACTTGCATTAAGGTTATCAACTTCTGCATGTAAAGGACATGGATCAAAGTCAAAATGAAACTCATCATCTAATATTTTATAAAGTTCAGGAGGTGTAGCCCAATGATCTGAGTGCTCTATTGTTCTTATTTTAGGCATAACTCCTATTCCTTTTTGACATAATTTTACCATATACCAAAAAGGATTAATAGTTGATATACTTTAGCTATGGGATTTAAAGCTGCAGCAGTGTTACTTGGACTCTTGATTTTAGTAGGATCAGGATCTGCATGGTATATAGATAGATTACAAGACAATATTTCCACACTAAAAGCCAATGCCATAGCCTTAGAAAGCTCTATAAAGCAACAGAATGAAGCTATAAAAGCTCATTTAGCAAAGGCAGAGCAAACTCAAGCACAAGTGAACAAGCTCTCTCAACAGAACTTAGAGTCTCAGAGAGAGGTAAACAAATTAAGATCAACCTTTGCAAAGCATGATTTAGATAATCTTGCACTTGCTAAACCTGCATTGATACAAAAGATAGTCAATAAAGGAACTAAAAAGGTTAAAGAAGAGCTCATAGAGCTTACTAACCCTACACAATTTGATGAAACGGAAGATGAAGAATCTAATAATAGTTAGTTTAGTCATATTGACTACTGGATGTTCTATGATACCCAGTCAGACAAGACCCGTTGAAGTTGTAACAATCGCTGAGTCCCCTCCAATGTATCACCCACCTCTCCCCCTAGAAGTGCAATTAGTGGACATTGATTGGGAAATTTTAACCCCTGAGATCATGGAGCAATATCTTAATGATTTAGAGAAGGGCTCAGCACCACCCACCGCATATTATTCATTAACCTCTAAAGATTATGAAAATTTATCTATGAACATGGCTGAAATTAAGCGTTATCTAAGGGATGTTTTAGGCATTGTTGAATTTTACAGAGAGTATGATGATGATAAAAAAGATCAAGAAAAACCCATAAAGAACTAAAATTTTGTTATATTTAGAGTTCCATTAACCAACAAAGGAGACAATTATGTTTGGATTTATAGGAGAATGGCTAGGTATTATCACTGGAGTTATTGCGGGAGCTAGTATAATTTGCTCACTCACGCCAACACCTGCTGATGATAAATTAATAGGGAAGCTGTATAAGATTTTAGAAATCGCTGCAGTCAATATTGGTAAAGCCAAGAAATAGTAAATACTAGGGGGGGTGCAGATGCACCTTTTTATATAGGAAAAATTATGATTAAAAATGTAGAGCCTTTCAATTATTATTGTGATGTGGACCGCATTGTGGATGGAGACACTTTAGATGTGCATATTGACTTGGGCTACTCAGTAAAGCTCTATAAGCAGAGAGTAAGACTAGTGGGAATAGATACTCCTGAATCTAGGACTAGAGATCTTGAAGAAAAGAAACTAGGTTTAGCTGCAAAAGAAAGATTAAAGGAACTTTGTGGAGATAAGATAATTCTTAAGTCTCATGGCAAAGGAAAATATGGAAGAATATTAGGTGAGATTTATACAGAAGATGGTGTTGATATTTGTAAGGCTCTTATTAAAGAAGGTCATGCAGTTGAATACTATGGCGGTAAAAAAGTTAAAATTTGGGGGAGCTACTAAAATGCACATATCTAAAGAAGGACTATCATTAATTAAGAAATTTGAAGGCTGTCCTCAAGAGGATGGCATGGCTTATCAGTATTTTTGTGCAGCTAATGTTTCTACAATAGGTTACGGATCTACTAAACTTAATGGTAAACCAATTCCAGTAGGAGCTAAGATTACAATGCAAGAAGCTGAAGATCTCTTGTTACATGAGATGGAAGAGTATGAAGGATACATAGATAGCCTTGTAGAGCTGCAACTTCACCAGTATCAGTTTGATGCTTTGGTAGCATGGGTATTCAATTTAGGTCCTTCAAACTTAAAGGCTTCTACTTTGCTTAAGGTCCTAAACTCAGGTGATATTGATGGCGTTCCCGCCCAATTCAAGAGATGGAATAAAGCAGGTGGTAAGGTTCTTGAAGGGCTTATAAGAAGGCGTGAAGCTGAAGCATTGTTGTTTGAAGGTAAAGATTGGACTCAGGTTTAGAGGAGAATCATCATATCTAAGCAATGGGAAGGCGGTAAAGGTGATAGAAGAAGAAATGAAAATCACAAAGCCTACAATAAAAATTACGGAAGAATATTTGAGCACAAAGAAAGTAAAATATCTGATGATTTCAGGGATCTAAAAACAATGTTAGAAAGTTTAGATTCGGATTTAAAAAAATTATATAAATGGATTAAAAATGGCTTTAAGTAAAACACAAACAAAAAGATTAGGCGGATTACTTTCTATAATGTTTAGAGACTCTCTGCCATCAGAGGTGCTAAGTGAGCTTGTCAAAGAAGGTTATGTGATTATGATCAATGAATTTCATGAGCTTACAGATAAAGGAAAGGATGAGAAGCAAAGATTATGCACCCTTGCGGGACTTAACATCATGTACTCCTCAGAGATCAAAGCTAAAGAAAAAGGATCTTAACCAAAGACCCTTTTCTGCAGATCTTTAAAACCATACATTTTTCTGAAGATTAACTCTCCCTCATCTTCTTCAAGAAAGTCATCATTGAATTCTCTCCTTTCTTTCCTAGCTTCATATAACCACCTGTTAAAATTGGCTTCATAAGTCAGCTTGTCCTCATACTGAAATTCATACATTACTATACTCTCCATCTTGTTCCCCCTTATGATCAGGTTCATCCTGATCTTGTTCTTGGACCCATCTATCAAACTCTGC
>Ga0307489_10000082_pt1 | contig 46236 bp, 52 predicted proteins | sample SB12metaG_FD_202247 | JGI IMG/M metagenome (GOLD analysis project Ga0307489, IMG submission 202247) | Sea-ice brine microbial communities from Beaufort Sea near Barrow, Alaska, United States - SB 1.2 | ecosystem: Environmental > Aquatic > Marine > Coastal | place: USA: Alaska | collected... | reverse complement strand
AAAACCCGTTGTTCGGGCTTACTTTAAGCAGATTGCATCTTTGTTAAAAGAATTTTTTGCATACTACTTTATTAAAGATTCCTCATTTAGTGATTTATGAAGAGTAGAACACTACTATAGAAACGTAAAATTATTAGTAACCGAATAATAATAGTTTAAATTTTTTTAATTAAATAACACTATATATTATATAATATTGTACTGTGAGTTAGATTTCGTGAATTCTCAGACTAAAAAATGAAATTCTTTCATTTTTTCTCGTCCTTGCGTATATAAAATTGATCAATGTGATCATGAATTTATTCTAAGTCAAGTTGTTTAAACTACTTTTTTCTTGTACAATCAGATTATTATTAAAATCAGAGTATAAATAATTGTATGAGTCAAGTATCTATCAAAGGTAAAAAATCAGGGCGTAAAATTAATCGTTCAGCGACGAACTGGGTACGTAAAACAGTTAAAGTTCGTCGCATTACAAAAGTTGTAAAAGGTGGTAAAAAATTACGATTTGGAGCTCTTGTTATAACTGGTAACGAACAGGGTCGTGTTGGGGTTGGAGTTGGAAAAGCTGATGATATTAGAGAAGCAGTAAAAAAAGCTGTTTCTGATAGTCGAAGAAATTTAATTACAGTTCCGTTAACTAAAAGTTACAGTATTCCTCACATTGTTAAAGGTCAATTTGGAGCAGCAAATGTAATTATTAAGCCAGCAAAATTAGGTTCTGGTATTATTGCCGGAGGTTCTGTTCGTACTTTATTTGAAGCTATTGGTATTCAAAATATCTCAGCAAAACAGCTTGGGTCTAACAATCTTCTAAATAACGCACGAGCAGCAGTTTGTGCATTGCAATCTATAAAAACTCAAAAGTAATATTTAAAGATCATCTTTATTTACGATAAAATTTATGGTTCTACGTTCAATTATACTTAACCAGGGAAATTTATTAAATCGTATTAAGATAACCTTGGGTATTGTTCTACTGGCAAGATTGGGAACTTTTATTTCAATTCCTGGTGTTGATCAAATTTATTTTTCTAATGAATTAAAGAACAGCAGCATTTTTAATTCTTTCAGCCCTATTTTACAAGGTGATTCTTTTTTGTTAGGAGTGTTTACCTTGGGTATTTTACCAAATCTTAATGCTTCAATTGCAATTCAACTACTCAGTTCTGTTTTGCCACCTTTAAAACGTCTCACAAAAGAAGGAGGTGAATTAGGCCAGAAAAAAGTGACAAAATTTACACGTTACTTAACTGCTATAATTGCATTTCAGTATGGTCTAGTAATAGCATTTGCAATAAAGCCTTATGTATTTGGGTGGGATTTTACGCGTGCGTTTATAATCGCACTTACCTTAATGACAGGTTCCTTGATAATTTTATGGTTGAGTGAAATTATTAATGAAAACGGGTTAGGGAACGGAACATCTTTGTTTATTTTTGTAAACATTATTTCATTTTTACCCAAAGCGTTGATTAGTTTTAATCTTAATTCAAATTTGTCTTCAAAATTACTTGCAATTACAATTTTTTTTATTGGGATCTTGAGTATTGTTATTGTTCAAGCAGCGATACGAAAAATTGAAGTCATTTCATTGAAAGATTTAGCTCAAGGTGTAATCGGTGATAAAGAAAGATTTATAGCTTTTCGGTTAAATCCTAGTGGTATAATGCCATTGATACTTTCCTCAAGTTTGCTTAATTTGATTGTTGTTGGCTTGAATAATATAAAATTACCTTTTACAGTTGGGAACATTTCAAACTTTGTTTATATGTTTGGATATTTTTTATTGACTCTTTTTTTTAGTTATTTTTATTCTACAATAACGTTGAATCCAGTTGAATTGTCTGTAGATTTACGAAAAAAGGGATCTAGTATTCCATTGGTCTCACCAGGCTTAGCAACAATGAAACTTTTACAAGAAATTATAAATCGTATATCATTACTTGGTGGTCTTTTTCTAGCAGTAATCGTTACAATTCCTAGTTTTTTATCTGCCACTAATTTAAATTTTCCTGAATTACGTGGTGTAAGTGGCACTTCGATTTTGATTTTATCCGGTGTAGCTGTTGATTTAAGTCGCCAGCTTCGCACATATTCAATATTTGGGTCGTATGATAGTATGGAAATAAAAGAGCTGTAACATTACTAATTTTAAAATTGAAATTATGAAAGTTCGCCCATCGGTAAAAAAAATGTGCAGTAAATGTCGTGTAATAAGACGTTTTGGTGTCATTCGCATTATTTGTTCAAACCCTAAGCATAAACAGCGTCAGGGTTAATTACTGTCTTATCAAATAGCTGGAGGAAAAAGTGGTTCGTATTTCTGGTATTGATTTATCTAACTCGAAAAAAATAGCATATGCGCTTACAGATATTTTTGGTATTGGGTTAACGTCTTCCCGATCAATTTTAAGAGCGGCAAAAATTGATGAAAAAAAACGTACGACGGATTTACTTGATGAAGAATTAATTTTATTACGTGATGTTATTGAGACGGGTTATAAAGTAGAGGATGATTTACGTCGTGTTGTTAAGCAAAATATTATTCGTTTATCACAAATTAATTGTTTTAAGGGAAAACGACATAGACAAAAATTACCTGTACGAGGACAACGTACTCGAACAAACTCGAGAACTTCGCGAAATGGACGTGTTATTTAATCCGATTAACTTAAAAACATTCTATTAGATAATTCGTATGGTAGTAAAAACTAAACGAACAACAACAAAAAAGCAAAAGAAAAATATAATAAATGGTGTTGTTCATATCAATTCAACGTTTAATAACACAATTGTAACAATTACTGATTTATCAGGTAATACGATTGCATGGTCTTCAGCAGGTAGTGTTGGTTTCAAAGGTGCCCGAAAAGGAACTCCTTTTGCCGCGCAAACGGCAACAGAAAAAGCTTCTGCTGCAGCGATTGACCAAGGTTTGCGCAAAGTCGAAGTCCGCGTTCGCGGACAAGGTTCAGGTCGTGAAACTTCAGTAAGAGTACTAGAAGTTATGGGCCTTAACATTATCTCGGTAAGTGACATCACTCCGGTACCGCATAATGGTTGTCGACCTCCAAAGCGTCGACGTGTTTAATAGTTTTTAAAAACAGATGAGACAGTTTCAATTTGATAAAATTGAGTCGTGCCAGACCGACTTAGGTGAACAAACTACTCGATTTATACTAAAAGATCTTGCACCCGGTCAAGGATTGACTATCGGTAACACACTCCGTCGAGTTTTATTAAGTGATTTAGAAGGAACTGCTATTACTGCTGTCAAAATAAATGGTATTAAAAGTGAATTTTCAGTTATACCTGGTGTTCGAGAAGACGTATTAGAGTTAATTCTAAATTTGAAGCAGATAAAATTTCGTGGGTTGCTTGAAACGCCATTTTTTGCATCTGTAAAAGTTCAAGGGCCAAGTATAATTACTTCTAGTAGCATCAACTTGCCACCTGATTTACAGATGTTAAATTCAAGCCAGTATATTGCTACAGTTTCCGACAATCTTAATTTTGAATTGGATTTAAAAATTGAATCTGGGCAAGGCTATAATATGTTGGAATCTAGCACAAGTGATTTGACTGCAGATTTTTTAAATATAGATTCTATTTTTACTCCTATAAAAACTGTCAACTTTGATATTAAAGATTCGTTTAAAGTTGGTGAGGCACGGACAGAGATTTTAGATCTTGAGATTACAACAAATGGAAGCACATCACCTAATGAAGTTCTAAAAAAGGCTGCACAAATTTTACAAGTTTTATTTAGTTCGTTAATAATTGATGAGTCAAATTTGGTTTCGAAATTTGAAAAAGAAGAGAATTTCAATGTTTTTATTGAAGATTTAGAACTTTCTGTCCGTGCTTATAATTGTTTAAAAGCAGCAAGTATACATACACTTGCCAATTTAATTGAATACTCTATTAAAGATTTAAAAAAAATCAAAAATTTTGGTAAAAAATCTGCTACAGAAGTAGTTGAGAAATTGCAGGACCGCTTCGGTGTATCCTTAAATTGAAAATTCGTAAATATGACAAATATGCTTACGCATGTCCCATTAGCAACAACTAATATTAATAAATGGTATCTTATTGATGCTAAAGGTAAAACCTTAGGCCGAGTTGCAACATTAATAGCTACAATTATTCGTGGTAAGCATAAATCAACGTACACTCCATATTTAAATAATGGAGATTATCTTATCGTTATTAACGCGAAAGATTTATGTGTTACTGGTAAAAAAACAACTCAGAAAGTTTATCGTCGCCATTCAGGTCGACCTGGTGGATTAAAAGTTGAATCGTTCGAGCAACTTCAAACTCGTATACCTGAGAGAATCTTAGAAAAAGCCGTAAAAGGGATGCTACCGAAAGGTCCGCTTGGTCGTGTAATGTACAAAAATTTAAAAGTGTACGCTAACGACATGCATCCGCACCAATCTCAAAACCCCGAATTATTGTTAAATACATAATATTATGGTCTCTGATATTGTCGATAAAAAATTATTAGCATTAGCTATTGGTCGCCGAAAACAAGCTGTTGCAATTGTTCAAATTTATAGTTTGGAGAATAATAAGCCGTCTGAAATTTTGATTAATAATGTAATCGCAGATGTTTTTTTACAATTTAATTCGGTATATCTTAATTCATTTCAAACAAGTTTAACATTGTTAAACTTAAGTAAGAACTTTAAAATTGTTGTTAAAACACGAGGTGGTGGGTTATCTGGACAAACGGGTGCTATAAAGCTTGGTTTAGCTCGAGCATTGTGCAAGATTGATCCAAGTCATCGTACTATTTTGAAATTAGCTGGCTTACTAACTCGTGATTCTCGAAGTGTAGAACGCAAGAAATATGGTTTAAAGAAAGCGCGGAAAGCATCACAGTATTCAAAACGTTAATATATTACAATTTTATTTATGCCAAAGAAAGATATTCATCCTGAGTGGTATGAAAATTCAGACGTTTATTGTGATGGGCAATTAGTATATACGGTTGGTTCGACTAAAGAAGTATTAAAAGTTGATATTTGGTCTGGTAACCATCCTTACTACACCGGATCTAAAAAATTACTTGATACAGAAGGGCGTGTTGATCGTTTTATGAAAAAATACAATTTAGATAAATAAATAACTCTCAAATAATTGTAATGCCTACTATACAGCAACTGATTCGTATCAAACGTCAAACACAAAAAACGAAAACAAAATCACCGGCTTTAAAAAATTGTCCTCAACGCCGTGGTGTCTGTACACGTGTGTATACAACTACACCTAAAAAACCTAATTCGGCCGTTCGTAAAGTGGCGCGCGTACGTTTAACTTCTGGTTTTGAAGTAACAGCATATATACCCGGTGTTGGTCATGAATTACAAGAGCATGCTTCAGTTTTAATACGTGGGGGCAGAGTAAAAGATTTGCCAGGGGTAAGATATCATATAATTCGTGGAGCATTAGATAGTTCGGCAGTTAAAAATCGAACACAAGGTCGGTCAAAATATGGTGTAAAAAAACCGACTAAGTAATTCATTTTACAAAAATTAAAATTAAAAATTTAAGATACGTTTAGTATGTCGCGTAGAAAAATTATAAAAAAGCGGTTTTCCACACCTGATCCAGTTTATAATAATTGTTTGGTCAGTATGTTAGTGGTTCGTTTAATTAAAGATGGAAAGAAAACGTTAGCTCAGAACATTGTTTGTGATGCACTCAATATTATTGGGTATAGATTAGTTGAAGATCCAATTGAGATTTTTGAGAAAGCAATAAAAAACGTTGCTCCAGTTGTAGAAGTTAAAGCCCGTCGTTTTGGTGGAGCAACTTATCAAGTTCCTATGGAAGTAACGAGTTTTAGAGGTACAAATTTAGCTATTCGTTGGATTGTTAAAGCTTCAAGAAATCGACCAGGAAAAACAATAGCATTAAAATTAGCAAATGAATTGATTGATGCATCTAAAAATTCTGGTGATGCGATTCGAAAAAAGCAAGAAACCCATAAACAAGCAGAGGCTAATAAAGCGTTTGCTCATTTCCGTTACTAGCTTATAAAAACTTATTTTTCTTTATAAAAAAATTATTTACTGTTAACTTATAAAAACATTTATGGCTCGCGAAAAATTTGAACGTAATAAACCACATATTAACATTGGAACAATTGGACACGTAGATCATGGTAAAACAACATTAACAGCAGCAATAACTATGGTTCTTGCTCTAGGTACTGAGGGTATAGCTAAAAATTATGAAGATATCGATGCTGCACCTGAAGAACGAGCGCGTGGAATTACTATTAATACTGCGCATGTAGAGTATGAAACAGAAAATCGTCATTATGCCCATGTAGATTGTCCAGGTCATGCAGATTATGTTAAAAATATGATCACAGGTGCAGCGCAAATGGATGGTGCGATATTAGTATGTTCAGCAGCTGATGGTCCTATGCCACAAACTAGAGAGCATATCCTATTGTCAAAACAAGTAGGCGTACCTCATATCGTTGTCTTTTTAAATAAAGAAGATCAGGTTGATGACGTTGAATTATTAGAGTTAGTTGAATTAGAAGTTAGAGAATTATTGTCAACTTATGATTTTCCAGGTGATGATATTCCTTGTGTTAGTGGTTCAGCTTTAATGGCTATTGAAGCTATTAAAGCAGATAATTCACTAAACCGTGGTACTGATAAATGGGTTGATAAAATTTTTGGTTTAATGGATGCAGTTGATGCATATATTCCTACACCTACCCGAGATGTCGAAAAAACTTTCTTAATGGCAATTGAGGATGCGTTTTCAATAACTGGTCGTGGTACTGTGTCGACTGGAAGAATTGAACGTGGTATTGTGAAAGTCGGCGATACTGTTGAAATTGTTGGTTTAGGGGATACACGTCAGACTACGGTCACAGGTATCGAGATGTTCCAAAAAACACTTGATGAAGGTCTAGCCGGCGATAATGTTGGTTTACTATTACGTGGTATTCAAAAAGCTGATGTTGAACGTGGTATGGTGTTAGCGAAATCTGGTACAATTACCTCACATACACTGTTCGAGTCTGAAGTTTATATTTTAACTAAAGAAGAAGGCGGTCGTCATACTCCATTCTTTAGTGGTTACCGTCCACAATTCTACGTTCGTACAACAGATGTAACTGGTAGTATTAAACAATTTACATCAGATGATGGAGATATAGTTGAAATGGTTATGCCTGGTGATCGTATTAAAATGACAGCAGAATTAATTACCGGTATTGCTATTGAAGATGGAATGCGTTTTGCAATCCGTGAAGGTGGTCGAACAATTGGAGCGGGTGTCGTTTCAAAAATTATGAATTAATAAAAAAAGTCACCCGATGATATGGAAGAATTATTAAGTGCACAAGAGAAGAAACGAGTGAAGACACGATTGATTCTTGAATCCTTCAAGTTCTCATTTTTATCTGATACCTGTTCAAATTTAATGAACGTATTACAGGGTCATCAAGATACAAAACCAAGTGGCCCATTTGTATTTCCAAAGATAAAAGTTTATTATTGTTTACTAAGTTCTCCACATGTATATAAAAATGCACGAGAACATATTAGTATGCAAAAATATCGCTGTTTGGTAGATATTAATACGACTCTAGATGAGCCTGGTATCATAGAGAACCTTTTAAAAGTCGAAATTCCACCAGGAGTTTCAGTTCGAATAAAATATTTAAATTCCTAATGCATAATACTTATTTTGCAGTTATAATAATATTTAACAATTATTAGCAAGATCTGATTTGTAAAAAGAGAGGTTAATTATTTTGTTGTAAGAAAGTAAATCAAGATAAAATTAAAAAGAAAAGGGGTATTTAGATGGCTTTACCTTGGTATCGAGTACATACAGTCGTTCTTAATGATCCAGGACGATTGATTGCAGTACATTTAATGCATACATCATTAGTTGCCGGATGGGCAGGTTCAATGGCGTTATATGAGTTAGCTATTTTTGATCCTTCGGATCCAGTATTAAACCCTATGTGGCGACAAGGTATGTATGTTATGCCTTTCATGACTCGTTTAGGTGTAACAGATTCATGGGGTGGTTGGCGTATCACAGGTGAGAGCGTATCTGCTCCCGGTTTATGGAGTTACGAAGGTGTAGCATTAACACATATCGTGTTATCTGGTCTATGTTTTTTAGCTGCTATTTGGCATTGGGTTTACTGGGATTTAGAATTATTCCGTGATCCAAAAAATGGTGAACCTGCTATTGACTTACCTAAAGTTTTTGGAATTCATTTGTTTTTATCAGGTCTTTTGTGCTTTGGTTTTGGAGCTTTCCACGTTACTGGAATTTTTGGCCCAGGTATCTGGGTTTCTGATTCGTATGGTGTACTTGGTAAAGTTGCAGGTGTAGCTCCAGCATGGGGTCCAGAAGGATTTAATCCGTTCAATCCAGGTGGTGTCGCTTCACATCATATTGCCGCAGGTGCTTTTGGTATTTTAGCAGGTATATTTCATGTAGTTGTGCGTCCACCACAACGCTTATATCGTGCTTTACGAATGGGTAACATTGAAACAGTTTTATCAAGTAGTATTTCTGCAGTATTCTTTGCTGCTTTTATTACTTCAGGAACAATGTGGTATGGATGTGCAACAACACCAATTGAATTGTTTGGTCCAACTCGTTACCAGTGGGATAGCGGTTATTTCCAACAAGAAATTGAAAGACAAGTAGAGACTTCATTAAGTGAAGGTTTATCAGAAAGTGCTGCTTGGTCATCTATTCCTGATAAATTAGCATTTTACGATTACATTGGTAACAATCCTGCTAAAGGTGGTTTATTCCGATCAGGACCAATGAATAAAGGTGACGGTATTGCTGAAGCTTGGTTAGGCCACCCAGTATTTAAAGATCGTGAAGGACGTGAATTAACAGTTCGACGTATGCCAGCTTTCTTTGAAACATTCCCAGTTATCTTAGTTGATAAAGATGGTGTTATCCGTGCTGATATTCCGTTTAGACGAGCTGAATCTAAGTATAGTGTTGAGCAAGTTGGAGTTTCCGTAGATTTTTATGGCGGGAAACTTAATGGTCAATCATTTAAAGACGCACCGACAGTTAAGCGATTTGCCAGAAAAGCACAATTAGGTGAAGTTTTTGATTTTGATCGAACAAGTTTAGAATCAGATGGTGTTTTCCGTAGTAGCCCGCGTGGTTGGTATACATTTGGCCACTTAAATTTTGCTTTGCTTTTCTTCTTTGGTCATTTATGGCATGGATCTCGTACATTATTCCGTGATGTTTTCACGGGTATTGGTGCTGAAGTTACTGAGCAAGTTGAATTTGGTGCATTCCAAAAGTTAGGTGATGAATCAACTGCTCGTAAACAAGGTGTAGTTTAAACTTTCGACAAATTTTTGAGCCGTTAAAAATTATAAATACTTATGGAAGCACTCGTTTATACCTTTTTATTAATTAGCACATTACTTGTATTATTTTTTGCTGTTTTCTTCCGTGAAACACCAAAAATTATTAAAAAGTAAAATTTAGTTAGTTTTTACAAATTAAATTATTGATAGGATTTGATCTGCACATTCAGTAAGCCATAGATTTTAATCTATGGCTTTTTAGTTTACGGTACTTTTTTACAGTATGAAAAAATATTAATCTTCATGCTCTTCAAAAGGATCACGTAAATTTTGTGATGTAGGTCCAAATGATGTATAAACCGAATAGCTTGTTATTCCTACTAATACGCTAGACATAAAAATAATTAAAATTGACGCACTTTCCATTTTTCCTCACAAAATTTAAAATTGTTGATGTTTTAAGAGTTTACTATATATATCATATAATTATAAAATATATTTTACACTAATACCATAATTATGGCTTTAAGAACTAGATTGGGAGAATTTTTACGTCCTTTAAATGCTGAATATGGGCGAGTTGCACCAGGTTGGGGTACTACGCCGCTAATGGCAGTTGTCATGGCTTTATTTTTAGTGTTTTTATTAATCATTTTACAAATTTACAATTCATCACTTATTCTTGAAAACGTAGATGTTGATTGGACAACTTTTACTTTTTAATCAGGCTTTTTTTTGTACTATTGAAATTAATAGTCATCTGGAGACGTTATAAAAGTCATGTTCATTAGATAAATTTGGGTTTTAAAATTTTTTTATTAAATGAAAATAAGATATGTTAGACACATCTTTCCATTTTTTCCTATCAAGTTTAGCTATAATACCCCCTAGCGATACACCAAGAGTAGACTTCGGAACTAAAGCCGCTGTTTATGCTGTTCATTGTGATAGTAGTGCTCTTGCTGAAACTCTTTCACAGATGCTTTGGTGTGTACGTTTGGCATGGGCATTCTATTTTGCTATTTTTATTTCGCGCTTTTTTTTCCAGATCTTTGGACATGTTCAGATTTTTGGAAACCCATTTATTGAGTTTATTTTTCGGACAAGTCGCTTACCTAACCGTTTGTTTATTGGTATACTACCGTCTATCTACGGTATAGATATAGGAATATTTTTAACATTCCATATATTTGAGCGGATTGACCAATTCCTTAACAGTATTGCGATTTATGGAGCATAGTGTAATTATGTTTAGATAATTGAAAAGCAATATTGTATTTTCTTGGTATTAGAACCATTCTTTATCTGTTCTATTAAAGTAACAACTAATAGTTTAAATGACACCATCTTTATCGAGTTTTATTTTAAGTTTAGTAGCTGGCGCAACGGTTCTACTTGCGATTGGAGCAGCTGTTGGTATTGTTAGCTCTAATGATCGTATTGTACGAGATTAACACGAATTTTAATTTAGTTTCTTAAATTACGTTATTTTCTCTCTTGGGTTCATTTGTATAAAATTTAAGATAAGACATTATGTTACGTACATATATAAAATCATTTTTTTTAAGCCTACTTTGTTTAGCTTGTTTTAATTCAACTGTAGCATTATCTATTGAATTAGATGAGGCTTCACGAACAATTCCACTTGATGCATCTGGTAAAACCATTATTTTAACACCTGAGCAAGTTAAACGCGGTAAGCGTTTATTTAACTCATCATGTGGTATTTGTCATACAGGTGGAATAACAAAGACAAACCCAAACGTTGGTTTGGATGCTGAAGCATTATCATTTGCAACACCAGCACGTGATAATATTGCAAGTTTAATCGATTACATGAAAAATCCTACAACATATGACGGGTTGGAGTCGATTGCTGAGATTCACCCAAGTATCTTAAGCGCTGATATTTTTCCTAAAATGCGATCATTAACAGAGGAAGATATGTATTCAATTGCAGGACATATTTTACTTCAACCTAAGATTGTTGCAGAAAAATGGGGTGGTGGTAAAATTTACTACTAAGCCTACAATTAAAGGTTATGATAACAAATATAATTTGTTATCATAACCTTTAGTCCTTTCTCAACGTAAATTTTTTTACACTATACTCAACTATCTTTATCTAAATAAAAATTACTTTAGAATATTAACAATGTTTAATTTTTGGGAGAATATCTCACGTTACCCACGATTTTTTATTAGTGCAACGGCTGGTTTATTTTTAATTTTAGTTTCTCCTTTTCGAAAATTATTTCGAACGGATCTCGGCAAGTACCTATTTATATTTATATTTTCTGCAATTTTAACGTTTGTGATTTTAACATTTAATGCCATGTTAAATATTTAACAACAAATCAAAAATTTAAAATTTCTTATGAAAAAACGTGGATCTTTTGCCCTACTTGATAGTTTAGTTCGTAATGGTACAAAACATATTTTTGGGTATCCAGGTGGTGCTATACTACCTATTTATGATGAGCTTTATCAATGGGAAGAAAAAAAATTAATTAAACATATCTTAGTACGTCATGAACAAGGTGCTGTACATGCTGCAGATGGGTACGCTCGCGCAACTAGTAAAGTCGGAGTTTGTTTTGCTACTTCAGGTCCTGGAGCGACAAATTTAGTAACAGGAATTGCAACTGCCCAAATGGATTCAGTTCCTCTCGTTATTATAACAGGTCAGGTAGGTCGTCCATTTATTGGGACTGATGCATTCCAAGAAACTGATATTTTTGGTATTACTTTACCGATCGTTAAACATTCTTATGTAATAAGAGATGTCGAAAAAATTGCTCACACAATTAGTGAAGCGTTTTATATTGCTCGTAATGGTAGACCTGGACCAGTATTGATAGATATACCAAAAGATGTCGGTCTGGAAGAATTTGCAAATTATAAACCTATAAATCAATACAACATTATTAAGTTTAAGGGTTTTCGTTTTTTATATAAAAGTACTCTTGCTCGCTTTTCGCAAGCATTATATGCAATTGAACAGGCGTCTCAACCTTTATTATATGTTGGTGGTGGAGTAATTTCTGCAAATGCTAGTAATGAATTACACGCTTTAGCCGACTTTTTTCAAATACCAGTTACTACCACTTTAATGGGGAAAGGTAGCTTTGATGAAAAGCATAATTTGGCAGTGGGTATGTTAGGTATGCATGGTACTGCGTATGCAAATTTCTCTGTAAGCGAGTGCGATTTATTAATCGCCGTTGGTTCAAGGTTTGATGATCGTGTAACAGGTAAATTAGATGAATTTGCAGTAAACGCCCAAATTTTGCATATGGATATCGATCCTGCAGAAGTTGGTAAAAATCGAACACCTAATATTTCATTAATTGGGGATATTAAAAAAATTTTATGCGAGTTATTGAGGCTTGCGGAACGTAAAAATGCACCTCGGCGTGATCAAACACTTGCATGGCGTGAACGTATCAAAAAATGGCGTACTGCTTACCCATTACTAATTCCAAAAGACTCAGTACAATTATCTCCGCAACAAGTATTAAATTTAACAAGTCAATTATCCCCACAGGCTTTTTTTACAACTGATGTTGGCCAACACCAAATGTGGTCTGCACAATTTCTTAAGTGTCAAGTAAGAAAATGGTCTTCTAGTGCTGGTTTAGGAACAATGGGATATGGTATTCCTGCAGCTATTGGAAATCAAATAGCTTTTCCTAATCAACGTGTTATATGCATCACAGGTGACGCCAGTATTCAAATGAATATTCAAGAGCTTGGTACTATTTCACAATATAAATTACCAATAAAAATTATCCTTTTGAATAATAAATGGCAAGGGATGGTTAGACAATGGCAGCAATCATTTTACAGTGAGAGGTATTCACATTCAAGTATGGCTGAAGGAATGCCAAATTTTGTTCACTTGGCAAACGCCTATAACATAGATGCAATAAGGATAGATTCGACTGAAACATTACGTGAAAATTTATACACAGCGTTAAAAACAGACGGTCCGTTTTTAATTGATTGTCAAATTATTAAAGATGAAAATTGTTATCCAATGGTAGCACCAGGTAAAAGTAATTCTCAAATGATTGGTTTGGCAAAATTACCTGTTACTTCGAAAGTCACTTGATTTGATTAAAAAACTGTAATCGTCATTTACTAACCTCTCTAATTTTAGTAATAAAAGGGTTAGTAAATTTAATATAAAAATGGGCCGAGTTGGATTTGAACCAACGTAAGCAATGCTAGCGGATTTACAATCCGCCCCCTTTAACCCCTCGGGCACCGACCCATAATAAATATAAAATTAAAATTTATATATATATATTTAATATATATATAATTTTCAAAATTGTCAATTATAAAAAAATAAGGCAATGGTAGCTAATATCTACCATTGCCTTATTTTTTTATAATGAAGAGCCTAAACCAGAATAGGCACCATAAAAGAATAACGCTAGAACGCCTAGGGCAGCAAAACCCCCAACTAACGCAATTAACCACAGAGGAATTCGTCCTGTACTTGCCATTTAATTCGTCCTTTTTTAATTTTAGTTGAAAAAATAACTTGAAAATAAGACTGCTAATACGAAAATTAATAATAAACCCCAGTATAAAGAAGTTCTATTTAATTCTACGGGTTGTTTATTCGGATTTGGACCAGTCACTAAGTTTACCTCCTATCTTTGAATAAATTGCATTGATGTAATGGCACCTAAAAAAAACACGGTTGGAACAGCTAAGCCATGAATCGCTAACCAACGGAATGTAAAAATTGGATAAGCGACAGGTTGATTTAAAATTTTTATCATATCAAAACCTACTTTATAAACCTTTTGTTAAATCTTCTAATTCTTGTTTTGCACTAAAACGATCGTTAACTAGTGGGATTTGTTGACGATCTTGTGAAAAATATTCATTTGGACGTGGTGTCCCAAAAACATCATATGCAAGACCTGTGGCAATAAATAACCACCCCGAAATAAATAATGATGGAATTGTAATACTATGAATAATCCAATAACGTACACTTGTTATAATATCAGAAAATGGGCGTTCACCCGTAGAACCGCCTGACATAGAAGATCTCCTAAAATTTTATTAATCGTTTCTATTTTGATTTGAAATACCAAATTTCAAGTTAAGCTCAATGAGGTTTTAAAATCATTGAATTCTAAGTTTATGCCATAATGTTCATTTCGGCTTTAACAGCAGTGATAGCTTCTTTTACCATATCTTCAGCCTCACGTTCGAAGTTTTTACTATTACGAACAAGTTCACCATAAGCTGGCTTTGATGTACGTAAATATTCACGTAACTTAATTGAAAAAGTTTTAACTTTTGCAATGCTAACATCGTCAATAAAACCGTTTATCCCACTATAGATAACAGCAACTTGTTCTTCAACCGGAATTGGAGAATTTTGTGCCTGTTTTAACAATTCACGCAGACGTTGTCCACGTGCTAATTGGTTTTGTGTTGCTTGATCAAGATCAGATGCAAATTGTGAGAAAGCTTCTAACTCAGCAAATTGTGCTAATTCTAATTTTAATTTCCCAGCAACTTTTTTCATAGCTTTAATTTGAGCTGCTGATCCAACGCGTGAAACAGATATCCCTACATTAATGGCTGGACGAATACCTGAGTTGAATAAATCGCCAGATAAGAAAATCTGCCCGTCTGTAATAGAAATAACGTTTGTTGGAATAAAAGCTGAAACATCACCGGCTTGTGTTTCAACAACTGGTAATGCTGTCATACTTCCACCACCTAAAGCATCATTAAGTTTTGCAGCACGCTCAAGTAATCGTGAATGTAAGTAGAAAACATCACCAGGGTATGCTTCACGACCAGGTGGACGGCGTAATAACAACGACATTTGGCGGTAAGCTTGCGCTTGCTTTGTTAAATCATCATAAACTACTAATGTAGCAATTCCTTGATACATAAAGTGCTCAGCAATTGCTGCTCCTGTGTATGGTGCGATATATTGTAATGTCGCTGGATCATTTGCTGTTGCTGCTACGATTATTGTGTAATCTAAAGCACCTCGTTCTTTTAAGACCGTTACAGCTTGTGCAACAGATGATGCTTTTTGTCCAATTGCTACGTATACACAAACAACGTTATCTACTCTTTGATTAATAATTGTATCTAATGCAATTGCTGTTTTACCTGTCTGTCTATCACCAATAATAAGTTCACGTTGCCCACGACCAATTGGAATCATAGCATCAATGGCTGTAATACCTGTTTGCAAAGGTTCACATACTGATTTTCGGCTGATAATTCCAGGAGCCATGAACTCAATTAAACGTGTTTCACCCGCTGGTAAATCGCCTTGTCCATCAATTGGGATAGCTAGTGGGTTTACAACTCGGCCTTTAATTTCATCAGGTACAGAAATTTGAGCAATTTTTCCTGTGGCACGTACTGTACTTCCTTCTAAGATTTGACGACCATTACCCATTAAAACGGCACCAACATTATCATTCTCTAAATTTAATGCGATTCCAATGGTTTTATCTTCAAATTCGATTAGCTCACCCGCCATTACTTGATCAAGACCATAAATACGAGCGATTCCATCACCAACTTGAATTACAGTACCGATCGTCTCAGATTTTATCTCTGGATTGTACGTGTCAATTTTGTTACCAATAATGTTACTAATTTCGTCTGGACGCAGATCAAACATAATTGTTTTTATCTAAGCTAAATTATTTTTCTGGGTTTATAAGCGATTTTCCGAAATGGAATAACGCAAAAGTATGCAATTAATGAATAATATAAAATTTGAGATGTAATTTTATTTGTTACGATTTGTACTTTTTCATAAAAACATCACATTAGGAAATAATAAGTGGAATACCAAAGTAATTTGATAATCTTCTTATGGCTCCTTTTAGACTCATATCAATTCGTTGTGAATCAACTTCTAAAATAAAACCACCTAATAAGCTTAAATCTGGCTTTAGGTTTATTTTTACAATTTTTGAGTTTGTAGATTCTGCAAGTTTATTACTTATTTCTACTTCTTCTGCATAAGTTAATGGTACGAACGTAATTGCAGTAACAACTTTGATACCTTTTAATTTTTCAACTAATTTTATATAGTGTCTTCCAATTGCAGTAAAAAAACTGATTCGATTTCGATCTATTAATAAAAATAATAGATTTATTGTATATTGATTTAGGTCTAAACCAGGACTTAGAACCGCCTGTATTAAATCTTTCTTATTTTGTCGTACAATGGTTGGATTATCTAAAAACCAGCTCAATTTAGGTGTTGCTTCAAGCAATGACAATAATTCATCAATGTTATATGCAATCTCCTCAACCAAATTATGCATTTTTGCTGCCTTTAAAAGACCTTCTGCGTAGCGTGCAGAAACTCGTGAACTGGAAACTTGACTTGCCACTATTAACCTCCTATCGCTAATTTGCAGTGATTACTGCATAATAAAAAAGAAAACAAACTTACAAAGTTTGAGAAACAGCTATAGAAAATCTATACAATTTAATTCTGTTGTTTGAAAAATTTGTAAGTTTCTTTTTACTGTTTAAATTGATAATTCCTACTTATATTTCGTTTAGCTAAGTTCTGGAATTTGTAAAATCCGTTTTTTGTTTAACTCACAACAATCCTCATAAGTTAAATCGTTTTTGATAAATGTGTAAGCATTTGTCAAACCCGCGGTTAAAAGACTATCTTGATTTTCACGAGCCGCTTTTTGAGTTTCGTATTTTACAGCTAATGTTGCAGCTTTTTCCATACGATACATTTCCTCATATACGCGATTCCAGTTATTAATAAGAATGTTGTGTCTTAATTTTCCTGTCTTTTCTGCTATTTGTGTAATGATAAGTGCTGCTTGTTCAGATTGTGTTTTGGCTTCGCTTAAGCGTTCAGCGGCCTCTGTTAATCTTTGTTCGGCACCTTGTACTTCACTTAAAATTTTTGACTTTCTTTCAAACATTTCTGTTTTTAAAGCTGCACCAAGAACATTAAATAAAAGTACTAATAAAAGTATAATATTTATAAGATTGGCTTCAAAAATATCAGTATTAATACTTATGCTTACTAAGAATAAATTTTCCATACTCCCTCATATTTAATTAAAAGTTTGAGCCGTAGAGACGAAGGTATTATACCCCTTGCTTAATGAAGAAGAATACTTATTATTTTTGTAGTAATTGCTTCTTCATTTTCGATTCTCAATGCTTTTAACTGTTTTGCTTGTTTGTCACGTATCTTAAAACTTGACTTTTCAACTGCGTTATTAAATGTACTTTGGATCGTCTTTTGATGACTATCGAAAAGTTCTTTAGACTCTTTTGTATATTTGGCAACGTTGATTTGTGAGGCTTGCTCAGCTGTAGAGATTTCTTTTTCCGAAGCCATCTTAATTTTATTGGCTTTTTCTATTAACTCTGCGGCTTTTTTTAAATTGATTTGTACATACTCTTCTCGCTCACTTATTACAGTTAGTAACGGGCTATAAAGTATGCTGTCTAAGACAACCATCAGAACTAAAAATTGAATAGCCATTAATGGTAAAGTCGCGCCAAAATCAAATAATCCGCCGGCCCCTGTAATTGAACTTAGTGATTGAAAAATTTCGTAGAGCATTGTATTTATTTACGCTGTTATTTTAACTTGCTAATAAAATACTAAATATTTGTCTTAGAGGGATTTAAACCTCTAAGTCAAAGTATTAATTAACCCACAAAAGGATTTGCGAATAAAAGTGCTAATGCAACTACTAAACCATAAATTGTTAAGGCTTCCATGAAGGCTAAACTTAATAATAAAGTACCACGGATTTGATTTTCAACTTCTGGTTGACGAGCAATACCTTCTACAGCTTGACCAGCAGCAGTTCCTTGACCAATACCAGGACCGATTGCAGCTAAACCAACAGAAAGACCAGCACCAATAACAGAAGCTGCAGCAACGATTGTATCCATATGTTTATTTTTTTAGTTTAATTAATTTATGTATTTTTTATTACTTTACTCTAAGGCTTCATGTATGTATGCAGAAGCTAATGTTGAAAATATTAAAGCCTGCACTGAACCAGCAAATATTCCTAATGCCATGATCGGTAGGGGAATAAATAACGGTACTAACAATACTAATACTGATATTGTAAGTTCATCGGCTAAAACATTTCCAAATAAACGGAAAGTTAATGATAACGGTTTTGTAAAATCCTCAAGAATATTAATTGGTAATAATATTGGTGTTGGTTGGATATACCGTTTGAAGTAACCAAGACCTTTTTTTCTAAATCCAGCATAAAAATAGAACCCAGATGTTAATAGCGCAAATGCAGCGGTAGTATTAATATCATTTGTTGGTGCTGCTAATTCACCTTCAGGTAAAAGAATTAATTTCCAAGGGATAATTGCACCCGCCCAGTTACAACCAAAAATAAATAAGAATAGTGTACTAACAAAAGGTAACCACGTTCGATAAGAACTCTCACCTATTTGATTGCGCGAAATTTCTGTTGTAAACTCGACTACCGACTCCATGAAATTTTGCCAGCTATCTGGAATTCTTTTAGGGCTATTTGCTCCTAAAAAAGAGAATAGTAATAATACAATTATTACGAACCAACTAACAATAAATACTTGTCCGTGTATTGCAAATTCGCCTAGGTTCCAATAATAATGGGTTCCTATTTCTACACCCGCAAGAAGTATCGAGTTATTTATAAAATCCATTGGGTACTTTTTTAAATAAATACTTACAATCTGACAATAGGAATCGAATTTTTCCAGATATTAAACTGCGATATTTAATTCTCTATTAAAAACTCGAATCTTTATCAGCATTTCTTAACAATATAATTGTACTAAAACTAGCCTGCAAAAATGTTTACTTTGGCAAATGGGCATAAATAATTTATTCCACACTTAACTTAGTCGAACATTTAAGAGTGATAAACTGTTAAATGCTTTAAAACCAGTTCCTGCTGGTACTAATCGTCCTAAAATAACGTTTTCTTTTAAACCGCGTAGCCACTCTACTTTTCCTTCAATTGCGGCTTTTGTTAAAACTCGCGTAGTTTCTTGAAAACTTGCTGATGAAATAAAACTTTCAGTCATTAATGAAACTTTAGTGATTCCAAGTAGAACGGGTTGGTATTCGATCATAGCTTTTTTTGTTGCTTGCAAAGCAAGATTTATATATCTTGCTTGTTCAAACTCTAAAAATTCACCTACTTCAAAACTAGTTTCTGTTTTTATTTGGGAAATTTTTACTTTTGATGTTATTTGACGAATAATAACTTCAACATGTTTATTGGATATATAAATTCCCTGTGATTTGTACACTTCCTGTATAAGATTTACTAGGAGAACTTGGATATTTATTACACTTCTTTTCGTGGCACTTTCAAATGCATATAAAGAGCAGTAATATTTAAAATAAAGCTTTAAAACTTGATGTGGATCAACAAGTAGACTATCTAGAGGTTGTGCTATTGAAACTAGCTCGCCTTTGTTTAATAAGTTTACAAGTGGATCATCAACTTCATAAAGTCGGATTTCGCACTTTTCTAAGACAACAAGTACACTATTATTTTTCTTTTTAATTACACCTGGCCGTTCTACTAATTGACAAGAATTTTTTGCACTGCGACTTTCAAGTAACTGTTCAATGCGTGGTAAGCCAGTAACAATATCTGAACTTATTACACGCGTATAAAGAAATTGGAAAAGTGATTCTTCAGGTTGTATTAATGCGCCGTGTGGAATAAAAATACGTGTTCCTGTTGAGACAAAAAAAGGTGCACTTATACGAATTTCGAGTTCTTTAAAATTGGAATTGAGGATTTTATACCCTGAATAGTTTGTTACTTGACTCTCACCAATTTTATCACCTACAACAATGAATTTAGATTTTTCGGGTTCAATTTTTTGATTTCTTTTATAGGTTTTATAATTTGATTTTGTTGAAATTAAAAATCTATATGGTTTCTCTCGTAAATTTTTTAGGTTTTTAATTGATAATTTTTTTGTGGAGATACAATTTATCGTACCAATGATAGAATATGGTTGGATATAGTGATTATTCGCACTTAAATACGCAACGCTAATTTGCTTTTTATCAATTCCTGCAAAATTTGTAGGTAATTTAAAAATTTGGAAAAAGGCAAATTTTTTCCCAGTTTGTTTTATCCCGTCTATTAATTTTAATACTGGTTGATTATTTAAATTCTGCGTACTATTTAAAAATCTACAACCAATTTCTATAAATGGTTCGTTTGCGGTTAATTGTCGATTATTTTCATGTAGGATATAAGTCGAATTTTTAAATTGATGATTGTTGAAACTTTTTATAAAGAATGAGTGTGGACCAGAATTAAAAAAGTCAATTGGTTTTGAAACCACCCATTGTTTTAGTGGCAAAATTGTTAACGTTAGAGATTTTTTATGAAGGGTTGAAACTTGGCAATAAGATAAGGTTGTTATTTCAATTATTGTTGCGATTGTTTCCCCAGGATATAAAATTTGCGTATCTAAATTTTGGTTTTCTTGCGTATTTTCAACTGTATACGTTTTTTTTGCACAAGATGGTCCCTTAGCTAAACGAGAAACAGGACTTATAGATTCTAGAAGAAATATACACGTTCCTTCAACTTCTCCAGAATTTGAAATTTTGGTTTGTGAATAATGAATGTTATGAGCGGTTGAAAGTGTATATTTATTAGTTCGCTTTTTAAACAAGTTTCCAGTACTCTTATCTAATAATTGATTTATGAGAATAAAAATCTCTTTAATATTATTTAATAAAAACAATTGATTTTGTGGAGTTCGATAAAAATTGCGTGATGTACTTATGATTGCACAATTAATAATATAATTCGAAAGTAGATGTTTATTTTTATCAGCTTTTAACATTCCACTGATACGACTTGTAATTTTTGTTTGAGCTACAGCTCCATTTTTAACAACTACATCTTTGGGTGTTTTTATTAACATATTTGGAAATATGTCATAAATTTGGCCGGAAGCAATCCAAATTAAACCATTACCTAGTATTTTAGTTTGTTGTGTAGATGGGATATTTTGAAACTGTACTTCACCTGATATTTCACTAAAAATATTCTTGATTCGTGTTGTTGTACGTTTATTTACCAAAGTTGATTCTGCAATTAAATCGCCTTTATTAATCAAACTTTTGTTTGGAACAAAAATTAACATTTCTGGCGTCAAGAAGCACCGCTTCAACGTTTTTCTTGCTGAATTGAAAATAAAAAGTTCACTTAAATTTTGTGCTTTTAAAATTATCTCGCCGTACAGTGTACGCGAAACTATCGTTTTTAAACTAGGTGAGAATAAAATTTCACCATCAGAAACACTTCGAATTTGATTATTACTTTCACCAGTAAAAACTCCACCGGTATGGAATGTTCGCATTGTAAGTTGAGTCCCGGGTTCACCAATAGATTGTGCAGCGATGATACCAATGGCATCCGCTAACTCTACTAATTGTCCTTGTGATAAATTCCATCCATAGCATTTTTGACAAATTGATCGGCTTGACTCACAAATTAGCGGTGATCGTAGAATTAAATTTACTGGTGACAGTATAGAACTTAGATTAGATTTTGTAAGAGCTGTATTTTTTTTAATTAAAATTTTATTTACACCTATATTTTTAACTGATTTTGATAGTATACGTCCAATATATTGTTCACTTTTACTATGCTCTGGATCAAAAATCAATCTAATTCCGTTTTGTGTTTGACAGTCTAATTCACGAATTATCACGTGTTGTGCTACATCAACAAGTCTCCGAGTTAAGTATCCTGAATCTGCAGTTCTTAATGCTGTATCAACAATACCTTTACGAGCACCATATGAAGAGATGACGTAATCTGTTATACTTAATCCTTCCCGGAAATTTGTTTTTATCGGTAAATCAATAATTTGCCCATTTGGATCAGCCATTAATCCACGCATACCTACTAATTGACGAACTTGAGAAAGATTACCACGGGCACCTGAAAATGCCATCATGTAAACGGGATTTAACGGGTCAACGGTTTTAAAATAATCAACTAATTGATTTTTTAAAATTTCACTTGTTGTATGCCAGGTATCGATTACTTTTTGAAACCGCTCAACTTCATTTGTGTTCCCTCTTTTTTCATAATAATATGCTAATTTAATATTTGTATTATTTTTTGAAAATAAATCATCTTTAGTTGGCGGTACTTTTAAATCTTCAATACTGATTGATATACCAGCTTGAGTTGCAAAAGCGAAACCAGATTTTTTTAGACCTTCAGTTAAATCAGTTGTTGTAACTATCCCATAGGATTGAAACGTCGATTGTATAATTGCTTTTAGCTCTTTCTTATTGATCGTTTTGTTATAAAAAATATTTGTATTCATATTTGAATAGAATGAATTAACTTATTAAATAGAACGCGACCAGGAGTGGTTAAAATATATTTAACTATAGTTTCACCTTTTTTATTTTTACGTATTTGAGAGTCGTTGTAAATCTGCAAAATACTGCCATCAGGTAGTATTACTTTTTTTAATAAGCGAGAGACGTCATTGGTTTCAACTATACCGTGAAAGCGTAACCAAATTGAGGAATGGAGTTCTACTTTGTTGCATTCATAGGCCAATACTAATTCTTCCATGTTTGCAAAATATAAATGATTCCCTTTTGCATAAAAATGATTTTGTGCGGTTAGATAATGTGATCCTAAAACCATATCTTGACTTGGCAATAAAATAGGTTCACCAGTTGCCGGTGACATAAAGTTATTTGGTCCTAACATTAATAAATAGGATTCTGCTTGAGCTTCAATTGATAAAGGTACATGTATTGCCATTTGATCGCCATCAAAATCAGCATTGAAAGCTGGACAAACTAATGGATGTAATTTTATTGCTTTGCCCTCCACAATTATTGGTTCAAAAGCTTGAATACCTAATCTATGTAGTGTTGGTGCTCGATTCAAAAAAATAGGAAACCCGCTCAAAACACTTTTTAAAACATCCCAAATCCGTGAATCTGTTTGTTGAATTAACTGTTTTGCTATTCGCATGTTACTTGCGTAACCTAATTTTAATAACCTCTGAATAATGAATGGTTGAAATAATTCACATGCAATTTCATAAGGGATTCCGCATTGATTTAATTTTAATTCAGGACCTACAATTATTACTGATCTTCCCGAATAGTCAACTCGTTTTCCTAAAAGATTTTGACGAAAGCGTCCTTGTTTACCTGCTAAAATATCTGATAGTGATTTTAAGGGACGTGTATTTAAACCAACGGCTTTTTTTTCACGCCTTCCATTATCAATAAGAGCATCAACGGCTTCTTGCAACATTCGCTTTTCATTTCGAATTATAATTTCTGGGGCATAGATTGAAAAAAAACGCTTAAGCCTGTTATTACGATTTATCACTCTTCGATATAATTCATTTAAATCAGATGTTGCAAATCTGCCACCTTCTAATTGAACCATTGGTCGTAAACCCGGAGGCAGCACAGGAATTACAGATAAAATCATCCAAGTTGGATTCGATTTTGTTGCGATAAAGCTTTCAGTAATTCGAATTCGCTTAATAATACTTTTTTTGTGCCAGGCTGAAGACGCGCTATAAACTGATCTACATTCTTCAACTATTTCTTTTAAATTTAAATTTTTTAACAAATCAAAAATTAATTCAGCTCCAGCTTTGGGTTTTTTATTTTTATAAAGATGCTGGGTTAAATGAATAAATTCTTTATCTGCGGATTGGCGGGAATTTACAGCGCTAAAATATAATGTTTCTTTTAATGAACGCCGTTTAATCCCAAGTAATAATGAAATATAACTCGGAAACCCGCGAACATACCAAGTATGGGCAACTGGATATACTAATTCGATATAACCCATACGATGTCGTCGAACTCGTGAGTCTGTAACTTCAACTCCACAACGTTCACAAATAAGGATTTTTTGACGGATTCGTTTATATTTACCACAATAACATTCCCAACTGTTACTTGGTCCAAAAATACGTTCACAAAAAAGACCACCCATTTCGGGTTGTAAAGTTCGATAATGAATCGTTTCTGATTTTGTTACTTCACCTGCGTTGAGATCTTTCTGAGATGTCCATTGTTTCATCCGCAGGGGTGATGCTAAGTTTATTTTGATATAATCAAAACTTTCATTAAATTTACTCATTTAATTTATTTTTCGTATTATTTAAAAAGGTAAAGAGTTCTTCAGATTTTTTTCAAAATCACGTACTAAGTCAACTTCAGTTTCGTTGGGTTGACCATATGATGTTTGGCCCATCTTATAAAGTGAGATATCCAAGCCTAGTGCATGAAGTTCTCTAATCAGTACTTTAAATGATTCAGGAATTCCTGGTTTTGGTATTGGTAAACCAGTTATAATTGCATTTAAGACTTCATTTCGACCTTCCATATCATCGGATTTTAAAGTTAGCAATTCTTGTAATGTATAAGCGCAACCAAAAGCTTGCAATGCCCAAACTTCCATTTCTCCGAAACGTTGTCCACCATGTCTTGATTTACCACCTAAAGGTTGTTGTGTAATTAACGAATAAGGCCCAGTTGATCTTGCATGAATTTTATCATCAACTTGATGAATTAATTTTAGCATATACGTTTTTCCAATTAGGATTGGGTTATCGAAATAGGCCCCAGTTCTTCCATCTCGTAAATTTACTCGACCTGGTAAAGCTTGATTAAATAGCCATGGTTCATTACTTTTTGTTGCAGCTTCATCTAGATACGAGTTTATTAAATTTCGAGAGGTTTCAATACCGTACATTTCATCAAAAGGCATAATTTTAAATCTACGATTTAATTTAGAACCGGCTAGACCCAATAAACATTCAAAGATTTGACCAACATTCATTCGTGATGGAACACCTAATGGGTTCAATAAAATATCAACAGGTTCACCATTTGGTAAAAATGGCATGTCTTGTTTAGGCAGGATTCGCGAAACGATACCTTTATTTCCATGCCGCCCAGCAATTTTATCACCAACTTGAATTTTTCGGATTTGGGCTATAAAAACTCGAATTAGAGAAATAGATTCATTGCCAATTTCATAATCTTTTGTACGTCTAAAAATTCGAACGTGTAATATACGACCTGAATGTCCTTTCGGTACGCGTAATGAACTATCAGAAACATTTTTACTTTTTTCACCGAATATCGCTCTTAACAAACGGGCTTCTGGAAGTTGATCCGTTTCTGCTTGTGGAGTTACTTTACCAACAAGAATATCCCCGGTTTTAACAAAAGTTCCTTCAGAAATAATCCCAGATGGATCTAAGTTTTCTATACTTTCATCATTTAAGTTAGGTAAGTCGCGTGTAACTTTTTCTACACCTAATGAAGTTTGACGTATTTCAATATCAAACTTTTCAATATGTATTGATGTGAATAAATCTTCTTGAACTAAACGTTCATTTATCAAGATCGCATCTTCATAATTAAAACCTTCCCATGGCATATAAGCAACTAAAAGATTTTGACCTAAGGCAAGTTCTCCACCATTAGTTGATGGACCATCAGCTATAACTTGCCCAGCTTGTACAATTTCATGCGGCCAAACAATAGGTCTTTGATTAATACATGTATCTTGGTTTGATCGTACAAATTTTTGTAGTCTGTAGTCAATGCTTTCTCCTTTTCGCGTTCTCATAGTAATAAAATCTGATGAAACATGAGTTATAATCCCATCAAATTTATTAATAAGAACAGCACCAGAATCTGTCGCTAATTGTTGCTCTAAACCAGTACCCACAATTGTTTTATGTGGGTATAGTAAGGGAACCGATTGTCGTTGCATATTTGATCCCATAAGTGCACGGTTTGCATCATCATGTTCTAAAAATGGAATTAATCCAGTTGCAATAGAAAAGTTTTGTAGGGGAGAAACTGAAACTAATTTAACTTGGTTTAATGGTACTAAATTGAACTCATTTTTGCACCTAACTGGAACTAACTCACTTTGTAAATTATTCTTCTGCTTTTTATGTATTTGATCAGCAGGAGCTGTAGGAATTAATTCTTCTTCTTCACTAGTTAAATAAATTGGTAGTTGTTTATTTAATACAGTACCGTTCTTAATTTTGAAAAATGGGGTCTCTAAAAATCCGTTTTCATTTATACGAGCATAACATGCAAGTGAGGCGATTAAACCTGCATTTTGACCCTCAGGTGTTTCAATTGGGCAAATTCGACCATAATGACTTGGGTGTATATCACGTACTGCTAAAGATAAGCGGTCTCGATTTAGCCCCCCTGGTCCTAAACTTGTAATTCGACGTTTATGGGTTAAACTTGCAATTGGGTTCGTTTGATCCATAAATTGCGATAACTGACTCGAACCAAAAAACTCTTTAATAGCTGCGATAATCGGTTTTGGATTTATAAGTGTAGTTGCTTTTAAAGTGGATTGATCACTGAGTGTTAATCTTTCTCTAATAGAACGTTCAACCCGATTTAATCCAATATTGAATTGTATTTGAATCAATTCACCAACTGATCGAACACGCCGATTGCGTAAATTATCGATATCATCTAATTCACCAATATTAATATGTAATTGAACTAAATATTTAGAAATTGCAATTACATCGTGAATTGTAACGCCTCCAATATGAGCTGAAATATTTAATCCTAATTTTGCATTTAACTTTTGACGGCCTGTTGTACCTAAACGATACATTTTTTCGTTAAAAATTTGTAAAATATTCGCTTCAGGCGATAATATATTTGCTCGTTCTTGGCTGTTTTTTGTTTCTTCTAAGCCACTGCTTAAACTTTTGGCCAAAAATGTTCCATTTGCTTTTTTGAAATTTGTATTAAAAATTGAACTTTCTAAAGGAGTTATATTAAATTGTGCATCTTTAAATGGATCAGATAATCCAAATGCTTCTAGAACTTCGTAAAAGTTTACAGTTGTAGTTTTATTAAATCGAATTCTTACTGTTCCAGTGTCAAATTCAAATTTTAGCCATGATCCACGATCAGATATTAATGTAGCACTATAACCTAAAGTCTTTCCTTTAATTTCTTGGCGATAATATACACCTGGACTACGAATGATTTGATTTATGATTACTCTTTCACAACCATTAATAATAAAAGTTCCAGCTTCTGTCATTAGTGGTATTTCACCTAAAAATGCTAGAGATTCGGTTGCAGTTTTATTATTCTCTGCAATTAATTCTACAGGTACATAAATACGTACCGCATAAGTTAAATCATATTTTTTACAATGAATAGATGAATAATCTGGTTTTTGTAAAACAAATTCGTCACTATAAATTCGTATATTTAAGTTTTGATTTAAGTTTATAGCTGAAGAAAAATTACGTAATTCATCAGCTAAACCATGTTCTAAAAACCAGCAAAAACTATTGATATTAGTTTCGGAAAAATTTGGGATTGTTGTAACAAATAATTGTTTTTCCATATTTTGCTTAATAATAATTGTTAAAAATCTTCATTTACTTAGGTTAGTTAACTATTTTTTTAAACGTAGACTTGAACGAAGAAAAACATAAACTACAACAAGTAATTTAATGGGGTATAATGCTAGTCTACTTATTACTTTTTATACCGTCTATCCTCTTGTATTTCTTAACTATTTTTAATAATATATAGTTAGTAAAACCCAAAAACATTACCAATAAGATTAGGGATATATTCAGAATGGCTAAAACAAAAGGAACACGTATAATTATAACACTTGAATGTACCGAATGTCGAACAAATACCGAACAAAGGTCAGTTGGTATATCACGTTATACGACAAAAAAAAATCGAAGAAACACACCTACTCGATTAGAAATAAAAAAATTCTGTCCACACTGCAATCATCATACTTTTCATAAAGAATTAAAATAAAATTATATAATGTCTGAAGAATCTCCTAAAATTATAATTGAATTCCACTTTACTGATCCCGACTTTTTAAATAAATATTTGGATGATCAAAAACGAATTTTACCAAGACGTATGACTGAACTTTCAATTAAAAATCAACGTAGTTTAACTAAAGCTGTTAAAAGAGCGAGAATTTTCGGTTTATTACCATTTGTTGTTCAAGCTGAATATTAATTAATTACAAGACATTAGTACTGAAAATTTGCATGGGTCGAGCACAACGTAATGATAATTTTATTGATAAAACTTTTACAATTTTAGCAGATATCTTGTTGAAAGTTTTTCCAGCGAGTAAACAAGAGAAACAAGCTTTTTTTTATTACCGCGATGGGATGTCTGCACAATCGGATGGTGATTATGCTGAAGCATTAGAAAATTACTATGAAGCTTTAGATATCGAAGAGGATTCTTACGATCGAAGTTTTATTTTATACAATATAGGTCTAGTTTACGCTAATAATGGTGAATACTTACGGGCTTTAAAATATTATCAACAAGCAATTGAATTAAATTCCAATTTACCTCAAGTTTTAAATAACATGGCAGTTATTTATCATTATCAAGGTACACAAGCTTTGGAAAAACAAAATTTAGAAATTGCTAAAAGTTTATTTGATAAATCAGCTGAGTATTGGAGGCAAGCAATACGTTTAGCACCCGATAATTATATTGAAGCACAAAACTGGTTAAAAACAACTGGTCGATTATCAGCAGATATTCTATAGCATTTTCTTTTTTGCCTAAAAAAATTTATCATAGATTTTAATTTCTATTTCCCACTAGTGAAATCATAGAATGAGGATAATTTTTTGTCTAGATAAATTTACTAAATCGAGTTGATTTGTCTTATATAATGCTAATCTTAAAGCGTTTTGAAACCCAGTTGAATCTTAAAAATACTAATTTGTAATAGAAACATGTCAGCAAACAGTGTTGGTTTTGTAACCCAAATTATTGGGCCTGTATTAGATATTGAGTTTTCATTAGGGGAATTACCAAAAATTTATAATGCCATTGACATTATGATGCCTGATGAGTCGATTGTAGTTTGTGAAGTACAACAGTTATTAGGTGATAATCAAGTACGTGCAATTGCGATGCGATCAACAGATGGTATGAAGCGTGGAAATGCAGCTACAGACTCTGGTCTTCCGATTACGGTTCCCGTTGGTAAACCAACATTAGGGCGTATTTTTAACGTTTTAGGTCAGCCCGTTGATGAAATGGGTCCTGTTGACAGTTCTGAAACTTTACCAATTCACCGTGAGCCACCTGCGTTCACAGATTTAGAGACAAAGCCTTCAATTTTTGAAACAGGTATTAAAGTAGTTGATTTAGTAGCACCTTATCGACGTGGTGGTAAAATTGGATTATTTGGTGGAGCTGGTGTTGGTAAAACGGTTTTAATCATGGAATTAATCAACAATATCGCCAAAGCCCATGGTGGGGTTTCTGTATTCGCTGGTGTAGGAGAGCGTACGCGTGAAGGAAACGATCTTTACATGGAAATGAAAGAGTCTGGTGTTATTAATGAAAATAATTTATCAGAGTCTAAAGTAGCGTTATGTTACGGCCAAATGAATGAACCTCCTGGGGCTCGTATGCGTATTGGTTTAACGGCTTTAACAATGGCTGAATATTTCCGTGATGTAAATCGTCAAGACGTTTTATTATTTGTCGATAATATTTTCCGATTTGTACAAGCCGGTGCTGAAGTGTCTGCTCTTTTAGGTCGTATGCCATCAGCTGTAGGTTACCAACCTACATTAGCTACTGAAATGGGTGCTTTACAAGAACGTATTACATCAACAACATTAGGTTCAATTACTTCAATTCAAGCTGTTTATGTTCCTGCTGATGATTTAACAGATCCAGCACCAGCTGTAACATTCGCACATTTAGATGCAACAACTGTACTATCACGTGGTTTAGCTTCAAAGGGTATTTATCCTGCTGTTGATCCATTAGATTCAACTTCAACGATGCTTCAGCCTGAAATTGTTGGTGAAGAACATTACGCAACTGCTCAACGTGTAAAAGAGATTTTACAAAAGTATAAAGAATTGCAAGATATTATTGCTATTCTAGGTCTTGATGAGTTATCAGAAGATGATAAAACAGCAGTGTCTCGTGCACGAAAAGTTGAAAGATTCCTATCACAACCATTTTTCGTAGCGGAAGTCTTCACAGGTTCTGCTGGTAAATATGTTAGTTTAGTAGATTGTATTAAAGGTTTCAATATGATTCTAGATGGTGAATTAGATGCGCTTCCTGAGCAAGCTTTTTATCTAGTAGGTGACATTGAAGAAGCTCAAGCAAAGGCTAAAAGCTTATAAAAATTTAAATTTAGGGAGGTAACATGAGCATTTCGGTTAAAATTTGTGCGCTTCAAAAAGATGATTTGACTGCGACAACAGATAGGCTTAGTATCCCGACAACAACCGGCCGAATAGAAATTTTACCGAATCATGTTCCGTTAATTACAGCATTAGATTTTGGTGTTCTTGAATGGGGAAAAGCTGGTGTATCGTGTAATCGAATTGTTAGTCATAAAGGTTTGGCTATCATTTTAAAAGGCGAAGTGAAGATTTTTGTGCAGGGTTGGCAAGAAGCGGAATCTCGTGAAGAAATTGTAAGTAAAGTTGCTGAGATTAGTCAAAGTGTTGCCACTATAAAAGTAGAAATTGCTGCTTTAAAAGATCAAGGTGGTAAATTAGGTGAGTTACTGAAAAAAGAGCAATTATTAGGCATTCAAAAAGCTCGTATAGATGTTGCTCGAAGAATTGGTTTATCTGTGTAAATATTTTTAGTGCTAAAGATCAGAATTAATACTATAACTATAACCTGCAAATCATTCTAGTGAATTTAATTATTAAAGATAAAGATTTTAAATTTCGCCAAACAGAATTTTTCGAGATGGATAGTGAAGCTTTAGAACTACCGGTTTCAGAACATATTGATGAAATACGTCAACGTGTTTTTCACTCGGGTGGTTTTTTGATCTTGAGCATATGTGTAATATTTTTTAATATTACACATATTGTCGAAATTTTAGAAGCACCGGTTCAAGGAATCAAGTTTATTCAACTATCCCCTGGAGAGTATTTTTTATCCACGGTAAAAATTGCTTTTTATGGCGGTTTACTTTTCACTCTTCCCTTTTTAATTAGTCAAATAATTTTTTATGTTTTACCAGGTTTAACAAAATCTGAAAAAAGCATTATTGTACCAATTTTAATAACTTCAGTTGTTCTATTTGGCTTAGGATTATTATTTGCTTATTATATCCTTATTCCCGCAGCATTAAATTTTTTTATTGGTTATAGTATTGATGTAATTGAACCTATTTGGTCTTTTGATCAGTATTTTGATTTTATTTTGTTCGTATTTTACAGTACTGGCTTATCTTTTCAAGTACCAATTATTCAAATTATTTTGGGCTTAGCGGGAATTGTGAGTGGTAAACAAATGTTAATGCTCTGGCGGTATGTCGTTCTAGCTTCAACGATTATCAGTGCGGTATTAACGCCTTCAACTGATCCCATAACACAACTTTGTTTGGCAAGCGCTATACTATTTTTATATTTTACCGGTGCAAGCTTATTAATTTTCTACAAAAAGTAAGATAAGTACACAATTCATCAAAACATAATAATTCATAAAATTATTAAAAACGGAAAAATTTTTATAGGATGAAAAAACAACTTAAAATTCTTATTTGTTCAGTAAGTGGCGCTTTACTATTTTTTAGTGGTGCTTTACCACAATTAGATAAAAATGCGCAAGCATTTCCAATTTATGCTCAACAAGCATATGCAAATCCTCGTGAAGCAAATGGAAGAATTGCTTGTGCAAATTGTCATTTAGCTCAAAAATCTGTCTCTATTGAATCTCCAGGCTCTGTTTTACCCGATAAGGTTTTTGAAGCAATAGTAAAAATACCTTATGATGTTAACAAAAAACAATTAGTAGCAAGTGGTGATCGAGGGCCTTTAAATGTTGGCGCTGTTGTAATATTACCTGAAGGTTTTAAACTAGCTCCGCCATCGAGAGTATCAAGTGAAATAAAGGCAAAAAATAAAGGTGTTTATATTTCACCATATAGTGCGAAAGCTGAAAATATTTTAGTTGTTGGACCAATTTTAGGTGATAAAAATCGAGAGATTACGTTCCCCATTTTAGCACCAGATCCAGATAAAGATAGTACTGTTAAGTTTTTAAAGTATCCAATATATGTTGGAGCAAATCGTGGCAGAGGTCAAATTAATCCAAATGGTGAAAAATCAAACAATAATCCAATTATTGCAAATGTAGCAGGTCAAGTGGCATCAGTAACTGAAAATTCAAATGGTGGTTATGATATCTCTATAAAAGGGATGGATGGATCCATTACTGATCAAAAAATTTCAAAAGGGTTGTCTGTTTCTGTAAAAGCAGGTGAATTTATTACTAAGGAGACGCTTTTAACATTAGATCCTAACATTGGTGGTTTCGGTCAAACTGAAACTGAAATTGTTTTACAAAATTCAAACCGTATTATTGGTTATTTAATTTTTTGTTTAGCCGTTGTTTTATGTCAAATTTTTCTAGTTATTAAAAAGAAACAATTTGAAAAAGTACAAGCTGCTGAAATGAATTTTTAAAAATTTATCGAAACTGACACCTTATGTGTCAGTTTCTTGATCAAAAATTGTAAATGAGGCATACTTTATCAGTTTTAGTTGAAAATGAATCGGGTGCATTGACTCGCATAGCTGGATTATTTGCCCGAAGAGGGTATAATATTGAAAGTTTATCTGTTGGTCCTACGGAACAAAAAGATATTGCACGTATAACTATGGTTGTGCCAGGTGACAACCGAACAATTGAACAGTTGATCAAACAACTTTATAAATTAATTAATGTCCGTAAAGTTCAAGATGTTAGTAATGTTCCAAATGTCAGTAGAGAATTAATGTTACTTAAAGTCTGTATTTCTGAAAAAACTCGGGCTGAAATTCTAGATATTGCAAAAGTTTTTAATGCTACAATTGTTGATTTCGCAGAAAAATCATTAACTTTAGAAGTTACGGGTGATCCTCATAAAATTATTGCACTTGAACAATTAATTAAAAAGTTTGGGATTATCGAAATTGCAAAAACTGGAAAAATATCACTCGTTAGAAGTTAATTTTTTTAATGAATTTTGATTAATACTTTCATTATTATAGGAGAGGCGGGACTTGAACCCGCACAGCCGCAAAAGCCAACGGATTTTAAGTCCGTCGTGTCTACCATTCCACCACTCTCCCTTAAAAATACTGTTAGGCGGCACCCAGATTCGAACTGGGGAATAAAGGATTTGCAATCCTCTGCCTTACCACTTAGCTATACCGCCGTCATACTTTGCTCATATAAGGAATAACTATCAATGAAATGCATATTTTAGGTATGTATTTCTCATCTAGACTTGAACTGTAACGGTTATTAAACTCTACCTTGTCCACGGCGAATTATTTTATACTAAGTATTTTTTTATAACCTATATTGTATTGACATCATTGTAACTAGTATTTCTATTTTTTACAAGTAGTAATGTATTTTTTTGTTCTTAAATTATAAAACTAATTATAAATATTAGTTTGGTCTTTAAATTTTTATTTGTTTGAATCATTTTTAATAAATTTTTTTTTTACACATAACTTACGGATAGTATTTGAGAGATTTAGAATTTTTAACCGTTGCTAAATTTACTTTTTAAACATAAATTATATGTATATAGTTTTTTAATAAATTTGAAAATGTTAAAATTGCGTTTAAAACGAGGCGGTAGAAAACGACAACCCTCATATCGTGTTGTATTAATAAAATCAGATTCTAGTCGCGAAGGTCGACCAATTGAAAATTTAGGTTACTATAGTCCACTTTCAAAACAGTTCGTTGTGAATGTTGATAGAGTTAAGACACGCTTAGGTCAGGGTGCTCAACCAACTGAAACAGTAAAGAATTTATTGCTTCGTGCTGGCATAATTAGTTAACAAAATTAAAATACCACTTTACTACTCTGCTATTTTATATTGATATGAAATAGCAGAGCAATAAGGTTTACAGATAAGACTATTGCTATTCTTTTTTTACGACCATACATTCGGTAGTCAAAATCATACTTGCGATCGATGCAGCATTCTGTAATGTTGAACGTACAACTTTTGCAGGATCTAAAATCCCTTTATCGTACATGTTTACAAAAGTTTGATCAAATGCATCGTACCCAATCTCAAAATCTTTTTCGCGAAGTGCGGCACTAACCTGTTCACCATTTTGACCGCAGTTCTCCACAATTCGCTTTAATGGCTTTTCAATGGCTTTAGCTACAATAAAAGCACCTAATAATTCTTCTTCTTGTAAATTATTTTTAGCCCAATTTTTTAAATTTTCAGATAAATGGGTAAATGTAGCTCCTCCGCCTGGTACTATACCTTCTTCCACTGCAGCACGTGTAGCATTAATTGCATCCTCAAGCCGCAACTTTTTTTCTTTCATTTCTGTTTCTGTTACTGCACCTACTTTGATAATCGCCACTCCACCAGACAATTTTGCTATTCGATCTTGCAATTTTGCCTTTTCATATGAATCGTCAGTTAAATTTATTTGTTTACGTAAATTCTCACATTGTAAATTAACTGCTTTTTCTGTCCCTTCGTTTATAATTGTAGTGCTGTCTTTTGTTATTATAACTCGTTTGGCTTGTCCTAATAAATCTAAGGTTGCTGTCTTAAGTGTATAACCTGCATCTTCGCTAATTAACTTACCATTTGTTAGAATTGTTAGATCCTCTAGATTTGATTTTCGCATTTGCCCAAAACCTGGTATACGAACTGCAGCAACATTTAAAATACCGCGAAGTTTATTTAATACAAGCGTCGCTAATGCCTCTTTTTCAACATCTTCAGCGATTATTAAAAGTGATCGTTTAGTTTTTGTTACTTGTTCAAGTATTGGAATTAAATCTTGCTTTACTAATGTTATTTTTTTATCGGTTATTAGAACATACGGATTTTCTAACACCACTTCCATTTTTTCAGGCTGATTTACAAAATAGGGTGAAATAAAACCTTTTTCAAATCGCATACCTTCACTTACCTCTAATTCAGTAGTGATAGATTTACCTTCTTCAAGCGAAATAATGCCATCTTTTCCAACTTTATCTAAAGCATTAGCAATCATGTTACCAACTTCTATGTCATTTCCAGCAGAAATTGTAGCTACTTGCGCAATAGCTTGAATATTTTCAATTGGTCGTGCACATTCATTAATCTGCTCAATAATATATTTTGTTGCTTTATTAATACCAATTTTTAATATTATTGGATTATAACCAGCAACGATATTTTTCATCCCTTCTTGTACAATCGCATGTGCGATTACCGTTGATGTTGTAGTACCATCACCTGCTACATCGTTTGTTTTTGCAGCCGCTTGACGAATTAATGCAACTCCCGTATTTTCAATTGGATTTTTTAAAACAATTTCTTTGGCAATAGTAACACCGTCATTAATAATTTGTGGTGAACCAAATTGTTTTTCCAACACAACATTTCTACCACGAGGACCTAACGTAACTGAAACCGCTTCCACCATAACTTGCATTCCTTTTTCTAAAGCGCGTCGTGCCTTATCGTTGTAAAGAATTATCTTACTCATTTGGTTTTATTTAATGTGACATTTTATAATTTGCTGCATAGATGTCAGAAATTTTACATTTCTGACGTCCAAGCATTGCATTTTCTAATTTTTGAAAGTCGATTAAAATGTAAAAAACACAAAATTTACTCAGTGTTTGATGACGCCCATTGTTGAATTTCAGTAAGCATATTTTTTAAACTGTCAATTTCTTTTTTCAACTGTTTAAAGTTTTTATTAAGCAATTCGTTTCGAACCGTTTCAAGTAATTCTGCCGCTTTTTGTTTCAATTCGTCAGAAACCGGAACAGAAGATTGGGCAGCTAAATCTGCTAAATTTTTATCAATCTGATAACATAAATTATTTACTTCATTCTCTAAATTTGTTATTGATAAACTTTTTTTATCTGAATCTGCAAATTGTTTCGCATTTTCAATAATAATTTTAATTTCATCCTCGTTAAGATTTGAAGCATTTGAAATAGTGATTGATTGTTCTTTGCCTGTTCCCTTATCACGTGCAGTAACAGATAAAATACCATTAACATCAATATCAAAAGTAACTTCAATTTGAGGTGTTCCGCGAGGCGCAGGCTCAATGCCATTTAACCTAAACACACCTAAATTTTTATTATCTTTCGCAAATTCGCGTTCACCTTGTTGAATAGTTATTTCAACGCTTTCTTGATTATCTAAAGCAGTTGAAAAAGTTTCAGTAGCTTTAGTCGGTATTGTTGTATTTCGAGGAATCATACGTGAAAAAACACCGCCCAATGTCTCAATACCTAACGAAAGTGGAGTTAAATCTAATAATAATACATTTCGAACATCTCCAGATATGATGCCAGCTTGTATAGCAGCTCCAAGAGCTACGACTTCATCTGGATTTAACAATTGGTTTGGTTCTTTGCCAAGAACATCTTTAATAATTTCTTTTACAGCAGGAATACGAGTGGATCCACCTACCAGAACAATGTTATCAATTTTGTCAGCTGTTAAATCAGCGTCTTGTAAAGCTGTTTCAAGTGGGATTCTGCATCGCGCAATAAGATCTGAGCATAATTCATTAAATATAGTTCGTGTTATTGTTACAACAAGATGTTTTGGACCATCTTCATTTGCTGCAACGAATGGTAAATTAACAGTTGTTTCTTCTTGTGTAGATAAATCGATTTTTGCTTTTTCTGCAGCTCCTGTGATTCGCTGTAAAGTTTGAACATTATTAGATAAATCAATGTTCTCTACTTTTTTAAACTCGTCTAGTAAATGATCAATAATAATTTTGTCAAAATTATCTCCTCCTAAATATGTGTCACCCGAAGTTGATAAAACTTCGAAAATTCCATCTCCAACTTCTAAAATTGAAACATCAAATGTTCCGCCACCAAGATCAAATACTAAAATAATTTCGTTTGTATTTTTTTCTAATCCATAAGCTAATGATGCAGCAGTAGGTTCATTTATGATTCGTAATATCTCAAGTCCTGCTATCTTTCCAGCATCTTGAGTAGCTTGACGTTGAGCATCATTAAAATATGCAGGTACTGTAATAACAGCCTGATCAACTTTTTGCTTTAGGTATGCTTCAGCATCGTCAGCTAATTTACGTAAAATCTGCGCTGAAATTTCTTCTGGGCGGAATGTTCTGTTCAATATAGGACATTCTAATTGGACATTAGAATTTTCGTCAGCGCTAATTTTATATGAAACTTGAGTTGCTGCAGGATCTAAATCTCCCATTTTTGCACCAATAAAACGTTTAACCGAATAAAATGTATTTTCGGGATTCATAACGTTTTGACGTTTCGCCATATGCCCTATAAAAGTTCGATCTTGTTTCCCATATGCAACAATTGATGCGGTTGTTCTTAACCCATCTGCATTAACAATTATAGTAGGTTGAGTTGCTTCTATTGTTGCAACAACTGAATTTGTTGTACCTAAATCAATACCAATAGCTTTAACCATTTTTAATTATAAATTTTTTAATTACTCAATTTTAAAATAAAGAGGACTAATTATATTCGTTTTTTCCTTTTAATTACTATATCGCAAAACCTTGAAAATATCTAATGATATCGTGTAAAATAAATTTTAATATATAAAGTTAAGATAGACGACTTGAACCTAGCAGCTAAATTAAATATTTTCATTCGTGCTAAAAATTTTAGCTAGTATTTGTTATTCTATTTCTAAGTATAAATCAAAATTTTATACTATTATAATTGTATAAGAAACAAAAAGTTGAAAAGAAAAGTAATCAGGATAACTATTGTTAGTATTACTTAAAGATTCGTTTTTCATTTTTTAATATGACAGCCGCAGTCGGACAAAATCAAGAACGGGGCCTATTTGACCTAGCGGACGATTGGTTAAAACGTGACCGTTTCGTATTCATTGGATGGTCAGGAATTTTATGTTTCCCATGTGCATATTTAGCACTTGGTGGATGGTTAACAGGTACTACATTTGTAACTTCATGGTACACACATGGACTTGCTAGCTCATATTTAGAAGGCTGTAATTTCTTAACATCAGCAGTTTCAACACCTGCTAACAGTATGGGCCATTCTTTCATTTTATTATGGGGTCCAGAAGCACAAGGTGATTTTACACGCTGGTGTCAAATCGGTGGAATATGGACATTTGTTGCATTACATGGTGCATTTGGGTTAATTGGATTTTGTTTACGCCAATTTGAAATTGCACGCTTAGTAGGTATTCGACCTTACAACGCGATTGCATTCTCAGGACCAATTGCAGTATTCGTTTCTGTATTCTTAATTTATCCATTAGGACAAGCAAGTTGGTTCTTTGCACCAAGTTTTGGTGTTGCTGCTATCTTCCGTTTTTTACTATTTTTACAAGGATTCCATAACTGGACATTAAATCCGTTTCACATGATGGGTGTAGCAGGTATCCTAGGTGGGGCATTACTATGTGCAATTCATGGTGCAACAGTTGAAAATACTTTATTTGAAGATGGTGATGCTGCCAATACATTCCGAGCTTTTACTCCAACTCAATCGGAGGAAACTTACTCAATGGTAACCGCTAACCGATTCTGGTCACAGATTTTTGGCGTAGCTTTCTCAAATAAGCGTTGGTTACATTTCTTTATGTTATTTGTTCCTGTAACTGGTTTATGGACAAGTGCAATTGGTATTGTAGGTCTAGCTTTAAACTTACGTGCTTATGATTTTGTTTCACAAGAGCTTCGTGCTGCAGAAGATCCAGAATTTGAAACATTTTACACTAAGAATATCTTATTAAATGAAGGTATTCGATCATGGATGGCCGCTCAAGACCAACCACATGAAAACTTTATATTCCCTGAGGAGGTTTTACCACGTGGAAACGCCCTTTAATGTAATTGGTAGAGATATCGAATCTACAGGATTCGCTTGGTGGGCTGGAAATGCCCGATTAATTAATGTATCAGGTAAATTACTTGGTGCTCATGTAGCTCATGCAGGTGTTATGGTTTTCTGGACTGGCGCAATGACACTTTTTGAAGTGTCGCATTTTATTCCAGAGAAGCCATTATATGAACAAGGTTGTATTTTATTACCTCACTTAGCGACATTAGGCTGGGGTGTTGGACCTGGCGGTGAAATTGTAAATACATATCCTTACTTCGTTGTTGGTGTTGTACATTTAATTTCATCTGGTGTTTTAGGAGTTGGTGGTATTTATCATTCATTAATTGGCCCAGATACTTTAGAAGAGTCATTCCCATTCTTCGGTTATGATTGGCGTGATAAAAATAAAATGACAACTATTTTAGGTATACATTTATGTTTACTTGGAATTGGATCTTATTTATTAGTTCTTAAAGCAACTGTATTTGGTGGATTATACGATACTTGGTCACCAGGTGGTGGAGATGTTCGTTTAGTTGAATACCCAACTTTAAACCCTTTTGTTATTTTTGGCTATGTTTTAAAATCACCTTTTGGTGGTGACGGTTGGATTGTCTCTATTAATAACCTAGAAGATTTAGTTGGTGGTCACGTTTGGGTTAGTATCCTTTGTATTTCAGGTGGTGCTTTCCATATCGCTACTAAACCATTTGCATGGGCACGTCGTGCTTTTGTATGGTCAGGTGAGGCATACTTATCGTACAGTCTTGCAGCATTATCATTAATGGGATACTCAGCAGCAACATATGCATGGTATAATAATACTGCTTACCCAAGTGAATTCTATGGTCCAACAGGACCAGAAGCTTCACAAGCTCAAACCTTTACTTTCCTAATTCGTGATCAACGATTAGGAGCTAACGTTGCATCTGCACAAGGTCCAACAGGTTTAGGGAAATATTTAATGCGTTCACCAAGTGGTGAAGTAATTTTTGGTGGTGAGACAATGCGTTTCTGGGATTTACGTGCGCCTTGGGTTGAGCCTCTTCGTGGTCCAAATGGATTAGATATTAATAAAATTAGAAGTGATATCCAACCTTGGCAAGAACGCCGAGCTGCAGAATACATGACTCATGCACCTTTAGGTTCATTAAACTCTGTAGGTGGTGTAGCAACTGAGATCAATTCAGTTAATTACGTTTCTCCTCGATCATGGTTAACATGTTCACACTGGTTCTTAGCATTCTTCTTATTAGTTGGTCACTGGTGGCATTCTGGACGTGCCCGAGCTGCAGCAGCTGGTTTTGAAAAAGGTATTAATCGTGAAAACGAACCTGTTTTAAGTATGCGTCCAATTGATTAAATCAATCAGGAAGTTTACCAAGTTCGAAACAATAAACAAATTTATAAATTTGTTTATTGTTTCGAGCTATCCAATTGATCCCTCTAATTTCAAACTTAATAACTTATCTGCTTCCATTGAAAACTCCATCGGCAGCTTTAAGAGTACATCTTGACAAAAACCACTAATTAAAATGCCAATTGCTTGATCACTAGGTATCCCACGTTGAGAAAAGTAAAAAAGTTGTTCTTCACTAATTTTTGAAACCGAAGCTTCATGCTCAATTTTTGAAGCTGCATTTTTTATTTCAATGTATGGAAATGTATTTGCATTTGATTTGTCACCAATTAATAAAGAATCACATTGTGAAAAATTGCGTGAATTTGTAGCATTTGGTAAAGCTTTTACTAAACCTCTATAACTATTTTTTGAATGACCTGCAGATATTCCTTTTGAAATAATAGTGCTGCGTGTATTCTTTCCAACATGAATCATTTTTGTACCTGTATCGGCTTGCTGATAATTATTTGTTAATGCAACCGAATAAAATTCGCCAATTGATGAATCACCTACTAACAAACAGCTCGGGTATTTCCATGTTATAGCGGATCCAGTTTCAATTTGCGTCCACGATATTTTTGAATTTTGACCAAAACATAAACCACGTTTTGTAACGAAATTATAAATACCACCTTGACCTTTTTCATTACCTGCATACCAATTTTGAACTGTAGAATACTTTATTTCAGCATTATCAAAACTAATTAATTCAACAATTGCTGCATGAAGCTGATTTTTATCACGTTGGGGAGCAGTACACCCTTCTAAATAGCTTACATAACTGTTTTTTTCTGCAATGATTAAAGTACGTTCAAATTGTCCTGACTCTTGATCATTTATACGAAAATACGTCGATAACTCTAATGGGCAGGTTACATTTTTTGGTACATAACAAAAAGAACCATCACTAAACACAGCTGAATTTAGTGCTGCAAAATAATTATCACCTGCTGGAACCACTTTCCCCAAATATGTACTAATTAAGTCAGGATAGAATTTAATCGCTTCAGAAATCGGACAAAAAATAACACCAAATTTTGCTAACTCATTTTTAAATGTTGTGACAATTGACACACTGTCAAAAACTGCATCCACAGCTACATTTGAAATACGTTTTTGTTCCAACAACGAAATACCAAGTTTTTCAAATGTTTTTAACAATTCAGGATCAACTTCATCTAAACTCCCAAGTTTCTTTTTTGATTTCGGGGCCGAGTAATAAGTAAGTTCTTGATAATTTATTGGTAAATGATCAACCTCAGCCCAACTAGGTTCTTTTAACCCTTGCCATATTTTTAATGCTTTTAAACGCGAATCACATATAAAAGCTGGCTCAGACTGTTTTTTAGAAATTAATCGAATCGTATCTTCATCTAACCCTATTGGAATACGGTCATTCTCAATTTCTGTACTAAAGCCATATTTATATGGTTGGCTCACGATTCGATCAATACTAGATTGCTGGTCATTTTTTTTATTTGACATAAAAGTATCTAATTAATTATTTTACGATGTCGTATAAAAATAGACTCGTATAATTTTCTTATGATATAATAAATATAACGCGGAGTAGAGCAGTTTGGTAGCTCGTTGGGCTCATAACCCGAAAGTCAATGGTTCAAATCCATTCTCCGCTAGTTGCTACTTAAAATCATGTAAAGTTTCATTTTTTAATTGAATTACCTAATATTTTAGTCACATTTCTAACAATTAGTTTAAACAATGTCTTTAATAAGAATAAAACTCAGTTACCTTAAGTAAAAATATCTTTTTGTTTGAAACATTATTTATCAAAATTAAGATGAACATGTTTATTTCAATAACACAAGACTAAAAAATTCGTCTTTTGTTTAATTTGAGTGAATCATAAAATATTCTGCTGCGCAAGTAAAAACAATTTTTTTATAAATTAAGTTATAATAATCTAAGGTTGCTATTTTTAATATCACCTAAAGAAATAATAAATTTATCGAAAAAACTATGTCACATTCTGTTAAGATTTATGATACATGTATTGGTTGCACACAATGTGTACGAGCATGCCCTACAGATGTTTTGGAAATGGTTCCATGGGATGGATGTCGAGCTGGGCAAATTGCTTCGGCGCCGCGTACAGAAGACTGTGTAGGCTGCAAGCGTTGTGAAACTGCATGTCCCACAGATTTTTTAAGTGTTCGTGTTTATTTAGGTGCAGAAACAACACGTAGTTTAGGACTAGCATATTAAAGCTAGGATGCGCTTTATTTTTTTACTGTTACACAATATCAAATAAGTTAAATTTAATAGTTTTACTACCTGAATCCGCATGCATGTTTTGCTAGATATCGTTTTTTGTTTATTTTTATTGTCAACAGTTCTTTATTGGGTCAGTTTAACCGTAACGAAAAATTCTAATATCCTTAAATATTCAACAACAAGCCTAACAATTATTTCAAACTGTCTTTTATTTACATACCTAGGTTTACGTTGGATTAAAGGAGGGTATTTCCCCTTGAGTAATTTATACGAGTCCTTATTATTTCTAACATGGTGTTTAACATCAGTACAATTAGTTTCAGAATTTAAAACCTCAAGTAAAATTATCGGTTCAGTTATAGCACCATTAAATTTATTGTTGATTACATTTTCTACGTCAATTTTACCATTGGAAATGCAAAAAACTATGCCATTAGTACCAGCTTTACAATCAAATTGGTTGATGCTACATGTAAGTATGATGATGGTTAGCTATGCTATTTTAATTCTTGGGTCATTATTATCTACATTAGTTTTAATTCTAAGTTTGCGTTCTTTCGAACCAACAGAGGAATATGTAACTATTCGTTCAGATATAGCAGTAGCACCTTTATTTGATTCAAAAATTAAACAATTTTTCTCTTATAGTAAAGAATTTGAAAAGACCAAAAGTTTAAACTCAACATTAAGTGACAAAAAAACAAAGCTTTTATTCAATTTAGATAATTGGAGTTATCGAACAATAGCTCTAGGTTTTCCGTGTTTAAGTTTAGGGATTATATCTGGAGCAGTTTGGGCAAATGAAGCATGGGGCTCGTACTGGAGCTGGGATCCAAAAGAGACATGGGCTTTAATTACGTGGATTATTTTTGCATCTTATTTACATGCACGTCTAACACGAAACTGGCAGGGTAAAAAAGCGGCTGCATTAGGATCCCTTGGCTTCTTCGTTGTTTGGATTTGTTACTTGGGTGTTAATTTTTTAGGTACTGGTTTGCACAGTTATGGCTGGTTATCATAAAAAAATTGTTATAATATTGTTTTTTAATTTTAAGAAATGAAAAAACATTATAGTAGGTATCCATCTAAGATTATGGCATACAATAATCTTAGATGAGTACCTAATTTTTTTATTTTTAATAAGCTAGACCTAAAAATCTATATCAAAAGCTAGTGAAGAGACTTGAACTCCCGACCGGCTGATTACAAATCAGCTGCTCTACCAACTGAGCTACACTAGCTATTAATTATTATAGCATATAAGAATCATTTTTTTCTAAAAACTAGCGTAGAGTGTTAACTCTACGCTTTAAGTCAAAATGCTATTATTTAATCAAGCTTTAAAATTAAATAATCAAACATTTGTGGGTCATTTGTAATTAATTCTGACAACATTTTTCGACTTATAGCAATATTTTTCTGTTTGAATTTTGAAAAAATTTGACTATAAGTTTGATTATGACGTCGAACTTGACTGTTAATGGTAACTATCCAATTTCGACGTTGAACGCGCTTAAAAAGTTTTCGACTGACGTAAGAATAACGTCGAGCTTTTAAAACCTGCTGATTCGCAGGACGAAACAAACGGGAATGAGCTCCTTTATAACCTTTTGCTAATTTTAAAATGGATTTGCGGCTTTTTCTTGCCACATTACCCCTTTTGATACGAACCATATACCTATTTTGAAATCATGAATAAAAAAAATTAATATGGAAGCATAATCCTTATACTTCTTGCATCACCTGGTGAAACGACTCCCATTTGAGACATATGACGTCTTTGTTTAGGAGATTTCTTCTCTAAAATATGGGATTTATAAGGGCGTTTATAAATAAATTTCCCTGTTTTCGTTTTACGATATCGCTTGTCAGCGGAACGTCGCGTTTTTAATTTTGGCATTTAGATTATTAACTATGTTACTCGATGACTGCAATATACACAAATATACCATAAACTTTTTAAATTTACAATCAAGCTAACAATGTTAAAAGATGAAAATTAAAATTATTCGGTATAATAAAAATATAAATAAACGAAACTTAGACAAACCACGGTTATGGACATTTTAAGCTTAGGCTATGCAGGCTTAATGGTTATTTTTACTTTTTCTCTTTCTCTTGTAGTATGGGGACGAAACGGGTTTTAAGCGTTATAAAATAAGTAAAAAATTATGGAAGAAATCATTACAACAGGAGTTATTTGTTTTGCGATGACATTAACTGGTATATCGCTTGGTTTTGCATTACTAAAAATTCAAGCTGGATAAGTTAACGAAATTACGAAAACTGATACTTACCTTATTATGACAACTGTTTTTTGGACATTAGGTAACGCTTTTCTAACATTGTTAATATTATTGAGAGTTCCACGAATCAAAGCTACCTCGACAAACATAGATACAAACCCTAAAATTTTAAATATTACAATATGGATTGCTACGATAGTTTATTTAATTAGTAATTCATATCTTAATATTTACAACTAATTTTAGAGATTATTTAAAAAAAAAGATTACTAAAATATTAGAATGCTTAAAATTTTTATTGTTCTGTTTTTTTTATTAATGAGAGTTCCACGAATTAGACCTACTTCGACAGACGTAGACACAAACTCTATAATTTTAAATGTTACAATATGGGTTATGATATTTTATTTCATTAAGGATCCATCTTCTAAGATTTTCTTTAAATAAGAATTCTTATCTTAATATTTATAACTAATTTTAGAGAGCATTTATAAAAAATATCCTGATAAAGCATTAAAATGTTTCTTACTCTGTATTTTTTATTTTATTGAATTTTTAAACGTATTCAACGAAATAATATATTGAGTAAGTAAACTTATTTTTACTTGTTAGCAAAAAAATTGAAGAACCTTTTCGGTAACTAGAATATTCGAAAAGCCAGTGATTTAATTATGTGACTATATTGCCGTATTAGCGATAAACTAAAATGATATTAGAAAAAATAAAATTTCGACCATAATACAAACCCTCTTCAACATTGAACACTTTAGAATAATTCTTTAATGTTTTAGCATGGTCATCATCCAATTGTACAGACATTAATACTACTGCGATACTAGAAAGGATTATTTCTATTATTTACTAGCATTTGTACTAAAAATTTCCGTATCGTATTAAATACGATTCCAGTTTTCTGCTTCTATCAACGTCCATTATAATTAAAAAGATTAGTGTTTAACTACACTGATGTAAGACCTAAGACTTTGTGATCATTTTAAGTAGAAAATGATGATATTTTAGGTTGAAACAGCCGG
>Ga0307489_10000081_pt1 | contig 46872 bp, 44 predicted proteins | sample SB12metaG_FD_202247 | JGI IMG/M metagenome (GOLD analysis project Ga0307489, IMG submission 202247) | Sea-ice brine microbial communities from Beaufort Sea near Barrow, Alaska, United States - SB 1.2 | ecosystem: Environmental > Aquatic > Marine > Coastal | place: USA: Alaska | collected... | reverse complement strand
CCTGGGGTCATGCGTTTTCCTCCTGTCCTTCAACACAAGGGGTAAACACTAATGCAAAATTTAAAACCTAATTCGTTGATATCACGGGAACATAGATATATACCCAAAGCGATCGGGGCGGCAACCGGGCGATAAAAAAACTCAACCTAATCACCTGGATTTACTGAGTGATTAGGCTGAGTCAGAGCAGCTATCAACGCTGTAGCTTCGCGGGAAAAGGTATAGTAAAAGCTCGATCTATTTCTGATTTTTCATTACTCCAATACGATCGCCCAAGAACGTTCCAAGCCATACCTCATCACCAACAGATTGGTTCTGAGTTTATACCCCTTTAGGACAAAACTGCCGCTTGCTTTGCGTCGTTGTGAGCCACTTCGTGTTTTAGCGTCATGGCGATTAACACTATGGCGCATATACAACCGCCCACCAGTAAAATAAAACCGCCATTCCAACCAAAGTAGTCCACAGTGTAACCTAGGACAATATTCGCCACCACCGCCCCACCTAAATAACCGAACAACCCGGTTAGGCCTGCCGCTGTACCTGCCGCTTTTTTAGGAACGAGTTCAAGGGCGTACAAACCAATCAGCATCACCGGACCGTAGATCAAAAAGCCGATTGCCATCAAGGCTGCAATATCGATAGCAGGTTGACCCGGCGGGTTCAACCAATACACCACCACTGCCACAAGCACGAGTACCATATACAAAATTGCAGCCGGTGCCCGGCGCCCTTTAAACCAGGTGTCGCTGATCCATCCACACAACAAGGTACCGGGTATACCTGCCCACTCATACAAAAAGTAGGCCCAGGAGCTATTATCAAAAGAGAAGTCTTTCACCTCATGTAAATAGGTGGGCGCCCAATCCAGCACGCCATAGCGAATTAAATAAACAAAGGCGTTAGCCACCGCGATATACCAAAGCAATTTGTTATTGAGCACATAAGAGAGAAATATCTGCTTGGCGCTAAATTCCTGCTCATGCTTTTGATCATAATCTAGCGGGTAGTCATTGCGCTGCTCTTCAATAGAGGGCAAACCGCATGATTGGGGAGTATCTCGCAGGGTTAAAAAGATAAAAACCGCAATAAGTGAGGCCAATGCTGCGGGCACATAAAAGACACTATGCCAGTCGTTAAACCATGCCATACCGACAATAAACAAGGGACCAATTAACCCGCCCCCCACATTGTGGGCGATATTCCAAAATGACACGGTTCGGCCCCGTTCATTTCCTGAATACCAATGCACCATGGTGCGGCCACAGGCCGGCCAGCCCATACCCTGCGCCCAGCCATTGAGGAACAATAGGACAAAAATCGCCGCGATGCTCTCTGTAGCCCAGGGAACAAAACCAAAAACAAACATAATGCCCGAGGAGATCAGCAAGCCGGTCATCAAAAAATAGCGCGGGTTGCTGCGATCAGACACTGAGCCCATTAAAAATTTACTCAAGCCGTAGGCAATGGATACCGCCGACAAGGCAATACCCAGCTCGCCCTTGCTAAAACCCTGTTCTTCAATCAGAAAAGGCATGGCCAGGGAGAAGTTCTTTCGTACCAGATAGTAGCCAGCATAACCAACAAAAATACCCAGAAAAATTTGCCAACGTAGTTTTTTATATTCTGCGTCAACTTCTTCAGCGGGCAATCTTGAGCGATGGGCAGCAGGGGTGAAAATTCCAAACATTATCAAAGACCTTTGTGGCGTATAACTGATTTAAACAAATAAATGCACACAAAGGGAAACTTTTTAAAACAATCGGGAAATAAGAAAAAGTCGCTCGGCACAACATAAAAAATGGAAACCATGTTTTTAATGCCAGTTGCCAGCTAAAGATTAAATTACACCCGCTTCTTTTTTGCTGTTTATGGCTCACGTTTTGCGGAGTTTACATGCACTATTGTTTGATGCGCTCAGTTTTTGGTTCATCCCGAAAAAATCACAACAAAAGTGTGATGGCGGTTGATATGAACCTGCCATTAAAAATTACAGATCAAGATGATAGCTTATATTTCAGGGAGTCTGTGTAGCATTTAGTAAACCGTATATCCGCCCCCCTCCCTAACCGGTAAACACTATATTGAGCAATGCCTTTCACCACCGACGTCCCCCGGGCATGAGCAAGCAACGGCTAAAAATTGATAACCTGAGTCAATAGCCAGCTAAGTCGCTGGTAAATAGGAAAACTAGCCCTCATCTGCGCAAAGTCAAAGCAAAGTTGAGTATATTCTGTTAATTTTTCACCCGATTATCGACACTAAACTTTCCTGTGCCGTGCCCAGCTAACACCAGCAATCCAGCCATGATCGCCATGTTTTTTACGAAATTTTGTGTCTCATGTGCTACATCACTGCCTTCTGGTAAATTCCAGAAGTTATGCATGTAAAGGCTGATAACTAACGTCAGACCAGCCAATATAAACGCAGCAAAACGTCCTTTAAAACCGATAATAATAGCTATGCCACCGGTCAGTTGCAGCGCAATAGTAAAAATGAGCAACAGTGAAATCATCGGCACATTATGTTGTGCCATGTATTGACTCATCATGTCAAAGTTGGCGATTTTCTGCATACCAGGCAAAATAAAATACAAACCAAGTAACGTGCGCCCTAACAATAGACAAGCATTTTCAAATAAATTCATGTTATTCCCTTATATCACGTGTTGTTTGTTATCAATGTAAAGCAAATACGCTTTGGTGTTTGTGTAGTAATATCATGTACCTTGCCCTTTAAATTGATCAAAGAAAATAAATAAAACAGTTCGTAGTGCATTAATTTTTTTTGACACTTTCGCCACTGCTTTTATTAGATGTAATTCCCAATATTAGTCGAGGTCGTAAAATAGTGTGCAATGAACGACTATCTTGGATTCACGACAGAGTTGCAGCGAAACACTGTGCAGGGTTTTCAGAATAAGTTAGCCTAAGGCTCTTAATAATTCATGTGAAAAGAACAATACTATGCAGAACAAACTCAGTTTAGATACGTCACTTGATTGGTTGATGGCCTTTTTTACATTCATGGGTGTTTTGGCAATATTGCAAACTTTTATTATTGGTAAGCATTATATTATTCCTAGTGTGTTGTTGGTTGTAACAGTGATATTAGGTAACTTGGCGTGGTTTGGTTTACGCCGGGCAAAGTGGGCAAATCTAATTAATTTTTGGTGTGGCTTTCTGCTCACCGCTCATTGCTTTTTTGCCTTATTTTGGTCAGTAAAATATCGGGAAATATTAGGTAACCAATTTGAGTTAGTGTTTGTGCCCCTCACGTTATTGATGTTTGTTTTGACAATGATGTATGCCAAAAATAATAGGTTGTTTGTAAACCATGATAAGTAAATAGGCCGTCGGCTGGTGGTGTCTTGCTTTTATTTAAATAAAGATTACCCACTACAATCAATCGCCACCCGCCGTTCGAATATCACTCATTAACTGATTGCTAATCAAGTACTTTGCGTTATAGTGAATAGTTAAATTTGGGTAAAAATCAAGCGATTTTTTTTATTATGAACAAAGGATTAACAAGACGTGAGTGCCTGTTCTTACTGGCCAAAGTGGCTGGTGGTTCCGCGGCAATGATGCAAGCAGCCAAGGCCTTAGGTATTGAGCAACCCACTTCAACCTTTCAATATAAACCTCTATCCAAAGTCTCTGGTAAACGTCCTCATGTGCTTATTTTGGGTGCAGGTGTAAGCGCTTTAATCAGTGCCTATGAACTCACCAAGGCAGGATATACCTGCGAAATACTCGAAGCCTCGCACCGCGTGGGTGGGCGAAACCTTACGGTGCGGCACGGGGATCTGATTGATGAAATAGGTAACCGCCAAATATGTGATTTTGATGACCAGCCCAATCTGTACTTTAACTGCGGCCCTGCAAGATTACCTGCTCATCACCACGGTATTATGCATTATTGCAAAGAACTCAATGTGCCTCTGCAATTGTTCTGCAACTATAACCGCAACTGTTATACCCAGGACGATGCGTCTTTTGGTGGTGAGCCTTTGCGTATTGGTGATTATGAAACGGACATAATGGGTTTTACCAATGAGATGATCGCCAAGTCCATGACATCGGCCGGGCATCTTAACAGTCAGGTTAGTGAAGCAGACTTTGAACGCATGCTTGAATATGTCAAGGTTCAGGGGGACCTTAACGATGCGATGAAATACCACGGCAGTAAACGTTCGGGCTTTGCTTCTGGTGGTATTTTCACTCCTGGGAAGCTGAAAACGCCAAGGGGCTTTGCCGATCTACTCAAAAGCAACTTTTGGGCTGGGGCCATGCAGTTTATTCATATCGCGGATCAAGCTCCCGCTATGATGACCCCTGTGGGAGGCATGGACAGTATTATTAGGCATTTCCTGCCCCACGTGCAGAATATGATCACCCTGCATGCACAAGTGCAAAAGGTAGAGCTGTATGACAAGGGTGTCGAGGTCAGTTACGCCCATAATGGCAAGACTAAGGTCGCTAAAGGGGACTATTGCCTTAACTCTATTCCCAGTCAAATACTGAGCGGTATAGAGAATAACTTTCCTGCTCAATACCGTAAAAAAATGACCATGATACAGCGTGGCAAACTGATTAAATTTGGTTTGCAAGCCAGCGAACGCTTCTGGGAAAAAGAAGATATTTATGCGGGGATAAGCTGGACTAATCAGGACATTAGCCAAATATGGTATCCCGAACATGGCACCTTTGCTAAAAAAGGTGTGTTATTAGGGGGATATTCCTGGATACCAGAGATTGTAGATCGCTTGGCGGCCATGTCACCCGCAGCGCGAATAGAAGCGGTCATTAGCCAGGGTGAAAGAGTCCATGCAAATTACCGCCAATACATTGAAAAAGGGGTCAGCGTTTGTTGGCACCGTATGAATCATATGTTGGGCTGCGGTACTCACTGGACCCCTGAAATATATGATGCGGCCTTTGCGACCATGCAGGCTCCAACTGGAAGACATTATTTAATGGGGGACCAAATGGCCCTATTACCTGGCTGGCAGGAAGGTGCTGTGCAATCAGCCTGGCATGCCATGCTGGATATCCAACAACGAGAAAGTGAACTGAACCGGGCCACAGTATGAAATTGCTACTATTAATACTGCTTACCACTAGCCTATATTCCCCCCTTACACTGGCAGCTAATACACCATCAGGCTTACCTAATTGCGTGGTATGCCACGGTTCAGGATTACAGGGGAACATTGTTATACAGGCACCCAATCTGTCTATTTTACCCGCCTGGTATATCACCGCCCAGCTCCAGGCTTACCTGCATCATTGGCGCGGTGCAGATGTCAGCCTGACAGACGCTAAAGGCATGCGCGCAGTGGCGCTCGCATTGACAGACAAAGAACGTCAGCAGGCGCTTAAGTATATCGGTGCTATGGCTCCCCAATCGTCTCAGCCAAACATTGGGGGAGACACGTCCCACGGAAAGCAACTATTCACCCGTTGCAGCGCCTGTCATGGGGATATGGCTCAGGGCAACGAAGCATTAAAAGCCCCACCCTTGGCGGGTCAAAATGATTGGTATATAGTCAGTCAGCTCAAAGCCTACCAGGCCAAGCATAGAGGCTACGTGAAAGAGGACAGCAACGGCAATATTATGCTCAGCAGTATGGATTTACTGGACAATGAGCAAGATATTCTGGATGTCGCCCTTTACCTAAATTCAATAAAAATATCCAAGGACTGAAAGTATGAAAAAATTACTATGTATTGCATCTCTGATACTCGCCGGCAGTGTTAATGCCCAAGAAGTGAAACGGTATCCCTTGCCCGGTGGCAGTGCCTTTCCCATTGCCGCGGCCGTAGAAGTAAACGCTGGCAGTACCATTTATGAAAGTGGCAAAATCCCCACCCCTAAGGATAAAGCTGCCGAACCAGACAGCCTAGCCTTCTGGGGCAATACTGAAGAGCAAACCGATAGTGTACTTGGTCGCATCGAAAGTTCTTTAAAAGATAAAGGGCTGGATATGGGTAGTGTAGTAAAAATGACTGTGTTTTTAGTTGGCGATCCGGCGTTGCAAGGGCGTATGGATTTTAGCGGCTTTATGAAAAGCTACGTGAAATATTTTGGTACCAAAGAGCAACCCAATCTGCCCGCACGTTCAGCAGTACAAGTTGCCGGTCTTGTGGCCAAAGGCATGATGGTTGAAATAGAAGTCATTGCCGTACGACCATAACCGTTCAACTTAGCCTCAGGACCCTGTATTAGCAGGCTTGTTGATGACGCAGAGCAGACTTATCTGCTCTGCGTCATTGAACTAAGGCTACCTAGCTTCTGTTCTTTTCGGCTTTCTCTTGACTTAGATGTGATGCTCACTAAGTGAATATATATCAAGGTCAGTTGGTATATACCCAAGCACCTTCAAAATACAGGTTTATAGTTTAGGCTCGAAGTCAGAGTAAGTAACAACACGCAGTAAATGGCATTCCCTTATCAAGGGGGGTAACTGAGCACTTATTTTCTGCCTAAGCCCCTTATACCAATCCACCTTAATATCTACTCACTCAGCCATCGATAATATTTGCTTAACAGGTGTGAATTCTCGCTGATCTCTCCATTTTGAGGTCACTTGGGTATAAGATTAGAAATATAGCGAAATTGGCGATATATTGAAGCCAAACGGTAAAACAGATGTTGCTTTGAAAACTAAAAAAAATTTAACTCTATCAGATCTCGCCAAACTGGCAGGCGTATCGACTTCTACCGTGTCACGTGCACTGAATGAAAATCCCATTATTAAAAAAGAAACCAGAGGCAAAATCCAGGCCCTTGCTAAAGAATATAATTTCAGTCTCAATGCCGCAGCCAGTCGTCTGCGAACCCAAAAGACTCATGTTATCGCTGTGATCCTCAATTTAATTGATCATACAGATCAAAGTACCAATGACCCGTTTTTACTTAAAGTGGTAGGCGACCTCAATCAGGCATTAAACCATAAGGGATATGAATTACTGCTTTCCAATTCTTTTATGGCCACGGGCGATTGGGCGAACTATTTTATTGCCAGCAGCCGAGCGGATGGTTTGATCGTTATAGGACAAGGCATAAGTGATGAGAAAGTCAAGGCTGTTGCCGCGTCGGGCTCACCTATGGTGGTCTGGGGCGATCCTAAATCGAACACCTGCTACCCGATTGTCGGTAGCGACAACAAACTCGGTGGCTACCTTGCTACCAAACATTTACTGAAAGGTGGATGTAAAAAAATTCTCTACCTCGGCAACACAGAGCATGGCGAAATTAGCGAGCGTCATAAGGGATATTGTCAGGCTTTAGTGGAAAACGGACTGCAACCTAACGCCAAACTCACCCTGAGTATTGATCTTACGAGTACCGCCGCACACCAGCAAATTACCCAGGCTATCTTGGGCCAGGGGCTTTATTTTGATGGTATCGTTGCGGCCAGTGATATGGTTGCATTGGGGGCACTCAAAGCACTAAAAGAACGCTATATTAACGTGCCTAACGAGGTGGCAATAGTGGGATTCGATGATATTTCCATGGCTGAACTTTTTCACCCTTCATTGACGACGATTCGGCAAAATACCAAAAAAGCGGCTGAAGTGATGGTTGAAAAACTTATCGCTCAATTGCAGGGTGAAACCACGCAATCATCGATCATCGATATAGAACTCGTACCCCGTCACTCCACACGTCAGGCTAAAAATCACTAACATATCTCGATAAACCTTCACCTCAAACAAAAAGCAATCGATTGCATTTATAAAAGTTACTCTCTAAACTGGCCGTGTTTATAACAACTTTGAGTAAAGTTTAATGTCTCGTTTAACGGTTATTTTCGTCATTGCGGCCTGCTATTTTGTTTTTGCTATTCTGCTAAATAGTGTTGGCACGGTTATTTTGCAATCCATCAACAGTTTTGGCATTGGAAAACCCGAGGCCAGTACACTGGAAGGTTTTAAAGATCTCTCTATCGCTCTGGTGTCTTTTCTTGTCGCATCATTTGTGCCTCGAATAGGCTACAAAAATTCTCTGGCCGTGGGGTTGCTTCTGGTGTCGGTCGCCCTTCTTTTCACCCCTGTTATGGCTGATTTTCTGGCCATCAAAGTATTGTTTGCTTGTATCGGGGCTTCTTTTGCCTTAGTAAAAGTGTCGGTCTATTCCATTGTCGGACAGTTAAGTCACGATACCCGTTCGCACTCTTCCTTGCTCAACACCATCGAAGGAATTTTTATGTTAGGGGTATTGTCGGGCTATTGGTTGTTTAGCTCTTACATTGACCCGCAAAACCCGGCGTCTACCACCTGGCTAAATGTGTATTACCCCCTATCTGTGGTGACGTTTATCACTGCGTGTATGGTTATGCTTGCGCCTATTGAAAAACCACTGGCAGCAACTCGGGGGTCGTTGAAAGTGGATTTTTTGAACATGCTAAAACTGGCATATCAACCATTAGTGCTGATTTTTGTATTATCGATTTTTCTGTATGTACTAATTGAACAGAGTATCGGCACCTGGTTGCCCACATTTAATAGCGAAGTGTTGCACATGCCTGCGGATATCAGTATTCAAGTCACCAGCATTTTTGCTGCTATGCTGGCTTTAGGTCGACTGTTAGCCGGGCAACTTTTGAAAAAAATACACTGGTACCCGTTTCTTAATCTCTGCATTGCCTTGATGGCCATCCTGATGTTAATCAGCTTGCCCATGGCCAACGGTATCAAGGCATCTGCCATAAACAGTATTTTTGACGCTCCCCTTGCTGCCTATATGCTGCCCTTAGTGGGCCTGATGATGGCGCCCATTTACCCTATCATCAATTCCGTTATGTTAAGTGCCCTGGATAAATCTCAACATGCGCCTATGACCGGCTTGATCGTGGTTTTCTCTGCATTAGGGGGCACAACAGGCTCGATAATAACCGGTCTTGTATTTGACTCATTTGGCGGGCTGAAGGCTTTCTATCTCTCGTTAATTCCCATGGCGCTGATCGCCTTAACCCTGTTTTTATTCCGACGTGCCAGCAAACAAATGGCTTCCTCAATATTTTCTGTGCCAAAGGCGTAATCATGAACCAACCAACAAATGCACCGTCTCCTATTGAAGATAGTTTGCAATTTTTTGCCAGCGATTTATTTCATGATGTGCAAATGAGTCGCCTATTTAAAGATAGTAAAACTTTTGCCGATGCCTGCCCTAAAATGGCCTGGGCTGAAATATACACAGACTATGACGCCAGCCACCAGCAAGGAGATTTTAATCTGGCTTTGTTTGTCGAAGAACACTTCGCTGTGCCCATGGATATAAACCTCAGCAATGATGGCCCAGCCTTTTCTGTTACCGATTGCATAGAATCATTATGGCCAAAACTTGAAAGACCAGCAGATAAGCCAGACTGCAGCTCATTGGTGCCCCTGACTCATCCTTATATCGTTCCTGGTGGACGCTTCAGGGAAATCTATTATTGGGATAGCTATTTTACGGCCCTGGGACTGCAGGCATCCGGACGGATAGCATTAGTGAAATCCATGGTATCAAATTTCATTGAGTTACAAGATAAATTTGGTTTTATCCCCAATGGCAATCGCAGTTATTACCATACCCGCTCGCAACCGCCTATATTGGGCTTAATGGTAGAATTGGTGATGGAGCACTTTCCCTTTGACAACATTACGGCCCGTCGTGATTTTCTCGCATATTGCGTAGAGGGGCTGGAAAAAGAACACCAGTTTTGGATGCAGGGCAAAGAACAGTTAAGCGCACAGTCTAAGGCGTTTCGGCGGGTTGTACAGTTGCCTGACGGTTCAGTCTTAAATCGCTACTGGGACGACAGCGCCACCCCCCGGCCAGAATCCTATCGGGAAGACATTGAAGCATCTGCGCATCTTGGTGTTGCCCAACGAAAAGACTTCTATCGAAATATTCGCGCGGCCTGTGAATCCGGATGGGATTTCAGTTCCCGCTGGTTAGCACAAGCAAACAATTTGCATTCCATTCAAACGACCCGTCTGGTGCCAATTGATCTCAATTGTTTGTTATACAAGTTGGAAATATTGCTTGGGAAATTTCACGGTGAGCTAGAAAAAAATTCTGCCAGTGATCACTACAAAACTTGTGCGGTTGCACGCCACAGGGCTATAGACCATTATCTTTGGAGCGAGGAAAAAGGCATTTATTACGACTACTTAATAGACCAAAATCAACAAAGTGATGTTGTCTCTCTTGCCGCTGTTATCCCTTTATTTGTAAACATCGCCAGTCAATCTCAGGCGAATAAAGTCAAGCAGGTAATAATTGAGCGCTTCCTAGTCAAAGGAGGACTCACCACCACCCGTTATAACAGTGAACAACAGTGGGATGCGCCAAATGGATGGGCGCCCTTGCACTGGTTTGCGGTCATGGGTTTACAGCATTATCAATTTTGTGACGTGGCCATCACTATTATGCAGCGCTGGCTTGCTACCGTAGAGCAATACTTCGCAGGGCATAAGCATTTAATGGAAAAATATAATGTTATGGAATTGAATAGTGTAGCACCGGGCGGCGAGTATATTGTGCAGCAGGGCTTTGGCTGGACAAACGGTGTATCCCTGGCATTTTACCACTTACTGAAAGAAATGGATCCAAAAGGAGAAAAGGGGGCGTAATATATGAGTTTGTTAGGCGACTCAGCCACAGCTTTAATTTGACTCTGTGAAGCCCCTAGTCGATGGGGCAATGGGAAAAAATATTAGGGCCCCACAAATTTATTTTTATACTGTCCCATGCCCTATGTGTACTGATCCAGTACACATAAAAAACAACCCTAATAACTCGAGTTTAAAAACCAGAATTATGGGGTGTCGCGCATTAAATAAGCAATATCGTCATCATCATCAGCGTGAAAATCATAACCGCCATCAAAATCATTGTTCAACTCATTGGCAACGGTTATAGGTAGTTCTAATATTTCCTGGGCATAAATAGAGATGTTATCTTGTTGATTAATGATCCCCTTTAAATCGCTGAAATCAAGTAAACCTGTCTCTTGCAGAAAATCGTTAGTGACCATCGAGAGTTGGCCAGTAAAGCGGGTGATACAAACCTGCAACTTAACGTGCAGTAAGTCTTTCCCAGTCTGGGTAAGGTAAATAATTAACTGCTGATATAGTGCACTGGTAAACACTTTTTTATCGGAATCAATGAGTAATAATGCAATCGCGGTATTCAGAAACTTTTGCAATTCAAACGTCAACACATCCTCATCATTATCAATAAGCAGAGTGTTTGCACAATAGTTTGCGGCAATACTTTTATAAATATGTAACAGTCTGGCGCTTTTATGACCTTCTTTTACTAATGCCTCATGCATCAGTCTTATGTCAGAAGTATCATTGATTGCTACAGCATAACGACTGATAGCAATATCTTCGAAGTATGAGGCCGATATTGTCTTTAATTCAGCATATTTTGCCCAACCTGCCCGGAAGCAATAAACAATACCTTGGGTTTTTATAATATTTTTTGCTTTTTCAGTATCGTTATCGCAAAGATAGAGCAAACCTAGGTTGCTCATACCCAGTACAATTTCACAGCCTTTTTTAATTTGATCGGCATAAATTATCGATAAGTTATCAGAGGCTATCCGCAAAGACATATCGCTTAACTGCTGTCTGGTTTTATGCATAAATTCTGGCGTAAAATAACCTTCACTTTCGCCATCTTTTAAGACCAAAAGTAGAAAGGGATGATTTCTTAACTCTGCAATTTTCATTGATGAACCCTAATCAATTAAAGCTGTGTGTATAGGCGGTATAAATACGTTTTTTCGTTGCACGTTAAAGTGGCGCAAACATATCGTCGGTATCCATTTCAAGAGCAGTCACCCTTTGTTTATTAGCATTTTGCTTTAAGGTATTTTCAATGTTTTCCAGTGAGCCATTGGTGCTAACGGTCATCACTTCGCGATAGGCTTCTTCGCTTAAAGATTTTATTTTCATTAACAACTCTTCAATACTGCCTGATGCTTGTTCTTCATCTTCTTCTATTTCAGTAAAATCGTGTCCAACAAAGGGCAACGATAAATACAAAAGACCAAAATCGTCTGCGACAATAACGTTTAGTATTTCCAATTGTTTCTCTTCATCATCAGAAGAAAGAAAAATTTGCGTTAATAAGCTGTGTGCTTCAGTTTGCGCACAAAATATGGTGTCTTCATCCATATTTTGCCAATATGACGGTTCAACGTTTAACAGCTGCTTAATTGAATCTGCATCCATTAACCATGTTGCAATAGAAGGAATGGTAGCGTCGTGCTCCCTAACAATTTTAGCTACGGTTAGAATATCCATTTCTGTTAACACAGCAAGCATGCTTTCATCACCTTGTTCAGAGGCAATGGCTTCTAATGAGGTGCCCGCGCGTCTACCGCTATGTTGTGCTTGCTCCATAATATCGGCAGCAAGAATTAATGCATTTTTTGTCAAGGTGATTCCTCAAATTTTGTATAGATTAATTAATGAGATGTTCTTAGTTAGTTAAATCCAAATTTTATAAGACCTAATAGTGATCATCATAGCCATTCGTTTCATAATCATCGGCCTGATCATCTTCATCAGCTTCAGCTTTTAAAGGCGTAGCATCATAGCTATTATAAAAATGAATAAGCAAAACAGCTGTTTTTAAGTCCTGTTCTGCGTGGGTCATTATTTCAGTAATACATGCTCGAGCATCAGCATGTACACCCACAAAAGGTTTTATTTCATCCCAGGATGGCTCTTGCGTAAGCACGATTTTTGCCAGATTTTCGCTATCAATTTTAATCTTGGTCGTTATTGCCATCGCTAATTGATCAACCATGCCATTAAATAACAACGGCATTTTTTTTAATTGTTCAAATAAATTAGCCAGATAATTGGCTAATAAGTCAGGATTTTCAGGATCAGTATACGAGGTCATATTTTCTAAATACATAGAAAAATCATTGCTTAAATAATCAGGTAAGCTTGCTTCATGTTGCATTTATTTTTTCCTAAGTGAGAGTCTAACTCAAAGCCTGGTTTAAGGCCGTGTGCCAAAACGCATCGGCAATTTCTCGGGGATTAGTTATTACCGTATAATTTTTTCTTAAGTATAAAGCGCGCTTTTTTGGATCGGAAATAACATCATAAGCCTGTTGAATTAATTGAAATATTTCTTTGGCTTGTACACTATCATCTCTATCAGGGTGATATTTATTAGCGAGTTTTCGATAGGCTTTTTTAATTTCGATGGTCGTCGCCCCTCTACTGACACCTAACTGTTCAAAATGATCCATAAACTTACCCTTTCCTTTTATTAGATAGTATAAAGATGACTGCTAACACGATTGCTGTAATTTTACCTTTGTAATGACATGATTAACATCTTACATTTGCATGATTGGTATTATTTATTGAATTAGATGGTCAGGATCGTCAATATCGAGTGACCGGGACAGATAAAGCCATAAAATGCCCTGTTTTTGTCATTATGATCAGGGGAACCTTTTCCCTGCATAAAAAGCGTCCTTTTCCCCTTATGAATATTGCCCTTTGCCGGATATTTTTCTGGTCGCGCTACACGATGCTATCTGCCCAGGCAACAAAGTCGACCATAACTTCATTGCGGTTTGTTTCGTTGAGCATTTCATGGCGCCCACCAGCATAAAATCTGTGGCTCACAGCGCTAAAAGCGTGTTTTTGATAGGCGGCCAACAAGCGTTTTACGCCTTTGCTCTTTTCGCCCACTGGATCATCCGTCCCCGCAAACACATAGATAGCTTTGCTTTTATCCATTTTGCCAAAGGCTGTGTCAGTTGCGATCACCCTCAGCGCTCGTAGCATACCTATCCAGGTACTAACCGAACATTCAAAACCACACAGGGGATCCCTGACATACTTATCCACCTCGGCCTCATCACGAGACAGCCAGTCAAATTGGGTACGATTAGGCTTAAACGCCTTATTGTAGGCACCAAAGACCATGGCCAGAATAAGTGGACTATGGCCTTTTTCGCCAAGGCGCAATTTTTCTAAGTGCGCCAGCAACTGTCCTACCCTCACCAACAGGCCCGGCGGACCATTGGTGGCCGATAAGGCCACGGCTGCCATAGAATCCCCATATTGGGCCATATAATCCTGAGCGAGGAAAGAGCCCATGGAATGGCCCAGCAGTATGATTTTTTTGCCTGGCAGGCGGGCCGCAATTTGACGATTGACCCAATACAAATCTTGCAGTGCTTTGCTCCAGGGATCCGTATCGGCCATATGCCCAGGCGCCTGTCCTTCAGGAACGCTTAGCCCATGACCGCGGTGATCATGGGCTATAACGGCATAACCTGCATCATTGAGCAATTGGGCAAAGCGTTGATATCGCCCGCCGTGCTCACTCATGCCGTGGGCAATTTGCACCACAGCTTTGACTTCCCCTGTGGGCAGCCATTGATAACCATGCAACTCCAGGCCATCGGCCCCCTTTACCTTAAAAATTTCCATCAACCTGCCCTCTTTTTTATTAACGTTTTTTATCTGGCCAGGCTGACCTGGGACAGGTCCCATCCTATTTTACTTGTGCACCTGAGGTATAGAAAAATCAGTCTCCATTATCAGGAAAAAGGTTTTGTGACTGACAATACACCTGCTGGGCCAATCAACACCCTCATGACTGCTTATGGTATTCTTTTGATCCCAACCAACCTGCAACCGAGAATCTCTCCCTATGACAGTATCCCCCATTAAAACAGCTGTGGTTGGTTATGGTTTTTCCGCAAAAACATTTCATATTCCCTTTATCACCAACCTGACTGAATTTGCATTAGTTGCCATTAGCAGCAGCCAAAAAGAAACCGTATTACATGATTGGCCCACGGCCACCCATTATTCGTCAGCACAAGAATTGTTGTTACAAAGTGATGCTGAGCTGGTGATCATTACCGCGCCCAATGAGGTGCATTTTGTTTTAGCCCACCAAGCGCTGGAAAATAACAAACACGTGATACTCGAGAAACCTTTTGTCACTACTGTCGCCGATGGTGAAACCTTGATCGCTTTAGCGGCAAAAAAACAACGACTGTTAAGCGTGTTTCATAACCGTCGTTATGATGGCGATTTTTTAACTGTGCAAAAGCTGATTAACCAGCAGCGTCTGGGTGATGTAAAACACTTTGAATCCCACTTTGATCGGTTCCGACCACAAGTACGCCAGCGCTGGCGTGAACAGGCAAGCAACGGTGGCGGCATTTTATTTGATTTAGGCCCACATTTGCTCGACCAAGCGTTGCAGTTGTTTGGCATACCCGATGCTATTACGGCCCAGTGCCAAATAATGCGCAACGGTGCCACCACAGTGGACTACTTCCACCTGGTATTGCATTACCCCAACATGCTGGCAACCTTGCATGGGGATATGCTCAGTGCGGGTCCCAATAAGCGCTTTAGCATCCATGGCAGTAAAGGTAGCTACCAAAAGCAGGGTTTGGATCCCCAGGAAACACGTTTGATAGCAGGTGTGTTACCTACCCGAGATAACTGGGCTGATGAGAGCATTGAACAATATGGCCATTTTTATCAGGCTGACTCAGACGTTCCTATCACCACTGAGCGGGGTGGGTATCAGCAGTATTTCCGCGCTATGGCCAGTGCAATACGCCAAGATACCCCTTGCCCTGTCACAGCAGAGCAGGCGTTGTGGAATATCAAACTGATTGAACTGGCGATGCAAAGTAGCCGCTCGGGTCAAACGATCAGGGTGGAGAAAATCATTCGTTAAACCAGGCAAGGAGTGAGCCTGGCAAAGCTATTTTAGCGGCCGGCCTGAAACGCGACCGCAACCGGTACGCGCGCCGCTTGCCCGGCAGGGAAAATCCGGCTGACAAAGCAAATGACCAGTCCCATCAGGGCCCCTTGCATAAACAAATTCCCTGATAACTCAAAGGTAAACACCACCTTGGTAAAAGTGCCCCTTAGGGTTGAAGTACTGAGCCCATCAAAAAACAAATATGCCGCCAGAAAGCCCTCAAAGCCCACAGCATAAGAGCTTCAGCCATGTTGCCCACAAAGCGGAAAGATGACTAAAATCGATGGCGCGCAAGGTTGCAATTTCTATGGCTCGCTTTGCAACAGAGGTAAACATAGTATTGAGCGCACCTAGGGCCATGCCTTAGCTAGGGCTGTTGATACTGACTCCAGGGCAATTTATGATGATCAAACTGGTCATTTAATGTCGGTTTGATGATATTGAAATACGGGGAGATATCAAAATCTTTTGGTACATACAAACTATGATGGCGGATATGTAATACTTCGTCATAACGGTGCTGACAATATGGTAGTTGTGTTTTCTCAAAGGCAACGTCTGGCAAAATAGGATAACGAATAGACTGAAATGTCTGGGCGATCAGGGAGCTACAAATTGCCCGGGTTGGATCGCCGCTGCCCAGGCTGATCATTTTTCGCCGCCAGCTGGACGGTACCGGCGGTGTTTGAATGAGATAACGCATAAGATCAAATATATGTTTCATATCATATTGGTGCCCAACTTGGGCCCTGGCAAAACTGATGGCACGTTCAACTTCTGCCTTATTTATCCCCATAGGACGACAGATCCTGGTATGTAAATGAGCATAGTAAGCCAATGGAATTATTCTCACACCTTCGATCACATCCGCTTCAATGAGCATGATATTATTGCAGTCCGGCTGTGCACTTTGGCTATCATCTTTGATACACATGGCAGTATGGGACCAAGTGGATTGTGTCAGATATTTTATAGCTGTACTGACTCGGCTGGAGCCATCGACCAGAATCACATCTCCCATCCTAATGGTAGCGGCCAATAATTCGGGCTTGCAGGTCGCAGGCTGGATAGCACTTACGCTGGGTTTTTCCAAATACCTGGCGAGTGCCTGGCCTATCTTAGTCAATAAACTCATTCCAACCTCAACGTCATTTATAGCGGATCATTATCAACACAACAGGTCACTTAGTGCCAGCCATTTTGCCCATGCTGGATGAATGCCCTACTTCGACAACGCTGCAGATAGCAGAAAAGTATACAAATCAGACTTGGGTGTTTATCACAGAACAGGGTATTTCTTAATGGGGTACATTTAACTATTATTTTTACCACTACACTAACTTTCTGCCCCTAGTGGACTCTTTATAATGACAGCCTAGTGAACTGTCGTTTTATCTCCCCAGGCCGCGAAGCAATTCATTGTTAGTGGCTTTTTTATTGACTCCTTTTTTAATTCCAAGTCAGCTCAAAATGTATTATAGCCAAAGTTATTCACAGCGAGTCTTTAAAAAAGCCCCCCTGACAAGCTCCCTTGTGTGGTATGCCCGTCAATTATCACCCTGGCATTCAGTTCTACCCAATGGTATGACCTCGGCGATGGCTAACCTTTAATGTATATGAGTTTGTGGATCCCTTTTACTTTGATGGCTGCCTTTATGCAGTCCTGGCGCAATGCTTTTCAGAAACGTTTAAGCGTCGACGTTGATACATTGGGTGTCACCCTTGCGCGCTTTATTCTTGCCGTGCCCATGGCGGCAATCTATGTTTCTGTGCTGTTCTATCATGGTGATACCAACATTCCCCAACTGGACGTCGAGTTTTATCTGATCATCGTTTTAGGGGCAATATCGCAAATATTTTCCACAGCTTTAATGGTTAAGCTATTTCGATTACGAAACTTTGCCATGGGTGTAGGCTTAGCCAAAAGTGAAGCCGTTATCGCCGCTGTATTAGGGGCGCTATTTTTTACCGCACCACTATCTGCTATGGCCTGGGGTGGTGTATTGGTCGGCTGTGTTGCCGTATGGCTAATCAGTGTGCCAAAAGGCATGAAACATATCTCTTGGCCAACATTGATACTTGGCCTGGCCAGCGGGCTATGTTTTGCCCTGACGACGCTTTTGGTACGCCAAGCAAGTTTAATGTCGCAACTGCCTTTTTTACAAGGGGCAGCCTACGTATTATTTTGGGTCTTGTTGATACAAACAATCATCATGCTCGTTTGGTTACTCATACGTAGTCCCTGCACCCTACGCGCGCTATGGGCTCTGCCAAAACTGGTTTTTACCATTAGTTTTGTTGGGTCTATAGGTTGGTTCACGGCCATGAGCTTAGAAACCGTCGCTTTGGTGAAAACCTTGGGCCAGGTAGAGATATTTTTTACGTTGTTGATTTCTGCGAAGTGGTTTAAAGAAAAATTGCAGCGCGGGGATAAGTGGGGCTTAGGCTTAATACTCATCGGTGCCTTGACAGTTATCCTAGCATAAAAAAACCAGCCTTGAGTAAAGCTCAAAGCTGGTTTTAATTAAGATTAATAAACCTAATTAATCAATTTAGAACCCGTAGTTATACTGGACGGCAACAATAAAAGCATTACCTTCACTACTGAATTCCCATGCCCCGCCAGCGTCATCTGTTTCGGTAAAAGTACGCTCTTCACCCCTTATAACGCTTAAACCTAAATCAACTGATGAGCTGTCATCAAGTAGATAAGTGCCTCCGGTACTTATCCACAAACGATTGGTATCGGGAATAGAAATAGACAACAATTGAGAATCGGTCGGCGTTTCATCATAGGCGATACCCGCGCGTAATTTAAAGTGGCTATTTAACTGATAATCAGCGCCCATGGCGTAACGAAAACTATCAGAGAAGTTTTCTTCTTTTGCAAATACAGGTTCATTTTGGCCAGGAACAAAGGCTTCTAAGCGCTCAAAGCTGCTCCATTGGGTCCACAATACGCTGTAGTGCACACCCCATTTTTCATCTAGCTGATGACTACCGGAGAATTCAGCAGTGGCAGGTAGTTCTAAGGCCACTTTCCCAGGCTGAACTGCGCCGGACTGGCCATTTGGAAATAGCCCCACAATAGCTGGCAACGCATTGCTGTATATGCCGTCAAAGGTAATATTCACCTTACTGCGATAATGCAAACCGAAACGTGAATTTTCATCCAGATCGTAAGCCACGCCCAGGTTATAACCATAACCATAGTCATCACCTTCTAAATCGAGGGCTAGGGTACTGGCAGGAACCGATAACCCCTGAGCTGCTAACGCGTTACTTAAATCACCTACATGGCGAGTGATGGTCGCATCGGCGTATACGTAGTTAAGCCCGGCAGCCACCGTTAACCGTTGATTGACTTGGTACGAAACACTGGTATTGAAATTAACCGTTACGATTTCAGTTTTACCGGCCAGTTGCCCTGCAGCATAATCTTCATCGAATTCAGTGGCTAAACCGAAGTTTGAGAACAAACCAAAACCTACTGCGAATTTATCATCCAGGGGCATAACAAAATAAGTAGCGGGTACAAAAGCTTCTGGGGCAATACTGTCATTATTTAACGCTGCAGCGCTTGAATATACAGGCCCACTTTCGCCCCCTAAGCTCACGTCGGGCAAAATGTAGGTTCCAACAACAGACAATTGATTTTCCCTAAACTGTGACATCAAGGCGGGGTTGCGTGAAACAACAGACGCATTTTCTGCCATGGCAGCGTCACCGGCAAAAGCCCGACCTAAACCTGAAGCGCTATGTTCTGATAGTTGAAAGGCTGCAGCGAAGCTATTGAGTGATAAAGTGCTTAAACCAGCGGCTAAAAAGAAATTATTTAGTCTCATATACTCTCTGTTACTCGCTCGATGCTTAGGGCAAAATTCCTGCGAGTTAATTTGAAAAAAATGGGGCGGGATAATAAAGCCTTTGTTGCTAAAATGTCATTAGAAGTCGATAAAATGTCTATTAACTAGGGTAAATCGCACAAAAATCCACTTCTACTTTTTCAATTGCATATATTTAACGCCCTGTTAAAACCCTATTAAACTAAAATTAACAATATGGCTTAAGCATAATTATACGGGGTCAATGCTGTTCCCCCCAAGAGTATTGTCCATAACGGTTATAGCCAAGTGAACTACCCAGCGACAAAAGATCACCGGATTTTGTCCCATGAAATTCGATAAAAAAGGAAATCGTTCAATAACAGCTATTGTTGATTAACTCAGACAACAGGGTCAATTAGCACCCTCGAATGGCCACAATATTTTTTGACCTCGTTCAGTGAGTATCTGATTTTGTCATTAAAGGGTTATCATCTGATGAATCAATTCAGCCCACATGGCAGGCAACTCACGATCGGCTTTCACCCCTGACACCTGTTCAGCATTAAGCGCCAGATCATCCCCCAATACCCTGGCGTTTTTTTTGGCGGCTACTTTAGATAACACAGCAACATCATCTAATAAGGTGGCAATATCGTCGATTAAGGCAAGTAAATTGGACGCGGCCATGTAATGCTTAGATTCCGACAATAACTGACACACTTGGACTAGAAAAGAGAGCCCGTTGCTTTAAGCTTCAATCTCTCACAAAATTAGCCAAGGTGACAATAATGACAACCTCTTACAAGCAACTGACTCAGCCTTGAGGCGCTATGTAGACTGGATTATTCGGCACGCTCGATAGCCATACAATTAGGGCGAAGCAATAAGACGATTTCCAATGAATTGAATCGTGTTGAAGGGCGTATCTATTGTGCTCATACCGCCCATCAACACTCGGTTCAGCGCAGTTCTACAGCCAAAAAGACAAGCAAGTGTCATGATGAAGTGAAGGTGTTAACGCGCTCTTTATTATTAATTGGACTGAGCCCAGAGCAAATTAGTGGTCGCATGGGTAAAACGTACCGCAAAGGCACAAAAGTCAGCGCGGTGGCCAGGTTAATTTCTAACCGTGTGGATATTAGTGAGCGACCGAGTAGCGTAGATGACAAACAAGAAGTCGGCCACTGGGAAGCCGACACGGTTTATGGGCAAGATGGCTATTGGGTCACCCTGGTCAAGCGCGTGTCAAAGATGCTCTTGACCTGCCGCGTGAAGAATAAGACCAAGCAAGCGGTAACAGAGCTATCAATGGGTTGCTTAAGCCATATGTGTCACACTGCCTGAGTATCACGTTTAATCGTGGGGGGAGTTTGCGGGCCATAAGGCGCTTAAATGCGATACCTCTTTTGCCAGGCCTTATCATTCTTGGGAGCGGGGTTTAAACGAAAATACCAATGGTTTATTGCGGCGGTTTTTTCCTAAAGGGATGGCGATTGCTGGTGTGCCCGAAATTGAAATCGAACAAGCCCAATTTATGATCAAAATAAGGCCGAAAAAAACATTAAACTATCTCAGCCCATATGAATTTATAACGGGAAAGAGTATGTCACTTATTGCTGGGATCTAGCCTCTACTAAAGTCTACAGTATCGTTTGCTTTTTAGAAAATTAACTGGCACCAGAATTATGCGATAGTAAACCTAATATTTCTTCAAACGATTGAGGTTTATGAATTCCGTAACCTTGAGCAAAATCAACTCCAATTTCGCTTAACATTTCTTTTATACCCTTGTTCTCCACAAACTCAGCAATTGTTTGCATCTCCATGATGTGTCCTATCTCATGAATGGCTTTAACCATGGCATTGTCTATTTTATTTTCCATCATATCTTTTACAAAAATACCGTCTATTTTTAGATAATCAACAGGGAGGTTTTTCAAGTAACCAAAAGAAGACAGCCCACTGCCGAAATCATCGAGAGCAAACTGACAACCGAATTTTTTTAGCTCTAAAATGAAGTGTTTAGCCATCACCATATTAGAAATAACAGCAGTTTCTGTTATTTCAAAACAAAATTTCTTACCATCAATTTTATACTGGCTAAATTTTGAGATGATAAGTTCTAATACGCTCTCGTCAGTTAAAGAGTGGCCAGAGAGGTTCACTGAAATAAAATCAACCTTATCTAAAAAATGAGGATTCAATTTTAGTAAACAAAAAGTTTTGTTTATCACCCATAGATCCAATTGCACAATGAGATTGTAACGTTCTGCCGCTGGCAAAAATGAACCTGGAAGGATAATTTTTCCATCTATATCTTGCATTCTAACAAGTAATTCATAGTGCAATTTACTGCTTTCCTTAAGTGACTCAATCCGTTGCGCATATAGGCAAAAGCGATTTTCGATAAGCGCTTGTTGAATGCGATTAATCCATTGCATTTGGCCGTGCCTTTGGGTTAAATTCTCATCATTGATGTTATAAATATGAATACGATTACGCCCATAATCTTTAGCAAAATAACAAGCCGCATCCGCATTTTGCAATAATTGAGATAAGGTGGTTTCAGCGTCACATATAGGTACTAAACCCATACTCGCGGTAACTACAAAGCTCCGTTCCTGATATATGAATTGATAGTTTCCAATAATCGATTTGATAGAAGATGCAACTTTGAATGAATCCTCTATTGAGCAATTTTTAACTAGAACACCAAACTCATCGCCACCCAGACGGCCCAATGTATCATCATCACGCATTACTTTTTTCATCAAGGCACCTAGTTGACGAAGTAAAGTATCACCCGCAGCGTGACCACAGGTATCATTAACGACCTTGAATTGATCAAGATCGATGTAGCATAAGGCATGTTCCTGGCCGCCGTCGGCGATACTTGAAAGTAACTCATCGGCGCGACGTTCAAACTCACGACGATTCACTAAGCCCGTTAATTCATCATGTGATGATTGGTAATTAAGTTTTTCCTCTGCTAACTTACGTTCGCTAATGTCAACATAAGTGCCCACAACTCGCACTACTTTTCCAGCATCATTTTTCACTGCGGCTGCATTTGAGTGAATATTGACATAGTGTCCTAGCTTATGTCTTATGCGGAATTCGGTCTCATATATCGTGGAAACACCGGTCACAAAATCATTCAAACAACGCAATACACCGTCTCTGTCATCAGGGTGCAACAGCTCAATTCCTTCCGTTCGCTTATCACTAAGTTCATTTTCCTTATACCCCAACATACTTTTCCATATTGCCGAATAATAAATTAACTCACTGTCTACGTGCAGATCCCATACGCCAACGTTTGCGCCTTTAATTGCATATGCATAACGCTCTTCATTTTTTGTGATTAATGCCTCTAGTTGCTTACGCTCTGTGACGTCTCGCTGAACTGATATCCAATGTGTGTAATAACCATCTTCATTTGCAATAGGAGTAACTTCAAACTCATTCCAAAATGTAGTTCCATCTTTTTTGTAATTTAAAACCTCAACTCTACAAACCTCCCAGTTTTTCAGAGCAGTACGCAGACGTTTAAGTACTGCCTTATCAGTCAATGGTCCTTGTAATGTGCGTGGGGATTTACCAATTATTTCAGCGGGTTGATAGCCAGTTAACTTATAAAAAACATTATTTGCCCAGAGGATTCTGGGGCCTGGATAGCTAATAGGTTCTGCTTCAGTAACAATGATAGCGTCATTTAAGTGGTTAGCACATTTGTCGAACCAATCGGATCCGAGTATGTTTGAAGCAGCGGTAGCTACTTCAAGCTTCTTTGTCATCATTTAGCTACCACCTTTTTTCATGAACTATTACGACTGTCAGCGAACTGTCGTCTATTACTCAACTGTTTCGAATACGTGCGTCGGTGCCAAATATCGACAATCGCAGAGCTTAACGCGCAGAGACAGGTAATATTAAATTAATGGCCAACAAAACCTGAAGCGAACAGCCAAATGGCTGCAGGCATTGGTACTGGTACCGCATTAACATCGCCCGACTTCAATGCCCACGCTGCTAGTGAATCGGCAGTACTGCTGTAAGACGTCTCGCCAGTATTCATATCGAACGTGTAATTCGAATAATATGTACTCCAAAATCCATACTTCGTGGAAGTCCAGAAACCGTTTCCATATCCATTATTTGTTGGTATTGCGAAGGTAAACGGGCCGTTATTTGATAAAGAACCCGCCGTGTTACCCAATACATTGTAAAACAGGTTTCCCATCTCTGACCCCGTACAACCGTATCCGTCTGAGTAATGATTTAAGTCATTATTCGTATCTGTATTTGAGCAGCTCGCATCAACGCGAGCGAAGTTTTCGGGCAATCTCCAACCTGTAACACCGGCAACATCCAGACCACTTATCCATTCAACAGCCCCTACCATGCTCACAGCAACGTTACTCGCGTCCAGCCAAGTTAAGTCAGCCACATCATCATAATATGCCTGATAATCCGTTCCACCGGGTGTGTCTGCTAAACGACCCAGTAATGAAGCGTCGGCACTAAAAGAAACCACTGCTAGACAGGTGCACGCAGCACCTAATATTGATTTATAAACCATTACCGCTTCCTCTATTTGATAAACGACTTGTCTCGACGACAAAAGATTATTACTTCTAAACAATATATAGCACGAATACAAAGCACGAATAGTGCTTTGCGTGAACAGAGATTACCAATTAAAATCATTGAACCACTCTAAGTGGAAGCAAACCAGTAATAGTAAAAAATTTGTCCAGTTTCTAATAAGTTACAGGACATATTTGTTAGCAGGTATTTTTATTAATTCAATAATTTACGTTAACAGGTTGGTACTGAGTGTACATTAGCCAATAGTATAAGAGTCAGGCTTGAATCGGCCCGGTATATACCCAAAATAATTGAAGTTGCAGATAGGCGGCAGAGGAAATCAGCCCCATGAACTTATAAAAAAAGGGGGCAAGTCATTTGTTCATTAAAACTTTTGATGTATGTTCAGACCGCAACGAATAGAATACGAAAATAGTAGATAGTCAATAAAAGGCCGCACGTCATCTAATAAAATACCTCGATATTTGTATACCGCTTAATTCGTATTAGCATGCAATTTTACTTATTTAGGATTTATTTTATTAGATAACAAAGTGTACTAGAAGGCGATTATGATGGATTTAAAATGGGACACTTAAAAAGAAAGGGGAGAAGCATTTTATTGAAGTGTACTGTTTGAATTTTTATATTAACATAGCAGGGCGGTCATTCTTCTTATCTTTATAAAAAACAGAATACAGGGTGAGGATGAATACCCTTTGCGTATTGGTTAAATCAGGCAAACTGTTTCGCCGTGATCTGCGTAATTAATGATACTTTCAGTAATTTTTTATGATGCCCCCCTTGTAATTAGCCAGTAACCGACGCATATCTATTGTCTATTAAGGTAAAAAATTCAGTTTACTTTCTGTCAAAAGGAGACATACATGACCAAAATCGATATAGGCATCAATGAATCGAATAGACTTAAGATTGCTGAGGGTTTAAAAGGATTGTTAGCAGACTCTTATACCCTGTATTTACAAACTCACAATTTCCACTGGAACGTAACCGGTCCACATTTTCGCGAATTGCACCTAATGTTTGAAGAGCAGTACACTGAACTGGCTGTTGCTGTGGACGATGTCGCTGAACGCATCCGAACTCTTGATGTGGCTGCGCCAGCTACTTATAAAGAGTTTGCAAAACTGAGTTCGATAAAAGAAGTCGATGGCGTACCGGAAGCTTCGGAAATGGTTGATATCTTAACTAAAGGCCACGAGCAGGTCGTCAGAACTTCTCGTGAGGTACTTAAGCTGGCCCAAGAGGCAGACGATGAATCAACTGCGGCTCTGGTTTCAGATCGCATGCGTTTACATGAAAAAACGTCCTGGATGTTGCGGGCCACCCGCAAGTAGCAGCGTAAATATAGCCCCTTGGATATCTTGTCTCGTTCTAAGATCATTTGTGACAGGGTAGGGTGCAACCATCCAAAATACCAAGAGCTAAAGGAATACCCGTCACCGTTGAAGCTGCAACTTCAACGGTGACAGGAATACTTAATTTGTGCTCATCTGATAAAAAAACACCCCTTGAATTACACTTTAATATGTCCCCTGCCGACATGTGGCAGGATGCTAGAACAACAGTCTATTAACAGTCACGGCCCATTTTGTCTTTGCCGTCTTTGCACGAATCTTCCATGCTATTTTCAACACCGGTTTTCATATCTATGGCCTTGCCTTTGGCTTTTTCATAAACGTCTACCGTAGATTTTTTGGCATCTTCATAAGCAGCAGCTCCAGAGGATTTTGCATCTTCATAAGCAGCAGCTCCAGAGGATTTTGCATCTTCATAAGCAGCAGCTCCAGAGGATTTTGCATTTTCATAAGCGGCAGCGCCAGAAGTTTTTGCATCTTCATAAAGCTCCCCGGTTTTATCGCCTGCGTCTTGCAACTTCTCTTTGCTGATTTCTATGCCGGCATCTAACTTTTCACCGGCAGTTTGGTCTTTTTTATCTGTACATGCAGCCAATGATAACGAAGCGGCAAACAAAATTAGCGCTGTTTTAGTCAATGTATTTTTCATCTCGGTCTCTTGTGTTTAAGTGCTCGACAATTCAAGCAGTATATCTGGCTCTGGTTAGAACATTTGTTGTGTAAAAAAACCTGGCTCACAAAATAACAGCTTAATATTGGCTGCACATCTTAATGAGTGAACCTTGTTGTAAAGAATATAACCAATATTCGGTAAATGTCATGGCAATTATAAGCAAGAAGATATAAAGCCTTGCTGTTTAGCCATTGGCACTGAAAAATTGGCTTATAGGGCCTCCGAACTCGACTAATGGAATGTTATGCTAAATAGCAATTCCCCTTGTTCTACTGACAAACCTCTGTGAAGACAAATTAAACTGCTTCATTTCCTGTTAGCAAAATCACTTTAATATAAGGTTTAATATGGCATCTCCTTTTCCGGAGCACGATTTACCACCACCTAGCCCAGGCTATACGCTGGTTAGCCCCAGATCCTGTACAAGTAAGCAGGTATTATCATGGTTTACCGAAAGTATTCGTATATTTAAATTGGCACCCGGTGCCTGGATTGGTGCCATGGTGGTTTGGTTTATCATGATGCTCTTTCTTTCAATGATCCCCCTGATAGGATCATTTCTTAGCAGCATAGGCAATTATGTATTAATCGCTGGTTTAATGATTGGTGCTCAGGCAGTACATGATGGACATAAGTTTGAGGTAAAGTATTTATTTGCTGGGTTTGCGGCCCATTTACCAAAACTGATTTTTTTGTCGGTTATCGCAACGGTGATCAGCGCTTTGGTTATGTGGCTAACAATTGGCCCAATCTATCTGGACTTGTTGATGTCCGATAGTGGCACACTACCTTCGGGAACCAACATAATGGAGTTAAGCCTGTCTTTTTTGATTGCCATGGCATTACTCATTCCCTTGATGATGGCTTTATGGTTTGCACCTGTATTGATCGTGCTACAAAATTTGTCGGTATTAGAGGCGCTACGCATGAGTTTTAAAGGTTGTTTTATCAATACCCTGCCATTTTTGGTTTATGGTTTGATCACGCTGCCATTTTTTATTCTTGGTGTATTAACCTTAGGTTTAGGTTTACTGGTGATCATGCCCGTTATTTTCATTTCAATATTTGTTTCCTATCGTCAACTTTTTCTCATTGACGATGGTAGTGTAATAGCAGGTTAATGATCACTTTACAGACGAAAAAAAATAGCCTGAAATAAGGCCGTTTTTGGTGAAATTAAATTTAGCTATGAGCACTGAAACATTAGTAATAGGTCAAGCCATTACGTTTTGGTCTGATACCAGGCACGAAGAATTTTGCTGTATTAAAAAAGTTGTTGGGCATTTTTTTGATCATCCATTCAGCTTTTTTCAGGGCATTGTTCTAAACGATCACGGGTGATAACAATTTCTCCACCACAACTAATGGCGAATTAAAATCCTGCAACCTCAATTTATAATCGTTTTCCATTGTCTTCATTTCCTTGCGCAATTCACTTTTATCGTTAACTTTAACGATAAAAGTGAATGTTGTGTCAATCGTCATTGATATCGCCTTGACCAGCTCCGGCAATAAACGCCGAAGTGACCGTGATAACAGCTATATATTTAACAATTTTTAACATAATTATTCCTGTGGCTTAATTGGTTTAGTGTTTCAACGCGGCGGATTAAACAGCAAAGCTATCGCTTAATAAGTAATCATCCACATACGAGGGTCTTTTGCCCATATCCACTACCGGTGTTAAAAAATCAACTAATGCCACCTAAATGGTAAGTAATAATAGAGCCCTTAGGCTTTAGCTGTTAATATCTTGGCCCGATTTTCAGCATCCTGTAGGTTATTACATGTCAAAACTTTTCTTTAAAGGCCGCATTGACGCCCGGGAAAATTATCAGCGTTTTGGTTACAACACTAAACGTGAGAGCAAGCCCGGTACGGTTAATGCTCCACTGACCATCAGAGTCGAAAATGAAGAACGTAAGGCTGAAATAGAAGCCATACTGCTGGAAAATTCACTGTCGGCGAACATCCAACTCGATCCGCAACAAGCAGAAGATGTAGTCGAGCTCGAAGCAGTACTCAATAAACCTGTCACTCAAAAATTTGCCTTAACCCCCAAGCGTAACGATCTTTGTAGCTGTGGCAGTGGCCAAAAATACAAAAGGTGCTGTGGCCAATAACGACTTAAAGCTTCACCCAATGGCCGCCGGAACCTTTTTTAAGGGCAAATCATAGACAGCTGAGTATCTAAAAAGGCAGGGAACTAGCTCTTACTGCCGATTTACTTTATTTGAGACAATAGATACTTTTGAAGTCTTTTTCATGTCTGAACACGATAAAAATAATTTTTCTAACCAGCCTGAGATATCAGTCCAAAGATAAAGGTAGCGGTTATCCAGTTAGATTTATATTAACCATAAACTGAACATTTTTGCCTGACACAGGCTCGATAACCATTACTATCATTACAATAGAGCCAGCCAATCTCCTAATTCACTTTCCACAGTCTTACCGTGTTCGGTTAAAAACCCCAGAAATGTTTTTGCATCCCGATTCATGACCCGAGATATTGGAAAGCCAATGCTTTGGGCGCAAGCCCAACTGTGTTGATGATTACCTACATCGTAAGCAACATGGGCATCGCTGGAAAATACGACTTTCCAGTCCAGGGTGTCGGTCAGTTCAAGAATTCGCTGGCAATTAGGTGCACTGCCTAAGCGTGAATGGCTAAATGAACTGTTGTTTATTTCTAACAATACGTTGTTGTCTTTAGCTGCCCGGATCACTTCACTGTAATCAATGGGAAAATTAGGATTACCCGGATGGCCAATAATCTGGCACTGTCCTGTTTTTATCGTGGCTATCATCGCATGCGTATTAGTTGCCTGGTCACTTGGGGAAAAAACTGGTTCATGGAAACTGGCTATGGCAAAATCTAGAAATGGCAGTAGCCCCTTTGGTATGTCATGGCCGCCTGCAGGGGGCAGAATATTGGCTTCTATCCCTCGCAGTAAAGCGACCCCATCAACCACTCTGGGTAAAACATGACGATTGCCAAAATGCCATGGATGGGGGGAATCCGGCATTTTTGGACCATGTTCAGTGATAGAGAACATCTGCAATCCTTTGGCTTTAGCTTGTTGAAAATACTCATGCACAGTGCTGTAAGCATGGGTACTGGCGACTGTGTGTGCATGGGTATCGACTAATATGTTCATCAATCTCTCCAGTTTAAAATAGACTCTTGTATCTTATCAGTTTTACGGTTTTGTGAAACGCCCAATAAATTTTGTTTTATCGCCAAATAAAAGCAGCTCGCACTGCTACCTGTGCCCAAGCACCTCAAAATGCAGACATCACCTAGGTATAAACGTAATACTATTCGTGCACTAGCACCCGCGGGGCCTTGGGATTTACCCTGCCCCATAATCAGCCAGTTTGGGGCGTAACCGATAGCTTAAATGCACTGAACTGAATAATAATTTTGATGCTTTACTCGTTGAGTATTAACGCCTATTAAAGTACAACTCTTTATTGCAACGTGTCGAGGAGGCAAAAAATGCAGCAAAATACGCAACTCATATTTTTACCCTTTACGACAGAACTGGCGCCTTATTTCAAGCAAATCAACCGCCAATGGATAGAACAAATGTTCACTCTGGAAGTACTAGATGAGGCGATGCTTCACTTCCCCCAGAAGCACATTATCGATACGGGAGGGTATATCTGGTTTGCAAAACACCCGACCTTGGGAGTAATAGGTACCTGTGCCTTGATGCAACGTGAACCTGGTGAATACGAATTGACCAAGATGGCAGTGCTCGCCTGTGCACGAAATCTGAAAGTAGGCGAAAAACTACTGCAACATGTATTACAACAAATACCGAACATAGTCATAAAACAACTATTTTTGCTAACCAATAAAAAATGCCAAGCGGCTATTCATTTGTACCAAAAAAATGGTTTCTTACACAGTCCGAAAATCATGAGTGATTATGGCCACGCCTACGAACGCTGTGACGTGGCAATGTTTTATCCGCTTGTCAAACCCTCGCCTAGCTAACCAGAGATGTAGAGAGCTCTGCCTGTAAATATTACCGGCAATATGCTAATTTATTTAACAATGGCATAATGGCGAAGCCGCTTTTACTGGCACATTAAAAATATGCAGGCCTATCCAACTAAAATAGCGATTTTCTTGGCGGCTTATTAATCCAAAAAAAGACGAGAATATAAATGGATAAATTCATGCAAGCGGCCATAGACGAGGCAAAGTTGGGCCTGGCCGAAGGCGGTATTCCAATCGGTTCAGTCCTAGTTTACCAGGGCGAAATTATTGGCCGAGGGCACAATAGAAGGGTGCAAAGTGGTAGCCCTATATTGCACGGTGAAATGGATGCACTAAAAAATGCCGGACGACAACCTGCCCATGTTTATAAAAATTCAGTCATCTATACCACCCTTTCCCCCTGCTCTATGTGCAGTGGTACGATCCTGTTATACGGGATCCCCAAAGTGGTCATAGGCGAAAATCAGACTTTCACCGGCGAAGAAAACTGGTTGTCATCCAGGGGAGTCACACTGGAAGTATTGCAAAACACAGACTGTATTGAGTTAATGGGCAACTTTATTAGCGATAAACCTGAGTTATGGAACGAAGACATTGGCGAATGATTGTTTTGGCAAACATATAGTAAATAAATCAAACTAAAAGAATGATATTAATTACATAAAGATAAAAATATTTGACTTTCATGCGGCTCAGAACTAGTTTTATCTATGTTCTTACTATATGGATATAATTATGGATATGTCGTTTAAAGAAAAAAGCACCTGGATATCATTGCTCAGTACCCTAATAATTTTTGGCTATTATTTTATTAGCCTCATGGGTTTGACTGAATTACCTGACGCCCAGGCCAAAACGGCAGCTGGCCAACTTCTTATGCGGGCCGTTGTATTGAGTATCGTTGTAGAGATCATTTTTCAAGGAATGTTAGCTGCGATTAACCATCAGACTGCGTCTTCGGGAGGCGATGAGCGAGATAAATATTATCAGTACAAAGCGAGCAATATTGCTTATTCAATTTTAGTTATCGGAGTACTAATTACTCTGGGGAGAATATTGCTGTTAGAATTTAATCCAGGTTTTGATGACTACAATAGCCGTTTGAATATACCACTTTTGACTGCACATATTTTGATGTTCAGTTTTATTTTATCCGAGGCAACGCGATTTTCCTGCCCGCTTTATTATTACCGAAAAGGCACCTAAATGGCCGCTCTTCCCATCAAAAATAAAATCCGCGAGCTACGTTTTTTTGCCGACGAAATGACCCAAAAAGATCTGGCCGAATTGGTTGGCGTGACGCGCCAAACGATCATGGCTATCGAGAAATGTAAGTATTCACCTAGTCTTGAAGTAGCGTTTAAAATTGCCGAAGTCTTTGGTCAATCTATCGAAGAAGTGTTTCAATACCAAAGTTAGCAACCACTCACACACCAACAAAATAGCCACCCTGCGATTAGCTCTGGTGGCTTTTTTGATGCTAAAAACACCTCAGATGTAAATACTTACTTACTTTTCACCTATCCATTTTACCTGATACAGATCTCGTCTTCTATCTAGGTAATTACGCACTGAGCCCTCATTTTTAAGCTGCTTGAGTTTGTCAAAATCCAAGTCCACTATCAGTGTCATTTCAGTATTGGGGGTCGTTTCTGACACTATCGCATCGTGGGAGAAAGCAAAGTCAGAAGGCGAGAATACCGCTGTTTGCCCATATTGAATATCGACATTGTCGACCTTGGGCAGGTTGCCCACACTGCCTGCTATGGCCACATAACATTCGTTTTCGATAGCTCTGGCCTGAGCACATCTACGTACCCGTAAGTAGCCATTTTTGGTATCCGTCCAAAACGGTACAAACAGCACCTGAATATCCTGATCAGCCAGTAGGCGGCCCAATTCCGGAAATTCCACATCGTAGCAAATCAGTATCCCAATTTTGCCAAAATCTGTGTCGAACGCTCGTAACTTGCTACCCCCTTGCATGATCCAATCTTTCTTCTCATGGGGAGTAAGATGGAGTTTATGCTGACTGTCTATTTGCCCGTCCCGGTGGCATAAATAACTGATGTTATATAACTCGTCATCTTCAATAACAGGCATGGAACCGGCAATCACATTAATATTATAGGAAACGGCCAAACGGGACATTTCCGTCAATATTTCATCGGTATAAGCGGCCAAATTCCAAATCGCATCAATAGAGCTTTCAGCATGTTTAATGCCCATCAGAGGAGCATTAAAGAATTCCGGGAATAACGCCACATCACATTTATAGTCTGATAACGCATCGATAAAATATTCAACTTGCTGCAATAATTCAGGAATGTCAGTAAAGTAACGCATCTGCCATTGAATACAGCCAATTCTGGCCGTATTTCGGTGACCACCTAGTATTCCAGGTTTTTCCGCATTGTAATAGATATTATGCCACTGCAATAAAGTAGCATAACCCCGAGAGGCTTTATCTTCAGGAAAATAAGCTTTTAGGATTTGTTTAACTTCAAAGCCGTTGGATAACTGAAAAGTCAAAATAGGATCGTGTATATCTTTGGACTTAACCAGTTCAACATATTCATAGGGTGACATCTGATCGGCGTGTTTGGCGTAATTTGGAATACGGCCACCTGCCACTATGGATTTCAAATTAAGGTTTTTGCACACTTCCTTACGCGCTTCGTACAATCTTCTGCCTAAACGCAACCCCCTGTAGGCAGGAGAAACAAATAAATCAATACCGTATAACACATCACCTTTTGGATCGTGAGTGGAAAGATAAGCGTCACCGGTAATATCGTCATAGGTATGTTTATCACCAAACTGGTCGTAGTCGACAATAACAGAGATTGCCGCAGCAACGACTTTGCCTTTATCTTCGATACAAATCTGTCCTTCGGGAAAAACATTCAATTGTGCCTGAAAGTTTTTCAATGGCCATGCGCCACCTACCTGGGCGTAAACCACATCCATAAGTTCTTTTACATCAGCATAATCTTCAATTGTCAGATGTCTGAGCTCTAATATATGTTCAGGATCATCTACAGATGAAGAGGTTGAGCTATTTTTATCAGGCATAAGCGTAATTTTAAAACTCCGTAGTAAGAATTTTCCGGCTCCACAGGTTGGCGCCGGACCTTATTTTTTTGTGGCATTGTAGCCATGAATGTCAAAAGCATGATGGTTGCTCTCACTCACATCAATCACTTAGTACGTCTAAGTTTATGGGGCTGAGCTCCTTTGCCGCCTATCTGCAACTCCAATGACTTTAGGTATAGAACGCCATTACGCACAAATAGAATGTTTGTTACTTAGCTCAGGGTCAAGATGTAATTGTTCATCTTTTGATCTGAGTTAGCTGTGTTACCGTAGTTGTGAGTATGTTTTGAGGCCTGACTAAAATTTCGGTAATTCAGACCGCAGTGACGATGTTATGGTTTTTTGTTATATTTAGTTTCAGCATTATTACTGGTTACCTCAATATTGCCACTAACATCTAAGCGATTACCGGTGAATTAGGTTAACAAAGGTAAGCGCCACAATTTTCACATCTGACAAAGGCACTGTGACATAGCCTTGTGGATATTTGTTGATTATACTGCGCAACTTTACAGCGCATCAACTGAGTAATAATAGGTAATGATTGAGCAAGCAAAGTGGACAATTGAAGACGCAGAACGGGTATATGGCGTAAAACGTTGGGGCGCCGGTTACTTTGAAATCGGCGCGAATGGTAATTTAACAATCACGCCGGATCTTGCAAAGAAAAACATGCGTATTGATTTCAAAGCCGTCATCGATGAAATCAAAGAAGAGGGCATACAGTTTCCTGTTGTTATACGCTTTCACGATATATTGCGCTCGCAAGTTGCCAGTCTTAACCAAACCTTTATCAATACCATTGAAGAAGCTCAGTATCAGGGTAAGTATATGGGCGTGTACCCGGTTAAAGTTAACCAGATGCGTGAAGTGGTTGAAGAGATAGTCGATGCGGGTGCGCCATTCAATTATGGCCTTGAGGCGGGTTCCAAAGCCGAGCTGATCACTGTTATGGCTTACAATACCAATATTGACTCCTTGACCATCCTCAATGGCTACAAAGACGATGAATTTATGCGCCTGGCTTTATTGGGTAGAAAGCTTGGGCGTAAAATGATTGTGGTTATAGAGAAATACTCTGAATTGAGTCTCTTAGTCAATGCCGCCAAACAGTTGGATGTGATGCCCATTATCGGTTTACGCTCAAAAATGACCGTAAAAGGCCGGGGTAAGTGGGAAGGGTCAGGTGGCGATCGTGCCAAATTTGGCCTGACCACCAGTGAAATAATCTGTGCTGCCCGTTACCTGCAAAGCGAAGGTATGGGTGATTGTCTTAAATTACTGCATTTTCATATTGGCAGCCAGTTGACTGACATCCGCGCAGTGAAAGAAGCCGTCAATGAAGGCGGACGGATTTATGCCGAGTTACACCGTATGGGGTTTGCCCTGGAATACGTGGATGTAGGTGGCGGTCTGGGCATTGACTATGACGGCACAAAATCTACCAATGATTCATCACGTAATTACTCCATGGAAGAGTATGTAGCGGATGTGGTTTACGGTATGCGCGAGATGTGCGATCTGGAAAAGGTCCCCCATCCCACACTCGTATCCGAAAGTGGTCGCGCTATCACGGCTCATCATAGCTGTGTGGTCGCCCAGGTGGTGGGTGAAATTCGCGCTAATAGCGCAGAATTAGCCACAGACAAGACTGACTCAGAGCATATTTTCTTAAGTAATATTCGCGAACTGGCCGAAAGCGTCGATCAGGGAAATAACTTTCAGGAAATATTCAATGACGCCTCTCAATGGAAAGAACAGGCACTAAGTGCGTTTAAGTTAAGAGTCATTTCGTTAGAAGAGCTGGCGAAAATTGAAACTCTGTACTGGCAAATTATGGTCAAGTTACAACAACGCCTTAAAGACGCCGATTTTGTCCCTGAAGAGCTGCAAGAACTGGACTACAATTTGTCATCCCAATACCTGTGTAATTTTTCGGTCTTTCAATCAGCCGCAGATACCTGGGCCATTGACCAAGTTCTGCCTGTTGTACCACTGACCCGTATGAACGAAGAACCGACAATCAATTGCTCTTTGGTAGACATCACCTGTGACAGCGATGGCAAGCTTGACCAGTTTGTTGTGGATCACGGTATTTCTAATGTACTCCCTATGCCCCCCCTCAAACCCGGAGAAGATTACTACCTGGGCTTGTTCCTAACGGGTGCCTACCAGGACGTAATGGGCGATATGCATAATTTGTTTGGCCGATTAAACGAAGTACATATTTTTGGCGACGATGACGACCCCGAGGACTTCTATATTGAAGAAGTGGTTAAAGGCTCATCAGTACAGGATGTGTTATCGATTATGCAATATAACCCTGACGCCATGGCCCAATCTGTTAAGCGAATGATAGATCAGCATATAACCAGTGGAGAAATGAAACCTCGTGAAGGGGTCAAATGGACAGATTTTTATGAAGATTGCCTAAAAGGCTATACATACTTAAAAACCACTAAATAACGCCAAGGTTCACTCCTAACCACAGGCGCGACAAAAAGCCCGGTTCAATTGATATTTTAACCGGGCTTTTTAATGCTTTACCGTCAGAGGTATTCCCCCTGGCTGTGCTTACTATCCGACTCTTAAAACACAGCGAAAAGCTCAGCAACCGCACTTGCTGTAAAGGGCTTTTATGGCATACTTATCCTAAATCGTGCCGATGGATCTATCATGAACCCCACCCCAGACAATTCCCTTACCCACCCTGAGCTGGAGCAACTTGGACAAATTACGCCAGGGTTAGCACGACTGCGCCGCACCTTTACCAGCGGCCACACCCGAGACTATGCATGGCGACTCGGCCAATTGCAGCAGTTAAAGAAAATGCTTGTGGAGCAACAAAGCGATATTCAGGGGGCACTAAAAGCTGACCTCAATAAATGCCCGGCAGAAGCCTGGTCTAGTGAAATTGGCTTCCTTATTAGCGATATCGAACATACCACTAAACATTTAAAAAAGTGGATGCGGCGACGGAAGGTTTCCACTCCCCTATTTGCCCAGCCAGGCAATAGTTACCTGCTTCCAGAACCATTGGGGGTAGTGTTGATCATTGGCGCCTGGAACTATCCATTACAACTGGTGCTGGCACCTCTGCTTGTAGCCATCGCAGCGGGTAATTGTGCCATGCTAAAGCCCTCAGAATTAGCTGCCCATACTTCAGGTTTACTCGCAAGACTGATCCCCCAATATTTGGATGCCAGTGCCATTATGGTCGTTGAGGGGGCGGTAGAGGAAACCACAGCGTTACTCGCCCAGCAGTTTGACCATATATTTTATACCGGGGGCGAAACGGTGGGCAGAATTGTCATGGCCGCCGCCGCCAAGCATTTAACCCCTGTCACCCTGGAGCTGGGCGGCAAAAGCCCTTGTATAGTTCACAGTAGTGCCGACATTGAGGTTACCGCGGCGCGTATCGTCTGGAGCAAATGGATGAATGCAGGGCAAACCTGTGTCGCCCCAGACTATGTGCTGGTAGAGAAAAATCAGTCAAGTAAACTTATTGCCGCTATTCAGAAAAAACTGACAATATTTTATGGCCCATGCGTAAAAGACAGCGAAGATTATGGGCGCATTGTTAATCACCGGCACTTCTTGCGTTTGTCAGGTTATCTTCAGGGACAAAATATTGTGTGTGGCGGCGAAACCGATGAAGCAAACTTGTATATAGCACCAACTATAATACTTGACCCTGCGCTTGATGGACCACTTATGGAGCAGGAAATTTTCGGCCCGATTTTACCTATCGTCACCCTGGACGATATCAATCAGTCGATCCCTTTTGTCAACAAACGCAGCAAACCCCTGGCACTGTATGTATATACCCAGGACAAAGCATTCGAAAACGCAGTACTGCACAATACCAGCGCAGGCAGCATAGGCGTAAATGACGGATTTATGTTTATGGTAAATCCGAATTTGCCCTTTGGTGGCGTGGGTAACAGCGGTATGGGTAGCTATCACGGCCAATTTGGTTTTGATACCTTTAGCCATTTAAAAACGGTGATGAAACGCAGCTTCAAATTTGACAGCAGCTTACGCTATCCGCCCTACAGTAAATTCAAGTTAGCCATGCTGAAAAAGTTGTTATAAACGACAGTCGCATAATACTGACAGCATATTTAGCGGCGAGTCGGGCTTATAGCCTGGGAAAACGGCCCGTATAGGCTGTTTTTCACCCCGTTTTCAGCGTTATTTACCCCCATTGGCGATGCGTAACTTACGCTCATATTCATCAAAATAACTGTGCCAAAAATCTGCGGTAAATCCGTTAATCAGATTGGATTCTCCGTTCATTAACATGACATAACCAATATCTTGATCTGGGGCAAATGACACCGCCGCACGATAGCCCTTAACCCAGCCGCCGTGATAATTGAGTCTATGACCAGAAAAATCATACACCCGCCAACCTAATCCGTAATGGGCATCTTTGAGATATTTCTGCCAGTTTTTACGATGGAGTTCACCCGTGGTTTTCACCCGTGGCTGAGTGACTTCGTCCACAAGCTGCATACTGATAATATTAGGTTTTTCGCCTAATAATGCGCCGAGCCAAATGATCATATCTGAGCCACTGGCATTGACTCCCGCGGCCGGAGAATAACGGTAATAGTCTTCCTCCACATTTACGCTACGCCACTTATTCTTGGCGATGGCTACATGGGGCCTGGCCCAAGATTTTGCAGCTTGCAGGCCAACACTGCCTACGCTGGCATTTTTCATTCCCAGGGGTTTGAGTACTTCGTCTTCGAGCTGTTTTTTATAAGACGTGTTATGTAAACTGAAATGCTCTTCCAAAACGCCAAACAAGGTGTTTTGATAGGTATAACAGTCGCCAGGGGAACACAAAGGTTTCAACGACGCGAGCATATTAAGTACACGCTTGACCGGATAGTTGGCTTCAATCAAATTGTCGTAGGCATTAGGTGAAAAACCACTGGACTGGCCAATAAGGTGTTCAAGTTTTAGTTCTTTGGCATTGATAAAAGCAAACTGTGGCGCGAGTTGGGTCACTGGCGTTTGCCAATTGAATTGATTATTTTCAACCAGCTTAGCCATCAACATAGAGGTAAACGTTTTCGATACTGAGGCCAGGCGAAACACCGTTTGGGGATCAATAGCTCCCCCCGATTTGTGTGTTTTACCGTAAACCACTACCTGTGCCGGTTTACCTTTTTCAACCACCGCAAACAAATACCCGGGTATCTTTTGTTTGCTCGCCTTGCTCTTCACGCGCTGGGCAAAGTCATCAAGCCATTCATCAGCTGAGACAGGTATAGATGTGATGCTTAATATCAAAGCCCATACCAGGGATAACCACCAAATATTAAACAAGAACTGGCTCATACGTAATCAGAAAAAATCTCCACTTTATATACATTGGTTTAGTTTGTCGGCTGACAATAACTGCCTATTATCCGCTTTATGTTACCTGCTTATCAATAGCCAATTAATCTACGTGGCTATTGATAAGCAGGTAACATAGATATATACCCTAAGTTATTGGCGTTGCAGTTAGGCGGCAAAGGAACTCAGTCCCATGACTTTAGACATACTAACGGATTGAGGCGAGTAATAGCCGCCAACAATACTGCGGATGGAAGTTCAACGGAGATAGAGTTCCGTTTTCGACGTGTTCAGTCAAAAATATAGGTTACTATATTAGTTAACAGCCAATACGAAACAGCTAATATGTTTACTCTTGAGCAATTCCAGCAAGCTCGCTTATCTCGTGATCCGCGCTTCGATGGCTGCTTTTTTGTTGCCGTTAAGACGACAAAAATTTTTTGCCGGCCGATCTGTCCGGCAAATTTACCCCGAGAAAAAAATGTGGAGTACTTCGTTATTGCCCAACAAGCCATGGGAGCGGGCTACCGCCCCTGTTTACGTTGCCGGCCTGATAGTGCTCCGCAATCCTGCGCATGGCAAGGAGTCAACACCACAGTTGAGCGGGCGATTACATTATTGCGCGATAATTTACATCTGAGCATCCAGGACATCGCTGACAAACTTGGTATTACAGACCGATATTTACGCCAATTGTTTCACAAAAAATTGGCGATTAGCCCCAAAAAATATCAATTATATGAACAAGTATTGTTTGCTAAGCAGTTATTGCATCAAACCCAATTACCCATAGATCATATTGCACACGCCAGTGGGTTTGGTGACGCCAGACGTTTACAGTATAATATTAAACGCGTAACGCATTTAACGCCCAGACAAATACGCCGCACTCCAGGCGCTGACGAGCCAGTGCTAAGTTTAACGTTGGCTTATCGCCCCCCATACAATTGGCCACACCTTAGAGACTTTTTAGCGAAACGGGCGATCCCCTCTATGGAGCACATTACCCAAGACAGTTATGCCCGCAACTTTAGCTACAAGGGCTGTCATGGCTACTTTCACGCCTGGCATCTACCTGACAAACAACAGTTTTTGGTCAAACTAAGTTTGCAACACTTTGAGCACTTAAAACCGGTACTGCAAAATATCAAACGAATATTCGACCTTGATGCTGATACTACGTTGATTGAGCAGCAACTTAGCCACAGCGGCTTATCTGAGCTTATGCAGGTCTCCGGTATTCGCATTCCTGGCATCTGGGATACTTTTGAAGCGGGCTGCAGGGCGATCCTCGGTCAACAGATATCCGTGGGCGCGGCGATAAAATTAGTCACCAAACTGGTGGATACCCTTGGGCAACAATGTACTGAGAATCGACCGGCATTGATAAGTACTGACGAGAAGACTGTCACCCGTTATTTTCCAACGCCGGAAGAGGTGGCCAATAGCGATTTAACCTTTTTAGGCATGCCGCAGAGCCGACGCGCCACCTTACGCCGCTTTGCTGGGTATTATCAGCAACAATCACAAGATAGTCCCGATCAGTGGTGGACACTCAAAGGCATTGGTCCCTGGACTATTGCTTATGCGAAAATGCGTGGATTATCTGATCCAGACATCTGGCCGGGAACAGATTTAGTGATTAAAAAACAGCTGGCTATACACCCGATTGATACAGAAATAGCACGGCCCTGGCGCAGTTACTTAACGTTTACTTTATGGAGCATGGCATGACAACTCGCCACCTATTCATCGACTACCTCGACACCCCTAGCGGGTTACTGAAGATTTATGCCCACGACCAGGCCATAAATGCCATCACTTTTGTTGATCATCAGGAAGAAGATACGGCAGCCAGCGCTCTGACAGCCCAAGCCACATTACAACTAACAGAATATTTCGCCAACACCAGACGTACCTTTGATCTACCTTTAGCCCCAGTAGGAACCATATTTCAACAACAGGTTTGGCAACTATTATGTGATATACCCTATGGCGAGACGGTCAGCTATTCGGTTATCGCCCAACGCTTAGGCAATCCCAAGGCGGTGCGAGCGGTAGGCGGTGCCAATGGTAAAAATCCTATTTCAATCATTGTCCCTTGTCATCGCGTGATCGGTGCAAATGGCACCTTAACCGGTTATGCCGGGGGACTGGTAAGAAAGTCCCAGTTGCTTCGCTTGGAAAACCCGCAGTTGAGCCTAACACCCTAAATGGCCTACTGAATACCGTCACTAAATAGGAAAATTGATGCCTTTTAAATATTTCATCGAACTAGTAATACTGGCCAGCATATGGGGCAGTTCGTTCATTTTCATGGGCATCACAGCCCCCGAATTTGGCCCTGTTATGCTCATCACGTTACGTACTGCTATTGCGGCCTTGTGTTTGCTGCCATTTTTATTTAATGCACAGTCCAAGAGCCAATTGCGCACGTATTGGCGGCCAATCCTGTTTGTTGGGCTGGTCAATACCGCCATTCCATTTTGTTTATTTAGCTACAGTTTATTATATATAGGGGCTGGTTACGCCTCAGTGCTCAATGCCTGTGCGCCCATGTTTGGGGCCTTGGTTGGCTTTTTCTGGTTAAAAGACGACATAACCGCCATGGCAATCTTCGGCCTGGTTCTGGGCTTTGTGGGTGTTGTGATATTGAGCTTGGCTCATCAAGCGGCATTTGCACAGGTCAGCCTGTTACCCGTGATGGCAGCGTTGCTGGCGACATTTTTATATGGCGTAGCGGCATGCTTTGCCAAACAATACTTACAGGGCGTCAAAGCGTTTGTCGTGGCAGGTGGTAGCCAGTGTTTTGCTGCACTTTGCCTGTTACCGGTGAGCCTATTTTTCTGGCCTTCATCTATGCCTTCCTTAACTAGCTGGTTGCACCTGATCATTTTAGGGGTGCTGTGCACAGCTATCGCCTACATAATGTATTTTCGTCTTATTGCCAATGTGGGTGGAGCCAACGCCATTACGGTTGCCTATTTAGTCCCGGTATTTGGTGTGTTTTGGGCGATGGTATTCTTGCAGGAGCGTTTATCTGTCGGTATGTGGATAGGTGCCGGACTGGTTTTGGCCGGTGTGTGTTTGGCAACAGGCGTGGTTAAGCGGCGCAGGCTCATTATTAAGCCTGCGCTTTAGCAGCGTTATTGTTCGTCGAGTAATTGCAGCTGTACTGCATTGCCCCCTTCTCGCTTGACGGCAAACAATGCATTATCCGCAGCGGCAATCACTTCGTTGATGGTAAGGGGTGTCGCGGTAAACGATATGCCAAAACTGGCTGTCATACGGATTGACATAGTGCCTGTGTTGAACGTCATACCGTCAAGTCCATCGCGCAATTTCAGGGCGATTTCCATCGCCTCATCGGACCCGGTATTAGGCAACAACAAGATAAACTCTTCCCCTGCCCATCGCCCCAAAATATCGCTTTCGCGCAACTCCAATTTCAGCATAGAGGCAATTTGGCGCAAAACTACATCTCCGCTCTCACGCCCATGAGTTTCATTAGCAGTTTGCAAATGGTCCAGATTGATTAGCACCAGACTCACTGATAGTTTTTGGTACATCATTTCATTGAATTTTAGGGTAACGTTGCTGCGATTGGCCAGTTCGGTTAAGACATCAATTTGCCGGGCCTTTTGCATGTCTTGTTTGAAATAATACAGCAGGTTATAAATAAGCAGGAACAAACCGAAAATCACAGCGAGCAAGGTCACTACGCTGATAATAAAACCCCTGCCTATTTCTGTCTGGCGCTTATCCAGAGGCGTCAGCAAGAATAATGTCCAATTTAATGGTTGAATATTCAGCTCGGCAATCAGGACGTCGTAACCGTCTTTTTTAATCAGCAGATTGTTCAACGAACCTTGTTGCTCATCGGTAGACAATTTTTTATACCAGGGTAGATCAGCAAGCTGTTTAAACTTGGCGTTTTTAGCCAACAAAGTAGGGTCAGATGACAGGGTAATATTAGTGTCTTTATCAACAAAAATAAAATCATAGCCATAAGTTTCCTTGTACTGGGAGAATAACTGCAAAAAACTGCGAAGGCTTTTACCCACGCCAAAAAAACCCAAAAAGCGTTCACTTTCATCAAATACTTTTAAATCGATATAAAAATGTGGGTCCCCCCATTTGCCTATATCCGCTACCTCAGCTGCTGGCTGACCCTTGGATTTAAAATACCAACTAACGTCACCGTCGATTAGTTCAGTGATACTGCCATCTGAATGGTATTGGCGCCGGCTTTGCTCGCTGGCAATAAAAAAATTCATATCAAATTCAGTCCGCAAGCGCTCAAGGGTATTGAATATAGCGGCTTCATCCAGCTTGGACGCGGCCATAAGCTCTTTTAGCTCTTTGGCTTGTACCAGGGTTTGGGAGATATGTAGCGGTGCCATCAACTCCTCGACAATTAGCTCAAAGGCAGGTGAAAGAGACTGCTGCTGGGCCCGGCTTTGTTCTGCCACGATTTTGGACACACTAAAATGCACTAATATGACAATTGATATAGCGACAACTGCAAACAATAGCAAAATACTGCGATGAAGGGTTCTAAAAATATTCACAGACTGCCTTGTATAAATCTAACGGGTTAAAAAATAAAAATTGTGCCCGCCTGGTCATGATTTGGCGCAGCAAAAAGGTGGAGAAACGCTGTTCACCCAACAATAAAAAAATACAAGTAGTTATAAACTGAAGGGGGTATATGGCGCTGTCGATATACCCATAATGGTTATTTACCCTGCCTTTTCAAATATAAATAGTGCAACCGAAGGGTATTTCAGGTGGCATCAAAATTATGTTAAATACTACTGCGCCGCAATTTTACCTTAGTTACCCTATATTTTCACCTTTTGCCGAGCGCATTTTGCGACGGTCTGCCCATAGCCCTAGCAGTTTTTTTATCCATCAGTAGAATAGAGGGAAATTTAATCCACAAGGGACACCCCATGGCATTTTCAGTGGTAATTCTAGCTGCCGGCAAGGGCACCAGAATGAAGTCAACTCTTCCTAAGGTTTTGCACACGATTGGCGCAAAACCTATGGTGCAACGCATTATCGATACAGTAAATCAACTTGGCGCCAGCAGCATTAATGTGATCTACGGCCATGGCGGAGAACAACTGCAGCAAGCACTGGGTCACAATGATCTCAATTGGTGTTTACAGGCTGAGCAATTAGGCACAGGGCATGCGGTACAACAAGCGATCCCTTATATAAAAGATGATGAAGATGTCTTGATATTGGTGGGTGATGCACCGCTGATTAAAGCCAGTACATTAGATGACCTGCTCAAGGTCAAAACTCAGGCCGATATGGCTTTGTTAACGGTAGAATTACCCGACCCTTCAGGCATGGGACGTATTATTCGCCAGGGCGATCAGATAACAGCCATAGTTGAACATAAAGATGCCAGCGACGCCCAGCGCCAGATCAAAGAAATTAATACTGGCATGATGATCATCCAGGGCAGCGATCTGAAACGCTGGTTACATAACCTCAACAACAATAATGCTCAGGGTGAATTCTATTTAACCGACATAATCGAAATGGCAGCCGCAGAAGGCAAGGTGATAAAGGCCGCCCAACCGAACACTGCAATTGAAGTAGAAGGTATCAATAACCGCAAACAACTGGCGGCCATTGAACGTGCCTTTCAACTTGAGCAAGCCGAGGAATTGATGATGCAAGGTGTGACCTTGCTTGACCCAAACCGCTTTGATTTGCGCGGCGATGTGGTGATTGGCCAGGATATAGTAATAGATGTAAATGTGGTGATTGAAGGTACGGTGAAAATTGGCTCTAATGTTAAAATTGGTCCTAATTGCATACTCAAGGACTGTGAGATTGGGGATGGCGCAATAATAGAAGCCAACTCTATGCTTGATCAGGCCATAGTAGGTGAAAACTGTTCCGTGGGACCTTATGCCCGATTGCGGCCAGGAGCGGTGATGCACGAGGGTGCCAAGGTTGGTAACTTTGTTGAAATGAAAAAAACGGTACTGGGTAAGCACTCCAAAGCCAGCCATCTCACCTATTTAGGTGATACTGTAGTAGGCATAGGCGCAAATATTGGTGCAGGTACTATCACTTGTAATTACGACGGCGTAAATAAATTCCAGACGGTGATTGGTGATGGCGCGTTTATTGGATCCAATAGCGCCCTGGTAGCCCCTGTTGTTATTGGCGTTAATGCCACTGTAGGAGCGGGATCTGTGGTCACCAAAGCGGTGGCCGATGAAGAATTGGCGATTGCCCGTGCGAAACAGCGCAGCATTGCGGGATGGCAACGACCCAGTAAAACTTAATAATCAACTGAGGTCATTTTTGTATACCCATCGACGATAAAGCGGCAGTATTGTCCGCCGCTCTTACTTCCCCCTATCACCAACTACGTTGCACATAGTTCCCCCTAAACTCTTTGAGCTGAGTTCATTTGCCCCCTCAATGATTTTGGCTATATAAACAATAGTGGCTGGCCTAACCGGCCACTTACATTTCCACTTCAACCTGGCGCCTAAATTTCGTGCAAGACACAAGGATAAGTTGCATTTCATAACCATTTACTTATAATAAGTTTCGTTTTGTAACTTAATTAGTTTCATTTATGCAGAAACGCAATACCCAACAAAGACGGCGCGCCATTATTGAGCGCTTAAATCAACATAGTGAAGTGATGGTTGACGAACTCGCTACTCTATTTTCCACCTCACAAGTGACCATCAGAAAAGATCTGGCTGAACTTGAGATTAACGGCTTATTGTTGCGTAAGTTTGGCGGAGCGGTATTGTTACCCCAGGATGCATCGGAATTATCCAGCGAAAAATTATCTATTCGCAAAATCGCCATTGCTAAGGCCGCAGCCCAGCTGATCAATGATCATAACCGTATTATCATCGATAGTGGCAGCACCACGGCGGCACTTATTCCCGAAATAAAAAAAAAACGGGGCTTGCTGGTGATGACCAATTCTCTGCACGTGGCCAATTCATTGCTCGAACAAGAAAATCAACCTCAGGTATTGATGACCGGAGGCACCTGGGATCCCCAATCTCATGCGTTTCAAGGCAAGATGGCCGAGCAAGTATTGCGTGCCTATAATTTTGATCAGGCCTTTATTGGTGCCGCCGGATTGGATTTAGCCAAAGGCACCACCACCTTCAATGAACTGACACAATTGAGTCAGGTGATGGCTGAGGTATCCACAGAGGTCATCGTTATGGCAGAATCAGAAAAATTACAACGTAAAATACCCAATATTGAGTTACCTTGGCTGGCCATTTCGGTATTGGTTACCGACGATTTGATCTCGCTTAAAGATCAACAACATATTGAAAAACAAGGCGTAAAAGTTATTTGCGCAAAAATTAATGACAGTGGAGCATAACGTATGTGTGGGATTGTAGGGGCTATTGCCGAGCGCAATGTAGTTGAAATATTACTGGAAGGTTTAAAACGACTTGAGTACCGAGGCTACGACTCCGCAGGTATAGCATTGCTGGATGTAGACGGCAACTTAACCCGTACCCGGCGTATTGGCAAAGTAAAAGAATTAGCCGATGCCCTGCATATCACTCCCGTTAAAGGCACCACAGGTATTGCACACACACGTTGGGCAACACATGGCGGCGTTACCGAAGCCAATGCCCACCCCCACGTTTCCAGTGAACGGATAGCCGTAGTACATAATGGTATTATCGAAAATTACCAGACACTGCGGGCCGAATTATCCATAAAAGGCTACGGCTTTACCTCAGACACCGATACTGAAACCATCGCCCACCAGGTGCATTACGAGCTTGATCAAACAGGCGATTTACGCAAAGCGGTTCAACAAGCAGTAAGGAAATTTGACGGTGCCTATGGCACGGTGATCATCGATAAACACGATACCGGGCGTATGGTCGTGGCCCGCTCCGGTAGCCCGCTGGTAATAGGATTAGGCATAGGTGAGAATTTTATCGCCTCGGATCAAATGGCTTTATTGCCCGTTACCCGTCGCTTTATGTACCTTGAAGAAGGTGATGTAGCTGAAATAACCCGTACCAGCATCACTGTATACGATCAAAATGGTACGCTGGTTGAACGTGAAGTCGTAGAATCTGATGTAGAACATGATGCCGGTGACAAAGGTGGCTATCGCCACTACATGCTCAAAGAAAT
>Ga0307489_10000080_pt1 | contig 46931 bp, 83 predicted proteins | sample SB12metaG_FD_202247 | JGI IMG/M metagenome (GOLD analysis project Ga0307489, IMG submission 202247) | Sea-ice brine microbial communities from Beaufort Sea near Barrow, Alaska, United States - SB 1.2 | ecosystem: Environmental > Aquatic > Marine > Coastal | place: USA: Alaska | collected... | reverse complement strand
GGGTGGACACGGATTAAGTCAGGGTGGTGGCCAAAAGGAGAAAGTAAACGGAAGCGGTGGGAGAGGAGTGGTGAGAGAACGTGAGGACGAGGATGACGATGGGACTGATGAGGCAAGAGGACAAAGATGTAGGACGGACGGGGACGAAGGGGTGGAAATTGATTGGAGCAGAACAACGGGAGACGCACGAGGGGAACAGAGGGTGGGGACGAGAGCAAGAGGGACGGGATTGGAAGTGACTGAAGATGATGGACGGGGTAGACAGGGACGGAGAAAGAGGAAACGGATGCGGAGTCAATCGAACATTGAGTGTGATGAAGAGAGTGAGTAGATATCAACACCATTCCCCTGTCATCAATATTAAGTCTGCCTTCACTAACGTCAACCTTAATATTGTCACAAGACCCTCAACAACGGTTAGGACATCCAAATTTGTTACCTTTAGTAAAATTAGCATTAGCACTAGATTATAATGCCCCTCGATATGACCATAAACCTTGACAGACTGAGGTCTGTCCGCTTGAAATTGCGGAGAGGGTTGGTTAAGCTCACCATGTGTAGCGCCGTGGGGCTCGATGAACGTTAAAAAAGAAAAAGAAAAATATTGAACAGGCCGATTTCGGTATATCGTTTCCCGCGCCGAGCGCTGAGGCACTGCTCGCAACTCTGTATGGGCAATCAACCTGGCGCCCGCTTTCACGCGCGGAGCGCTGATGCTTTGCCCGTAACTCTGTATGGGCTTTTCACCCAGGCGATATACCGAAATCAGCCTATTACATCGATGGTATCCTTTGACGTGGCGAGCAATATCTGTGGGCCCTACCTGAATGCAAAGGGGTTAGTAAGCTACACGTCGCTGTTGCTCGACCCGCTCGAGGCCCTGACGGCCGACCTCTTCGCGGCGGAGGTGATGGCGCGGCTGGACCCCACGGACTGCGCCGTGCTCGCGCAAGTGGGGAAGGCGTGGTTGGCGGCGGTGCTGTCCGCCGCACGGGGGGCGGTGCCGCTGAAGCTCATGGACTTTGTCGGGTCCGTCAAGCTGCTGGCTTGGGCCAGGGCGAAGGGGTGCCCGTGGAGGGCTGGGACATGTGCGGTGGTCGCTAAGGGTGGGCACCTGGAGGTGCTGCAGTGGGCGCGGGAGCACCACTGCCCGTGGAATGAGAACATGTGTTACGGCGCCGCTTCAGGCGGGCAGCTGGACGTGCTGAAGTGGGCACGGGAGCACGACTGTCCGAGCACGGGCCGCCGAGGGTGGGCACCTGGAGGTGCTGAAGTTGGCGCGGGTGCACGGCCCTTGCTGGGGGCGGGCACCTGGCGGTTTTGATATGAGCGCGGGAGCACGGCTGCCTTTGGAACAACCTCCACATAGGCGGCAGAGACTGTTGTGCACTCGCCGCTGAGGGCGGGCACCTGGAGGTGTTGAAGTGGCTTCGGGAGCACGACTGCCCGCGGCATGAGAAGAATACGTGCACCTTCGCCGCTCGGGATGGGCAATTGCAGGTGCTGAAGTGGCTGCGGGCGCACGGGTGCGAGTGAGACGAGTGGACATGCTGTGGGGCTGCTGAGGGGGGGCACGTGGGCACGGAAGCAACACTGCCCGTGGGATGACATGACATGTGCACAGGCCGCTTGGGGCGGGCACCTGGCCGTGTTGCAGTGGGCGCGGGAGTACGGCTGCCAGTGGGATGAGTTTACGTGCCGGCTCGCCGCTGAGGAAGGGCACCTAACGGCAGGGGCTTGCACTCGGCCACTTCTCAGCTCAACCTGAGCCAGTTCTGACACAACAATACACCCTAAACAACCCCTAACACCCCGTGACACCTCGTAAACAACCACTGATTAACCCCTAGACGCAACCCCTATCCCATAAGAAGCGCTTACGTTGAGCCGAAAGGTGGACGAGTGTAAGCCCTTGCCTGGCGGTGCTGAAGTGGGCGCGGGCGCACGACTGTCCGTGGGATGAAATGACTTGTGCAAGCGCCGCAGCCGAAGGGCACCTGCAGATGCTTCAGTGGGCGCGGGAGCACCACTGCCCGTGGAATGAGTTGACGTGCAGGTGGGCTTCGGAACACGAGGAATTCGAGGTTTTGAAGTGGGCGATAGAGCACGGGTGTCCGGGCGGCGAGGATTATTGCGTATCATTTCGCATGAACGCCCACCCCTCACCTACCAGGTGTCAGGGCAAGGCGCGGGGCTCGTTTGGTTACACCAGTCGGAACCTGTGTATGGAATGAGCATGTGAGTGTGAAGGCGAAATGTGTCCTGTATCATCACGATGACCGTTATACATGATATTGTAATCGTGTCTTATGTAGAAGCTCTACTGAATGTTACACACTACTTCAAGCTTCGCGAGACAGTGTCCTCCTCCCTATCGCGGCGCCCGGCGATGTTCACACACGATACTTGCCGCGGCCTCCAAAACCTCCCATGCTTCTCCTCCCTGCCTGTCCTTGCGCCGTCCGAGCGACTGCATGGGGGCGTGAGTGCGGGCGGCGCGGGCGACAGGGCAGCACGGGGCTCGGACAACACACGGTCAGGTCAGTATGGACTGAGGTCAGTGCGGGGTCAGGTCATTGTCAGTTCGGTGTCAGGTAATAACAGTGTTGGGTCAGTACGGTTCAGGTCAGCACGGCGTCAAGTATGTACGTGTGGGGTCGAGGGACAGGTCAGTACGGGGTCAGGTCCAGGCGCAGGCTAGTACGCGGTGGGGCCGATGCCCGGGACAGCACACGTTGGCTCATCACGTCCATCATCGTCGCCGTAAGCGAAGCAACTGTAAAACAATGCATATCATTAACGAACTAATATCATCAGCCAGACACTGAATGTTGAACACGAGCGCGCGAGGGGTTAACTATAACCGCGACCCCTCAACCCCCACATCCTCTTGGTCCTCATACTCCTTCGCGCGCGCCGTGCGCATGAGGGAAGGTGTGACGATACACACGTTTCAAGGAGTCGGCACCCGAAGGCACGAGCTTAATGGCAGCTTGATGGCTTTGGCGGAAGTGTTCCTGATGTGGAACAGGACGACGTAGCACAGCATGAAGACGCATCCGATGGCGAGCATGATGCCGCACTCAGGGGCTTACATTCGTCCACTTTTCAGCTCTACCTGGAATTCTGGGAATAATCAAGCAAAGTCATCATTGCACTCGTCCACTTTTGAGCTCTACCTGAGCCGTTTGTTTCATTACGTCATATGTATCCCCTTATGTAATGTGTATCCCCCGAAAGGTGCTCAGGTCAAGCCGAAACATGGACCGGTGGCATACAGACATGACCCCCCGTGGCGGTTTGCAGCCCCCGAATGTAATTCAAGATTCCGGAAGTGATTTTACTAACATATAGAAACGCACTGGCTGGATTTTTCCGAGTTCCACACGAGGCTCGATCGAGGTGCACCGAGACTGTGAATTGAAATGCTCGGACGCTCGGCCAATCCAAGGGCATATGAAACGGCGCGTCTACCTGTTTCAATGAGGCATGAGGTTAGCCGCGGGTCGCGCTCACAACGTCGCGCAACCATGGGTGCTCGCGGCGTCCCACCGCGCTCTCACGGCCGCCTCGGCGCCCGCATGGTCCTGTCCGTGGTCCTGTGCGTGTGCCTGGCGGCGGCGGTGGTGGCGGAAGCCGGGCAGCAGCAGAACGACGGCGGCGGTGTGAGCTCGAGCTTGTTGACCGAGGGGGACGAGGAGTATGGTATCTCTACTCACCTCCTTCGCAAGAGGCACGAGCTCGCGGCTCCCCTGCTCGCCGGGAGCGCCCTCGGCGGCGGCGGCAGCGGCGGTAGTAGCGGCGGCAGCGGAGGCGGCGGCGTCGACGGCGGCAGCGGCGGCGGCAGCGGCGGCAGCGGCGACGGTATTTCGAAGCCGGTCGGCGGCGACGGTTGGGGCGGCGTTTGGGGCGACGTTTTCGAGCGAACGGCGGAGGACGAGGAGGTTATCCACGGCGGCTACGGCGGCGGCGGCAGGGCTCCCTGTTTTTTTAGCCCTGTCTGTGTATCCATGTCCCGCATACACTCGCCGCGTCCTCCTCCAAGGCATGACCGCGTTCTCCTTCGTGAAGATAGAGTGAGAGACGCTTCCGCGTATATAAGGAGGCACCAGGTTTTCGCTTTGGCCCCGGTGTCCTCCTCCCTGGGCCACGTTCACTGACTGTTTGCTCATAGTGTGCCAGGCCCTTGGCGGCGTCGGCGGCGGCAGCCTTTTTGGCGCTGGAGCGGACGACCTGCGCGTGGTGCGCGCCATGCAGTCTGCCGTCTCCGGCAGGGGATGACACTCGTCCACTTCTCACCCCAACCTGAGACATGTTCGGTCACTGACGCGCTAAGGACGCCACCCAGCGTGTCTCACAAAGAGTGCATACGGTGAGCCGGAACGTGCACGAGTGTCAGCCCCTGATCGCCGGCCTGCAGTCTGCCGAGCGGAAAGGACTCGCCGATATCGCCGAGTCCTGCGCCGCTGCCCCTACGGGAGGCACGCTGCTCATCAAAGCGCTGCAGGCAGGGGGGTCATTCAGAACAAGCACCCGACCGATGTTGAACCGACGAACGAGCACTCGACCGACTCTCGATCTCTTCTTCCTCCTGCTCTTAGGTCATTCTTCCTCCTCCTCTTTGGTCTCCACCTCCTGCTCCTCCTCTTCGTGCATTCACCCTGAAGGTTTACTCGAACCCCGTGCAAGTCATGCTCTGCTTTCAGTCGAGTGCTTGTTCTCAATGACCCTCCTGCCAGGCATGCAGCGGCGACACCGGCACCGGCCCCAACGTCGGCGGCGCGTTCGGCACCGGAGCGGCAGCCATCGCCGCCCTGCAGAGCCCCGGCCTTTGCTGCGCGTCACTGCGGAACGCTGTCGGGCCCACCGCGCAGATCCTGCCCGACTGCCTCTGCGTTCCCGGTGAGGGCTAACTGATTCGAGCTCAAATTTTAGCCGTCCGTCCTGACTGCCTGAAACCACTTGAGTTATTCTGCGACTTAATACCTCAGATGTACCCTGTCAGCTGAAGATGTTAGGCAAGGCTCGCATGGAAGCAGCGAGGGGGTACGGGCACACTGATACACTACTATGAGGAGTGTTGTCGATGAATCAGCTGAAATGTAGAATCATGTTCGGCTCTGGATCTGGGCCTGATGGACGAGTTCGCGCGGCAGGCCGTCGGCCGCGGTGTCAACATCGGTATGGCCTGATACATAGATATCCGAATTAGCTTGCCACATCACCCAACACATTTCAGCCTTCATTTTTTTACTCCAACGGCAGCCTACGGGGGCCATTGCGCAAGCCTTGCGCCTCCTTATACACGCGGGTGCGTCTCTCTTTCTCACGGGGGGCAGGGCGACAGCCTGGTGCCTACATGTCCACGCTGAAGCGTTTCTCTTTCTCTAACCAGCATTCTATGATGTGGTGTTGAGCTAAATCTGTTGGGCCCTGGAAACCGGCATGGTCCTCGCCGGGTGCAACGAGGAGATATCGTCTTCCTCGACCATCAACTTCGCAGAGGTGGAAGACGCGCCGCTATTAGCGCGCGGGAGTTGCGGCGGCGCCGCGCGGCAGGGGCTTGCACTCGTCCACTTTCCGGATCACCCTGAGCACTATGTATGGGACGTGGTACCTAGTTGTTACAGTTAGTAGACAGTGACCACTCACTCTGAGCTGAAAATCACCCCTATAATGGGCACCTGACCCCCCTGAAATGGGCATCTGACCCCCATATAGTGGTCATCTGAACCCTCTATAATGGGCATTTTTCTATGGCATGTCTTAGTTGGAACATTGTCAATAATGGCCCAAGCTGAGCTGAGAAGTGGGCGATCGTAAGCCCCTGCCGCACGGGCCCGCTCCCTGGCGCTGACACCAGACGAGGTCGCCAACACCGCTGACAGCATCGGCTTCATCACTCCCGCCCCAAGCAGCACACCCACCGTCGACGTCGGCGTCTCGGTGGGGTGGTGCACGTTGAAACCGGATGAAACCTGTGTGAGAGCCGCCTGGTTTCACCTATATAACCTCTAACGTGATTTATTGCAACTTCACAGCTACAGAACTTCAAACGTCATAAACTGCGTTATAATTTTCCTTTCAATTTTAACTTCTCAGCTGTTAACCTCGAATGTGATCAACCGGTTTAAAGTTTTGCTAACAATTTCAACTTGCGCCGCTCAGTCACGGATCGTATCGGGTTCATCGAGCCCGCCCCCCCGGTCCGGTCCGCACCCCCGGCAGGGACTTCGACTCGCCTACTTCTGACCTCAATCTGAGTCGTTTTTGTCACTGAAATTACCCCTATAATGGGCACTTGACTCCCTTATAATGTGCACCTGACCCCCCTCAAATGATATTCTGACCTCCATATGACGGGCATCTGAACCCCTTAGAATGGGCACCTTAACCCCCTATCATGGGCATCTGCCCCCCCTAAAATGCCATATAAACGTGCTCAGATTGAGCCGAGAAGTGGACGAGTGTAAGACCCTGACCCCCGGCCCAGCGCGTGCCTGCGCCCCAGCTTGACCCGGAGCCTCAGGCAGGGGCTTTCACTCGTCCACTTCTCAGCTCAACCTAAGCCGCTTTTGTCGCGAATTACCTCCCAAGGCTTTTGTCACGAATTTCCACCCAAGGCACCCAGCGTTCCCAAAAACATTACTTACGCTGAGACGAAAAGTGGACGAGTGTAAGCCCCTGGCCTCAGGCGCCCGCTACGTTTGTACCACTACAACCGGAACAAGCTTCAAACCCTGACCGGCAGGGGCTTTCACTTGCTCACTTTTGGGCCCAAACTTAGTCGTCATTGTCAATGAAACCCTCTGAAACCACCGAAGGTGTCCCTCAAGAAGTGTTCACGTCAAGCCGTAAAGTGGACGAGTGTAAGCCCCTCCCAACCGGTACCAGATTGATCCCATGTACGGACCATTCCAGCCGAAGCCGCCTGTCCAGCCGATGCCGCAGCGTATGCCTCCGCGATCCGCCAGTGGCGGCGTCACCGTCGGCAGGGCGGTGCCAGTCGACCCAGGTTGAATTTGGGTGACCGTGCTTGCTTTCAGCGTTTGCGGCTGACATATTATGAAGCTGACCTTACTGTTCGTTTGTGGCATTGGGGGATATTACTACCCATTACTTTCAGCCTTCAACAGTAGCTGTCGTTATCAACTTGTGACCTACCCTACACGACGTCAGCCCGTCACTTCCTGCCCGCCCCTCGGGCCCTTCCCCGGCAACCGTCGCCGCCGCCAAAGCCTCTGCTGCCGCCGCCGCCGCCGCTGCCGCCGCCGCCTTCGCAGCGTCAAAGTCCACGGCTTTGGGATACCCTGACAGCACCGAGTACCCCGCCGTGACCGACCCCAACCCGCCGCCGGCAACCACTGCCTCTCCATCCGGCATCGCCGTCATCGGTAGGGTGGTGCAGGTCGACCCCAGGTTGACCTCGAGTTGACCCCAGGTTGAACCCAGGTTGACCCCAGGTTGACTTCAGCTTGAACTCAGGTTGACCCCAGGTTGACCGCGCCTGATTGCATTGTTCGAAGCTGACATATGATGAAGCGCTTCTCAGTTTTGCTTATAATTTCAACTTGCGCCGCTACACATCGGAGGCGGCGTGCAGGATGTATTCGGCGCTGTCAAATCGCTGGGGGAAGCTGTGAGTACGGCCGCGCTGATCTGGACCGAGCGCGGCAGGGGCTCACCTGATCCCCTACGACGGGCACCTGACCCCCCTATGATGGGCACCTGACCCCCCTATGACGGGCACCTGACCCCCCTATGATGGGCACCTGGACTCCCCGTAATAGGCAACTGAACCCCCTATGATTGGCACCTGATCCCCGCATTCTGGGCACCTGATCCCCCCTGAGCAGACGTTTGCCACAAAAAGAGTTACTCTGAGCTGAAAAGTGTAGGAGTATGAGCCCCTGGAGCGCGGCATTCGCCAGAGACAGCAGAAGAATGCGCGGGACCGCGAGAGGCAGGCCGTGTTCCTCAAGCGCGTCTCGGGGTGGGGAGACAGAGGAAGATATATTCGTCACAGATTCAAAACATACTGGTCAATTTCGTTTGTCTTCTTGTGGTAAGTGACCGAGAATAGGTTGAAGGGGAAGTGAATAGCCTTCCACGTCCAGTCGTCCACATCCACGAATCACATTATTAACAGAAATACAGAATAAAAGCCGTGTTCATTGCGTTCGTGTCTTCGTGTGATTTGGCGAGCTTGACTTCTTTGATACTATGTCCGGGATGTTGCTGGACGCATCAGCGGGGCTGGAGGCGTCCGCCGTTGCCGTCCCCGTCGACACGCCCGTCAAGAACCAAGGCTTCATCCCCGGCATCATCGCCGCCGTCAGCGGCGGCGGCGGCGGCGGCGGCGGCGACAGCGACAGTGAAAGCGGCAGCAGGGGCTTTCTCTCGTCCATTTTTCAACCCAATGTGACAGAGCCGGCTTTGTCACCGAAACCACCCACCGCAGCCCATCAATAGTGGTTACGGTAAGCTGAAAAGTGAAAGAGTGCAAGCCCCTGGTCAACGTTTTCGGCGGCCCGGGCGCGGCCGGTCTTGCCGAGGAGCAGGAGCGGCGCTTTCGCGGCGGCAGGGGCTTGCACTCGTCTACTTCCATGTTCAACCTGAGCCGATGTTGTATCTGGAAACTCCATGAAACTGCCCGACGTACCTGGTACCCATAGAAAGTGCTCATGTTCAGCTGAACAGTGGACGAGTGTAAGCCCCTGCTCGGCGGCGGCGGCGGCGGTGGCGGAGGCAGCTTGTACTCGAACTCGATGTACTCGAACTCGAACTACGGAAAATCGCTCTACTACGGAATGGATGTGGGCGTTTCCGCCATGACCGCCGGTGCCCAGGGATCCGCTACCACGCAGGGAGCCCCGGGTCAGCCGCTCAAGGCGGATTGGAACTGGGACGAAATGTTCAATGTGTGATGTTTCTGTTGAAACTTTGTGTGTGCTTCTGTTTTCTGTTCCCTCTCACATGTTACCTGTATAATCCGAGCGCAAAGACGGCGCCGTGAGAGAGATGGTGTGGCTACATAGCTGCCAAATGTATAATATCATGATAATTAATGCTTGCTCGCTCACTGGTAGCGTGCTTCTCAGTTACAGGCCTACAGCTCGTCCTTCCCCTCGCCCTTGTCAATCTCTGCCTTCGATGTTGCTGCCTTCGCAGCCGTTGCAGCCTTCGCTGCCTTCTCCGCGTCGTCCCGCGCCCCCACCTCACGCCCGATGCGCCGCAGCTCCCCTACGACAATATCCGCCACTGCCGCAGGCGAAAACCGCTCCACCATGGTACGACGCGCCGTGGCCCCCTTCCGCGCCGCCTCCTGGGGGTGGTCCACCACCCGCCGCATCAACTCCTGTAAATGTGATACCGAGCAGGAGGGTCGTCGAGCACAAACACTCGACCGCATTCGGAACATGACTAACCTCGAGTGTGAGTGTGAATGCGCATGCGCATACATATCCGTGGAGTCTACGGAGGAGGAGGAGGAGGTTCAACGTCGGTCGAGTGCTTGTACTCAATGACCCCCCTGCCGAGGGCTGGGCCCAATAGTGCTTGGAGAACACATGATCCTTGGGCAGCTTCACAAGCTTTGGCTCCACGGATAAGGGGTAGGAGTTGTCTGCGGTCATGAACTCGGTGGGTCCGCTCCGACTTGTACGGCCATACATAATGGGGTTTAGTAGGGTCAGGCGAATTATGGAAATGGACGTCCTACGATGGCAGCGTTCTCAACACACGAGTTCATTCATTCAGTGCTCAGGATGATGTGGAAGGCATAAGTTGCACACGGCAGCCAAGACAGCGAGACTGAGAGGAAGCCCTGATACATTCATATCCACGGCGCCACACCAATTAGTAGCGATGATGGGCAGCCCCATAGCCATAGCCTCCACGTGCGGCCGGCCCCAACCCTCGCCCCGGAAGAGGGCCGAGAACATATCCCTCCCGCGTCATACAATGAGACCTTCTCACTAACGAGGGCTTAACAGGTAGTGGATGTCGTGGTCCCTGCCACGGGAAGGTAGGACGAACGCATCCGCTCCAGCGTACATCGATGGCATGTCCACGTCTGTCACTTGCGGCAGCACCAACACGCGTGGCGCATAGAGCCGGATTGCCTCCTCCACATTAATTCCGGGACCGGCGCCCCGCGCCGTAGCGGAGCAAATTGAATTTGAAAGCAAAACTCGAAAGCATTCAATCGCATTCAAGCTTCAAGCGCTAAGTTCCGGGCGGTTTGAACTTGTGTTTGATAGGGTCAACCTACACCACCCTACCAAGCCTGGTCCCTCCCGCCTGCCGCCGCCGACAGATCGACGTACTTGTCGCACGCCAGCTGTTTGATGCGCTCCCCCAGGTCCACTCCGTCCTCGTGGTATAGCGAGCATCGCAAGATCAGTACGACGTCGTCCGCGGCGCTGAACTCGGACATGAATGCGTCCAGCAGCACCTCGCGCGAGGGCCACGAGCGTTGTGATGCACGCACTTATCTGACGTCTTGCATGCTAGCCGCGCAGCCGCTTACTTTGCATGATTTACGCCTTTGTTCCAAGACTTCACTCACCCTGTGAGCGCTTGCCTCGAGAACATGAAGTCCTTCAGCTCAACAGAGGAAAGTCTTCAGGAACGAGGCTCTTGAAAGCGGCGGACGACGTGGCTAAGTGCGACGGGTTATCCGCTCAGCCCTGCCTCGGGTGCCTTGCGTGCTTCCCACTTAAAGATCGGTAGGAACTTCATGAGGCGGCGTGCTGACGTGGCGGGAGGGGCTGACGTGATTGGCTGACTGTTACTTGACGTGGCAACAGGGTCGGGGGTGATTGGCTGAGCCCCACCTCGGTGGCCTTGCGCGCTTCCAACTTAAAGATGGAGAGGAAATTCATCAGGGGTCGTGCTGACGTGGCGGGATGGGCTGACGTGATTGGCTGACTGTTACATGACGTGGCGAGAGGGGCTGGTGTGATTGGCCGAGCCCTGCCTCGGGGGCCTTGCGCGGTTCCCACTTAAAGATGGAGAGGAACTTCATCAGGGGGCGTGCTGACGGCCCTGTGTGTCCTGCGGACGGGGGCGGGCCGAGGACAAGGGGCTTACACACGTCCACTTTTCAGCTCAACCTGAGCCGTTTATGACACAAAATACACCCTAGACACCCCCTGATACTCCTTAATACCCCCTGACACCTCCAAAACACCCCCTAAACAATCCCTAAATGCACCCCTATCCCACAGAATGCGCTTAAGTTGAGCCGAAAAGTGAACCAGTGTAAGCCCCTGCCGAGGACCTGTGTGGCCTCGCCCACGAGGTCCAACGGGTCCCGCCGCGCCACCGCCGCGTCGTAGGACCAGATGGAATGTGCCCAACACGTCACTCGATTCAATGGATAGCATCGAACTCAACCGACAAGGGGGGCAGGGCGAAAGCCTAGTGCATGGTGCCTCCTTAAACATGCGGATGCGTCTCTCTCTCCTCCTTTCTGAATTCAAACGAGGTTTCACAACGCGATGGATGAGATGGCAAGCACAGGTACACTATGATGACGGGCGATCACCAGTAAGCTATGCGGTGGAACACATGGCAAGCAACGGTACACCTTGCGGTGGAAAATGTGGCAGGCGTTCTTAATCCCGCCCTACCGGGTCGAAGACGTCCACGTCCACGGCCTCGGGGACCACGCGGATCTTCTTGCGATCCACGCCACTCTTTTCAAAGACGTCCGCGGACCACTGAGTGGGAACCCACACCTCGTGTGAGGGCCCAGCAGAAATTACTCAAATCGTGCTTCAACACCTTCGTCAATCCTGGTTCTATGCGATACAACGCAAGCTAACCTCGGAACAAGACTAAAACCGGGGTAACAAGTCGAATTGTGGGCACACGCAGAGCAGTCAACACATTCAATGCCACCCTGCGACGTTCTAAGCTCTTTCTGCTGAGCCACACCTCGTGCATCTTATTGCACCGTGCCACGTGTCCCTTATCCAACCTGTCGGTTTCGAACATGGTCCGCCCGTCCACCAGGGTCTTAGTACAATCGTGCTCAACATCCACTGAAAGTGAACTATCGTAAGGCCAGGAGGGAGGATGCGGCGATTGTGTATGGGCACACTGTTACACTGGTGCACGGTGAGTAAGCACCAAGGGAACCATTGGCCAGGCCAGGGACGAGGATGCGGCGAGTGTGTACAGGCAATTTTGTACACTATGAGCAAACAGTCAGGGCCTTGCCAACGACGCGCACCGCGTTGGTGCTTCCGTACCCCTCGGGCGGGCATCTGCTGGTCTCGTACCGCGCTGGGGCCCAGGCGCCGGGCTCCGAGTGACACACTACCACAGAACAGGGCCTGGCAGATACTACCCGCCACGTCACAGGGTGACAATTCAACTCAAGAGACAAGGGTTCAAAGCGCGTTGAATGACGTGGCGGGCAATATCCACCAGACCTTGTTGCATAGGGTGCCATTTAAGTCCAGAGAAGAGGGTTCAGAGTGCGTTGAAGGATGTGGCAAGCAATACGTGCCATACTCAAGTTTGTAGGGTGCCATTTGTCTCACGAAGCGAGGGTCCAAGTGCGTTGTATGACGTGGCAAGCAATAGCTGCAAGGCCCTACCACTGAGGCGCGCGCTGGCGGGAACCGCGCCATCAGCATGCGGTTCAACATTTCGTAGTACGAGGGAAGCAATCCCCGATAGTACGCGTTGTCGACCATGTCGCCGTGGTGAGTGGCGCGAACCAGTGGGCGGCTGGCGCCAGGCGGCAGGGCCCGCCACGTCATCGACCCGCGTTGTGTACCCTCATCTCTTGTGGTAAGCGGCACCCTTCAACCCTACGGGCAGACAAGTATGACAGGCGGAGCAAGAACAGTGGGCCAGCTGGGCCTACCTGGCGGGAGGGTGTCGAGGCCGCGCAGCAGCGCATTGGCCTCGCTGCAGTACCCGCCGCCGCTCAGCACGGGCGCGAACCACCACAGCCCGGGCAGCGGCCGCTCTTCCTCCGACGACGACGCGGTTGTCGTCGCTTCCCCGGTCGCGCCGGCCCCGCCATCCCCGCCATCTCCGGATGCCGACCCACCTGTGAAACGACTTTCGTAGGTTGTCGTCACTTCCCCCGTGCCGGTCTTGCCATCCCCAGCTACAAGCGATAGTGAGAGCACGAGAAGCGCGAGGACTCTCCGCCGCATGGTGGGCGTCTTGCGGCTCGCTGCGGCGCACAAGCGCGCGTGCGTTGTGAGCGGGTATGCTGAAGGTCGGCACTTTTCAACTTTCCATGGAATTTCCGGGAATTTCCGGGAATCCTCCTCGGGAATTCGCGAGAAACTTCGGAATTTCCAGCAGGAATTTCCGGTTTTCGGAATCCAGGATTCCGATGCCCCATCCCATTTCAAAAAGTGCTCGAGCAGCCGCGCCGCTCCAACGCGCGCACATATAGACAGCGCCCGCGTAACGGCGCGCCGCGTGACGGCAGCCGGCATCACGAGGATTCGCGCGCAATGCGATATCCATGCTGGCACTTCGGCAGGTGACAGCCTGAAGCCTGAAGCCTGAGATCCTCCAGCACAAGAGTGACGAGGCACGTCGTGGTGACTGAGAAGCAGAGTCACGCATCGAGTGGGGTGCCACGATGCCTTTCGACATCAGCTTCGACGAGTTCGATGACGACGCGCTGATGTCGATGGACGTCGCCGCGCTGACAGCGCAGGCGCGTAACTCCGTGCCGGCGTCGGGGCCGGGGCCGCCGCAGCAACAGCAGCAGCAAATGGGGCACGGCGGGTCTCATGGGGGGGTGCCGCCCAACGGAGGGAACGGAGGGTTCAGCGGTGTCGGCATCGGTGGGCACGGCAACCAAAGCCGCCGGCAGTCCCGTGACAAGGGTGGCCACGCGCAGCAGCAGCAGCAGCAGCAGCAACAGCAGCAGGGTGGCTGGCAACAACAACAACCCCCACCCGGGCAGCACCAGCAGCAGCAGCAATTGGTAGGGACTTGCAGATATTCCTATATTTCCTCTCTGACCTCTCTCTCCTCACGTCTATCTCCTCTCTCTCCTCTATCTCGTCTCTCCCATACCATAGGTACCCTCGTCCCTTGCGTTATGACACGGCGTCCGTGATGCGGCGAGCATTGTCTGCCAGGCCCTCGCAATTGGGCAACCAAGGCAACCAAGGCAACCAAGGCAACAATGGCAACAATGGCAACCAACGGAATCAGCAAGGCGGGCAGCAACAGCAGGCTGCGCAGCAGCAGGCACCTGAGCGGTGGCGGACGGGGCACGACCAGGTGGACCGCGCGCTAGCGGCCGGGGTAGGGCCTAGCATATTTTTGAACGCCACGTCCAGGGGCCATGGCGAAAGCCTAGTGCCTCCTTATTCCCGCGGGAGCGTCTCTCCTCTCCCTGCACGTCGTCCAACGCAGTATGATCCCTCGTTTCTTGAGTTATGGCTTCCTTAGAAGAGGCGAGCAATATCTGCCTGGCCCTAGTCCGGGGCGGTGCGCGGCGGGGGAGTGGGGGGCGGGAAAGACCAACGTGATGTTCGCGATATGTTCGCCGCCAAGGGAGGGCCCGTGCAGGGCCCACCCGGCGTGGACGTCAAACAGCGCACCCTGGACTCCATGTTGGGCGGTGGCGGAGGAGGAGGAGGAGGAGGTGGAGGTGGAGGAGGAGGTGGAGGAGGGGGTGGAGGAGGCGGAGGAGGAGGGGCTAACGGTGGTAACGTTGGTGTTGGTGGTGGTGGTGGTGGTGGTGGTGGCAGTAACGTTGGTGGTGGAGGAAACGTTGGTGGTGGTAACGCCAACGTTGGCGGCTGCAATGGTGGCGGTGGTGGTGGCAGTAACGGTGGTCGCGGCGGCAACGGCGGCGGCGGCGGTAACGGCGGCAGCAGCGGTAACGGCGGCGGCGGCGGCGGCGGCGGTGATGGCAACGGTGGCGGCGGTGGAGGTAACGGCGGCGGCGGTGGCGGCGGCAACCCCTTCAACATCGACAACGACGCCAATAACCAGTGGGGCGCCCAGCAGCAGCAGCAACAGGTCGGGCCTGGCCACTATTGCTCGCCTCTTTATAGAATGCTGTTTGAATCAAGAGAAGAGGGCTCGAATACATCTCGATGACGTGGCAAGCAACATCTCCCAGGCTCTACCTTTCGTACCAGCCGCAACAGCAACAGCAACAGCAACAGCCGCCGAACCAGTGGGTGTCCCCTCGCGAGCACGTGCCGCGAAGCCACCACCCCAACCACAACCACGGGGTGCCGCAGCGCGAGCACGTGCCGCGACAGCGCGAGCCAGAGCTGCAGCGGGAGCAGAACCCTGGGCAATACGCGGCGGCGGCTGGCGCCGGCGGTGGCGGTGGCGGTGGTGACGGTGGCGGCGGAGGCAGAGGCAGGGGGGGCGGCGGCGGCTACGGAGGCAGCACCCCCGGGCACTTGCCCCCAGAGGCGCTAGGCAGGGCCTACCATACATTGCTCGCCTCCTCATCCAACGCATTTGCAACCCTCGTGTAATGCGTTCAACAGCGTCCTATGACGTGACGAGCAATATCTTCCTGGCACTACCACGCGGCACCCCCAACTCCGCCGGCCTGGTGCGCTGCGCCAACGCCACCGAGGGGATGCTCATGGCAGGGCCTAGCACATAATAATCGCCACGTCATGTGAATAAAGGCCCCGACTCATAACAAGAGAAGCGGAGTGTGGGTATGGGCAAATGGGATGAACGGCCCTCGGGGGTATACAGGGCCGAATTCACAACAAGAGAAGAGGAGTGATGTATTTCATCGCGGTGTCACTGAAAGAACGAGGGTCTAACATTTTGAGAATGACGCGGCAGGCATTATCTGTCAGGCCCTAGCTCACGGACCCCGTCGCTGCCCAGACGTACATCTACCCGGGGCAACTGATCCGGCGCGACTACCAGTTCAGCATGGTCCAGAAGGCGCTGACCACCAACAGCCTGGTGTGCCTCCCCACCGGGTTGGGGAAGACGCTCATCGGTGGGGAACCGATCAATGAATGCTCCACAGCATCCACGGCACAGTGTACCAATGCACACCGCATCATCTGCTGCATAGTGTACGGATGCTCACCACATCGTGCACCACATACTGTATCGGTACTCGCCACGACATCCACTACATTCAACGTCGTCGCTTTCTGTATTATATGACATCCTATGACGTGGCGAGCTTCACTGCATCCGGCCCCACTCGTCCATTACATGTGTCACCCTCACTTCTTGTCTTGCATGGCATCCTATGACGTGGTGAACAGTACTATATCCGGCCCTACTGATGGCCGCGGTGGTGATGTTCAACTACTACCGGTGGTTCCCGCACGGCAAAGTGGTGTTTCTGGCGCCGACGCGGCCGCTGGTGGAGCAGCAGAAGAGCGCGTGCCGTGACATCTGTGGGATCCCCACCGACCAGACCTGCACGCTCATGGGTAGGTCCCGGCTGTGAGTGCTGTCTGGGACCCACGTCTGTAAGGGCACGTGCATCTCATCTCATATCCTGACATATGCGGCATCCCCACCGAGCAGACCTGCACGCTAAGGGTTCGAGGCGTCCGCGTGTTTGGGTATTTTACCTGACGTTGTCTTCTAGCACCCATTGGCATCTCATCTCGTACCCCGACATCTGTGGGGACCCACACCTTCTTGGGTTGAGCCCGGGCGTCCGCTTGCATGTGCTCACGGGCATTTCACTCGACAGTATTGTCTGGCATCCACGTAGATATGGTCACAGGCATACCACCTGACAAGTTATTTGCTGAGTACCGGGCTTTGCCAATGGGCAGCACGAAGAAGGACGAGCACGGGACGCGGCGCACGGCGTGGGCTTCGAGGCGGGTCTTCTTCTGCACCCCGCAGACCATGCAGAACGACATCGCCAGCGGCGTCTGCCCAGCGGAGAAGATCGTGTGCCTGGTTGGGCCCAGCAAATCCTCCAGTACATTTGCCAATCCTCGTTTCTCGAGCTCAATGCCGGCCGCTCCTTGCTGAACACGTTGCTCGTGGGGTGTGCCCCGCGGAGAATATTGTGTGCCTCGTGGGGCCGGCATAAAGTGCTCGAATATTCCTTTTATACATTCGCCGACCCTTGTTCCTTGACTCACATGTCACCCGCCTGACGTTTTAATTCAACTTCCGGCCGGACATAAGTGGTCTGCCCGCTCGACACGGCGGAGGGGATGAATTTGGGTTGGTTCATACTCCTTTTGATGAACGATGGTTTCAAGTATAAAGAAAACTGCCGGGCCTTACCACCTGGTGATCGATGAGGCGCACCGCGCCAAGGGCAATTTCGCGTATTGCGGGTGCGTGCGCATGTTGTGGGACCGCAAGGTGTCGTTCCGCCTGCTGGCTCTGACGGCCACACCGGTACGGCCCAGATCAGTTGCCTAATATGCGCCTCCCCTGCCCTGGTCTACAAGGTCCGAGATCATCCATAAATGTTACCAAGTCACCAAACGCGTTGGTCCGCAATATGAGGGCCTCGATTACCAAAGAGCGGTGTTTGATGTATTGGGCCATTCAAGTGACAATCAAACGTCAATCACGCTGCTGTGGCGGGCCTTGCAAGGAGGGGCACGGCATCGAGGACGTCCAAGATGTGGTGCGCAACCTGAACATCGGGTGGATCGACTTCCGGTCGGACAAGGACGCGGACGTGCAGAAGCACACGCACCACCGCACCATCCAGCTCGAGGTGGGGCGGCGCAAGTTCAAACCAGTAGTAACTCGTGTTGAAGCCGCCTGGTCGCAGAGCTTGAAACTGTAATATGATAAACTGGTCTCATTTTTGTTTTCTCCACATTATTCATGCCTTACAACGTTTATCGAGACCCAAGGCACTCGCATGGTGAACATTCATCAACCACTCCGTCGTTTCAAGCGGGCAGACCCTATCCACACATCAGTCAGGATTTAAGTCCATATCGAGGGGCACTATTCAACTGGCTTCATATTTAGATTGCAATATCAACTTGCGGCACTACATGGAGACGGTGCGGTCCACGCAGGCCATCAAACAGGTGCAAGATATGCTGAAAGACGTGCTGCGGCCCATGCTGCGCCAGCTCATGGGCATGGCAGGGGGGGTATTGAGAACGAGCACTCGAGAAACGTTGATGATCCTCCCCCTCCCCCTCCTCCCGGTTTATTCAGAACAAGCACTTGACAGACGTTGACTTTCCTCTTTTTGCTCCGCGCGTCTGTATGAGCATTCACACTGAATCTATGCCGTGCTCCGATCTCAGTCGAGTCGAGTACACGCAATATCGCCCCAAGGGCCATCTTGCTCCCGCGGCGCCCACCTCAACACTTCCAAGTGCTTTTTGTCAATGACCCTTCTGCATGGGGGCGCTGGCTGCGGAGGGGGTCAAGATGTCGCAATTCATCGAGGGCAACCACCACGAGATCCCGGCGCCGTACACCATCATGATGGCGCAGCAGGCGGTGCAGAACGGGCAGGCGGCGCTGGTGGGGCCCAGCAGCGAGACATCGTTCAGCACATTTTGCCAAACTTCGTTTCCTGAGCAGATCGTGATCTGGTGGCAGTTCCTGACAGAAATAGCTAAGAGTCAGACATCCTTGGACTCATTCACCGACTCTCGTTTCCTGAGTTTGACGACGCCCGCCTGATGTTGTGAATCTGATTGCTGCCAAGCCCTATGCACGGCGCAACGGAGCGAACAAGGGCTTTGCTATCCCCATGTTGATGCAGGCGCACATGCTGTGTCAGGCAGGGGGGTTATTGAGAATAATAATTCGGCCGACGTTGAATCGACGAACTCCACCTCCCTGCGTGTGTACGCGCAGTCACCCTCAGCGTAAGTCATGAGTCTTGCTCCCCTCTCGGGTTAAGCGCCTGTTCTGAATGACCCACCTGCGGCCTAAGCTGGGGGATATTGAGAACAAGCACTCATCGACATAGAATCGACTAACGTCTGACTGCCTTCACCCTGAAGGTATGCGTCGGACTGAGCATTATCTCTGTAGGGAAGTCCTGAAGGGAAGTCATTCTCAGATCTCGGTACGAGCACTTGTTCATAATGACCCTCCTGCCAGATCAACAAGCTGCTGTCGGGGTATGGACCTCAGAACGCCGTGGATTACATCGAGAACCAAAACAACAAGCCGTTCGCGGCCAATCTATTCAGCAACAATCCGGTGATGCGGGAAGTGCACGACTTGATACGCAGCATGGCAGGGCATGTCAGATAGTTCCCGTCACGTCATGAACACGCATGTTGAACCCTCGATCCTTGAGTTGCATGGTATTATATGACGTGGCGAGCAATATCTGCCAGGCCCTGTCATCGACACATATTCTTAACCCTCCTTTCTTAATTTTCACGGCATCCTAAGACGTTGTGAGCACTATCTGTCAGGTCCTTCCATCCAACGCATTCTGAAGCCTGGTGTCTATGTTAACGTGGCATCCTCTGACATGGCGAGCACAATCTGATTGCCCCTTCTGCACGGCGGGGCACGGAGCGCACCACTCGCCGAAGCTGGGGCGGCTGACGCAGATCATCTGCAAGCACTTTGCCGCGAGCGACCCGGCCACGCGTGCCATCGTCTTCACCAGCTACCGCGACTCGGCGGGGACACCTCCTCCTCCTCCTCATCAAATGGGTCCTCCTCTTCCTCTCTTTTTCATCCTTCCTCCTTCCTCTTTGAACCTTCCTCCTTCTTGTCAGATAATTGCAATCAAGTTGTCGTCATCCTCAATGTGTCAAACTTTTGGAAATCCTCGTTTCACTCTTTTCTAAACTGCTGTGCTGTGGTCTAGATGGTTTGGTTCATAGCTGACCCGCCTGGTCTACTTTTGCATGTCCACACATACGTGATTGCTGAGTGGCCGTCTTGTGAAGTGGCGAGTATATTTTCTTGGCTCTACGACTCGGTGCACGATATTGTGAGGGCGCTGCGGGAGGTCACCATGGGCGGCGGTGGGGTTGCGCCGGATCCGAACTTAGAGGGGGGGCAGGGGACCGTCTCGGGGATGTTTGCTAACGCAGGCGGGAACGGCGGCGGCGGCGGCGGCGGTGGTGGCGGTGGTGGTGATGGTAACCGGGGCGCGGCGGGGGCGGGTACCGGAGCAGGAGGCGGCGGCGGCGGCGGTGGCGGTGCTGACTGCCGCATTAAGGTTGCCGAGTTCATTGGTCAGGTAGGGCGGTGCAGGTTGACCCCAGGTTGTTCCTGTGTTGAACGCGCTTGGTTTGAGCGTTTGAATCCAACATCAGAGAAACAGTTGTCAAAGTTTGCTGTCAATTTCGACTTGCGCCGCTCCTGCAAGGGCGACACCTCTCGCGGCGGCGGCGGTGGCGGCGGTGTCTCCGCCGCCGGCGCGGCGCGCGGCACCAAGGCGGGGCTCATCGGATCACCCCCGCCACGCCGAGTCATTCATGAACACATCTCGTGCCTTGTCTGTCGAGCTAGAGCTTACGACGGGCAAGTAAATCTTTTTACCAGTAGCATTTGGCCCTTTTGGTGATCTTGCCAGAACTCAAATTTGTATTTTGGTAATTTACCAAACAGTCCACGTACTTGAACTTACCATGCCCACAGACAAGGCATTATACCCTATATTTATCATCAGATGACGTCATATGACGTGTGAGTATTTTCCATGTGACGCTATACGAAGGGCCAGTCGCAGAAGGAGCAGAAGGCGGTGCTGGACGCCTTCCGCCAGGGCAGCCTCAACACCATCGTGGCCACGTCCATCGGCGAAGAGGGGCTGGACATCCCCGCCGTGGACCTCATTATCTTCTTTGACGTGGTGGTGGGGCCCAAGACATTCATGCCCGTCATTATGCCATTCGGACCGTGGTTTCTTAGCCAGGTGTCATTCATGCCATTCGTGAACCGCGCTTACTCAGTCAAGTACCACGTCTTTCATGCCATGTGGGACCCCTGATTCCTGAGTCGGGTGTCGTTCTACGACGGTGCGAACACCCTTTTGTGATTAGGCGAATACAAAATGCCTGCCCCTGCATGACGGACACCATCCGCACCATCCAGCGTATGGGCCGCTGCGGGTAGGGACTGATGGATATCGCTCGCCATGTCATCAAACGCATTGTGAATCCTCGTTTCTTGAGTAATAACATCCTATGACGTGTCGGGCACTGTTTGTCAGTCAGGGACTGACGGATAGTGCTCACAACGTCATTACACGCATTTTGCACCTGCGTTTCTTGAAATGTGAGGCAGCGTATGAGGTGGCGAGCACTATTTATCAGTCCCTAGCACGGGCCGCGCACGCGACGGGAAGGTGGTGGTGCTGGCCCTGGAGGGGCGCGAGGCAAACAAGTTCACTGTGGAGAAGAACAAGTACGACCAGCTGCTCAAGAGCCTGCACGACCCCGGGTGGGGCAGGCCACACGGTCCCTGATTCATTTATTACAGTGCACTGGTGTACCGGCACACACTCGCCGCAGCTTCCTCCCTGGCCTGGCCACTCGTAGTCTGGCTGTCTGCTCATGGTGTACCGGTGTATTCGCACACACTCGCCGCAGCTTCCTCCCTATCCTGTCAACTCGTCCCCTGTCTGTTGGCTCGTATCGTCCCAGTGGACTCACAATCTCGAGTTTATTGCAAGACTAAAGATCAACCGCAACGCAGTAACCAAGACACGCGCTCACAATCCGCCGGGCCCTGCGCGCGGGAAGAACTTCCAGCTGTGCAACGACTGCCCGCGGATGTTGCCCGAGGGGCTGGCATGGGGGTTATTGAGAACAAGCACTCGACCACCGCTGATTCGCGAACCAAGTCCACTTCTCTGTATGAGCATTCACCCTGCAGGGGAGTCATGCTCCGATCTCGATCGAGTGCTCGTTCTCAATGACCCTTTTACCTGGAACCAAAGTGCGAACTGAAGGAACTGGGCCCAACACCGGCGGCGCTGAAGCAGAAAGCGGAGCAGCAGCAGCTCCAGCAGAGCACGGGCGCGGGCAAGAAGACGCGCGGCGGTGCCGCCGGCGCTGACGGATCGTTCGCCGTTCGGCACTGGGAGGCGCCGCTTACCACGGTAGGGCCTGTCAAAATGTCGGTAGACAGGCTCTTTAAATGTCCCTCAACTGCCCCGTGTATTTTCTCGTTTATTTTCTCTTGCCTCTTGAGCTTGATGCCATCCTATGATGCGGTAGGCCCTATACCTCGGTTGAGCAGTCGCTGCTGAAGGCATACGAGTACGAGGGCGACGCCATGCTCCGCTTGGATATGAGCACCGGCTTTCCTCTGCAGCGCCGACCCACGCCTGTGCACAGCATTGGGCACGGCAGGCAGGGCCGGTACAACATCGCAAATACCGCGTCACCGCCGCATGTGCTGATCCTCCACCGTTCTGACCCTCGTTTCTTGCGTCGAATGCCAACATATGACGAGGCAAGCGTTGTTCCCTTGGCCGTAGGATCCATTACATGATAACTCTCCTTTGTTAAGTTACATGGCAACCTATGACGCGGTGAGCATTTTCCCCCTGGCCCTAAAAGCCGGTGGTCTGTTGCGATGATGCACGCCATGTCAAAGCTGCAGGGCCTGCCGCCGCCCGCCGACACCGTGGGGTTCGTTCTACCAGGTGGTGCCTGTGAGCGCACGCGCGACGCCAAGACGGCGAAGGGCGCGCTAGCTGCTGCTGCTGTCGGGGGCGTGGCGGCTGGCGGCGGGGGCGGCGGGTCGGAGCTCGAGCAGCGGTCACAGCAGGTGCGGGGTACGCAGATCTACGACAGCCAGGTAGGGTCTGGCAGATGTTGTACGCCATCCTCCACATTTGAGACCCTCGCTTCCCGCGTGTAGTCGCTTCTTGCGTGCACTAGTTTCTTGTGTGAACTTGCATGACATGGCAAGCACTGATTGCCTGTCCCTGCTGCCAGGCGTACCAAGGTACGTACGATGGCGGCGGCGGCGGTGAGGGTGGCGGGGGCGGGGGCGGTGGCTACGGTGGCAATACCCCTCCCGAGGCTTACTACGCGCCGCCCATCGAGTGGGATGACGATGAGTGGGGTGACGGGGGGGCGTACCAAGGCAACCCGGACAACGACGACGACGCCGGGGCGTACGGAGGCAACGACGACGATGACGATCTGTACAACAACGACGGCGGCGGTGGCGACGACAGCAGCGGCGGCGACGGCGGCGGAGTGGACGGTGCCGGGGCCGGGGCCAGAGCCGGCGCTGTTCACGACTATGTCAACATCGTTGACGACGATGAGGACGGCATGGGCGCTCCTGGGGACGTCGAGGACGAAGGCGGCGGGCGCATGGAGCACGACTATGCGGCGCCCGCAGGGGTCTCGACCGCGTTGACGGCGCCTGTTCCCGCTGACACCGCGGGAGGAGGCGACGGCGGCGGCTACGTCACGAGCGCGAGCACGGGCGCGGCGGCGGGCGCGGGTGTGCCGGCTAGCGACGGTGTATACGGTGGTTACAGGTAGGGCTTCGCAGATATAGCTCGCACGTCATAGGATACTGTTTGACTCCAGAAACGAGGAGTACAATGCGTAGTGCTCGCCACGTCAGAGGATTCCGTATGACTCAAGCATCGACGTTTGGAAGTGCGTTGGATGACATAACGAGCAATGTCTGCCAGGCCCTGGTGACAGGGGCAGGCACACGGGTGCGACGCAGCGTCTGGACTTCGGGGTAACTCCGGTACGGCCGCCACGGGAGTCCGCTCTGGCTCCGGCGTCGGTGCAGCCTGCCTCCGTCCCGGCAGCGGCGGCGGCGGCGGCCCAGTCGCCCCTGGCGGCGACTCAGTCGCCCGGCCCCGGCGCCGGCCCAGCCGAGGACTGCAACCACAAGCGCGGATGCGCCGTACTGGGGTGCACCGACCGGCGGCACTCGCGGGGCGGCATTGGGCAGTGGCCCAGCGCCCCTCGCCCAGGTGAAACTCCTCAGACTATACCGGTGGCCCCTCCCCAACAGCAGCAACATCCAACACCAGCGACACACAACACTAGCGACACCAGCAACACCAGCCACTCCCAGCCGTCCCAGTACGAGCACCAGCAGCGGCAGCAGCGGCAGCAGCAGGTGGGACAAGCTAGTGATGCACTTCACCATCACATCTCAAGCCGTAAACGCTAAACATGTCAAACGTCTTTTGAGCTGATTGGCATCATGTGACGCGGCGGGCATCGCTTTCATGGCCCTCACAGAAGCAGCAGCAGCAGCAGCAGCAACAAGAGCAACGCCTTCCGCTGGCACAACTCTCGCCGCCACCGCAGCAGCGGCGGGTACCTCCTCTGTCGCCGGGAGATACGGTCCCGGAGTCTCCGCCGTGCAACGATGGCGCCGGGAGGGACGGTGCCGGGGGCGAGAGGGGGCATGCAGGGACCACGGGACGTGGACACGCTGGACACCGCAGTAGAGGAGGGCCAGGAGGCGGGCTTGGGGGCGGAGGAGGCGGAGGAGGAGGAGGCGGCGGAGGAGGCGGAACAGCAACCGCCCCCGGGGCCGGGAACACTGGAGGTGGACGGAGAGGAGGCGGCGACGGCGGCGGTGGGGGAGGCGGCGGTGATGCCGGCGGCAGCGGATCTCCAACCGCCGCTGAGTCCGCCCGCCGCCGCCTGCAGCAGAGGCAGTCGCAGCAGCCGACGCCGCTGCCGCCGCCGCCGCCGCAGTCGGCGGGTCTTCTAGCGCCGAATCCATCGGCGGAACTGCCAGCGCCGCTACAGCCAGTGCAGGCGGTGGAGGGGCTAACGCAGGGCATCTTCACCCTTCAAGACGATGACGACGACGACGAGTCCCTGGTAGGGACTGATGGATAGTGCTCGCCACGTTAAAGGTTGCAAATTTATCCAAGATTGTGCTCGCCACGTCGTAGGCTGCCATGTAACTCTGATGAATAGTGCTCGCCACGTCATGAGATGCCGTTCAACTCAACAAGCGAGGGTTCAAAATGCGTTTGATGACGTGGCGAGGGCTATCCATCAGTCCCTAGTAGCAGGGGGACATCGCGTTCCACCTGAAGCAGCAGAGCCTCGCTGAGGCCAAACGCAAGAGCGGTTCAGCTGCCAAGGCCAATCGCAACGGCGGCTCGGCTGCCAAACGCAAGGGCGGGGTTGCGCATCACGGGGACAACGATGACGCCTCAGCGGCCGACGTGTCTTTCCACCGCAAACAGCAGCGGCTCGCTCGGGCGGCGGGGTCGGTTGGGGCGGGGGCGGGGACGATAGCGTCGGCGGCGGCGGAGGCGGTGGCCTGGGCGGGGGCTGTGGGTGCGCAGGCGGAGGTGGCGGCGGAGGAGGAGGATGCGGTGGCGGATTCGGAGGATGATGATGATGTGGCGATGGAGGCGACAGCGGCAGCGGCAGATGGGGCGGGGGCGGCGTACCGCGCCCGTCGTGCAGCAACAGATGCAGCGGCGGCTGCGGCGGCGACGGCGGCGTCGGCAGCAGCGGCAGCGCCGACGGCGGCGATGACGGCACCGTCGGCGACGAAGAAGAAGAAGAAGACCACCACTGCCTCCACTCCGGCCTCCAACCCCAGCCCCAGGAGGAGCAGCAGAGCCCCACCATCCCAGCCCCAGCCCCATCCCCAGGCCCCAGACCACAGCCCCAGGAGGAGCCCTAGAGATCAGCCCCAGCCTCAGCCCCCAGACCCCAGCTCCAGGAGGAGCCCAAGGGGGTGCGGGCCGTCCGCTGGTGGTGGCGACGGCGGCAGCGGGATGACGCTACCCGCCACGGCCACCACCCCAAGCCCGAGGAGGAGCGGCAGAGCGGCGGCCGCAGCGGCGGAAGCGGCGGCGGTGGCGGCGACTTCGGAGGGTGCGTGCATCACGTGCGGCGTGGACGACGACGACGGGGTGCTCTGCGATGTAGGGCCTGGCAAATATTGCTCGTCACGTCGTCCAACGCACTTTGAGCCCTCGTCTGTCGGATTGAATAGCACCCTATGACGTGGCGAGCAATATCCGCCCGGTCCTACTGCGGGGGCTGCGATGCTGTGTTCCACCCTGCCGGCGCGGGCCTCGCGGGCGTGCCCGAGGGCGACTGGTTCTGCCAACTGTGCACCGACGCCGGCGTCACGGACACGGGCGCGGGGCAGGGGCTTACCCTCGCCCACTTCTCATCTCAACCTGGGCCGTTCTGAACACTGACACTACCCAAATTATCACACAAAAGGTGCTTATGTTGAGCTCAAAAGTGGACGAGGGTAAGCCCCTGGCACGAGGGTCGCCGCGAGGGCCGCCGAGCGCGCTACCACCCGCCGCAACTCCGTCGCCGCCGCCGCAGTGGCATGGCCGGCGGCGGCGCCGGCACCAGCGGCAGCGCCGGTTGGGGCTGCGCCGGCGGCGGCAGCGCCGACAGCGGCGGCGGCTGCGCCGACGGTGGCAGCTCCGGAGGCGGCAGCGTCTGTGGCGGCAATGGCGGCGGCGGCGGGAGCGGCAGCTGACGGTGACGGCTTAGGCTTGTCGTCTTCGGAGGAGGTGGAGGCGGCGTCGGAGGCAGGGGCGGTTGCGATGGCATCGGCAATGCAAGACCATGAGGCGGCGGAGGTGGTGCCAGAGTCAGAGGCGGCGGTTCCAGAGGCGGCGGTTCCCCAGGCGGCGGCAGCAGCGGAAGAGGATACAGCGAGGGCGGCGGCAGCGGCGGCGGCAGCGGCGGCGGCGGCGGCGGCAGAGGCGATTGCGATGGCAGCGGCTATGGATGAAGACGAGGAGCTATCACAACAGCAGCCATCTCACCAACCACAGCAACCGCCACAACAACCACAGCACCAACACCTACAATACCACCAGGGGCAGTGGCAGCAGCAGCAGCAGCAGGTAGGGCCTGGCAGATGTTGCCTCCCACGTTATTGAAAGACATTGTAAACCCTCCCTTATTGAGTTAAATGGCATCGTATGACGTGGCGACCAATACCTGTCAGACCCTGGTATCAGCAGCAGCAGCAGAATAGTGCACCGGGACACCAACAGCAGGAGGAGGACGAGGAGGATGTCGATGAGGCAGAGGAAGCGATGGCAGAAGCTATGGAGGCAGAGGCGGCTGTAGCAAAGACAGCGGCGGCGGCAGCAGCTGCTGCGGTGGTGGTGGCAGAGACAGCGGCGGCGACAGTTGCGGCCGAGGCGGTGGCGGCGGAGGCGGCTGCAATGGCGGCGGCAATGGAGGAGGATGAGGTGGAGGAGGAAGCTGCGTCAACCGCTGCGGCAGCGGCAACGGCGGCGAAAATCAACAGCAACATCGCGCGCACGACAACCTCTGCCTCGTGGTGGGGCGCCGCTGCCGCCTCCCCCGCCTCCGCCGCCGCCGCCGCCTCCGCCGCCGCCGCTTTTGCCCCCGTAGCTTCCACCCACGCTGCCGCCCCCGCTGCCACTGCCGCTGCCCCCGCTTCCACTTCCCGCAGCCCGCTGCCGACCGTCACGGCGACGGGATGGGGTGGAAGCGGCGGCGGCGGCGGTGGCGGCAGGGCCGGAAGTGGGGGCGGGGTGACAGCAACGCGGTGGCCCGGCTCAGGGGGCACGGCAGGGTTCACTTCAGGTGGCAGCCCGGCGGCGCCCGTTATGGCGACAGAGTGGCCCGGCTCGGGGGGCACTGCCGACGGCAGTGTCGGTGGGGGCGGGGGCGGAAGCGGCAGCGGCGGCAAAGTCACCGCGTCGCGGTGGCCCGGCTCCGGGGGGGTAGCGGGGTTCACCTCGGCGGCGGCGCAAATGCACCCGGTGTCCGCGCCGCCCCCGCGCCGGTCCCCGTCGCCCTTGCCCCCCGCCGCCGCTGCTTATGGAGCCGCCGTCAGTCCGATGCGAGCCCCTCTGCCGGAAGCGCAGCCATCGAGTGGGCACTTGACGCCCGGCTCCGGTTGGGGTGCGGTCAACGCCGCCCCCGCTGCTGCCGCCACCGCCGCTGCTGCCGCCGCTGAGACCGCCGCCGCCGACGCCGCCAACGCTGCCAACGCCGCCAACGCCATCGCTTCCTTCGCCGCCGCTGTCAGTCCGGTGCGAGCACATCAGCCGCAGACTCAGCCCTCAAGTGGGCACTTGACACCGGGCCCCGGCTGGGGCCCGGGTGCCAACGTCGTGACGCCGGGCACCGGCGGCGGAGGGTGGGGCGGAGGTGGGACACCCGGATCCGGTGGCGGCGGCGGGGGGTGGGGAGGAGGAGACACCGTCGGGACGCCCGGCAGTGGCGGCGGCGGCGGAGGCGGAGGGTGGGGAGGAGGAGACACAGTCGGTACGCCTGGTGGCGGCGATACAGGGTGGGGCAGTGGAGGCAATGTGACGCCCGAGACCGGGGGAGGCGGTGGTGATGGAGGGTGGGGTGGAGGAGGCACGCCGACTCCGGACGGAGGCGCAGGTTGGGGAGGAGGAGACGCAGTCGTGACACCCGGCACCGGCGGCGGTGGGTGGGGACAAGACAAGCCGTCCACGCGGAGTGGCGGCGGTGAAGGATGGGGCGGAATGCAAAGCGGCGGGGGAGTTGGCTGGGGCGGCACCCAAAGCGGCGGTGGCGGCGGCAACGACGAAGAGGGCGCCGGCATCGACGATGGTGGCGGCGGCGGCGGCTGGGGTGGTGGAAACGGCGACGGCGGCGGCGGCGGCGGCGATCGCACCCCGCAAAGCGACGGCGGCCGCAGCTGCTGGGGCAGCCCGCAAAGTGACGGCGGTGGCGGTGGTTGGGGTGGCACGCAAAGCGGCGGGGGCGGCGACGACTGGGGAGGCGACGACGACGATGCTGTCAGCGATGGCGTGGGATGGGGAGACGACGACGACGAGACCCAGGCTCCCGCCGCCGCCGCTGACGCCGTGACTCCAGCCGCCGCCCCCGCCGCCGCCGCCGCTGCCGTGGATCCACCCTCGGAGGACAGTGAAGATGTCAGCTTCATCCGACGCCGCCGCCGCCGCGAAACCGGCGACGTAGGCGACATAGTCACCCCAAGCGCAGATGCCAACGCCGCTGCCGCCGCCGCCGATGTCGACACCCAGGCTCCCGACGACGACGAGACGCAGGCCCCCGACGGATGGGGGGGCTCGCCTTCGCCATCGCAGGATGGCGGGGGATGGGGTGGCGGCGGCGATGATGACGGCGGCGGCGATGACGGCGGCGGCGGTGACGGCGGGTGGGGTCGACCGGCCTCAACGTCTGTAGGCGCTGCGACCGGGGGATGGGGGCAGCCACCGCCGGACCAGCCGCCGCGCCTGACGCCGGCGGCTGGCCCTGGCTCGGGATCCTGTGGCGTGCGGCCTACCTCCGCCGTACCCGCCTCCTTATTGGCTTCCTCCGCCGCCACCGCCTCCCCATTGGTCGGGTCTGGCAGCGCAGTGCCTGTCCAAGCCACGCCAGAATCGGACGACCTGATGATTGTCAAGCGCCGCAAGCGCCGCCGCGACACGGAGGAGGGAGCAGTAGGGGCTGATGCATAGTGCTCTCCACGTCATCAAACGCGTGATGAATCCTCGCTTCTTGATTCAAAACGCGGTTGGTGACGTGGCGAGTACTGTACACCAGTCCCTGGGGAGCGGCCCAGGAGGCGGCTGACGATAGCCCGGTAGTCATCATCTCCCCGGCTCCAGCTCCAGCTCCCGCCGCCCGTGTCGCCGCCCGTGTCGCTGCCACCGCTGGTATGGCCTGGCAGACATTGCCCGCCACGTCCTCGACACGCATTTATAAACCTCGTTTCTTGAGTTGACTGGCGTCTTATGACGAGGCGAGCAATGACTGTCTGGCCCTAGCCGCCGCCGCCGCCGCCGCCCCCGCAACTGCCGCCGCCGCTGCCCTCGCCGCCGCCGCTCGCCCGCAGCGGCCCCGCGCCCGTGCGGCAGTGGCGGCAGCGGCGGCGGCCGCGGCGGAGCCCTCAACGACACCGGTGGCGCCCGCCGCAGCGCAACGCGGGCGGGAGCGGCGCGGGGCCCGCGCGGCGGCGGCTAGCATCCAGCGCCGTGCTGTGCGACGCTTCATGGACGACGAGGTAGGGCCTGCCAAATATTACTCATCCTCGTCCCAGGGCCTGCTCACTAGGTTGTTAGCCGTTTACCCCAAGAAACGGGTTACAAGACGCATAACCAATGATATGGGAGACAACGGTTCGCATGTATTGCTCGCTACGTCATGGCATGCAAATTGACTCGAGTAACGTGGGCTCAAATGCGATGGATGACGTGGTGAGAAACATCTGTCAGGCCTTGTGACGAGGCTGGCGATGATGACGACGAAAACGGGCGGTCGCCTGATGGCGGCGACGACTGGAACACAGATGACGAGGAATTCATAGCCCACACGCAGGCCGATGGAGACGAGCGCCACCTGCATCAGCAGATGGATTTTGCCGACATTACCCCGACGCAAGATCCTTACGGCGGCGGCCGCGGCGGCGGAGGAGGTCTCAGCGGTGCCAGGCGCGGCGGGGGCGGTGGTGGCGGCGGTGGCGGCGGTGAACGCGCCAACCGGCAAGACTTCATCGCAGCAGTGGGCCCCCGTGTGCGGCGCCAGGTGATGGACACCCCCAGCCCCAGCCAGCGACAGGTCGGGGGGTCCTTTCTATCAAAGATTCGAACCAGACCAGAGCATGCCTCATCTAACGGTGAATGCGCATAAAGATGCGCCGGTATTTTATTCGATTTGACGTCGGTGGAGTGCTTTTCCTCGAGGACCCCCATGACAGGGCCCAACACCGACATCGTCCCGGTACGACGGCAGCTTCTTGGACGACGACGAGGAGGACGAGGATGTGGGGCCTGCCAGTGGGAGATATTACCCGCCACGTCACACAACGCATATTGAGATATCGCTCGCCACGACATCCAACTCGATATACACCGACATCCAACTCGATGTACTCCCTCATTTCTCTATAAGACCGCATCCTAAGACCTGGTGGGCAACATCTGCCAGGCTATTGCCCGCCACGTCATCGACGAGCATGATGAACCCTCGTTGTCTAAATATACGGCATCCTATGACATGGCGAGTGATATCTGCCAGGCCCTTGGACGAGGATGAGGAGGAAGAGGAGCTGACTGGCGGGACTCAGGGCACTGAAGTGGCGGCGACTCAGGAGGAGGACGAGAGCGGACAGATGGGGTCTGACGGCAACCTGGACGTGTGCACCAGGTGTCACACTGAGGGAGAGTTGGTGTGCTGTGATGGATGCCCTGGGGCATACCACTGCAAATGCGTGGGGCTGGCGGCGGTGCTGTCGGGGGACTGGCTCTGCCCCCAGTGCTGCAACAATAGACGGTCGCCCCGTGTGTCGCCCCTTCGCCGGCAGAGGGGGGCTGGGGGCGGGGCCGGTGCCGAGGGTGGGGGTGGGGGTGGGGCCGCTGCCGCCGGGGCTGGGGCCGGGGCCGTTTGGGCTGGTGTTGAGTGGAATGATGACGACATGGATGTGGAGGAGCTGGAGCGCGCCACGGCAGAGGCCGAGCGTATGGGGAGGCGCGGACGATAGGATGCAAAGCGCATGGGAGGGCTCGTGGGGGGGTGATGGGATTGGTGGGTAATAGGATACACAGAAGAGAGGCCGGATGCCATAGAAGGTCGCCAGTGGACGATCGAGTAGTAGAAAACACAGACGATATTAGATGTAGTGACACGCTGCCAATACGACGGCGCCATAATAGCCGGCACGATGTGCGCATAGTTGAAAACGATATCTCATACGAGTACAATGATAAAGTTGGCTTCACAAGTCACTTGCGTTTGCAAATAATACAGATCGTTTTCCTGTGGAGTATGGATAGCCTTTGTCTCTATGCCCCGATCTGCTTGCGGATTATGATGAACCACGTCATAGCATGCCGTTCAACTCAAGAAACGAGGGTTCGAAAAGAATACCCGTCAGAAAGTTATTTGCCGCGTCAGAGCACGCCATTCAACTCAAGAAACGAGGGGTCGAGATAAGGTCATGTAAGAAAGATGTTTGCCACGTAACGGCATGCCATTTAGCCCAAGAAAGAGGGCTCGAAATGCGCGTCGATGACGTGGCAAGCAATTTCTGCCAGGTCATATGACAAAGTGACGGAAAGTCTGCGACGAAAACGAAACGAAAACGAAACGAAAACGATATCGACCAATCACAGGCGAAAACGAAAACGGCATCTCGCCAGCTGTCTCATGCTCTCGCCTGTGATTGGTCGATATCGTTTTCGTTTCGTTTTCGTTTCGTTTTCGTTTCGTTTTCGTCGCAGACTTTCCGTCACTTTGTCATACCTCCCAGAATGCATTGGCGTCTTCAAGGAGCACTATGCCCTTTCAGGAGGGTCATTGAGAACCAGCACTCGACAAAGATCGGAGCAGTGCTCAGCTTCAGGGTGAGTACGCACATAGACGCGCTGACTCTGTTGGTTGATTCAACGTCGGTCGAGTGATTGTTCGCAATGACCCCCTCAAACAGACGCGTAGGCTCGGGCGGTCGAGTCAACGTAGTCGAGTGAGTGTTCTCAACCAACACCCGCATACAGACGCATGGACTCGGTTGGTCGAATCAACGTCGGTCGAGTGCTTGTTATCAGATACCGCCATACCTCTTTGCCGTGCAGGCGCGCGGCGCCATAGTGCCAGGTCAAGCAAAATAACAGATAGTGCCCGCGACGTCATATGATGTCCCTCAGTTAGGTCAAGAAACGAGTGTTCAGAATGTGTTGGCACGTGGCGGGGGTCGGCGCCAGGTTGGGCCTGCTGGATATTCCCGGCGACGTCATCCAACGCATTTCGAACCCTTATTCCTTGGATTACATGACATCACATGTTCCCATGACGTGGCGAGCAATATACGACCGGTCCTACCGCGGGGCCCCATCAGGCGGACGCGCGCGGTCGGCACGGCGACTCGGGCATATGGGCGAAAATGATGTCCAGTGGGGGCGTGACAGGTGGCAGGGCAGCCAGTGGGGGTTTGACAGGTGGCGGGGCTGCCATTTGCGGCATGACAGGTGGCGTGGTGGCCAGTGGCAGCGTGACAGGTGGCAGTGCCCTACCTCGGAGCCCCATGATGCGGACGCGCGTGGTCGGCACGGCGACTCGGGCGCGATGGGCAGTGATGATGTCGCCGGCTCCCCTCCGCATGGCTTCGGCTTTCGCCCGATCAGTCATCGACGCCACGATGTAGCATCGCATCTTGAAATTGAAAGCAACGTTGAACTAAATTGAAAGCAGTTTCTCAATTTTAGTTTCCAAGAGCTTTGTCACAGGTGCATGCAACGCGAATTTCATTGGGTCAACCTGCACTGCCCTACCAAGAGGGCTTCCACTCGAGCGAAGGCGGCGGGAATTTCATCGGCCGAGCGCACGGATCTGAACGCATCTTTGGCTGCTTGTTCCAGCAGGTCATCCATGTCCGAGTGGCGCAAGTTGAAATTGAGAGCTGTAACATTTGAAAGCAGTTCATTCTATCATAGCTTCAAGCGCTGAAATTAAGGGTGAACCTGGGGTCAACCTGGGTTCAACATAGGGTGAACCTGGGGCCAACCTGAGGTCAACGTGGGGTCGACCTGGGGTCAACCTGGGGTCAACCTGGGGTCAACCTGGGGTCATGGGGTCGACCTGGGGTCAACCTTGGGTCAACCTAGGGTCAACCGGCACCGCCCTACCATGTCCGAGTGGAACGCCATTAGTATTCCGGTCCTCCCGATGTTGACCGTGCCCGCGTGTAGCGGCACAAGTTGAAATCAAGTTCAAAAGCTGAGACCGATTTGTCGTAAATCACTTTCAAACGCTAAATAACAGCGCTGTATGTAGAGTAGCATGTGTTAAGATCACAGACCATCGCCGCCGCGTAACGCGTGATACACGGCAACGAAGTAATTTTCTGTGCTTGGATATGCATGTAGACAGTAATGGCTTAGGCTTCTGCTGGATTAGTGTATCTGGTATACCGGTCAGTCCGCGCAACTGCCTTAATTAAGGCGATTTCAAAATCTTCCCCGATCTTGGATATCGTTTTCGCGTATGGGCATTTCGACTGCGAGATTTGATCGCGCGCCGCGCTACGAAACAAACTTGGATATGGGATAGAGGTTTGGGGGGGTGGAATCTCGTACGCGAAATGCCCATACGCGATCCAAGATCGGGGAAGATTTTGAAATCGCCTCAATTAAGGCAGTTGAGCGTACTGCCGGTATATAGGTTGCACGGCCCTACCCGGGGCTGAACGTCGAAGACCACGAAAAACAATTTGTCCGCGATGTCGTGGTCGAAAATTGGACGCAAGTTGAAGTCCTCGAAGGCGGCGAGTCGGTCCCACGTGCTCCGGGATATCGCTGTCACCACAGGGGCATGCGCGTCCGCGCCGCTGGGGGAGGTCGCCACGTTTATCAGCGGGCTCTCGGTGCAGCGTCGCAAGTTGGATTCGAAAGCAAAGTTTGAAGGCGGTTCATCATGTTATACTTTTACGTTATAGTCTAAAGTTTCAGCACTTAGTTCCCGGCGCTTTCGACATGCGTTTCATCGGTGCAACCTACACCGCCTTACCTCGGCGCGGTGAACCCACGCCAAAACCATGACGTCCTGGGCCAGATCCAGCACCAAGGCCTTACTACGGTTGTTCCAGTGGTCGGTTAACTTCACGCAACGTCGAGCTGTCAAGATAGGGAGCAGAGAGTAGACGCCTACGCGTGTATAAGGAAGCACCTGGTTGTTGCCCTGGCCCCCGTGAGTGACAGACGCTTCCGCGTGTATAACACAGGAGGCACCAAGCTTTCGCCGTGGCCCCCGTTAGACCCATGTGAGCTGTCGAGTTCACCAGTCGATATGACTTGTGTGGCAAAGAGACACGACCAATACGACCACTGACCAGACGGGTATGTATTGCGTGGGACACAACCACGACAGCGCACAAAGCTGATTCTCTACAAATTCAAGTTGAGCTGTGAAAAAAGGGAAACGAGTGTGACCTCTGACGGCCCGACCAGGGACTGACGCATACCACTCGGCGAGAATACCCTCGGCGACCGAGCTTCGGCTTCGAATGCCCCCGACGCCGAATTCTCCCGCAGGATTCTCCGCAGCGAACGCCGTGCACCAGGGGCTTACACTCGTTCACTTTTCAGCTCAACTTTATAGGGATAAGTTGAGGAGTTTAGTGGCAAAGACGGCTCAGGTTGAGCCGAAAAGTGGACGAGTTTGAGCCCCTCTGCAAGCGGGTGTAAGCCCCTGGTGTGCACGCGAGCTTGTGCGCCGGCCAGCAGGGGCTGACACTCGTCACGTTTTGGCTGAACGTTACACTCTGTTTGTGGGATATGTGGGGGGCGCGAGTCTGTCTTTGACACACGGCTCAGGTTGAGCTGAGAAGTTCTCATCAAGGGGGGCCAAGGCGGAAACCTGGTGCCTCCTCATACACGCGGAAGCGTCTCCCTCCGAGCTGAAACGTGGACGAGTGGACCCCCCCGCCGGCCAGTGTGAACGCTGACAGGTTGCGTTGCAATACGCTACTCGCTTGCACCCGCCGCAGTGTCGCAGCTTGGCTCCGGCGCCCGCCTGCTGAAAGCACTTCGCGCACACTCTTCCGACGACTTCGTTGGTGGCCGTGGTTTCGTGGACGTCGAGGGCGGCCTGGGGGGTTGAGGGGTCGCGTGACGTCATATGAATCGTCGAAGCCCACGCACGCGGCCAATGTCTTGCGTTGGTCCGGGATCTAGGCGGCCTCGGATCCCCCGTCCGAGAGCGGGGATGGCTGTGCGCTCGTCGCTGTCACCGCGCCTGTTTACCCGGGCACTTGCCGGCGGTATCAAAGAGGTGACTTCTCGTTGCTGGCTGTAACCGGATAGCCTTGAAGCAGTTCGGTATCGAAGGGCGAGATCCGCATGACATGAGGGGCCCTGGGCGGAGGGTTGGTGGAATACACAGATGATATGGCAAAGTGCGTGAAACCACTTAGACACTTAGAAACAAGTAGTACTAAGTCGTCCAAATGGAGCGTTCTGACTTGTCGAGCGGGCATTAAGTCAGACTAAGTAACACTAAGTCAGACTAAGTGTCTAAGTGGTTTCACGCACTTAGTCATAGTATGTGTAGCGCATCGCTGCCGATACGATGGCAGGCGATACAGACCGCACCGCCGATACGAAGGCGGCGTAACAGACGGCACTGCCGATACGATGACGGCGTCATAGACGGCACGATGTGCGCAGAGTTGAAAACGGTACAATTCAAATACAAATGCCACAGGTGTCAATACGTAAAATAACTAGGTAGCTGGCAACACCGACTCGGCAGCGACAGCGGCATCTTGTTGGAAGCCGCCAAGGTCGAGGGTGTTCCCGAAGGTTACGCAACCGCCGCCGCAACCGCCACCTTCACCGCTGCCGCCAGCCGCCATTGATTCCCCCTTGATACCCCCCCAATACCCTCATAATAATACCCCCTCAAGCCCCCTCGGCGCCACCATATTGGAAGCCGCCGAGTTCAAGTGTGTTCGCCGAGTCGCCGACACGCCGAGGTCGAGTGTGTGCAACGGGGCCTTCGCCATCGCCTCCGCCGCCGTCTCCCTCGCCGCCGACGCTGCCTCCGCCGTAGCTGCCGCCGCCGCCGCCCTCCTCGCCGCCCTCCACCGCGGCCGCCGCACGCGCATTCGCGCGCCGCTCACGCCTGCGGATGGCTGATGGCAGCCCGCCGCGCCGCCGTCGCGCAGGGTCAGGTGTGCTATGAGCAAACAGTCAGGGGCAAAAGTAGCCATGCCTGGGAGGAGGATGCGGCGAGTGTGGACGGGTGCATCGGTGCACCATGAGCAAACAAAACAGTCAGGGGGCGAGTGGCCGGGCCAGGGATGAGTATGCGGCAAGAGTGTAAGGGTACACTGGTACACTATGCGCAAACAGTCTGGGCATGAGTCGATGAGTGGCCGAGCCATGTAGGAGGATGCGTCGACTGCGTACGGGTACACTGGTACATCATGAGCAAACTGTGAGGGATTGAGTGTGGGGCCCTGCCGCCGCCGGGCTTCATCGCCGCTCGCCTCCGTGCTATCGACCTCGCCATCCTCCGCATCGATACCAGCGCCGTCACCGACATAACTACCGTACCCACCGCCGTACCCGCCGTACCCGTATAGTAGCGGCGTAAGTTGAATTTGAAACCAAAGCTCGAAAGCAGAACTTTGTATGTGAGTGTCAAGCGCTTCGTTCCAGACGCTTTCAAATTGGATTTCATCGGTTCAACCAGCACCGCCTCACCGTATTCCGCAGCGCGCCCTGGCGGTGAGGAAAAGTAGTGATCGGGAGCGCCAGGCAGGAAGGTCATTGAGAACAAGCACTCGACCGAGATGGGAGCATGCCTTGCCGTGGTTGCGAATGCTCATACATACGATGGAAGAGGATGAGGACAGTCAACGTCGGTCGAGTGCCGGTTCTGAATAACGGCGGAGGAGGAGGAGATTCAGCGCCGGTCGAGTGCTTGTTCTCCACAACGGAGGAGGAGGAGGAGACTCAACGTCGGTTGAGTGTTTTTTTCAATGAACCCCCAACCTAGCGGCGCGAAAAAGCACTGCTCCTGCGACTGCTGGTACTCGTGGCGCGGTGTGCCCGGCGGCGGTGGGCCCGGAGGTGGCGGCGGCGGCGGCGGCGGTGCGCCGTACACATTATACACATCGTACCCGCCGTACTCCTGCAGCGCCGCGAGCTGCTGTTGCATGTAATACTCCTGCATGTCCAGTTGGTACTCAAACTGCACGTTGCCTGCGTTGTTATCGTACTGCATGCCGCTACCGTCGGTGTCGGCGTTGTAGTAAGTGTCGTACTGCATGGCATGCTGAGCATCTGCGGGTGACGTGGCGCGGCCGTGGGTCAGGGGCTTACACTCGTCCTCTTTTCTGCTCATTAAAAGCACCCTTTGTCGGAAACGCTTGATGGTTCCGGTGCTTGCGTGACCAAACACGGCTCAAGATGATCGGAGAATCACACGAGTGCAAGCCCCTGCCCTGGGTGTCGTAGTGAATGGCGCAACCGTCGATGTCGTAGTAGGTGTTGTCGTAGTGCATGGCGCAGCCGTAACCGTCGTATAGCACTGCCTGGCCGTCGGGGTTGGACGCACATGGGTAACCGCTGGGGTCGTACCGGTACCCTCGGTGTAGTATCCAAGCTGAATTTGGAAGCAAAACTTGAAAGCGGTTCATCATAATCTAGCTTCAAGCGCTGCAACCAAGCGCGGTCTAGCCGGGGTTTTCAAGGGGTCAACCTGGGGTCAACATGCACCGCCCTACCTTGGGCGTACATTTCAGCGTGGGCATGGTGCTGGGGGGCGTAGATGTCGAAGGGGCTGGGAGGGACGCCGTGGGGTGGAGGGCTCGGAAGCGGGGCCGCGCCGCTCCCTCCGTCGCCGCTGCCGCACGTCGCGCCCATCATCGTCGCCGCGTAGTGTGCCGCCGCCGCCGCCAGCGTGTCGGCCATCTGCGAGGAGCCGCTGTTGTTGCCGTTGAATGTGCCGTTGAGAGAGCTGCAAAGACTCTCGGAGGCCTCGGACTCCAGCATGTAGGGCCTGAAAGAGATTGTTCGCCACGTCATAGGATGACATTCGACTCGAGAAACGAGGGTTCAAAATGTTATGGATTATGTGGCCGGCAGTGGGATTGTTAGATACTGTTTGGCACGTCATAGGATGACATTCAATTCATGAGACGGGGCTTCAAAATGCGTGGCGGGTATTATCTGCTTGACTGTCCCTGCCAGCATGCGCGTGACGAATGACGGAGTGCCGACGTCCAGGCTGCCCTGTGTCTCGAGGCTGTGCGTCCGGACGGGGCGGGGTGGAAAGACTTTGAACGCGGCAGCGTTAGGATTGAGGGAGGACGTGCTGTCCGAACCGGATCCGTCTTCAGAAGCCGCGCCGTCGATGGAAGCTCGAGGAGGCAGGCCGGAAGCGGGGGCGGCGACAGCTGCAGCGGCTGCGGCGGCGGCCAGGGCGATGGTGGTGTTGGAGGCGGCGGGGACGGCGACGTTGCTGAGGGCGGCGGCGAGGACGGCGGCGTTCATCGTTGCGCGCGGCACCGGAAGATGCTTCGATGATGAGGCGGTGGACGGGGGCGGGGCGGGGGGGCGGGGACGGGGCGGTGCTGGTGCCAGTGCTGGTGCCGGTGCCGGTGAGGAGGTGGAGGAAGTCGTGGACAAGCCATCGGAGACGGTGCGGCGCAGCAGGTGTTTGTGCTGCAGTCCCCCGAGTCGCGAAGTCGAGGTGCTGCTCAGGTGTCGTTGAAGCGTGCCACAGCGTAGGGACTGACGGATGGTGCTCGCCACGTCATAAAACGCATTTCGAATCCTCCGTGCTTGAGTTACACGGCATCATACGACGTGGCGGGGACTATGGATCAATCCCTACCGCAGCGGCCGCTTTTGCCGCCGCCACCGCTGCGGCCGATAGCACCGGTGCTCGTGGCCCGCACCACGTGAGAGGTGTAGGTGGTGCTCCGAAGTCCGACCGACCGCGGGGACGACCCCTCCGACGCCATCGCAGGGCTAAAGGGCGTCAGCGTCCCCGGAGAGCCGCCACGCGTGGCGGTGGGGCTGTTGACAGGGTCCACCATACCCGCGCAAGGGACGCGACCGGCGGCGCGAGCGGGGGACACCTCGTGGACCGCGATGGCGAAGGGAACATTGTTGACCGATGGGATGGTCAACGGAGGCGGGAGCGCGGCCTTCAGGCGCGAGAACTCGAACGAGAAGCTGCGCGCGTCGCTCCACCGCTCGCCAGCTCCGGAGAGGTCCACCTGCGTCGATAATGAGCGTTACATGGAGCGCGCCGTCAGACCAAAGTGGATACGCGTTAACATGTATCGTATGGCGTCGCAGACTGCCGCGTTTTGCCGATGCCGCGGGCCGCGGCGGACGAGTCCGAACATGGGCCATCGCATCGCGAGTTTGGGCCGTGGAGGAGGAGGCGGAGTGGGAGGCGAAGGAGGAAGCGGAGGACGGGACGGAGGATGTGAAGACAAGGTGGAGGGGGCGGAGGAGGCGGAAACGGAGGAGGAGGAGGCGGAGGGCAAGGGCGACGACTCCTCCTGCCGGCGCCTCTTCGGTCAAAGCAACAACAACTTTTCGTATTCACTTTGGGCGGTGTCGCGATGTTTGACGCGCGCCGCTTGGGCGCGCCGCGAGGGATATCGCTCTCGCGTTCGCACCTGAGAGGCGGCCGGGAGGCGGTTCTCCTTCGCTAGCATGTTTCGCGCCGGCCTCGTGTACCGTGGCGTCGCTCGGCGGTGGTAGTGCTGTACGGTCGTTGACGATGGCTCCACGTGTCGTAACTTCCGATACGAAAATACAAAATATATTTACGCGGCTGTTTTGTTGCGCACTCGTCGCGCTGCGGCTAGGGAGACTGAGAGTTCGCGGTGCTGCCGACGAACGTATCGAAGCGGGGCGCGATATGCGTGAATGGGCTGTCGGCGTGCAGTCTGTCGGTTGGCGCGTGCTCCGGCGTTGCGGCCGCGCTCGATGCAGTGGAGCTAACACCTCAGAAAATGCGCTCCTGTTGACTGGAATAGTTCGTGACGGGTCCTGGTATCGAAGCTCATTGTTCAGGTTTGTGCTTTTTTAGGGTTTTTAGGGTTTATTTTCGCGCAGCTCTCAGCACCGTGCCATCTACTGCGCGCGTTGCCGCGCTCGCACCCGCGTCGACAACACCAGTGCCCTCCTCGAGGGACTCACCGGCGTGCGCGTGGGACACCGCGTGTCGGCCCGCCCGTTGCCGTTGCTTAAGCGGTCGTCGGTTGCTCAAACTTCTGTCAAATCTCAGATGGCGTCCGGGCAGGAGCGGAGGAAGGCGGAGCGCGATGCCGCCAAGCGCGCGCCGCGGGCGGGAGCCGAGGGAGCTGCGGGAGCTGCGGGAGCTGCGGGAGCTGTGGGCGCCGCGGGAGCTGCGGGAGCTGCCGCCGCTCTTGCAAACTTAAACGTCCACGTGACCCCGCTCGGGGACTGGACTACGCAAGCGGCAGACCCTTACGTGCTGTCTCGATCGCTCGGACCCGAGATCTTGAAACAGCAGGCTAGCGCGGGCGACGGGCAGGGGCTTACACCCGTCCACTTTTCGGCTCAACGTAAGCGCTTTCTGTGGCATAGGGTATGCATGTAGGGTTCGTTTAGGGGTTGTTTTGCCCTTAGGAGGTTTCGGGGGGGGGCTGGGGGTGTAAAGGGTGTGTTTCGTGTCAGATACGGCTCAGGTTGAGCTGAAAAGTGGACGAGTGTAAGCCCCTGGCGACGGAGAGTCGCAGTTCAGCCGGGGCTGTGTTTTGATAGGTGAAGCGGGTGGGCCGTGGGACGCGGGCGACAAATCGCCAATGGCGAATGTAAGGCTGTGGCGCTAGGCACTGCACGGTTTCCGGTCGCTCACCATACCGAGATGCTTTGATGTGAACACCCGATGACCAAATGAGTTGCTGGTGCAACCCTAGGCGGGTGTAGGGTTGGCACTTTGCACGGCACACTTTCCGGTCGCTCACCATACCGAGATGCTTTGATGTGAACACCCGATGACCAAATGAGTTGCTGGTGCAACCCTAGGCGGGTGTAGGGTTGGCACTTTGCACGGCACACTTTCCGGTCGCTCACCAAACGTCGTGGAACCTTCTCTTGACCAAACGGTTTATATGCGGTTGTCAACCCTAAGCGGAGGAGGGCGTGGCGCTCCTGGAGAAGGCGGCAGGGCAAGGACACGCGCACGCTATGTATGCGCTGGCAGCATTTTACGACGCGAGGAAGGAACACATCCTTGCCGTGGAGTGGTTCACCAAGAGCGCCGAGGCCGGGTTGCCGAAAGCGATGAACTGCCTTGGGGATTATCTGGACGACGGGGAGGGCATGGCGGCGCCGGACTACCGGGCGGCGGCAGACTGGTACCGACGCGCGGCAGACGTGGGACATGGAGAGGCGGCAGCATCCCTCTCAAACATGTACGGTGTCGGCCGCGGTAGGGCCTAGCAGATCTCGCCTGCCGCGTCATTCTGCCACAATACAGTCCATCGGTTCTTGGGGTGAGTGGCATCCTACGAACGAAGAGGCGAGCATTTACAGCCAGGCCCTCGGGCGTGGCGTCACGCGTAGCAAGCGGAAGACTGCGCAGTGGCTGCGCAAGGCCGCCGAGAACGGCCACGATAAAGCGCGCTGGCGACTCGCCGCTCAGATGTACTTAGACATGCCTTACGCTCGCGAGGTTGGGCATGTGGTGGAGGCTGCCAGGGTCGCCACGTCGGCTGGAGACACGGAGGGTCACGACGTCCCCTCGGATGTTCTCGCCGGCGTTGTACACTGGTTGCGGGAGTGGGGGTATCATGATCCAACGGGTGAGCTCGATGGGTTACGTAGAATGGCACTGGAGGGGGATAGGCATTGCGTCAATGACAGGTGCGAGGTTGTGGGCCTTCTGAAGGACTTCAAGGTTTGCCCGCAATGCAAGACCGCCCGGTACTGCAACGATGAGTGTCAGAAAGAGGACTGGACAACGGGTGGGCACAAGGCGACGTGTGGCACAGCGTTTTCAAATATCAAGCTTGTCAGTTTCAGCTTGCAACGCCCCACCAGCCCCTGATATCCTTACTGACTACAACAAGATGCACAAAACTTTAGGATTTTAGTTTTGTCAATGACATAATGACCGACTGTGATCAAACTGTTAACTCAAGCTCGCTTCTTGGCTATTGCGAACTCGTGTGGCACGCTCTCGCGCTTGTCCTCGAAGGCACTCTGTGATTTGTCGAGACAGTGATTGCTTCGGTTTACTGCGATATGATTGGCTAAACTCCCGCAATTCGAGACTAGTGTTGCTGTACCTTCCTAATTGACTAACACGAGGTTCGGTTGTTGGCTATCGCAAACTCATGTTGCACGCTACCGCGCAAGAGGGTCATTGAGAACAAGCACTCGAACCGAGATCGGAGCATGACTTACCGTCAGGGTGAACGCCAATACAGACACGCGGAGGAGCAGGAGGAGGAGGAGGAGATTCAACGTCAGTCGAGTGCTTGTTCGCAATAACGCCCTAGTCATGGTGTAGGAGGGTCATTGAGATCAAGCTCGCGAACCGAAATCGGAGCATTATATACACTGGTACCTGACGGGTGAATTCTCATACATACACGTGGACGAGGAGGAGGGGAGTCCACGTCGGACGAGTGCTAGTTCTCGATTAGCTCTACCTCCCTGCCATGCTCGTCCATAAAATACGTCGCGATGCTCTCCGCGGTCACCCGATGCACGGCGAACTCGTGGTAGGTGGAATTGGCGTATAGGGTCTCGCGCGGCCACTGCTCCTCGGGTCGTAGCGCGTGTAAATCATAGCCACCGACATGGGGAGCAAAACGCCTTAGAATAATCGTTTTGTCATAATGATTAAATCTGACTTGACTAACTAACACGAGGACCGGTTCTTGGCTATCGCGAACTCATGTTGCACGCTACCATGCTCATCTACAAAATACGTTGCAATACTATTCGCGGTCACCCGGTGCACGGCGAACCCGTGGTAGGTGGAGTTGGCGTATAGTGTCTCATGCGGCCACTGCTCCTCGGGCCGCAGCGCGTGTAAGTCGTAGCCGCCCAATAGGACCTGGTGGATATTGCCTGCCACATCATACGATGGGGTGCCATTTAATTCAAGGGACAAGGATTCAAATTGCGGCGGTGTCGTGTGGCAGGCGAGGCGGATTATGCTGGCCACGTCACAGGTTGGCACCTCACTTAAGACCCGAGGATGTGGCAGGCAATCAGGGTATGACGTGGCAGGCACAACCCGCCAGGCCCTACCGCCAATACCATTGGTCATGAAGTGCGTCACATGGCGCCCGCCCAGGCCCGCACCACCCTGACTCTGTCCCCGAAGCCCTAACCTGTCCCCCTGTCCCTGACCGTGACCGCCCGCACCCTTGATGCCCGCGGAGCACGCCACCTGCGCGGTGTGGTCGTGCCCGTTGATCCACAGGTCCACGTTCACGCTCTCCATCAGCGCTCTGATCGCCGCGCGCGTCGCCTTCTCCGCCGGGTAGGGCCATTGAGACCAAGCACTCCACCGAGGTTGGAGCATGACTCACCTTCATGGTCAACGCTTTAACAGAGACGCGGACCCTGCTCGTCGAGTCAACTCACACGAGTGGGTCGTTCTCAACAAACCCACTATCAGGGCTCCTCGAGGTTCTTGAGAAGAAGCACTCGACCGAGATCGGAGCATGACTTACCTTCAGGGTGGATGCTCATACAGACGCGCGGGTTATACGAGTGAGGGGGAGGAGATTCAACGCCGGTCGAATGCATGTTCCCAATAACCGCCCTGCCGCGGGGAACTGCTCGTCGTCCCGCTCTCCACGCGCCGACACCGATATGAGCGGCCGGTGACCCAGCACGATCCGCCACGTGGGATTCCCGCGCTTTAGGGCCTGGCAGGTATTGCTCGCCACGTCCAATGAAGCCATTTCCCGAAACGAGGATTGAACGTGCGCTGGATGATGTAGCGAGCATTGTCAGATATTGCTCGCCACGTCATAGGAAGCTGTTTCACTCTCCCGAAACGTGGATTCAAAGAGCGTTGGATGATGATGCTAGCAATATCTGCCGGGCGCTACCTCGCGTGGTGACCCGCCGCAGCCACTCCCACTGCGCTGCCGCCGCCGCGGGCCCCGCCGCCGCACTCAACTGGTCCTCGAACCGCCGGTCGCCCTTCCCCCTCGTGTGCGCCCCTTCCAACGCGACCCAGTCCACGAATATGAGCTGCACGCCCCCGCCGCTTCCGCCGGCACCCGGAATCTTCACATATCGCGTATACCACGGCCGCGGCAGCGTCCAGCGCTTGCTCCTGCGCGAGTACGCCACCTGCGACGCCACATCACCGCAGCGCAGGGCCAGGTGAATCATGCTCGCCAAGGTTTAGGGTTTCTCTCGTCCTCCTCCTCTTCCTCCTCCGCCCTTACACCTCTTTCTCTTTCACCCCCTCCTCCTCCTCCTCTATCGCCTCAACCCCCTCCCCCCCGTTCTCCCCCTCCTACTCCTCTACTGGCCACGATGTCGTTCAACTTAAGCAACGAGTGTTCCATGACGTGACGGGTATGTTGTATTCACACAGCCTCACCGCAGTGGTCGTGGTCGCCGAGGATAGGGAACCATGGGATCTGCAGCGCCGCGTCGGTGTACACCTGCTCGAACTTGAAATCGAACTGCGGGTCATCTACAGAGCTGACTCCCCCAGCGTAGAAGTTATCCCAGCCCATAGGGTCGCCACGGATGTTTGAACGGCATGTTACGTCCACCGTCAATTCCTGAGCAGTGCTAGGTGCAACCACGGGGGGCAAGGCGAAAGGCTGGTGCCTCCTTATACACACGGAAGCGCCTCTCTCACGGTGGGCAGGGCAAAAGCATGGTGCCTCTGTAACACGCGGAAGCTCTCTCTGCAAGGTGCAACCCCCCTACCCAAGCGTGGCGACAAACTTGGGCGGCGCGACGCGCGCGGCGCAGCTCATGCCGCGCGCCACCGCCAGCTGCGCGTCCGACCCCACCGACATGCCACGCACGCCCCAGTCGCCCAACGGCAGGGCCTCATCCGATTCATTGTGATGTGTCAGGGACAGAACGGCTCAAGTTGAGCTGATGAGGGGACGTTTGCGGGTAGGTGCCTACTAAGTATACTCATTTACATATTGCACCCCTCGTCAACACACGACTGTGCAGCAGTCCTCTCATCAGCTTAGCTGCCTGCGCTCATCAACTCGCTGGATGAGGGGCGACAGCGGAGACACCGTCGACAGTGGACAGGACGCGCCTACATCACACTGCCGTGCCTCGAGGCTCGTGTATGAACTGAAATGTACAAGAACGTCCCTGCCAAGCGTGAAGAAGGTCAGCGTCCTCTCCGCCTCCGCACCGGAGATGCGGCGATCCAAACTGGTATCGAAGCCGACGCAATCGGCGGCGGCCGCGTCCGCATGCTCTTCCTCCCGCGAGATGCGGCGCCGGGTCTGCGACCTGGCTTCACCCAGGTGGTGTCCCCCGACACCGAGGCCGTCGGCACCGTCGTTGTAGAAATAGAATATCTGCATGTGAACGAGGAAGCACAGGCTGAGAAAAATGCCACATACGCACACGGAGTGGGTACACTGCGCGGCCCGGCGCCATTGCGGGAGCGCCATAAGACCTGGCACCGCCACTCGGCTTAGTCAGGCGAAGTGTGCGGGATGGCCTCGGCCGATCGGTGTCAAACGACGAAAAACGAGCACACAGCCATATACCTGTCGAACTAGGCTAGTTGGTGGGAGAGGGGGGGTGTAGCCTACCCTAAACTAGTGTAAATTAAGGGTCAGCGGGTAAACTACCCTAGCTAGCCGGGCGATCGTAGTGGGCAAGGACCAATCAAATATGATACCTGCACACACATCAACACAGCTCACTATAGACTATACACCTGCGTACACCTCAATAGCTCACCAGACACCACACACCTCAACAACCATCACACACCTCAGCACACTCCATCTCACACCTCCACACTCCATCACATCCCACCACACACCTCAACGCACCTTCACATACCATAGAAGCCCATCACACACCTCAAAACACCTTCACGCATACACCCCTCAACCAACCTCAACACCCCGCATATGGCGCCACCTCAACACCCACCCTCAGATGGCACCATACGACCCTATCACGTGTCACCCTGTGATGGTGCAGGTATCGTAGTGCTGAAAATTGACGCTGACACGTGCTACGGCAATGAGCCCCCCTCCAAGCTATGACAAAGTGCGTGAAACCACTTAGACACTTGGAACAAATAGTACTAAGTAGTCCAAATGGAGTCTTCTGATTGGTCGAGCGGGCACTAAGTAGCACTAAGTAGCACTAAGTCTCACTAAGTGTCTAAGTGGTTTCACGCACTTTGTCATAATAAACCCCCCGAAAACCCCCCGATGTACTATGCAGTTCTGGGAGGTGTTGAAATCGGTATCGGAGCTTTAGACTGGGGATCTTGAGTTAAATCGATCTAGACTGTCAAATCATCTGTGGACGCGAATTCTCGGTGAGACGACCGCGGCGTCAG
>Ga0307489_10000079_pt1 | contig 47455 bp, 83 predicted proteins | sample SB12metaG_FD_202247 | JGI IMG/M metagenome (GOLD analysis project Ga0307489, IMG submission 202247) | Sea-ice brine microbial communities from Beaufort Sea near Barrow, Alaska, United States - SB 1.2 | ecosystem: Environmental > Aquatic > Marine > Coastal | place: USA: Alaska | collected... | reverse complement strand
GGAATTTGAAAGGCTGATTTGATCCTTTTGCAATTCATTCTGGGTTTTGAAAGGCTGATCTGAAAAATGATCAGATTTCAAACCCATTGTCGGCTAAATCATTATCGACTCGCGGATCTGGTCACGTACCTGTAGGTTATTTTTTTTATTTTTTTCACGAGGCGGACGCCCGGGGACGGCACCCCGCCCCGAGGCGACCACTGAAACCCACCGCCCCCACAGCGTTCGCGCGCGGACCATCGCTCTACGCCGCCTCCGTCGCCATCGCACATCGCTACATCCCGCACGTCTCCGCGCCGCCACCGCCACCATCACACCCTGCAGCTCCCGCTCAGCCCTCGCGCGTCACCTCATCTCAACAGTCCAGTCACCAGCCCAACCGCCCCGCGCCCCGGTGACCGACCGCTCCTCCTCGCTCCTCGCTCCTCCCCACACGCACCCACAAGCCCGTCCAGCGCCCCAACGCCCCACCCTCCCCACCCTCCCCACCCTCCTTCGAGGTCACGCGTCGGAACCCTCGGACCCCACCCAGCGCCCCGGCCGGTCGCCTCCCCTCGCACAACCCGCCTCGGAAGCCCTCAACTCCATCAATCCTCAACCCTCAAAACGCCCTCGAAGCATTTGAAAAGCGAAAGAAATGGGTTGTTCCTGCGGCTCGTGGCCGGCGCGCAAAGTGCTGTGGGCGGCGTGGACCGTCAACTTCGTCGTCGCGTTGCTGTTCTCATTCCTGGCAGGGCATTCCCTGACTCCCTACACATCTTTCCCAGCTCAACGTTAAGCAGTTTCCCTTAACCGCTTGGGCTATCCCACTCGCCACTGGCGTTATATATTTGTCCGTCTTATTACTCAAGTTGCGCCAGTTGACCTCAAGTTTACCTCCAGTTGACATCAAGCTGACCTCAAAGATGCTCAAGTTGAGCTGGAGAAAGTACTTAGGGGAGGCCCTGGTTCATGTCCATCTTCAACGGCAAGGCGATCGACGGGCTGTACGCCAAGGTGAGGCCTCGCAGACATTGCTCGCCTCGTCATAGGATGCCTACTCGCACCTTATCTGAACGTTTGAATACGAGTAGGTGGTCGCCATTTCACTGCAGGTCGTGACGCGGGTGGGGCGGCGGGGCGCTGGAAAGCTGTGTCGATGCGTTTGGTGAGGAGCGAGGAGCGAGCGCGAGGATCGAGGAGCGAGGCGCCGGTCACAGGGGTGCATGGCGTTGTGCTTGTGACTGGTGAGGATGCTGTGACGCGCGGTGGTTGAGGTGACGCGTGGGTGCTCGTCACGGGGGGGGTAGAAAGGTGGTGGACGACGTGGCGAGCAACACCTGCCAGGCCCTGCCCCAAGATCTCCGAGGATGACGTGACCACCAACAAGCTGCTCGGCGGACTGATCACCACCAGCGCGTGGGGGGTGGTGCTCGTGGCGCTGTTCAGCGTTTTCAGTCTCATCGTGCTGCTGCGCAAGGTAAGGCCTGGCACATACTGCTCGCCACGTCGTAGGATCATAAGTAGGTCGAGAAACAAGGGTTCACACGCATACTGCTGAGGTGACAGGGGCAGGCCTGGCAGTATTGCTCGCCACGTCATAGGATGACATGTAGCTCAAGAAGTGAGAGATCAAATGCGTGCCGATGACGAGGCGGGCAATGAATGGTAGATATTTCTCGTACTCGCCTCGTCATAGGATCACACTTAGCTCAAGGAATGAGGATTCAAAATGCGTTGGATGACGTGATGGGCAACAACAAGGCTTCGAAATCCGTTTCATGACGTGGCGGTCGATAACGAGGGTTGAAAATTTATTCGATATGACGTGGCTGGCAATATCTGGCAGACCCTAGCGCAAGACCATTGCAGTGACGGGCGCGGGGTTCAGCTACGGCGTGATCGTGGGATCGGCATTTCACATGTTCTTCGCGCTCATCGAGGTGTCGGTCAGCCTGCAGGCGCACGACAGCTGGCTCAAGGCAGGGGAAGTTGCCGCTTGGCATCGTGCACCCCCCCTCTTCACACGTCACCCCCTCTGCGCACGTTCACGCTCCCGATTCGCAAGTTGACCCCCCAACATATTCACGTGCATGCCCCTGTTTCGCACATTCCAGGTTACCGGGGAGGGGGGGTGTCGCTTTGAGCCATTGCGGGTTGTCACTTTGCACAAGTGGGGGGAAGGGGGTGTCGCTTTGCGCCGGACGGGGCTGTCCATTTGCACCTTCAATGTGGTCACCTGACCGAATTGGTGATTGCTGCGGCTGGGGCTGTACCCAGCGGACCTGCCCATGCACCTGTGGGACGACAAGGAGCAACAGCTGTACGCTGCGGTATACTATTTTGGCTACGTCTCTGCGTGCTTCTTCCTTATGCTGGCTATCGTGATGATCATCTTCATGCGGGCGGTGATCCCGGCGGAGGCAGGGCCGCACCCTCAGAGTTGTGTTTGGTATCGAATCGAAGGTTTTCGACTCATCAGAATGTTCCAATCCAAACCAAAACAAAAGGTGTACCGTCGAGGGTATCATACCCGGTACACTTTGGGAGCGGTCATCCTCTCGACCAATCACAGCAGGGTAACACGCCGCAACTAGCCACGCCGATATCGGGTCCGAATTGTCTACTCACGATGCGTACATGTACAGGTACACCGAGCGAATAGGGAGGGGACCGGTGTGGTACCCTACGTGGCGGTGGACGGGGGGGACAGCACCGCGCGGGACACCTTCGGGCGCCCGCTGGCGCTCACTGACGCGTCCCGGTACCGCGACAGTAACCCATTCGGAAACTCGTCGGCGTGAAATTCAGGCGGAAGTATGAGAGTACTCATAGGTTCCCCCCGTCAGCCCGTCCCAGCTCCACATAAGGCGAGCAACACATCTTAGGTTAGTACGAGTAAGGCGATAATCGTCTACCTCCCTGCCAATAGCCGTATTATTTAATTAAAAAAGTCATATCGATAGGGCACGAGCGCGATCCACTGATTGAGAGCCATCAGCTACGTAGCGGACACCATTTCGACGCGGGACTCCGACTCCGGGACATCCGTAATGATGCCGTAGATTTTTGGCTGATCGACCTTGTTATCATCCGAAGCATCTTCTAAGGCTTTGGCTATTTAACTCAATTTACTCTTATGCACAACGGGCCCCCACGCTCTCAAATGTTGAGCATGAAGCCAACCCCCTCCACAACAACACAAGCGTTCGTCGAACCCCAAGGCACACACATGGTGAAATGTAAACCACCCCCATCCATCCGCATTGTGATGCACTGTGCTATTCGGTCATCGGCGAAGTTTGAATACTCTCCGCAGGTCGTGGCGCGACCTTGTACTCAATCTTTCTATTTTCTCATAGCGTACCGGTGTAGTCTTTGCCCTCCTCGGCTGTTAATGTATAAATGCTCTCCGCCAATCGCGTCGCAACCCCATACCCCCCCGCCGTGACAGGCATCAAATGCACGCCGTCAATCGACGCATCCGCCAGCGCCGCCGTCACCGCCAGCTCAGCCCGCTCCACGCACCACGCCTTGAATGAGGGCCTGGCATATATTGCTCGCCACGTCATCGAAACAAACATTCATGAGCCCACGTGTCTTGGCATCCTCTTAAATCAAACTCAGTGTCAGCGTGAATCTCGGAAACGATGGTCTATTCATTCTTGAATCGCAACCGCTCGCATTTCCTGGGATTTGGTCGGCGGGATTCGAGCTTTGGACGGTTTTCAGTGGCAGAACGGAATTCGACACGATAACGATGCCAGACCCGACACTGTGAGTCTTAATGGCGTCCTCATGGCGAGGCAGGCTGAATAAGGCAATGTCGGTATATCGCTTCCCGCGCCGAGCGCTGACGCTTTGCCCGCAACTCTCCATGAGCATTCAACCTGGCGCCCGCTTTTATGCGCGGAGCGCTGACGCTTTGCCCGCAGCTGTGTATGGGCATTTCACCCAGGAGATAAATCGAAATCGGCTTATTGCCAAGCCCTACCGCGAATATGTCCTTCGGCATCTCCCTCTCATGCTTGGCCCATTCCGCCATGACCTCTGCTGCGCCCGGCAAGTCACTAGCGCCCATCAGTTTCATCCAAAGCGCCATGCCCTTGGTGGACGTCACCACGGCAGCGCCCATTATGACTTCGGTCTGCTTATCCAACTCTGCACGCTTCACTGCCTCCCACCACGCACTGTGGAGATTAGGTAGCACCGCGGGCTGCGTCACCAACGCCCAGGGTCCCAGGGGTTTGAGGTTTGGGATTTACAGCCGAGGGTAGGGTTTGGGTTATTCGTATTCGATATAAAATGCAAAATTAACGGGCTGGTTCGCAGATGCGCAGGCGCCCAAGCCCTACCACCATCTCCGCGCCGGCTGCTATTTTCTTCTCCAGCCGTGAAATCGCGTCGTGCATCGAGTCGCGTCCGTCCGCCGTAGGGTTGGCCACGCACCAGGGCCCTCCTATTGCTCCATTTTCAGCTCAAATTGAGCCGTTATATCCCGAAGACGTTGGCCTTCCAATCGTTCCCTTTTCCGCTTGACTTCCGCATCTGTGGGTAGCCTCAGATTAAGGTGTAGGGATCAAACGGCGCAATTTGAGCTGAGAAGGAGACGATTGGACGGCCCTGCTTACCTTCATCAGCTCCGAGGATGTCAGGTGCAGGTCTCAGGGACAAAACGGCTCAAGTTGAACTAACAAGGGAACGATGAGCTGAAAAGGAACGATGTCGGGTTGAACAGGCCCTGCCACGCACGCCAGTACAATGTCCTCATCGAGCTCCCCGGCCTCCCGCATTTTCATCGCCTCCTTCAGCAACATCACCGAACTCAACCCGCCGCCTCCTGTCCGGGGCTTACACTCTTTCACCTTCCAGCTCAACGTAAGCACTTTTGGTGGAACAAGGGTGGGACAAAGGTTGTTTATGGGGTATAAAGGGGGGTATTAATGGCGGGGGTGTAAGGGGTGTTGAGGGGTTTATGGGGTGTTTTTGAGTGTCAGAAACGGTGGAGGTTGAGCTGAGAACTGGACGGGTGTAATTCCCTGCCTCCAGTGCCGTGGTGGTCACCGGATACCAGGGGCTTACACTCGTCCACTGTTCGGCTCAATGTAAGCGCTTTCGGTGGGATAGGGGTTGCATTTGAGGGTTGTTTAGGGAGTGTTTATGGGGTGTCAGGGGTTGTCGTGGGTGTTTACGGTTTGTTTGGTGACAGGAACGGCTCATGTTGAGCTGAAAAGTGGACGGGTGTAAGCCTCGGCTCAACCTAAGCGCTTTTAGTCAGATAGGGGGTGCATTCGAGGGTTGTTTAGTGGGTATTTATGGGGTGTGAGGGGATTGTCGGGGGTGTTTAGGGTGTACTTGGTGTGACACATGGCTGAGGTTGAGCTGAAAAGTGGACGAGTGTAAGCCTCTGCCGGATACCATCAGTAGCGTGTCCGCCACCTCTACGGCCGATGATATTTTGAAGCGGATGTCCGCGAGGGTATTACACTGGGACCCCGAGATAGGGGCATACACTCGCTCACTTCAGAGCTCAACTTGAGGACCTTCGAGGACACATCGCTCCCGTCAGAGCTCAACTTGAGCACCTTCGGGACACATCCACGGCTTAATTTGGGTCGTCCGGGGGACAAAGTAAGCTTCAGTTAAGCGGAAGGGGGCAAAGTAAACTCAAGTTGAGCAGATATGGGAACCACCTTCGGGACACATCCACGGGTTAATTTGGGTCATAAAGGGGACAAAGTAAGCTTAAGTTGAGCGGAAAGGGGCAAAGTGAGCTCAAGTTGAGCTGAAATGGGAACGAGTGTAAGCCCCTGCCCCGAGATGGTCTGCAGGTGATAGTCGGGCATCAAGTCCAGTTCCGTCTTGGACAATCGCGCCACCCGCGCCCAGGGGCTTACACTCGTCCCGTTTTCGGCTCATAGGGGGGTTCCAACATTTATTATAGTGATGAAATGATGATGTGTAGGGGGCCCGGACATGCGTAATAATGATGCTTAGGGGGCCCGGATGTACGCATTTACGGAGTTGGGTGGTCAGCAGGGGCTCACACTCGTCCACTTTTCGGCTCAACGTAAGCGCTTTCTGTGGGATGGGGGATGCATTTGGCGGTTGTTTAGGGGGTGTGTATGGGGTCTTGGGCGGGTAGTATGGGGTGTTTGAGGTGTATTTCGTGACAGAATTGGCTCAGGTTGAGATGAAAAGTGGACGAGTGCAAGCCCCTGCTCGTGGCGGGAGGCGGGAGGGTCGGGTCGCGCACTCGGGTTCTTCAATCCCCGACTCGCCGGCCCAAACCGGCAGGTAGGACCTGGCACATATCGCTCGCCACGTCATAGGATGCCTCAAGCAACGAGGGTGCGAAACGCGTTGGATGACGTTGGAGCAATTTATATATCGCTCGCCACGTCATGGGATGGCATTCGACCCAAGAAACGAGGGTGCGAAGCGCGTTGGATGACGTTATAGAAGCCAGCGTGGAGATGGTGGTGACGCACAGCCAGCGTTGCTGCCTGAACGGCACAGCGCATGGCACAGGGGTCGTTAAGAACAGGCACTCTACTGACAGTGAATCCGACGGACGTCTGTATGAGGAGGAGGGTGGCAGCAGTGGCAGCGACTCAAGAAATGCGGGTGCGAAACGCGTTGGATGAGTGTTGGGCAGCATCTGCTAGACCCTACCGGCAGGTCGGGGTGCACCACGCCGTTGAAGGCGGGGTGCGCGAACGCTGCGCGCTGCGCCGCCCAGGGCACGTACGGCGATCGTTCCAGCATCACCCGACGCGCCAGCTGAGCGTAAGAGGTATAGCGTCGGAGTTGTCAGTGTGGGAGGCTGCGTCGGAGGTTGTACCAGCTACGGGACCGCTCCAGCAGCATCCTCCGCCCCGATTGACGAATGAGGAGCGTAGGGCGCGGCGGGAGCTATCAGCCGACGTAGGTAGCCGCGCAGATGAGTGATGCGTCATAAGTTGATGGGTGACGAGTGATGAGTGATGACGCAGGGCATTGGAGCATCAGCCGTCGTTGTTGGCCGCGTAGATGGAGGGGGCGGATGGCGGGGTGCCCACTGAAAGAACATTTCTAATCATTTCATTCGTGTTGTTGGGGACTCGCCTGCCTGACCGCCGCTGCTCCCGCGGCTCCAAGCGCGCCCGACATTGCGTGGCCCGGGCTGCCGGGAAGCCCGCGCGGCCGTATGCAAACCGCGACGGCAAAGCCCGCGCGACGGCTGCCTTCAGTGTCGGCATGGAAGGGTCAAGCCCTCGGGTCGGCCCACGCTAAATAGTGCCTTACTTGCGTCCGCGTCCGGGAAATGGAGTATTCCAGGAAGAGCGTTCCGATGCGTACCTGTGACTCAGCACCTATTTTCATCGCGAGATTCCTATCAACGGCGTGAGTATTTCACCGCGCCAGCCGCATCAGCCGTGAGGTTGGATCGTACAGGCTGACCCTGCCACGCATACATCAATATCAGAGGATGAACGCGACTCTGACTGCGACGCAGATGGAAGTGCGCGGCATCTTCGCCGACGCCGACGCCATTGCGCGCCGCAAAGTTCGGTGACGCGCCATTATGTTAGATGGTGAATGTTCGCGCTACGACGTGACGGACATATGATTTGCGGACGCGTCGCCCCAGAAGCGCCTTGCAAGGCCGCCCGGCGCCGACATAGGCTGTGCCGGCGCATTATGTCTCCCTGAACTTCCGGCCTTGTCATATCCCCCAGAGTACACAACCTTCGCGGCATCTTCGCCGACGCCGACGCCATTGCGCGCCGTAGTGTTCGGTGACGCGCCAATATGTTAGGCGGTGATTGGTCGCGCGATGACGTTGCGGGCATTCCATTCACGGACGCGTTACCCCAGAATCGCCGTGCAAGGCTGTATGGCGCCGACATAGGCGGTGTCGGCGCACTCTGCGTCTCTGAACTTTCAGTCTGTCAGACGCCGAATACACAATCTTCGCGGCATCTTCGCCGACGCGGACGCCACTGCGCGTTGTAAAGTTCGGTGACGCGCCAATATGTTAGGCGGTGATTGGTCACGCGACGACGTTGCGAGCATATGATATACGGACGCGTTACCCCAGAAGCGCGGTGCAAGGGCGCCTGGCGCCGATATCGGAAGTGCACGTAACATGTTACATTACCATCAACAGACATGGGAAGGGGACCCAATTGCCCGAGGGTTTTAGGGTTTAGGGTTTGGGTTCAGGGTTTAGAGTAGCGACGCTCAGCCATCTCCAAACTGCCTATGGTTTCAGCGCTGTAGCGACAACACGATGAACTGCTTTCAAAGTAATCGGCTTCAAGCATCTGTTCATCGTGGTTATTGCAGCATTTTTGCCCATACGCACACTCCGCTGCTCTTGTTATGAGTTGGGCCTTCATATATTCTGTTAAAATTTCATCCCAGTGGGGGCGTGCTAGATGGCGGGGCGATCAGTAGGGGCGTGACACGTGGCGGGACGGCCAGTGGGGGCGTGACATGTGGCGGGGCGGAGGCGGTGGCGGCGGGCGCGGTGTGGAGAAGGTCGATGCATTTATTTATTTCGTAATCGTAAAGCTTGGCCAGCGCGCGAGACAGCATTTCTCATTTTGTGACGAAATGAGTACAAGTGCACGTCACATGTTACATTACCATCAACATACGTGGGAAGGGGAACCAATTGTCCGAGGGTTTGAGGACTAAGGATTTGGGTTTAGGGTTCAGAGTAGCGACGCTCATCCACCCCAAACTGTCTGTGGTTTCAGCGTTGTAGCGACAAAACGATGAATTGCATTCAAAGTATACTTTCAAATCGGCTCCAAGCATCTGTTCAGCATGGTTATTGCAGCATTTTTGTCCATACGCACACTCCCCTTCTCTTGTTATGAGTTGGGGCCTTCATTCATTTACCTTCGAAGGTATTGTTAAAATGTCATCCCTGTCGGACTGCCAACGCGCCGGCGCCCTCGACCGAGCCCACCCCGTGCCCACGTGTCAGGCAGCGACTCGGCGTCCCATCATGGGTGCCAAACGGGTGCCCAAATTAAATGCTTGGATGGTCAAAACGCGTGTGTGTGGGACGTGTCGGTTTCTTCGTCTTCACCGCGTGCCTGCTCTCATCGCACGCACACCACAGCCCCCGCCTGACACAACCCCCTCCTCACCGCAGCGCCACGCGCTCCTCGCCGCGGCCGCGACATCGCCGCCCTCGCCGCCGTCCCCGCACAGCTCTCGACGTAAAACTGGTCAGCGCCCCCACTTCGACCCACCTCGCTCGTTCCAGATGGTGTCCTCCGCCGGCATCCTCGCACTCGTCGCCGCGCTGCTCCTCGTGCTCCGCGGCGACGACGTCTCAGCTCAAGGAGCTGCCCGTGTCGCCCCGCGCGCCAGCTCCGCCCGCGTCGCGCCGGCAGCTCCTCCTCTGACCGCCGAGCACCGTCCGAACACCGAGTTGCGTCCAAACACCACTCAAGGTGCGTTCCGAGCGGCTCATGCCAAGCGTTGCCGACCTGTCGCGTTTGCTGACTGTTTGCCCCCCACGTTACGTCTCGCGCCTGGTGGTACGGGGTAATGGGCATGAACTGTCCCTATTCTAGCGCTTGACGAGCGCGCGACAAACCAAGCAATATATCTCTGACGGCGCTCACACGTGTTTCATCTGCCCCATCCACCGTGCGTAGGCTCCGGTGCCGCCACGAGACCTATCAGCGCCGCGCGCTCAGACGCGACCTCGGCCGCGGCCGTGATGACTGGTGGCACGCGCGGCGAGTCCATCGCCAAGAGCAACCGCTACTGGTACCGCCCCTCCCGCTGCTGGAAGCGTGCGTGCGAGGCAAGGGCTTACACTCGTTCGCGTCTCAGTCCAACCCGAGCCGATTTTCATACACATGAAGGGTCCATTTCTCGGCTCAATTTGAGACGATGTGGCCTTTGAAACCTCTTAACATAGCCCACAAAAAGGTACTGCTGACGCCAACCTAAAAACAGACGCGTGTACCCACGAAAAACGCTTACATTGAGCGGAGAAGTGGACGGGGGCCAAGGCGGAAGCCAGGTGCCTCCTCATACACGCTGACGCGTCTCTCTAGTGCCTCCTCATACACGCTGACGCGCGTCTCTCTGAGCGGAGAAGTGGACGAGTGTATGACCCTAGTGCGCGGTGGCAGGGGTGAAAGGCGATTGCTGCAAGGGATACGTATGCTCCTCTGTGGTAGGGTTGACGCCTTTGACCCTGCAAAACCCAAGGTAAAGTCGCTTGGAACTAAGCGCTTGAAACTGAAGTTTGACATACTGATTTCAACTCTTGCTTTCAAAAGAGAGACAACATATCCCACATCGACACTGCAATCTTCCATGTCGATGTTGTCATCACCCACATCGATGTTGTCCTCTCCCATATCGATATTGTCAGCGATATTGTCATCTTAACGTCGTCTTACACAACGATATTGCAAGCTTAGGGTCATACTCCATATCGATGCGTCATCTTGTCATCTTGTGGACCACATGACCATATCACATGTTGTCACTCTGTTTTCAAATCCAACTCGCGCCCCTACACCAAGGCGTATGGCTGGAAGCACAGCAAATACACTCCCACGTGCCAAAGGCGGGGGCTTGCACCCGTCCGCTTTTCAGCTGGACCTGAGTCGTTTTTTTAATTAAATACACCCTATACACCCCCGGATGCTTGCACACACCCCTAAAATACCTTTTGAACACCATCGGAACACCCCTTACTTACCTTATACCGACCCCAAGGTCACCCCCTACCCCCCAAAAGGCTCTTGCGCTCAATTGAGAAGTGGACGAGTGTAAGCCCTTGGCAACAGGCCGGTCTTGCTACAGTTGGAAACCTTGCTGCGAAGGTTTCGAGGTAGAGCGGCGCCGCTGATAGTATGAAAACCCGTGTTGAAAGCGCCCACGGTCACAACAATTGAAGCTGAAATATAATAAACCGCTTTCAAACGCTGGTTCGGAAATCAACTTGCGCCGCTACATTCAGTGCAACACGGCAGGGCGCTGGCGCAGCGGAGGTAAGGCGGTGCAAGTTGACCCAATGACACCCGAGTTGAAAGTCCCTGCTGCGCAACTAATGCCTTTACAATGACTACTCACATCGGGTGGGGGAGGCAAACGGGAATTCGGATTTGCTTGAATTAAGAGAGGGTTGCTCACATAAATTACAGTGTAGATCATTCTGCCGCATGGCAACCTTGATCAGCGTATGGGCGAGGGTTTGTCAACTCTATGATCGTGACTATACCGCGTGACGCGCCATCCCTTGGTGCCCCCCCCCCGGCCCATCGACATAAAATACGTAATGATAATTTGCCGAACGATTTCAATCTTTGCCTTCAATGTTGTCTCGCGCCGCTACTCCGAGGGCGGTGCATTTCGGCGGCTCCGGTTCCGGCTCCGGTTCCTGTTCCGGCTCCGGCTCCGGTTCCGGGTCCGGCGGCTCCGGTTCCGGCGGCTCCGACGGTCTTGGCGATTACCCAGGACGACTTCCTCCCCGCCATCGACGAGTGCTTGAAGGAGGCCCCGGCAGGGCGGTGCACGCTATGCGGCCCACGAACCCGTTGTTTGAATAATTAAGTGTCTCTGTGTTGAATGTTGGAAACACACTATAACCGAAAACTCGCGACCAGCCCTCCGACCGGCCGACACCGTCTAATTGCCGACCAAACCTTTTCGCACGGCCGACACCTTGATTTGTATGGCAGCGGGTCCGTGGGCCGCGTAGTTCCCGTATGATCGAAAGCCGCCATTGTTGCGTGCTTGGATGCGTAGACTTGGCGACCCGGCAGCAGAGTGACCAAGTATCCCATATCGACATTGTCATCTCCCATATCAATACTTTCATCTTAAGGTCATCTTCCACATGGACCTTGACATCTCCCATATCGTTAGTTTCGAGTCAAGGTCGTTTCCAAATTGACATGTCATCTTGTCAACTTGTAGACCAAGATGACCCTATCATACCCCGTCACTCCGCAGTGCGGTGCAATTTCCCACACGAGTTTCCCATACCGTGGTTGAACCCCTCCTGTTGTCATGAAGGTGCACCTATACCCGCGTTCATATGCGCCCTTTAGCACTCTATGTCGGCACATAATCCCTGCGAGTGAAACGTGGCTATCGGAGCATGAAAACCCGTCTTGAAAGCGCCTATGCTTTTAGCGCTTGAAGGTAGAGCTCTACCGTATGATGAGTTGCTTTGATTCGAACTTTGCGGCCACTTGCGTCTCTACAACACGATGGACGGGATATGCCTCAACGAGACCCGCGTGTACGCCAAGTACGGCACGATTCCGGAGTGGAACGTGTCGCTCATCACCAACATGGCCCTCGCATTCCTGTCCCGGTCCGAGTTCAACGCCAACATCTCCCAGTGGAACACCGCGACCGTCACGAACATGGTAGGGTAGTGCAAGCAGCGCATGCTCGAAACCCGTGTTGAAAGCGCCTGATTTGTGGCTTTAACGCCTGACATTGAAGTGTCATGATATTCCTACTCTCAAATGTTGTATTCAATCACAACGTGTGCGGCTCTATACCAGTTCGCCATGTTCGCGGCCGCGGCCGCCTTCAACCAGAACATTCGCGATTGGAACGTCATGAGCGTCACGAACACGGCAGGGTGTGCACGTTGAAATTGCGTGAATCCCGTGTTGAAGTTTGTCGGCGCCTCATCTTGACGCCTAAAATCGAAGTCACTGTGATGTACTGCCTTCAAGTTTTGCTTTCAATTACAACTTGCGCCGCTAGGTCCTGAACTGGACCGGCAAACCGGGACATGGACGGACTACACCGAAAGTAAATTGACTTCTGACTGTCTGCCTATACGCGAGGTCACTCGCGCGATCAGTCCGACCGGCCGCTTCCATCGAAGTGATTTGCCTCCTTTCCTTGTACTTCGAGTTTCGAAATCAAGATTCTCTTGAAAAATGCAGCATGACTTTGACTCCCCCCTATGGGCAAACAGTCAGATAGTCGTTTCGCTCTGATTTCGCTTTCGGTGTCGACAAATGTCCCGCTTTGCCGGTCCAGTTCAGGACCTAGCCGCTACCATCTGAATTCCATGTTCGCGAGCGCCGTGGCGTTCGACGCGAACATCACGACTTGGGTCACTTCCATGGAGGGGCTCTCTTCAATCGGCATGTTCCTCGGCGCCTCTGCATGGCTAGACAAGTACGAGCGCACCGGGGCCGACGGCACCGACTACGACTTCGACGGCGACGGCCGCCCGGACAATGGACCGCCCAGTGCGTGGGCGTAGGCGAGAGCCCGGCTTCCCCGAGGGTGGCCATGGATTATAATCCACGGGTCACCACCACATCCCCCCAAGTGGAGGGTGCCGCGGGCGCCATCGCACTCGGTACAGTGAGATGTTGTGAGCCCCTTTGATAGTTGTAACCGCTGCGGCGTTTCTGTATATAAAGTTTTAAACCCCGCTTGCCAGTTGTGTTTCATCTAGCACATCTCAAAATAGCATTGCACGATTGCTGCAAATAAATGTGATTGAGTCCCTCGAAGCCTGCTCGCCACGCCACGCACAAGGCTCGCCACGCCACGAATGCCGCTAGAAGCGCCGCGGAGCATACCTCACCACCAATCGCGTTGCACCAAGCCCTGCCCCGATTGGCCCGGATTACAAATGGCGCTCGCCGCTCCACGAACTGAAAGCCACGTCCCGGACAGCGCTTGCCATGCCACGTCACGAGAGTCGCCTGGTGTAGAAATGGTTTGCTCCAACCTGCGCCGATCCGGTGGGGGGTCAAACGACTCGTCGATTGTTATATTTTGGGATTTGCGCGGACTCTGACAAAACTGGCATCGGGAGGGCCCCAACCATTCAAAGCGCGCGCAGACAGTTGGGAGCTCGGGGCGCCGCCGGCCGCCATGGCGTCGTTCAGCATCAATCGCCTGCGGCTCGTGATCATCGCGGTAAGTTTGGAAACCGAGCACTCCATCTTGTGCTCTCCCCGCGAGTGAATTCGCATGCCTCCTCTTCCTCCTCCTCCCTCCTCCTCTCCTCCTCCGACGCCTCCACCTCCTCTGTCTCCTCCTCTCAAAGGCCCGCCTCCTCCTCCTCCTCGTCGTCGACGTCGTCTTCTCCTCGTCATCCCCGTCACCAGCACCCTCCGTATCTTCCTCCTCCTGCTCGTCGACTTCTCCTCCCCCTCCTCCTCTGTCGCCGCATCCTCCCCCTCCTCCTCGTCCGTTGTGGGCACCCGGTGAGGTAAGATGTTGAATGAGCCGTTGTTGTGTCGCGACTCTGCGCGCGGTTCCTGGTGAGCACCATCGTGATGCAGACCATGGTGGTGCCGCGCTTCACCGGCGCGGGCGGCGCGGCCGACGCCGTGGACCCACGCGCCGCCGCCACGCCAAGCACCAAGCTGCGGAGCGCTGGCGGGAAGGGCGCTGGCGCTCATGCTACGAGCATAAAACCCGCACCCGGACGTGCCCATGCAGCAGTAGGAACACACGCGCCGTCTAAGACGGGTGGAGCCAGCCTTAGGAGCGGCGGTGGCGGAGGCGGAGGCGAAGGGGGCGGCGTAACCAACGCAGGCTTCGGCACTAAGGCCGGCGGTAGCGGCGGCGGTAGCGGCGGGGGAGGGGGCGGGGGCGGGGGTGGGAGCAGTGTCAAGCGTCCAGCCGAACCCGCCCCCATCCCGCGCGAGCCCCGCAAGCTGCGCCCCGTCAAGGCGGCGGTGGAGGACGCCGCACTATTCGTGGTAGCGCGGTGCAGGTTGCAAGTATCAACACCCGTGTTGGAAGCGCCTATGGTCTTAGCCTGTCTGCGCTTGAAACTATAATATCGTAAACCGCTTTCAGCGTTTGCTTACGATTTCAACTTGCGCTGCTGCACCGTGGAGAGCGAGGAGGAGCGGGCGATGCGGGAGGCCACGGGCGCGGATCAAGTAGACGAGGAGTTCAACCGGCACATCAGCCTGCTGCCCTCGAACAAGACGTGGCAGGGGGGGGTCATTGAGAACAGGCACTGCTCCGACGTTGAATCGAGGAACCGAGTCCGCGTGTTCTGTTTGAGCATCCACCATGCAGGTTGAGTCATGAGCATCCACATTGCAGGTCGAGCCCGTGCGTATGTATGAGCATTCAGCCTGCATGTACCCTGTAGTACTCATGCTTCGATCTCGGTTCGATTGCGTATTCTCAATGGCTCTACTGCGTGGTTCGACCGGGCGTACGTCAAGGAAAAACTGGACACCGAAAAATACGTGGCGTGCGCTACAGAGAAGTTAGAGGATGGGCTGCCGTCAATGGAGGGGCTGGCAACGGTGCCACCGCTGAAGACTGAGCAATTCCTGTGGTACGGCCTGGCAATTACTGCCCGCCACGTCATCCACACGCAATTTGCATTTTTCTTTTTTGGGTATACTGGCATCCGATGACATGTCGGGCAATTTACTATCTGCCAGGCCCTGCTCTGTGGACGCCAGGGAAGGACGAGGATGAGGTAGGGCCTGGCAGAGGTTGTTTGCCATGTCATAGGATGTCATTCAACTGACCTTCTTCAGGAAGTGTAACACTCTTATTCGGCCCTAGGTTTGCAGCCAACGTATAATGAAGGCTCTTAGAAAAAAATGCAGAAATGCGTTTAACGAGTTATCTGTGACCTGGCGAGCAATATCTTACATGCCCTGGGACGAGGAAGAGGAAGCGACAGATCCGACGGGGGCGCTGGAGCATGCGCGGGTCGCCACGGCGTGGGCGGCGGCGGATCCGCGCGGGCCCACCCGTCCCTGGGGTGGGGACCACCAGATATTGCCTGCCACGTAATCTTTCACATAGTGCACAGGTTCTGGCCGCGTCACATCGTCCACTGCATGGTATACCGGTGCTCGCCATGTCATTCAACCCATAGTGTACCAGTTCCCGCCACGTCATCCAACGCGTTTGAACAGGTCAATCGACATCCTATGACGTGGTGAGCAGTACATGCCTGGCCCTACCCTGGGGCTCCTGCGCGCTGGTGGGCAACAGCGGCCTGCTCAAGTTTTCCACCTTTGGAAAATCCATCGATAGCCATGACACCGTGGTAGGGAACTGTCGGATGGTCACCGGACCAATTAAAATGTTTGCGGTTGCGGTGACCGTTAAGCGTGTTCTGTCATTCACGAAGCACAGGTGCTTCGCAGTTTGCCAGGTTTCCTGAAATGGCAGTCGCCAATTCTCGAGAAATAGACGGTCGAATCGCCGTATTGTACCATTGTATGGCAAATCTGACCGTCTATTTACTCAAGGTCGCAAATTTGCGCATCACTAGACCGCCATTTGTTGTACTCTGGGAAACTGCGAAGTATGTTCGATATAGTGACCTGACCAGACATATGGTAGCGACTCTACATATGGGTGCGGGTGAACCAGGCGCCGCAGCGGGGTTACAGCCGCCGCGTGGGTTTGAAAGTCACCCACCGCATCTTCAACCGCCTGTGGACCAAGGCAGGGAAGGATGGTAACTTATTCTGAATTGATACCTCTCATATGGTCGGTTTACCATTGGAACTCAATATGGTCAATTCACATATCGCGCTACCGTCCATGTGGTCACTTCACCAAATGTAAGTCAGTATGGTCGTTTCACCGAACGCGATACCGGTCATCTGGTCTGTTCACCCAATGGTACTTTGCATTGTCACTTCATCTAATACAGTACCACTCGTTTGGCCAATTCACGAAATTGGCGTGAAGTGACCGTTCTTTCAGGCATACTTTATGAGCGACTCGAAGATAGAGCGGATCAAAGCCAGCATGGACTCAGGGCGGGTGGTGCGGGATAAGTCGTTCAAGTCCTGGGAGGAAAACCCGTTGGAGGATAATGTGACGCTGTTGGTGACTCGGGCGACCTTGAAGGAGTACGGTCATCTGTCTGGTCAGCTCTCACTGGCACGGCCCGACGTGTTGGTGGCGCGGTAAGGCCTGGGAGACATTGCTCAAAATATCCTTCAACACATTACAGCTTGAGCCCCGCGAAGAAAACCAAGGTTCTCTGCGCTGCAGACGCGCGATTAGACGACTGTGTGCTGCCTCTTGTACACTCGCAGCAGCCTGGCAGTCGCCAACGTTTTCACGAGTGTCGTTGTGTCATATGATTGCAGTTGACTTAATCGCCACCCCGTGATGTTTTTAGCAGTTTCTGCCGGGCCCTAGTGCGTGCATCGCCACCCGGGCGGTGACCATGTCAGCGGCGCCGTTGAAGGGGTACCGTGAAAAGATGTGTGGCCCGGTAGACCTGCTCGCCACAACATAGGATGCCATTCATTCACAAAAAAATGTTCAAAACGCGTGTCGATGACGTGGCGTTATACGGTCCTGGCATGGGTTGCTCGCCACGTCATAGGATGCCATTTGAATATAGATACAATGCTTCGCCATGCGTGTCGATGACGTGGTGGGCTATCTCTGCCAGGCCATATCCAACGGTGTAAAGCGGGCTTCGGGCCGTACCGCGGTCTGAACGTGCCCTCCTCCGGCTGGGTTATGGGCTACATGATGCTCAAGCTGTGCGACAAGCTGAGCGTGTACGGATTCGGTGTGGAGGGCATGATGCAGGCAGGGCTTGGGAGATGTAGCTCGCCACGTCAAAGGATGCTGTTTACCTCAAGAGTCGAGGGCTCAAAAGTCATGTCGATGACGTGGCCGGTATGTGCCTGGCAGATGTTGCTCGCCATCTCGTAAGATGCCATGTTATCAACGAGGTTCATAAATGTGTGTCGATGAGTTGGCATGGGCAACATCTACTAGCCCCTTTATGCAGGCGAGCCGCGGGCTGCCCAGCAGCCTAGCGCCGCCGGCAGGGGCCTTACATAGGGTTTAGGTTTAGATTTAGAGTTAGGGTTTAGGGTTGAGGGTCTAAACCCTGACCATAAACTCTAAAATCCTAATAAACCCTGTACCGAAACACTACCAGTAGCCCGTTGTCTCACCTAAACGCTTCGTTGGATACAACTACTGCGAGTGTGTACCGGTACACTGATACACTGTGAGCACACAGTCAGGCTGAGTAGTGATGGGAGGCCCTAGCCCCCCGCTGCGGCGAGTGTGTACGGGCACACTGGTACACTATGAGCAAACAGTCAGGTTCAACTCTTATGGCGTAGGGGAGTCCCTAGGCGCCGGGCGCGCACCACGCGGACAACAACATCTCGTACCACTACTTCCGCGGCCTGGGGGCGCGCCACGAGGTGGGGACCGGTGTCATCTCACTGTTGGCACAACGCCCATACTGTGTGGTATCGTGTTAGGTGACTTGGCCATATAGACGTGGATGATACCGGGTCTTAGTGGCATCATGTCAGGTGACTTGACCGTGACCATTCTGATGTGGATGCTACCGGGCCTTGCCACGAGGGCAACGACGTGCACAGCTTCGATACCGAGGAGCGCGCATTCGAGGCAGGGCCTGGCTAATATCGCTCTCCACGTCATTGACACGCCTTATGAACCCTCGTTTTTCCTTATGACATTTAAAGCAAAGCCCAGACCCAAAATATTTGTACACCAGATGTGGAGTTGACTATTTTCGATTCATGGGGGAAGAGGATGTGGGCTGTGCTTTAGATGTTATGATGAAATGACATCCTGAGACATGGCGAGCACCACCTGACAGGCCCTAGTTCCAGGCGTTCGGCAACGAGGGGCTGCTCACTTTCTGCAAGTACAAAAAGGAGTTAGGGGACAGAAATTGGAACTGCGGGTGCCAGGCAGGGGGATTGTTGAGAACCAGCCCTCGACCGATGTTGAATATCCCCCTCCTCAACCGCGCGTCTGTATGAGCATTCATCCTCAAGGCGAGTCATGCTCCGATATCAGTACCTTGCATATCCTCCTCCTCATCCGCGCGTCAGTACGAGCATTCATCCTGAAGGTCAGACATGCTCCGACATCAGCTCGTATTTTTTTCTTCTCAATGACCCTCCTACCGGGCGCAAGAGGGGGTGGAGGGGTGCCGGCCGGATAAGCTGCCGCTGGGAACGATGCCGTTGGTGGATTGTTATCCGGGGATTGACTGCACCGACAGGGAGAAGAGAGCCTTACGCGGGTTTAGAGAGCAGACACAGCGCCGCCCTGGCTTCGACACATAGCAGTCGGGTACTGAATCCTAAGCAAGGAGCGGCGAGTCTTGCGCGGGTGTAGAGAGCAGACGCAGCGACGCCCAGGGTTCGACACGTAGCAGCTGGGTCCTAAACCCGTGGCAGCTGGGTCCAAAACCCTAAACATGGAGCGTCGGGCCTTGTGCGGGTTCAGAGAGTAGACGCAGCGGGTCCGCAGGGAGAAGAGGGGTGCCGGCCGGATAAGCTGCCGCTGGGGACAATGCCACTAGTGGATTGTTATCCGGGGGTGGATTGCACGGACAAGGAGAAGCGAGCCTTGCGCGGGTTTAGGGAGCAGACTCAAAGGCGCCCAGGGTTCTGACACCTGTGGCGGGGGGGACACCGGCCCTCTCTGAGCTGTCTGGATGATACCAGGCCTCAGTGGCAGTGGCGAGGGGGTCCACTGGTATAGTGTGAGCAAACGATTAGCGCGGTGATGTTACGTTAGTGTGCCGTTTGCTTGCTTATTTCAGTAGGTTTGGAGCTAGATTATTTACCCCAGCGCTGAATCGCGGCAGTCAGTCATTTGGTTCACGCCCACGCCCGCGCCCTTCACGACTCCGCCGGGGACGAGTTCCAATACACTCAACCCTTCATGGGCTCGGGAGCCGCCGCTTCTTTTCCAATTGCTCCCGGGTTGCCGCTGATCGGACACGGGATGCCAACAACAGCGCACCCGATGTACAGGGCCGGGGGTGCCAGGTACAGGCTCTTCACGTCACACCGCTTGCCACGTCACAGGTTGCTGCTATACGCAATACACGAGGGTTCAACAAATGGTGAATGACGTGGCAGCATCTGCCCCCACCGATGTACACGTTCATCTTCAAACGATCCATCACAGCCTCCACGGAGTCCGCCGCGGGCCGCACCACCATTTCAAACTGCCCCGCAGTCCCGGCTTTTTCCTCGTAAAAGTAGTAGTCGATGACGTAGCGCACCTCCTTCCCGCACCGGTCCACAAACCAGTCGTGCCGGTCGAACGGCTTTTCGCCCCCCATCTGGTATCGCGCCCACGCCAGCGGGCTCAGGTCATGTGGCCGACCCGGGATGTAGGGGCGAAACTTGATATTCGTTTTTATCAATTAACGTTCTTCGAGCCCCAAGGCGCTCCCATGGCGAGCATTGACCAACCCCCTCAGCCATGTCAAGCGGGCGCAATCGCAAGTTAACATTGAAAGAAAAGCTGAAAGCTCTTCATTGTACAGCTAGTTTGGTTTCAAGCGCTAAAACCAGGTACTTTCAACACGGGTTTCAACTTGCACTGCCCCGCCAGGAAGCGCAGCAGCATGGGCTTGCCGCACTCATCCTTGTGCAGGTGCTCCCACGTCATCACCCGCCGCCATGTGTCCTTTTTCCAGGGCCAGACAGAAGATGCTCGCCACGTCATTCAGTGCACCAAAAATGTCGTGTGGTGAGTTATTTGGCATACTCTGACGTGGCGAGCAATACCTCCCGCGACTATGGGAACTTGTCGAGCTGAGCAGGGAGCGAGTGGCCAGGCCCTGGGTTAGGCAGTGATGGACCGATTGAAGATGAGTGTGTACATCGGGTGTGCCATGGTGAGCATCTCGTGCCCCTATGACGTGGCGAGAAACATCTGCCTGGCCCTAATAAGTGCGCCCTATGACGTGGCGAGCAATGTCTGCCGGACCTTACGTCGTTCATGTTGTTGTGCGCCCAGACAGCCGCGCCCATGTGCTCCTCCGTGCAGTCGTCCGCCTTTCCTTTCCGCACCAACGAGTTGTAAAACATCTGCGGGCAGGGCCTGGCAGATGTTAACGGCCACGTCATAGGTTGCCATTGAAGTAAGGAAACGAGGGCTCAGAAAGGATGTCGACGAGAAGGCGGGCACTGGCCTTGGCAGATATTGCTCTCCACGTCATAGGAGCCGTTCAACTCTAGAAACGAGGGTTCAAAATGCTTTGCATGACGTGGCGGGTAATATTGGCTGGTCCTTTTTGCCCACCGCGTCACAGGCTGCCATTTAACTCGGAAATGAGGGTTCAAAATGCTGAGAATGACGTGGCAGGCAATTCCAGGCCCCACCTGCGGGCTCGGGTAGAGCCAGCTACTTCCTGCGCCGCTCTTAGGAATGGTGGACAACTTCCGCTCCGTGGATATGCGAACCTTCTGCCCTGGCGCCATGTCTTGCCTCGCCACCAGAAGGTAAGACCTGGCAAATAGTGCTCGCCACATCAGAGGATACCACGTAACTCGATACAACCAGACGGGGGTTGATAATGCGTTGGATGACATGGCGAGCAGTGGCTGCCAGGCCCTACCACGGGCATGTTATTCCGTGGGTCGATCACCCGTCGATCATCCCGCCCCTCGCCCCCAGCACTCTTGGAACCACCAAACCATCCCCCGAACCAACCGCGCTTCGCCGGCGCCGCCCCATCTGCTCCTCCCGACTCCGCCGCCCCTGCAGCCGCCGTCGCCCCTGTTGTCCCGTCGATGCGTGTGTTGTAGACGTTGTAGACACCCAGGTTGCCGCGGTATAGGGCCGGGAACATTCAAAGACAAGGCACTTTCAGGCACGAAAATATCTTGAGGTGAAAACCAAATCTTGGTGTGTCGGCATCTTCAATACCGGGGCTTCGCTCGAGATATCAGGGCGGCCACATGCGGCCGACAGCGCGATCGTCAAGTAGGGTTGCGCCCGTGCGGTGGACGCGTGGCGCCGTTGGGTGGCGTTGGGTGGCACGTGGCGTTGGGTTCGGGTAAAATATCTGAACCGCGACGTGGCGGAGGAGCACAGCTGGCGCTTCGCTCAAGAAAGAGGGTCGCCACGTGCGGAGGATGGCATGGCGGGCATCCCTGGGATGGCATGGCGGGCATACGACGTCACAAGTGGGGTTGCTCCCAGCCCAACCTCGATATTCCTCGGGTACTGGGCAGTCGCCGTTCGCAAACGGGTTCGCTGAAGCGTCGGCGGCGTCGTTCATTTTCTGGACGCCGCTACACGGTACACCAGCCTTGAACGCGCCGGTTTGCACCCCCGCGGCGGCGGCGGCGGGGGACATGGCGGGCGCCGTGGGCTTGCCCTGGCTGCTGCCCATCGTTTAGAGTTGGGCGTGACCTGCGCGGATGCGTAGGATTTGTGTGGAGTACGACAGCTCGGTGGCGGTTGCCTATGCCGAGGTGACGTCCGCGTGGCTTGAAGTGCGGTGTGCATCTGAACGCGCTTGCGTACATTATGAGCCGCTTGTTAGTGTTTTGCTTCCCATTTTATAGGCAGTTCACTGGGGGAAATAAATTAATGGCGTGCGCGCGGCCAGATGTTCAGAGATCGAAAAGTTGTTTGTTGTACGGCGACACTACGTTGACGTGTCGGCAACGGCAACACCCCACTTGAGTACGCCGCTGGCTCACGGTCACCGGTTGCGGCGAAATCCAGACCCGTGCTAAGTGCTAACCTCGCGACCGTCGCCGTCTCAGCGCTTTCGCTTTCGGGACCAACACCCACACCTATACTTATCTATCGTACGAGAACCCGCTACTCGTACTCGTGAGATCCATTCTCACATTGTGCTCTCGGAGTGTCGATATGGGGTGCCTCATTTCCTGCCTACTCGTAGCTACCATGGAGAACACGAACCAGCCGGTGAAGAGCGTCACCGGCGGGCCGCACTACCCGAACTTCACGCGCCCCAGGCCGATCAACATGGTCCCGCCACCGACCAGGCGCGGCCTTGGTTGCATGACCCCCTCGTACAATCCCACCGACACAACAACACAACGACACAACGACATGCATAACGTTACATTGCGACACGCGGTGACGTGACATGCGTTGCGAGGGGGCGCGGGCACTACCCCGAGGTCGCAGCTGCGGCGGAAACGCGAGGAGTTCTGGGACACTTCGCCGGTAGGGCTTGCCTATGGCACTGGAGCATCTTTGCGGTATCAAGTGGCATAACACCGTGGGTTCGGAACACGGATAAAGTGCCTTTATTCTTGGACACGTCACGTCATCGCTGATAAAGCCTTACAAGACATTCCAGCGTCTCAGAGGTGTCGAATGGGATAACGCATGTGGGTGGGTTCAGGGACATGTCGCCGGCAGGGCGCCGACAAAGTGAGTAGCTCAACTTGAGCTTCTTTGAGGTATGCCAGAGGGATGACTCACGTGGATTCAGGGACATGCAGCTGCGGTTGTCTTTTTATGTTCCCAATTATTCCTTTTCGGCTCAACTTGAGAGCGATCTGTGAGGATGAAGTGGGAGAACTCATGTGAGCTCAGCAGGGGACAAACGCGTCGTCGCAGATACAAGATGCCAGCTGAAACAAACAGACAGCATGTGTCGTGTCACGACCTTGGTCGGCGGCGTACGGCGGGCAGCATGAGATCTGGGAAGCATTGAAAGCCGCCGTGGATTCAGACGACATTGCCATGGCGAGGATAATCGTGGAGAGCGCGGGCGGGGCCTGATGAAACGACGTCCTGAAGTTGTGCTCCTGGTGTACCCGTACCCACTTGCCGCCTCCTGTGCTTCCTCCATCTCGTAGTGCACCTGTACACACTCGCCGCATCCTCCTCCCTTTCCACACAGGGGCTACACTCGTCCACTTTTCAGCTCAACCTTGTGTGGGATGCGCTGTGTGGTTTCACGGAGTTTCAGAGACAAAAATGGCTCATGTTCCACTGAGAAGTGCACGAGTGTAAGCCCTTTGGGAATCACTTGTCCTCATTTTCAGCTCATCGCTCGCTGTCACAGCTGTTGAGATGAAAATGGACCGAGTGTCGGACCCTGAGCGCGGGCATCATCGTGTCCACACCGCACATGACGCTGTGCTACGACGAGCGGGGTGAGTCACCCATCCACTCAAACCTAACGTCATTTCGACTGAATCCTGAACATACGCATCACCTTACTCGTAAACAACCTGAAGCCTGACACCCCATTAACTTGATACTAAACACACTCAACACCTTAACAACCTGAAGCCAGCGAACGTCCTATCAACTGAACCTACCATCCTATCATTTCATCTCAAACACATCCAGATTCCTGACTTCTGTTCCTATCAACTTGATTCTAAACACACCCAACAGCCTCACATTCTGTAGCTAACATCCTTATCAGCTTCTCCTGACCAGACCCAACACCCTAACAGTTTGAATCCACCTTTCTGAAGCTAACGTCCTCTCAACTTGAACCCAACACGCAGGAGCCAAATATGATTTGCCGCCCTGGGTGGTGGGCGACCCTTCGACTTACGCGCCGGAGCCGGCCGCTGGGAGTGAGGAGGCGGTGGTGGCGGCGGCGGGTGCGGCAGCGGGGGCGGGGACGGGGGCGGGGGCGGGGGGTAATGGGAACGGGGGTAGGAATGGCGTCCAGATGGCGCCGTTGCCCTCCCAGTTCCAGGTTGTGGTATGATGCCTTCGGCCTCCGTCGCAGCAAGCAGCAGACAGCAAACTTTCTTTTTACTAACATTCACCGAGCCCCAAGGCGCTCCACATGGTGAGCATAGACCAACCCCCTTCGACATAGCAAACAGCAAATAGATGTAAGAATGAGCTCGCAGTGGTAGCATGACGGACTCGATAGCACAATTAGCTCCAAACGAAACATACTGTATTAAAAACAAAATCCTATCCCACAGAGGTAGCACAGCAGAGTTAGCAGCTTGGCGCCGCGACCGTCGCAATCATACATCTCTGCTGCCGCCGCGCAAACACTGTTCACTGTACTCAACGGACGCCACATTGGCTCAGACTAGGTGCTCAGATGTACAGCGCCTTGTACATGAGCAGGTACCCCATGTGGTGGTCCCCGCCCCCCTTCAGCGCCAGAATCTGGTTTTCCTCCTTGGGGTTGGGCTGGTGATCGTCGAACTCCGTCCAGCTCCCGTGCGTATGGTCGAGTGACCATATCGATGGTACCGTATTAGGTGATATGACCATGATGTAGTATCGTGTTATGTGTCTAAACCCATACTGACGTGGATGATACCGGGCCTTCTATTTGGTACAGACGACCATATCGCGTGGTGTCGTGTTAGGTCAATTGACCATACTGACGTGGATGATGCGGGGCCTTCTATTTGGTACAGACGACCATATTGAGCCGTGTCGTTTCAGGTGAAATGACCATACTAACGCGGAAGACAGCAGGATTTCTCTTTGGTCTAACGACCATATCAAGTGGTATTGTGTCAGATGCAATGACCATGTTGACGTGGACGTGAAACCTACAAGGAACAGAGACGTGTCAGCATGGTCAAGTTGGCCATAATGAGTGGTATATGTTATGGGATGCGTTACACAGGATGCCCGAAGAGTGAGACTCTGCACCACAACAGTATCGTGTTGGCCAGAATGATCTGGCCTTACCCGTCCTCCTGCTTCACCCAGGACACGTAGTGCCCGCTGTCCGCGGAGCGCCCCTTGTGGGTAAGCACCGCGGTAAGTTGGTAAAAGCCAGTGGAGCGGACGCCGTCGGGGCCTGTGTACCCGGAGCCAGGTAGCAGGGTCGTTACACACTAGCGCCCTGACGGTCAGGTGCCAGCTGAAGAGGCAGCCGTTGTAACAGAAGAAGTGAAGGTGTAACCCATATCGATCGATGTCGATGGATCGACATTGATGCTTCCCTTGCTGTGACTGGTCGAGGTCGAGGACGATCGAAAACGATCGATCGATATCCGTATTAGGTCCACTTGTTTTGTCATACTGCCCTGCCGAAGGGCTGAGGGCCAACAGCATCAGTCTCCATGGCGTCTGCCGCAACCGAATCCCAAGGGCTTACACTCGTTCAATTTTCATCTCAACGTAAGCGCTTTCTATGGGATAGGGGTTGCATCTAGGGGATGTTGAGGGTGTGCTTTTGTGTCAGTAACGGCTCAGGTTGAGCTGAGAAGTGGACGAGTGCAAGGCCCTGCCGAATCCACCACCGCGGCCGCCGCCTCGCCCCCCGCCGCCACCGCCGCCACTACCGCGTTCGCCGCCTCCGGTGTCACCGCCGCCGACTCTGCCAAAAGCTGCGACTGCGGGTCGCCGCCCGCCGCGCCGCCGCCCGGGTCCGCTGCCAGCCGCGCCTTGTCCTAGGGCCTGCCACACATTGCGCGCCTCGTCATTTGATGCCGCAATAAACTCAGAAACCAGGGCTCGAAACGCGTGTCCATGACGTGGCGGGCAATGGGTCTCGTACATTTGGCTCGCCACGTCATAGAGATATTGTTTACTTCGATAAGGGCTCGTAATGCGTGCCGATGACGTGGCGGGCGGCCCTGCCTTGGCCGCCTCGTCACCCCGCTGGATCTTGTCACTCCGCACCGGGTCCAGCTCCGCCTTCAGTTCGTCCCCGCAGTATGGCCTGGCAGTCATTCCATTGACCAATCAGGGCCAAACAATGACAAAGATCCATGCAGAAGTCTGCCGATCACATACTAGTGCACCATTCTCTTGACCAATCATATGAGGGCCTTCACGTACTTATAAGTACCAAAGACTGGGTTGGAATGGCAACCTATGTCGTGGCAAGCAACTTCTGCCAGGCCTTACCGTGCAGAACTCATACATGTCCAGCTCCACCGGGAAGGTGACCGAGCGCAGGATCTTGGCCTTGCGGGAGGGTCATTGAGAACAAGCACTCGACCGACGTTGGATCGACGATTCACCGAAATCGGGACGTGAGTAAATGCTCGGCGGTCGGATCGACGATAAACCGGAGTCAGGAAGTGGCTAAATCCTCGTAGGTCGGTAGCCCATCGAGTACAGTGTCCGCGCGTCTGTATGTGCAGTTACCCCGAAGTTAAGCTCGGCTCCGATCGCCGTCGAGATGCTGGTTCTCAAGTGCCCCCCTGCCTTGTTACCACCGTCTGGGTTTGTCTTGTAGAAGAAGCGCACCATCTGCACGTTCAGCCACGGGGGTAGCTTGCACACCTCGGAGTGAGGCCCGACAGAGCACTTCGACTGGTGAAGTGAGCATTCTGAGTGCCGTCGTGTTGGCTGAAATGACCTTACTGAGGAGGAGGAGGACGAGCATGGGAAGCAGGAGAAGGTAAATGTGAACGAGTACACTGCAGGGCACTGGGGCACACCTTGGAGTACGGCCCGGTGCCATCAGACGAAGGAGGAAGAGGATGAGGAGGTGAATGTGCACAGGTACACCACGAGGAGGAGGCGGAGGACGAGGAGGTGCATGTGCACGGGTGTAACAAGAGAAGGAGGAGGAGGAGGAGAAGTCATATTTGAATGTGTGCACAATGATACACTGGGGGAGCTTGCACACCACACCTTGGCGGCGCCTGAGAAGACGATGTCGCGACCCGCGATCTCCGAGCGCATCTCGCGCGACTCGTCCAGCGCAATCTTGAAGCCGCGGTTAAGGCCCATAATCAGGTGGATAGAGGACAAGGTGAAGGAGGGGGAGGAAGAAGTGGAGGAGGAGGAGGATGACGAGGAAGAGGTGCACATGCGTACGGGTGCACTTCTCGCAAGCAGTCAAATACCGGGCCTCACGGGCAGTGGATGGAGGAGACAGAGGAGGAGCAGGAGGAACGAAGGAGGAGGTGGAGGAGGTGGATGAGGAGGAGGAGGAGGAAGAGGAGGTATATAACGTCAGGGCCTTACCCCTCGCTGACGTGGTTGACGTTGATGGTGATGTTGCACTTGAAGTTGTACTCCGTCTTCACCTCGCTCCGCTCCTCCCCAGTCTCCTCCGACTTCATCTTGAGCTCCAGCTTGAGCCCGAACATCTCGGCCACCGCCGGCACTTCGCGGCACAACGTCTGCAAGATCTGGGAGAAGCACTCCTCCTCGTCCTAGGGCCTGCCAAACGTTGCTCGCCACGTTATCCAACGAATATGAACCCTTGATTCTATCGGCAGTACGAATGGTATAGCCTGTATCTAGCTAGACTAGGAGCTAACGCTCCAGTCAGCTAATCTTTGAGTCATCTCAGTCTCCGCCCATGAATCAAGGGCTGAAGGCCCTCATGTGACTGGTCGAGATATTGGTTGAATGAGGTGTGATTGGCTGAACCTTTGACACCAGTTTGCTTTGTGAATGTTTAAGGTCCCCGGTTGGTCAATAGCATCCTATGATGTGGCGAGCAATGTCTGCCAGGCCCATGGCATGCTATGACGTGGCGAGCAATGTATGCCAGGCCCTACCGCGTCCTGCTGCATGTACACGCCGCCCTGACCCACTTCCGCGAAGTTGGGGTACAGCTGGCGGAGCAGCGCCAGGAACCGGAACGGCGTCACCACGGTGTAGGGCCAAGTAAGTATCCACGCCATGTCATGCCACGACACGCCTCGTCGCGTCAGCGCATGTCACTCCGCATCCGGGGATGCAATATTACTCAATAATTGAGGGCACAGCAAGTGAAGCATAGCGAGCCACGTCAGGATGCGGACTCACTGTAGAATGGAGGGTTCAACATATGGTGGATGACGGCAAATGTGTCGCTCGTCAGCTGCTAAAATGTGTTTTGGTCGTTAAACATGCTACAAGGACAGACGTTGCATTTGCCCGTGCCGCAGTGTTGGCACGCTTGAGCTCGTTGAAGAGGTCACGCGTGGCCTCCGTGAGCGCGCGCCCGCCAGTAGGGCCTGGCATAAAGTGCTTGCTATGTCACTCGCATGTATTTTGAGCCGGCTTCCTAGAGTTAAATGGATGCCTTGGCATGGCAATCGATACCTGCCAAGCAGTTGCCCGCCACGTCATGGACACGCTTTTTGAGCCCTCGTGTCTGGAGTCACTGAAAAGTGACGTCCTACGACGTGGCGAGCAATACTTGCCATTGTGAACCCACGTTTTTTGGCTTCAACGAGTCCTACGACGTGACGAGCAATGTCTGGCAGGCCCTACCCGCCGGAGCCGGCGGGGGCGGCGCCGTCCGCGGGCGCCACGTTGTTGAGCGCCTCGCGCAGCTCGGGCACCTGGTATAGGCACTGCAGGGTGCTGTTCATGTAGCACGTGTTGCCCAGGTTCGTCAGACCCGGCAGCAGGGCCACTGAGAACAAGCGCTCGAGCGTCATTGAGAACAAGCACTCGAGCCGAGATTGAGGATGACTCACCTTCAGGGTGAGTGTTCATACATACGCGCGAAGGAATAGGAGGAGGATGAGGAGGAGGAGGAGGAGAAGGAGGAGGAGGTGGAGGAGGAGAAGATCCGGAGGAGGAGGAGGAAGAAGCGGAAGAGGGAGGAGGAGGAGGAGGGAGAGGCGGAGGAGGAGGAGGATGATGATATTCAACGAGGGTCAAGTGCTTGTTCTCAATAGCCCCCCTGCCCGGGCTAAAGTTCTTCATGGACGCCGCCGCCTGCTCGTCCTCCGGCAAGTCCTCCATAAACGTGACCTCCGTCGTGGGCGCCGCGATGATTCCCGCGGTGGACCCCATCATCATGATCTTCTTTCCCTTCGCCGCCAGCTCCTCGAGGCCGCATTTGCCAGGGCCTCATGGAACACGTTCGCCACGTCACGGGGGTATTATGAGTGTTATGAGTGTTTGGGGGGTTATCAGGGGTGCGGTAAGGGTGAAGTATTGGGTGTATTTGGGTGCATGAGGGGTGTATGAGGAGTGTATTAGTGGTGTGTTAGGGGTGTATTAAGGGCGTATTGGGGGTGTATATGGGGTGTAGTAGGCGTGAATCAGGGGCGTGTTAGGGTCTTTTGTTGGTCGTATGAGGGGCGTATTATGGATTGTGGGTGTAATACACTGTAGCCATACCATGTGCTGAGGTCCGTGTTGTCGCTGATGGCCTTGCCGCCCTTCAGGCCCATCAGCTTAATGCGGTCCGGGGCGAGGGCCTGGTAGATAGTTGTCGCCACATCATCGCCACGCATCAAGCTCATGGGTTTCGAGGCGAGCCCCTGTACCGTTTAACCAACTCGCCCGCCTCCGTTGCCAGCTGTGTGGCCGCCAGCTGTGCTGCTGCCAGCTGTGCCTGCCAGGTACTTGCTCGCCAAGGCAGCAACACGCGTTTTGAACCCTTATTTCGCCAATTAAATGGCATTCCATGACACGGTGCGCAGTTTCTGCTAGGCCCTGCCAGGGGGCACGCCAGTGAGGGAGAAGAGCTGGATCTTGAGCTCCTGCCAGGTGTGAGGGCCGCCGCAGACATTGCGCAGAACACGTCACAGGATGCCGTTCACTGATGCAACCAGGGTTCAAGAGCGTGCGGGTCCAGGACGTGGCTGACACATGTTTGCTTTACACTTGGGTCGAGTACGTGACTTGACAAATGTTTGTGCCTCCAGGGTCGAGGACGCGGCCTTTGGCGACGGAGACGGCTCGGAGCGACGGTTGGCCCTACCCGGTCTGCGAGGTGTCCACCTCCACCTCCAGGCTCTCCTTGCCCCACTTCACACCGATCTTCACCACGCCCGCCATCTTGTGTGTGTGAGGTGTGCGCCTGGTGCTCCTGGAGAGACGGAGTGAGGGTGTGAAGCGGTGAATGTGCGGGTGAGTGAGTGGGTTGGATGCGGAGGGCCTCGAAAGTGGCGAGCGATGGTGGGCTCCTGAAATGATGAAGTGAAGTAGGAAGGGGGGGAGTAAGTCAGCGGCTTGTTGAGCGGTGAGTCTACAAGTCTGGTCGTCTGGACTCTGGAGAGTGGCGAGTGGTAGTGGAGATTGAGTTGTGTGCTGCGCGGCAAGCGGTGTAAAGCCGTGCAATCGTGCAAGCTCGCGTACATTCCACGAGGTGAGCCAGGGAAGGGGCGGGGCTGCGTGGCGCGCCGTGGAGGGCGTCGTGGGGGGTCGGCGCAGGGCTACGATCGGGGGGGTGCCGAATGAGATCTAAGTTTTCAGTTTCGACTTTCGAGTGGGACGGGACAGGGAGGACGACAGAGGGGCACACGGGTCAGGGAGGGGAGAGAGGGGGAGATACTCCCACGGACCTGTTGTTGTGGGATCGGGCGTGCGGCGGTGACGCGCGCGACGAGGAGTGGCGGCGAACAGGCATAGTCAAGGTCAGCTGCCACGTCCTCACGTCTTCCGTTGCGGTCAGCTGTCACGAGTCAGTTCGGTGCGACCGTTTGTTGGCGCCAGCGCGCCTTTCAGCAAGACAAACACACAAACTGCTTGTCGCGACACAAGTACACGCGCGATGGACGACGCCGCGGCGGGGGCGCCCGATGACGCCAGCATCGAGGCAGTCCTCGAGGAGGCCCGCGTCGAGTTGCTCCTCCAGGGTATGCCGGCGGCGCCCCGGGGGTTCGAGCATCACGGCGACGGCGCCACCGCCGAAGATGCCGACGCCGACACCGACGACGCCGAATACCACGAGGTGGAGGAGGAGGACGACGTCGACAGCGACGGCGACGACGACGGCGGTGCGGACCCGGAGGAGGAGGAGGAGGAGGAGGAGGAGGTGGTGGAGGGTAACGTACACAATGTCAACGTGGCGCCGAGCATCTCCTGGAGAACCCGCGACCAGGAGGGGAAGACCCCGGCGGAAGAGTTCGGGCGGATGGCAGTGAACGACACTGACATAAGTGACATCGCAGCGGCATCCACGACAGTACCCACAGCAAGCAACCTCGGCAGTACCCACGAGAATGCTGTCGCCGGCACAGAGCCACGGACACCGACGCCAGCGTCAACGCCAGCACCACCGCCGACTCCTCACTACCAGCAGCACCAGCAGCTGCAACGGGAGGAGGAACAGGGTCAGCAGCAGCAGCATAGTGCACCGATACAACATCATCAGCAGCAGCAGCAGCAGGCACCCTCGCTGAGGAGCAAGCCTGCGTGGCGGTGGCGCCCATCCAAGCGGCGCCTGGAGGAGGGCGACAACGACCCCAGGTGGCTGGCGCGTCGCAAACATTTCTTCGTCCTCTCCGACGCTGGGAAGCCCATCTACAGCCGCTACGGCATGGACCGGTAAATCATGTAACGCACGCCACGTCAATCAGTCATAGGATAACTTTAGACTCAAGAAACGAGGGTATAAAATGTGATAGACGACGTGGTGAGCATGGGGAGATGACATGTTACCCAGAAAATGAGGGGCTAGTATGTGATGGATGACGTGGCGTGGAGATGACATGTTATCCAAGACATGATGGTTTCATGTGTGGTGCATGACGTCGCGAGGATGTGAATGATGATGTTCGAGTATGATGTATGAGTCCCTACGCTACGGCGACGAGGGCGCGTTGTCACATTTCACCGCCGCGTTGCAGGCCATTATCTCGGTCGCGGAGGGGAGCGGCGCGGACAAAGACAAGCTGCACTCGGTGTCGGCCGGCGCGCACCACCGCATGGTGTTCTTGACCCGCGGCCCCGTGTACCTCGTCGCCTTGGCCGCCACGGGCAAGGCCCGGTGTCTGGCTGTTTGCGCACCATGCACCCGTACACATTCACCACATCATCCTCCTCCGCCTCCTCATCTTCCTCTTCTGTATCCTACACCTAAGGCCCTGTATCTGATTGTGTGCTCATAGTGTACCCGTACACGCTCACCTTCACATCCTCCTGAGGTGGATTGGATCATGCCGGGCCTTAGCGACAGGCGAGCCGGTGCCCGTACTGCTACGCCAACTGGATCTGCTCCATACCCAGCTCATCGCTATCTTGACAACGGCGGTGGAGCGGGCGCTGATCAAGTCGTCACGCTTCGATATGAGGAACGGCCAGGCAGAAATTGCTCAAATGTCCTGCGGACACGCAGATATTTCCCGCCGCGTCATCGACACGCATGTTGAAGCCTCGTTTCCTGAGCTAAACAGCATCATATGACAAAGCGCGCGAGGGGGGACAGGCAAACGATTGACCGCCACGTCATTGGCTCGCATTGGGAACCCTCAATTCTTGAATTAGCTGGCATCCTGTGACCTGGCGAGCAATATCTGTCAGGCCCTCAGATGAGGAACCTTCTGGGCGGCGTGGACGCGGTGTTTGGGTCTTTGGCGCACGGGTGCGGCCCGGTACCATCTTACCCTTCGCTCATATCAAGCCAGTACACATTCACTCCCTCCTCCTCATCATGCTCTGTCTCCACCACTTGAGGCCCGGTAGCCTCTACTGGCACGTCGGTATGGTCAAGTCACCAAACACGATACCGCTCAATATGGTCATCTCACCAAACACCTCTGTTTTACACCGGGGCCTTCCGCATTGGTTCACGTGGGACCCGGCGTGTTTGCTGAGGGCGTGGCTGCCGCTACCGATGCCCGCCGCGAGCCGACGGGCTATCACCGCACAGCTGGCGGCGGCGCTGGCGGGTCCCATGGGGGTGGGGCCTGGCTGATGCTGCTCGCCGTGTCACCCGACGCATGCTAAACCTTCGTTTATTGTATTTACCTGCATCATGTGACGCGGTGAACAACATCTGCCAGGCGGTAGCTCACCACGTCACCTACCTCATTCAAACCCTCGTTTATTGAGTTCAATGGCATCATATGACGTGGTGAGCAGTATCTGCCAGGGTCTAGTCTAGCACATCGTCGACACACAATTCGACTCCTCGTCTCTGAAGGGAAACGGCATCCTATGACGTGGCGAGCAATATATGCCAGGCCATTGAGTTGAACGGCATCCTATGACTTGGCGAGCTATCTCAGCCGGACCCTAGAAGGGGGCCGGGGCGCACGCTGCGCTGTTGCTCACTGGTTAGGCCCGGCCCGGCGATGTCGTCTGACTGCTTGCGCATAGTGCACCGGTACCCTATTTCGATATTTGCTCATAGTGCACAGGCACACCGTCTGGCTCTTTGCTCGTAGTGCACCGGTACACATTCACCGTCCTCGCCCTGACTGTTTGCCTATAGTGTGCCGGGCCTGACTGACGGAGCGGCACGTGGTATCCATCGCCACCCCGCGCCGCGCGCCGGCGATGGACCCAGACGACTTTATCATCCTCGCCAACTTCGGTAGGGCAACGTCTGTTTGATCGATGTGTACCTATACACATTTGCCTCCTCATCCTCATCCTCATCCTCATCCTCCTTATTCTCCTCCTCCTCCTTCCTCCCTTTTCCCCTTCCTACTTCTTCTCCTACTCCTGAATCCTTGCTCACATTGTACCTGTACACATCCTACTCTTCTTTCTCCTCATCCTCAGTTATGACGAGGTGCGCAGTGATGAATCCATCTGACCCTGAGCTTGGTGCGCTCCTCGGATTCGTTTAGGAACAACTCGGAGAGCTTCTCGCCCGTCTGCCTGCCGCGCTTTAACGCGGGCGCGTTCGTCTACGCGTATGTGGCGTTTCTGGAGCTGGAAAGTTCGGTGTGTCTGGTGTTGTTGTCTACGCAGCCGGACAGTTTCCACGCGCTGGCGGAGGCGCGGGCGGGGGTGGAGGCAGGGGCTTCCACTCGTCCACTTCTCAGCTCAACCTACGCCGTTTTCTCAGTGAGCCGTTTTGTTTCCGACCTGTGACGAGTTATGACCCATCGAATTTGTCACACGCTACTGAAACCCTCCAACGTATCTCACAAAAAGTGTTTACGCTGAGCTGAATAGTGGAGGAGTGTAAGGCCCTGGGTGGAGGGGTCGCTGCGGTCGGACGGGGGGATGGCGGCGGTGGTGGCCAAGGTGGGGGTCTCAGAGAGGGGAGGCGGTGGGGGTGGCGGCGGTGAGGGGGGGGGGGGCAGCGGCAGCGGCGGCGGCGGCGGCGATGGTGGGGAACAGGGTGTGGACGGTAGAGGCGGCAGGGCTGACGGGGGCGAGGGGGGCGAGGAGAGCTCTAGGGAAGGCGGTAGCGACGTAGAGGAGGGAGCGGAGGCGGTTGCGGAGGCAGCAGCGGAGGTGGCGGCACACGAGGGAGCGAGGACCAATGGAGGAGGTGATGATACGAGACGAATAAGAGGAGGCGGCGGCGAGAGGTCGGTCGGCTCCATCTCCATCGTCCACCACATCCCACGTGGCGCCGGGGTAGGGCCTGGCAGATTATTGCTGGCCACGTCCTAAGACGTCATCTAACTCAAGAAACAAGGGTTCAAGATGCGTTGGATGACGTGACGAGCAATGTTCTGCTAGGCCCTACGCCCGGGGGGGGGCGGTTGGCCGGACACCCCTCCTCCACTTCCTCTACGTCCGACCCCCCTTAGGGCAGTACGTGGCGCCGGACTGGTGGGGGGAGATAAACACTGTTCGCCACGTCACAGGGCGTCGCTGAACTCAAAAAACGTGGGTCTTTGGATTGGTGGATGTCGTGGCGAGGACCAGTACAGCTCGTGGCTGATGCGTGGCGCGCACCGGTGCGCTACGTGGTGGATGACATGGTGAGAATCGGCGCACAATGTGGTGGATGACGCGGTTGGGAGGTAGATATGTCTGACTCTATGGACTGGACTCCGCCACTGGCTGGTCGGCGCGAACAAAAGCGGCTCATGCGCTGCTATCAAAGGGTTCACGCCGCCATGCACAAGTCCTCCGCCGCAGACTGGGGTAGGTACTGGTAGATACTGCCCGCCACGTCATTGGCACCCATCTGAATCCTCGGTTCTTGAGTCGGACGCCATCCTATGACGAGGCGAGCAATATCTGCCAGGCCCTGTCATCTGACGCGTTTCGAGCCCTCGTGTCTTGCATCAGATGGCACCCTTTGACGCCGCAAACAGTTTTTGCTTGGCCCTAGACTGGGGGGGCACTGGCGGCGGCGGCAGCGGCAGTAGCAGTGGCGGCGGCAGTAGCAGCAGCAGTAGTAATTTTAGTAGTTTCTTTGGTAAGGCGGTGCATGTTGAATCCCGTGTTCGAAGCGCCTGATTCCAGAGCTTAATACTAGAATACTAGGCAACTGCTCAACTGTTTTAACGTTTTGATTTCAATTTCAACTTGCACCGCCCTACTTTGGGCGTGTGGCAGCTTTTGTCGGACACGTCAGTTGCCGGGTCATTGAGACGTTATTATAACCCCGGAATGAGGGTTCATACTACGGTGGATGAAGTGGCGGGCTTTGCTTTGCTTGTCCCTTGGCGGAGGCGGGGGTGGGTCGGTCGGGTCTAGCGGTGCGCGGTCGGTGGGCGCCCCCCAGCAGCGGGTGCATTATGAGGCTGGGGATGACCACGTCATGCTGGCATGCCGGGGTGAGGCCTTGTACCGTCTGGCTGTTTGCTCATAGTGCACCCGTACACACCGACATGATCACGTCTAACTCGAGACGCTCCAGTTGGGTTTCCTGGGTGTCTTAATTGAGGGTCCGTTTTGTGTGATTTCATTACACTGTAGACTCCAGTGTTTGATCGTTAAGACTTGCAATAAAGACAGATTTGTATCAACTCGAGCAACGAGGAGCAACGAGGATGATGTTTGCAACGTCATAGGATGACATTAAACTGAAGAAATGCGGGTTCGCCGGGCCTTGCACGCAGGGCAGGACTTTGAGTTGTACGTTGCATTGGACCCGCTGACGGAACGTGCAGTAGGGCTACTTAGAAACCGCTCGCCACATCATCCATCATACATTATGCCTGTGTTTCTTGAGTAATATGGCATCCTATGACTTGGCGAGCATGGGTCTGATTGACCCTTGCGTGCGGCGGCGGTGGCAGTGTGCAACCGGCAAGGCTTGGCAAATATTGCTCGCCACGTCATAGGTGCCATTTGATTAAAAACACGATGGTCCCAACATGCGTCGGTTGAATTGGCGGGCAACGCGCCTGGCATACTTTCGCTCGTCGAGTCATAGGGTGCCATTTTACTCAAGAACAGAGGGTTCAAGGCGCGGCGGATGACGCGGCGGGCAATATCTGCCAGGCCCTAGTCGCCGGCTCTGCGCGTGGTTGCGGGGGGAAGAGCCGGAGCTCTTCGTCGTCTCATGATTGGCCGAGAGGCCTCTGCGTCGCCGCGTGATTGGTCGAGCGATGTAGAAAACGCCGCATGATTGGTCGAGCGCAGAAGGAGGGGCGGGCCTCTGAGATATGGGAATTAATTCACTAGCGCACTAGCAGTGAGACAGAGTCGTTTGAAAGGAAAGTGATCGAGAGGCATAGATTATATGCACCCAGCCAGAGGCAATAGCTCTATCACTAAGCCTGAAATCTCCGGCTAGCGGTTCGAAGATCTAAGTCGTTGAATGTTCTGGCACGGTCTGACAGTGACCAATCAGAACCACCCCGAGAAGTTTGGAACTCCTTAAGTCTAATCCTACACGTATGATATCTCCCTTGGGCCCGCTGCCCCTAAATCACAATCTGACAGTGCTCATCAATCATCGCATCACACATTTGAAGAATCTTCTCCGCCGTACCACATGCGCATCTCTCCGGCAAGGAACAAAGCACCTCCTCCCACGACCGCCACCGAGTGATCCACCCAGATTTGACAGCCGCTCTGATGCAACGCCCCGCCCCGCCTCCACTCGGCCGGCACGCTGGTCAGCTGATTCCCGTCGAGGTTCAACTCCGTCAGCGCGGTGAGCCCCCCGAACGCCGCCGGCACGCTCGTCAGCATGTTCCCGCTGAGTCCCAACACCATCAGCCCAGTGAGCCCGCTAAGCGCCAACGGCACGCTCGTCAGCTGGTTCCCGCCGAGGTTCAACGCCGTCAGCGCGGTGAGCCCCCCGAGCGCCGCCGGCACGCTCGTCAGCTGGTTCCCGTAGAGGTCCAACCGCTCTAGCGCGGTTAGCCGCCCAATTGTTGCCGGCAAGCTCGTCAGCTGGTTCCCGCGGAGTTCCAACACCGTCAACGTTGTATAGTTCCCAATCGCGGCCGGCACGCTCGTCAGCCGGTTCCCGCCAAGGTCCAACCGCGTCAGCGCGGAGAGCCCCCCAAGCGCCGCCGGCATGACGCCCGTCAAACCCTCCTGCCAGAGATCAATCTCCACCACTCGCCCCGCGTCAGCGCCGCGCGCCTTGCCGAAGGTGACCCCAGCCCACGCCGTCACAGGCTTGCTCTTCTTCCATAGCGCGCGCAGCTTGGGGCACTTTGCCCGCCACGCTCGAAGCACGTCCGCGTCCGCATCACGAGGTGAGATGACGCCAGCCGCCTCCGCCAGCTTAGTCTGCCGTTGCGTGGACACCTCGTTCTGAAACCATTGCGCCCGCTCGAGCATCACTGGAGCCGGCGCCTTCACCGGTGCCAGCGCGGCTTGCGCCGCCTGCCGCGCCCACGGCGCCGACGCCAGCGCATGTGCCGCTTGTACCGCCTGCCGCGCCAGCAGCGCCGGCGGCCGCGCCTGCGCCGCTTGAGCCGCCTGCCGCACCCGCAGCGATGCCTGCGTCGAGGGACACGTGAACAACGCTCGCCGCGTCACTTGATGTCGTGTAACTTAATAAGGCGACCGGACCGCACTGTGCGGTATCGCATGCACGAGGTGCTCGCCACGTCGTATCGAGACGAGGCGCTCGCCTCGTCAGTGGCCCATCTCAGGGGGATTCAGGTGCACATTATAGGGGCGGCAGTTGCCCAGTATCGACCTGCACTGCCCTACCATGCTCTGCGGTACCAGGGCCGGTGTTGGTGGCGAGGCAGTTTTATCCTCGTCCTCACGGTGGGCTCCTTGGTTGCCGCCGGATTCTCGGCTGCGTCGGCGGCATCAAGGGTTTTCTTTGCTCTCGCGGTTGCGCGGGCGGCCGTGATTGCCGCAGTTCTCTTGGCACGCTCCGCCTCTTCCTCTGCCTTTTTCTTAAGATGCGTAGCCTTTCTCGCCGCCTTCTCCGGATCCTTGGGTTTCGCGCCCGCCGCGGAGCAGTGTCTTACACGCATCCGCTTCTTGGCTCAACATAAGCACTCTTCGTGAGAACATAGTAGGGTGCTTCAGTCATTTAGTAACCAAAATGGCTCAGGTTGAGCTGAGAACTGGACGAGTGGAAGCCCCCACCGCGGAAAGTTCGGCAGCGGCAGCGGCAGTGGCGGGGCCGGCGGCGGCGGCGGCGGCAACGGGAGAGGCGGTGGCGGCGGGGGTGGCGGCGGCAGCGGCGAAGCGCGCAGCCTGCGTCTGCTGAATCTCCTGCTTCATATCCTCGGCATCCTCGTCCTCGACTTCCATCTCATCGTCCTCCTGCCCCTCCGCCGCCGCCGGCGCAGCCTGCATCATCTGAATCTCTTGCCGCGCTTGTGGCACCTATGCCAGCGCCTGCGCCGCTTGCCGCGCCTGCGGCTCCTGCGGCAACAGCGCCGGCGCTTGAGCCGCCTGCCGCGCCTGTGGCTCCCGCGGCAGCACCGCTGGCCGAAGCGCCGCCTCGGACGCCCCCTTCTTCACCGCCGCCAACTCCTGCCGGAGCCGGGCCACCTCCGCCGCCGCCTTTGTCCCCGCCGCCTCCGCCTCTGCCTTGGTCGCCGCTGCCGCCGTCTCCGCCGCCGTCACCTTCGTCGCCGCCGCTGCCGCCTCCGCCGCTCCCTTCGTCGCCACTACTGCCGCCTCCGTTGCTGCTTTGGTCGCTGCCGCTGCCACCTCCGACGCCGCCACCCTCGTTGTCGCTGCTGCCGCCGCCTCCGCCGCCTCCGTCGCCGCCGCTGTCGCCTTAGCTACCGCCACCTTCGTCGTTGCCGCCGCCGCCTCCGCCGCCGCCTCAGCCGCCTCCACTGCGGCCTTCGTCGCCGCCGTTGTCGCCGCCGCCTCCTCCTCTACCACTGTCCGCCCGGATTGGTGCACCTCGTCGAGGATAATGGTCACCGAGCCCTTGGTGAGCACGCCGGCAACACGCAGCCGCGTGCCTATAGGGAGCGTGACTTCATGCTCGCTGGGTTCTTGTGATAACTCCTCCAGGCGTCGCCCCCCAAAGCAGCGCACGACAAACGCGATTTTTGTAGTAAACCCCTCCGCCACTTTAGCCTCCATTGAGCAGCTCGTGAATTGCGCCCACTCAAACTCGCGCCCAGGTCGGTATTCCATGTCGAGCTTGAGCTTCGCGACACGGACCCCACGGAACACCGTTGCATCACCGCAAGCCGGCAGCTTGAGCATCGCCGATTGAATGAGTCGCGCAATACCAAGAAAAGGTTGGAGGGACTGTAACTGCTTGTCCTGCGCCATCTCCCGCAGCCGTTTGTTCAGCGCCTCATAAAGAGCGTCGCCCGTATACAGGCGGATCGCCGCCGCCTCATCAACAATCAAGCCTCTCATTCGACTGGCGTCCATCTTAGCACAGACATTGAATGCATCGTCCCGCTCGCCCGCTGAGACGCAATCGACATCCTGAAATTACGGTTCGCCCCGCATCGCCGCGAACTCTGATTTCAAAATGATTCATTTCTCCGTGCAGTGTCTCGTTTGGTTTAAAACACAATCGACGTGTTGAGGTGTGCCCATACGACATCGATAGTAAGTTCGTGTATCCATACGAAATCGACGGGTAACTGAGTAGGGCCAAGCTGTCAACCTTGCCTTAAGCGCCTCGGCCAAAGTGGCGGGGACCTCGATGGCGAGCAGCTGGTCGAGCCAACCCATGGTGTAGCGGCGCAAGTTGAGTTTCAAAGCAAATGTTGAAGGTGGCTCATCATATTATGGTTTCAAGTGCTTAGTTCCAGGCGCTTTCAATATGGATTTCATAGGGTCAACCTGCACCGCCCTACCACGGGAACGAACGGCGGAAGGTCGTCGCTGATCATACGCATGTCCGTTGCTGCCTTACGAAGCTGCGCCGCCACGTCCACTGCGCCGTATCGCTCGTCAGGTAACGAGTTGAGAAGTCCTTCGGCGATGCACCCGAGGTTCTCATCCCGCGCCTTCGCGTTTTTTATCCAAGGTGCCAGCTTCCGCTTGTATGTACCTTGCCACACCTTGCCATAATAATCCGGGCCCAGAAGATCAGCGACTGTCGTGCCAGTGATCATTTCGCAGAGCATCAGGCCGAGCGCCCACATGTCATCCTTGTGGTCAATCCTATGTCGACCGTCGTTCTCCGGTGATTGGTAGTGTTTGTTCCCCCTTGGTTTTAACAGCGTTGAGTTGTGATGAGCCTGTGATGATTGCCTTTCTCCGCCAAACATGCGAGCGAGACCGAGGTCTACTACCCGGCAGTCCCCGCCAGCTGCGCTCAAGCACACGTTGTCGAGCTTTAGATCGCGATGCACAATCTCTTTCTCCGCCAAGAACGTGAAGGCCTCTGCCAACTGTGCAAGGTGTGTGCGCACGTCAGCAATCGGTAAGCCACCGCCACTTCCGCCATTCTCGGTCCGGCACTCGTCGAGCTGGCGCTGCAGCGTCCCGCCCGTGCAGAGCTCGAGCTGGATCAACAGCCAGTCCTTCAGGCTGCCCCTTGAAGTGGCACCATCACCTCCACCCAGCTCCACCGCGTTGAAATACTGCGCTATGTATCCGTGTCGCAGCTCTGCCAAGGTTTGCACCTCTTGCACCATCTTGGAGTTGTCGAGCATGCCATGCTCTGCCCGAAGCGCTTTCATGTTGATGACCTTGAGCGCGTAGTTTTTATTGGCCAGGGTGTTATGCACGGCGAACACGTAGCCGAAGGAACCACTGCCGAGCACAGCAGCCTCCACGCTGTCCGTCACCTCTAAGCTCTTAGCGTCCATCGGAAAGGGTCGACACCAGCACACGCGGCGATCAGAACATGTCCGTACATCGAACTCAAGTGTGTGAACCCGGCGTCTCAATCGCGATTTTGTGAACACCGCATGCCGACGAGCCCCTACCACCAACGCTAGCTGCATGCCCGTGAGCGCCGTCGACAAGAGGTGCCGAAGCTGGTCGGGAATGTCGGGTGGAATGTAGGGCTCTGGCGCGCGCGTGGGCGTGTCCACCTTGGCCGCTTTTGCCGCCTTGGGGTTCTTAGGCGCGTCCGCCTTCTTTTTGGGCGCCATGGCGGAAGCAGTCGTTGGTTGGGGTAATGTTCTTCAGTCCTCACAACTGCGTCAACCTCGAGTCCCGCGACGCGCGGCGACCCCTCTGGGCGGTTCCAGCAACCTGCGAAACCGTTGAAATGAGGAGGGAAAGCAGCACAACCTGTCAGAGGAAGAGGAACGGGGCAGGGGGCAGATGTGGGAGGTTGGACGGGTGCGAGGCTCGAGATGTCGAGAATGCGGGCCTGCACATGTGAAACTGCCGAGCCGATGCCGTCCAGCGGCGCGCCGACCGACCACCACGAGTTGCGCGCAAGGCGGGTGAATGAAGGCGCCGATACGCGCCGCCCCGAGGTTAAACGCCGCGAGGCCGCGCTCTGTCCCAGGTCCAAGCAAGTGGGAGGCGCGGCGAGCGGGCGGCGCGCTGGAGACCAGCGGTGACGACGTCGAGAAACTTGCGACCACCGGCCGCGGCCGGCCAGACCATCGCAACGGCCATCCTAAAGTTGTTGTTGCGTGTTACGTGTAGGGCAGACAAGGCAACTGGCACCGGACGGGGGCAAGAGCCGGAGACGGGCGCGGGCATCAGCACCGCTCTCGTGCCGCACGGCGGTGTGTCAATATTCCACGCCGGGGCTGCCGTGCGAGGGCGGCGTCGGCATGGCCGCACGCTGGCCGTGCAGGGAGCAACCGACCGAGATAACATCAAAGTGGCATCCGGGCGAGGTAGCCGGGCTCGCACCTGGGGATTCGTGACTTCGCGCGGAGGGGGTTTGTTGCGGCGGCCTGGTCGCGCGGGGAAGAAGACGGCGCACGTGACGAAGACGAGTGGGCCGGTGGACAGCTTCTGTTGCGAGTGCTCGTCTTGGTTGGTTCAGATGCGAAATTTTGAAAGCTGGATATTTTTTCAAAGAGCTGACTTGGTATCGAAGCTGTTCATGTGTACTCAGGATGTGGTACTCAGGTACCGAAGCCCCGAAAGTCGAGCAGCGCTATTGAGTTAATGCTACGTTCAGTGCTACGTTCATTTCTACCTCAACTCTTAGTCCCTGCACCAGCCTTGGGGCTGTCCAAACCCTCGCGGTCGAGAAGCTGCCGCAACAGGTCCTGTCCGCCCTGTCCGCCCGCCGCCACGATGGCGTCCCGACCGGCCGCGTCCGTGCGTGCCAGCACCTGCAGCTAGGGTCGAGAGAATGCGGAGCCGGGTCATTCACCATGTAGTGCATCAGTGCTCGCCACATCATCCAACACATGGGTACCGGTGCTCTCCACCTCATCCATCACATGGTTCACCGGTGCTCGCCACGTGATCCAACGCATGCATGCAATGGTGTACTGGTGCCCGCCACGTCATCCAACACATGCATTCACCACATGGTGTACCGGTGCTCGCCACGACATCCACCACAATACGAGGATGCAACTCCCCTTACCGACAGCACGGCCCCGGCGTCGTCCGCCCAAGCCTCACCACCATCCCGAACACTATGAGGAGAATGACGTGGCCAGCGCCGGTACACTTTGTGATGGAGCGAGCCAGACGAAGAGGATGACGTGGCGAGCACCGGTGCGCTATGTACTTTGTCCCCACCGACAGCACCGCCCCCGCGTCGTCCCCCGCCGCCTCGCCCCCCTCCCTATACAATACCATCAGCGGTTCTGTCACCACCCCTATGGCTATGGCGCGGTTGGACGGCTGCCAGGCTAATGCCCATAGTGCCAGTGCCGAGTCCGCTGCAGCTCGTTCCAAGGGTCCGTGTAGTGGGGCCTGGTAGATATTGTTTGTCACGTCATCCAACGCATTCGTATCCTAGATTCGTGAAATTGCATCCAATAACGCCCCTTGGCACGGCCTTTCACGCTCACAGACGATAGGGTTGAAACGGTAGAGGGGGTTGGTTAATGCTCACCACGTGAAGCGCCTTGGGGCTCGATGCGCCAGAGTAAAAGAAAATGTCATCCAACGCATTTGAATCCTCGTTTCTTGAGTCTAACTGCATCCTATGACGTGGCAACTAACATCTTTCAGACCCTGCCGCGGAGTGCTAGCAGCTTTCCCAGGACCCCAATGAGTTGACCGAAGAAGTTAGTGCCCACTACCGCCGCTGTGCCGACCACGTGGGCTGCCGCTGTTGCCTTGGTGTAGCGGCGCAAGTTGAAAGTGAGAGCAAAAGTTGAAAGCGGGTAATCATATTGTAGTTTCAAGCGCTCAAGCCATAGGTGATTTCAACACGAGTTTTGATACCGTCAACCTGCACTGCCTGCCTTGGCGGCGTGTTTCCGCGCGTTGGCCTTGGCGTTGACGGCTGTGGCGACGTTGGCCTCCGCTGCGGCGGCGGTGGCGGCCGCGGCGGCGGCGCTATTCATCATGCCAGCACCCTCCATCTCCTCCTCCATCAACACCAACCCATCGTCGTGATCATCCCCAAGGCCGAGGCCGTGGTCATCCTCCATGGTCAGCTCTCCATATTCACCGCCGCGGCCGCCCCCGCTTTCACCATCGCACCCCCAAGGGTCGCCCAGCGCCATAGCTCCCAACGCGGACAACGCCGCGTGGCGCTGCGCCGCATTCCCCGCTAGCGCCGCCGCCATCAACGGCAGCACCGAGCCGCACTGCGCCACCGCAGCTTAGGGACGACCGAATGTCGCCCGCCATGTCATGACACGCATTTGAAACCCTCCTGTATTGTGTTGGAAGTCATCCTATGACGCGGCGAGTAATATGTTCAAGCCCTGGTCCAAGGAAGGGACAAGCACGTGTTTCCTGCCACGTCATCCGACGCGGTTTGAACCATCACATCACGAGTTGACAGCATCCCATGACGTGGCAAGCAACATCTGCAAGGCCCAACCGCGGCTCGCCCAGCCCGCCCCGACCGCACCAGCCGCGCCAGCCCCGCCGCCGCCGCTTGGTGCGCCACTGAGACGTCAGACTCTATCAGTGCCACCCGTGAACAGGATCAGATGACTAATGCTGAACACATTAGCGGAATAGGATGCCGTTCAACCCAATAAACACAGGCTGAACATGAGGGGGATGACGAGATGCTTACCACGTCACATGATTTCAATGTAATATCGTGGATGACGGCCCTGACACACTTGAAGATCTGTACGCTTAAACTGGCGCAGGGGTTTGATTGATGCTCACCATGTGAAGCGCCCTCCCGGCGCCATGAACCCTGGAAGGAATAGTGGGGGACGTGGGAAGCGTAATGTACTCGTCCCAACCAAGGAGCGTGCGGTGGAGGTGGCGGCGGCGGCGGCGACGGGGTCGAGAGGCGCCACGCCCGGGAAGGGACCGGCGCTGAAGTGTTTGTCGGTCTTGGGCCGAGTTTTGGATATCCTCGGGATAGGGCCGGGTATTGTGATTGACTCCCTCACTTGACAGGGAGGCAATAGCTCAAGAACGAGGGTTTACAATGCGCCGATTGACGGGAGAGTCATAGGGCCGCAGCGATATAATGATGGACAACCCCGCGCACAGGGTTGCGAGGGTTGCAATAAAATCACGAACGAGGGTCTACAATGCAGCGAATGACGTGGGAGTCATAGCCCGCCTCTACCCTACTGCGTGAGAGCGGTGACGCACGAATAACATTGTGACTGACTCCCCCGCATCGTGGGGAGGCAATAGCTCAGGAGCCAAGGTCTAAAATGCGGCGAATGACGGGGGGGAGTCATAGGTTCTCTCCGCCCTACCGCGTGAGCGCTGTGACGCACGACTGCGTCGCCGCGGCGCGATGATCCGTCTCCCTCATCCCTGCCGACCCGTGGCCGCCGCCCGGCTGCTGCCGGCACACAAACATCGACAGCGCCTCCACCTAGAGCCTACCACCAGTTCTCGTGGCGGCTTAGCTGACGCAACTGAAGGCTCTCTTGTGATTGGTCGAGAGAGAGGCACAGCGAGGTGTGATTGGTCGAGAGAGAGGCACGGCGAGGTTTGATTGGTCGAGGGAGAGGCACGGCGAGGTGTGATTGGTCGAGGGAGAGGCCCGACCTCCACCGCCCCGCAGCGCAGCAGCATTGTCAGCGCGTCGGCGGACGAAGCAAACGCCTCAATCTAGGGGCACAAGTTGAAATGAAATCCAAGGTTGAAAGCAGTTTATAATGTTAATGCGTCGTGATACGGGGGCCAGGGCAGCAGCCGGGTGCCCCCATACACATGCGGAAGCGTCTCTCCCTCTCATGGCGTCGTGATATCCCCTTCCAGCGCTGAATTAGGCGCTCTCAACACGCGTTTCAACTTGGACCACCTCACCTCAATTGCGCGAGCCGCCGAAGCGACCGTCGCCGCCGCACACATACCCGCTGTCACACCCTCCGCGGCGGCGCCATCGCCACCGCCGCCATCGCCGCCGCCGCCGCCACCGCCGCCGCCGCCGCTGCCGCCATCGCCGCCGCCGCCGTCGCCATCGGCGGCGAGCAGGGCCAGCAGCGGCGGCAGCACCCCTTCCTTCATCTAGGGACAAGCCAACATTGCCCACCTAACTGATTATGAAACGGTGCTCGCTCCGTCATACACCTCGCTTTAGACCCTCATTTCTTGAGTCAAATGGCATTATACGACGTGGCGATGATGCTATGGCGAGCAATATCTGCCAGGCCATTCCTTCATCAGCCGGTGCAGCAGCGTGTCATCCGCCTTGAGGTGAGGCCACGCTGATATTGCCCGCCACATCATTGACACGCATTTCAACCCTCATCTCTCAAGTTAAGCCGATTCCTGTGACGTGGCGAGCAATAGCTGCCAGGAGAGAGAGACGCTTCCGCGTGTATGAGGAGGCACCCAGTCGATCGCCCTGCCCCCTATGAGACAGACGCCTCCAACTGTATACGGAGGCACCTGGATTTCACCCTGCCCACCGTGAAACAGATGCTGCCGGTGTACAAGGAGGCACCGAGAATTCGCCGCGGCCCTGAGAGAAATATCTGCCAGGCCACACCTTGAGCAGGCGCAGCGCTGTGAGCGCACCCACCGCATCATAGGGCCAGATGGATATTGCTTGCCACGTCATCCAGCGCGTTGTGAAACCCGTTTCTTGAATAAATGGTATCCTACGACGTGGCGAGCAAAATGGGATATACGCCGGGCCCCACCTTATCCTCCAGCCCCACGTTGGCCACCACGATGATGATGAGCCGCAACAGCTGGGTGCCGCGCGGCGTCGCCGTGAACGGCGCGCCCGGACTTGAGGGCCATGCCGCAGAACGTTTTCCAGGTAAGATTTGAGCCGTCAGGTGTGACCCTGAAACCAACGCAACGACTGACCCAAACCAATGCATATGCCTGCCCGCAGCGGCGAGGGCACACATCTGCCAGTTGCATGGGCACCCGTTCATTCTTCATGGTGTTGCAACTCACGAAAGAAGTTAGCTTGCTTGATAGCTCCCATATGCTCCAGTGCCAGCTGACAACAATACTTGTGGTGGATAACGCGGCGAGGCCCTGCCGGCCCCTCCGCCGCCACCGCCAGTCTGCAGATCGCCGCCGCCGCGGCGTGCACCGTGCCAGGTTCGCTGCTCTTCAGGTCCGCGGCCAGCCTGGCGCGAGGGGGCGGGTGAAGACCACGGCGGACAGGTAGGAGGAGGAGACAGGAGGAGGGAGGAGCAGGAAGCAGGAGGGAAGAGGATAGAGGAGGAGGGAAGAGGATAGAGGAGGAGGGAGGAGGAGGGAGGAGGAGGAGGAGGCGGCGGAGGAGGCGGAGGAGGAGGAGGAGGAGGAGGAGGAAGAG
>Ga0307489_10000078_pt1 | contig 47489 bp, 37 predicted proteins | sample SB12metaG_FD_202247 | JGI IMG/M metagenome (GOLD analysis project Ga0307489, IMG submission 202247) | Sea-ice brine microbial communities from Beaufort Sea near Barrow, Alaska, United States - SB 1.2 | ecosystem: Environmental > Aquatic > Marine > Coastal | place: USA: Alaska | collected... | reverse complement strand
TTTAAATGTTTGGTTAACGATTTAGCTCATATAATGAGGTGTTAACGTATCAAAACAGCTCGTTGGGTTACCCCTTTGAACTGGAGGCGCATATTAGCGAGTTTTCATTTTTCGTCAACCCTTTTTTGATAATAATTTGAATTAATTGTTCAACTGCTTAGAATTAATACGAAGTGAATAAAAATAAAGCCAACTGTTCAAATAACTAAAAATTTTTTTAATAGGCTTCACAGCCATATTAACGATACTTCTATTTAAAGTGATTTTTTACTTTTGATCAATTTTAAGGTTTTATGAATGTTCATTATCTTAGCAATATATGGTTTCACCAACACTATAATGACTTAAAATTCACACCTGTTTAAGATCAAGCTGCAAAGAACACGCTTATCTACTGATGAGACTAATGAACAGCTTAAGTTAACTGAAAAAGTATGGATATCTATTGTCAGATCACTAAGTAAAAATCCCAGTGACTTACAATAATCCGCTAGTATGGTAATAATCGATTATTCATAACTTAACCATTAATTAAAAACTAATTCACCATTAGCTACATTGACTTTAATTGTTGTTCCTGAAACGTAATTTCCTGATAATATTTTTTGTGCTAATGGATTCTCAAGCCCTTGTTGGATTGCTCTTTTTAATGGTCTAGCTCCAAACAATGGGTCAAAACCAACCGCTGAAATTATTGCTAAAGCCTCCTTAGAAACAGACAATTCGATTTCTCGACCTGCCAACCTTTCCTTTAATAATTCAATTTGAATAATTGCGATTTTTTCTATCTGTTCAGACAGTAATGGGTGAAAGACTACGGACTCATCTATACGGTTAATAAACTCTGGTTTGAAGTTTATTCCCACTTCATTCATTACACTCTTTTTCATTTCGTCATACTGACTGTCATCACCAAAGCTTTGGATAATGTCAGAACCAATATTTGAGGTCATAATAATTACTGTATTTTTGAAATCAACTGTTCGTCCTTGACCATCAGTTAAGCGACCATCATCAAGGACTTGTAATAAAATATTAAAAACATCTGAGTGTGCTTTTTCTACTTCATCTAATAATATAACCGAGTAAGGTTTACGTCTTACGGCTTCGGTTAGATACCCTCCTTCTTCATAGCCTACATAACCTGGGGGAGCACCCACTAAACGAGCTACCGAGTGTTTTTCCATGAATTCAGACATATCAACACGTATTAATGCATCTTCATTGTCAAACATAAAATGTGCTAACGCTTTAGTTAATTCGGTTTTACCTACGCCTGTTGGCCCCAGAAACAAAAATGAGCCGATGGGCTGGTTTGGATCTGCTAATCCAGCACGAGATCGCCTAATAGCATTTGAAACTGAAATAACTGCTTCAGACTGTCCAATGACTCGCTTATGTAACTGCTGCTCCATATTTAATAGTTTGTCACATTCTTCCTCCAGCATTTTTGCAATAGGAATACCTGTTGATCTACTTAGCACATCAGCAATTTCGACCTCAGTAACTTTATTAGTCAGTAATGTCATTTCTAACATTTCTGCCTGGCTAGCTAAATCTAATTGTGTTTCTAATGCGGGAAGTTTTCCATACTGTAACTCTGCCATTAAATTTAGATCACCAGCACGTCTTGCCGCTTCTAAATCAATTCTCACTTGTTCTAAATCTTCTTTAATTGCTTGAGTTCCGTGTAACGCCGCTTTTTCGGTATTCCACACCTCATCTAATTCATCATAGCTTTTTTGTGATGAGTTTATTTCCTTAGAAATAAGCGATAGACGTTTTTTCGATGCTTCATCACTTTCTTTTTCTAGTGATTTTGCTTCAAGTTTAAGTTGAATTAGACGACGCTCTATACGGTCAAGATCTTCAGGCTTAGAGTCCATTTGTAAACGAATACTCGAAGCGGCTTCATCAATAAGGTCTATAGCCTTATCCGGTAATTGGCGATCACTAATATAGCGATGAGATAAAGTTGCGGCCGCGACAATGGCTGGATCAGTGATATCCACATTATGATGTAATTCATAGCGCTCTTTTAGCCCTCGTAAAATTGCTATAGTGTCTTCAACACTTGGTTCATCAACTAATACTTTTTGAAAGCGACGCTCAAGTGCAGCATCTTTTTCTATGTACTGTCGATATTCATCTAAAGTTGTTGCTCCGACACAATGTAAGTCACCACGCGCAAGTGCTGGTTTTAGCATATTACCCGCATCCATCGCACCATCAGATTTTCCTGCGCCAACCATAGTATGTAACTCATCAATAAAGAGAATAACTTGACCTTCCTCTTTGGCTAATTCATTTAATACCGCTTTTAATCTTTCTTCGAACTCACCACGATACTTCGCACCTGCTACTAATGCAGCCATATCAAGTGATAGTACTTTTTTGTTTTTAAGGCCTTCTGGAACTTCATGATTAATTATTCGTTGGGCTAGGCCTTCAACAATAGCCGTTTTTCCAACACCAGGATGACCGATTAATACTGGGTTATTTTTTGTCCTGCGTTGTAAAACTTGTAAGGTACGTCTAATTTCATCATCACGGCCAATAACAGGATCTAATTTCCCCTGTTCGGCAAGTTCAGTTAAGTCAATCGTATATTTAGTTAATGCCTGACGGTTGTTTTCTGCATTAGGGTCATCAACACTTTCGCCTCCTCTAATATGGGTAATAGCATCTTTTATTCTTTGCTCGTTAGCTCCTAATGACTTTAGTATTTTACCAAGTGCGCCTTTATCTTCTATTGCTGCAAGAACAAAGATTTCTGAGGAGATAAATTTATCGCCTAGTTTTTGGGCGTACTTATCACATAAATTTAATAGGTTGCCAAGGGAGGAAGAAAGCTGAACATCACCACCAACGCCTTCCACTTGAGCAAAATCATTGACTGCAGTCTTAATTTTACTACGTAATGCACGGATATCGATTCCGGCACTTTTGAACAAAGACATAACGGTATTTGCATTTTGATTAAGCAGCGCCAACATAATATGTGATGGCTCAATAAATTGATGATCTTGACCCAGAGCGATGGAATTAGCATCAGATATAGCTTCTTGAAAAAGTTGAGTAAAACGTTCTAAACGCATAAGTATTCCCTACCGTTATTTAGTCATTAAGTTCAGGTGATATTGTTATTTATAGGGGTGATATCTTACGTTTGCAAGGGGATTGTTAATGTAGTTTGCTTTTAAGTAATACTTTATTTTGTCTTCATTTATTAAGTACGACAAATCACACTTGCCATCCTTCCTGTTTGACCATCTCTTCGGTAAGAAAAATATTCATCTTTTTTGCTAAAAGTACAGTCCGTTAAAAAGCTAACATTAGTAATACCTAATTGATGAAGTTGCAATGTCGCAATAAACACTAAATTGGCTAAGTACTTATCACCTTGACTTTCCTTACTTAGTGTTAATGGATATTGTTGCTTTATAAAAGCCGGTTCAAATAGTGGCGATAATTTTATAAATTGCTGCCTAACCTCTTCACCCACTTCAAAGGCATTCGCACCTATGCAAGGTCCTAACCATGCAACAAGGTCACTAGGCGATGCACTCATCTTAGCTAAGGTATTGGATATTATATTACCAACTAAGGGCCGCCACCCTCCGTGAATAGCCGCAATTTCATTCCCTTTTTTTGTTGATAACAATATTGGTAAACAATCCGCGGTCATAATAGCTAGCGCGATATTTTTTTCTTTAGTTATAGCAGCATCAGCGACTATTGCTTTCGTAGAAACAGATTCGATCACAGCGACATCGCTGCCATGAGTTTGCTCAAACCATTGAATAGCTGTTTTTTTGGGTAATATCGACAATAAACAGTGACGATTACTGATGATTTTGTCGTGATTATCACCAACATGACCACTAAGATTGAATGTTGAAAATTTTGATAACGTAGACTTATGAACAAAAGGTAAAGAGGGGTGGTGACGAGTAGTCGTTAAAGCCAGCACATGTTGTGCTGGCCAAACAACATAATGTATGTAGCGGTTAATATTCTTCGATGGCATTGAGCTTAGTATCTTCTCTTAATACTCTAGCTAATGATTCGAAGTCTTCTGGAATATCAGCATACCAAGTCATTTCTTCTCCAGTAACAGGGTGAAATAACGATAACATTGCCGCATGTAATGCTTGACGCTTAAAACCTCGAATCATCGTTAATAATTCAGGCGAGGCATTTTTAGGGGGTCTTGGACGACCACCATAATTTTGGTCACCAACTAAAGGATGAGTAATGTGTGCCATATGAACACGAATTTGATGGGTACGGCCGGTTTCTAAACGTAAACGTAAACGAGTATGTAAACGATACTTTTCTAATACACGATAATGAGTAACTGATGGGCGACCACTAATGGTAACCGCCATATTAGTTCGTTTAGTTGGATGACGCCCAATTGGTTGATCAACAAGACCACCTGCGGTCATAATACCATTAGCAATGGCTTCATATTCACGAGTAATTTCACGTTCTTGAAGAGCATCAACTAGGTTTGTTTGTGCTGCGATAGTTTTCGCAACAACCATTAACCCCGTAGTGTCTTTGTCTAATCTGTGGACAATACCAGCACGTGGTACAACGTTGACCTGAGGGCAATAATGTAATAGTGCATTTAATACTGTACCATCAGGATTACCCGCACCAGGATGAACAACAAGACCTGCCGGTTTATTAATAACCAAAATGTCGTCATCTTCATAAACAATATTTAACGAAATATTTTGAGCCTCAAAGCGTTCTTCAGCCTCTACCTCTGCATTGATTGCAATTTGCTCACCACCGAACATCTTTTCTCTTGCTCGGATTAAAATATCACCATTAACCTTCACGTAGCCAGCTAAGATCCATTCTTTTAACCTAGAACGTGAATAATCAGGGAACATTTCTGCCAAAGATTGGTCCAATCTTTTACCTAAACATGACTCAGGAACTGTATCTTTATGTTGTATTATTTCAGCCATTAAACTCTTTTTAACCCTCTTTAACTTTGTTTCGTTAATCAAATTGGCATTAGCGCTGTGCAATGAAAGTTTGCTGAGGTAGAATGCCAATGATTATTTTACCCGTTTATCCGGGTGTTTGATATTTATTTTAACTAAAACAATGTAGCGATCCCAAGTATATGGAAAAATTCACAATAAAAATTATCTTTCTCGTGTTATCACTAGGCTTAGTTGGTTGCTCTTCTTCTGACACCGAAATAGATAAAATACCTGATAAATCAGCACAATCATTATTTGTCGATGCGAGAGAAGCGCTAAATAATGGTTTGTACCAAAAATCGATTCAAATTTTATCTGCTATTGATTCAAGATTTCCTTTTGGACCTATTTCACATCAAGTGCAGCTTGATTTAATTTATGCTTACTATAAAAGTAGTAATAGTGATCAAGGTATAGCCCTCACCAACCGCTTTTTAAAATTAAACCCTAATAATCAAAACACTGATTATGTTTATTATATTAGAGCATTGATTCATGAGTCTATGGAAACCAATTTATTTCAAGACTTAGCCGGTATAGATCGATCTAACAGAGACTCATCGTCGGCTCGTGAAGCTTTCAATGACTTTAAAAAAATTGTTGATAACTACCCTAATAGTAAATATGCAGCCGATGCTCGCAAACGTCTGATTAAAATAAAATCACGCCTTGCCAAGTATGAGCTTTCAGTAGCAAGATATTACATCAATCGTGAAGCTTTTGTCTCAGCGGCAAACCGAGGCAGATATATTGTCGAATATTTCTCACCGAGTCATGAAGTTGAAGAGGCATTAGAGATTATGATTGAGAGTTACAAACAACTAGGGCTTGACGATTTAAGACGAAATTCGATGCAAGTATTAGCGGCTAATTATCCTGAAAATATATTAATAAATTAGCCTAGTGAGTCAATAAGTCTGTAAATAAAATCTTCCTAAATTGACAATCAAGCCGAGACCAACATTCAATGTTGTTATCGGCTTTTAACTATTCTCTATTTAAATCGCTGACTCGTTCTCTTCTCCCGTACGAATACGAATAATACGTTCAACATTGGTAATAAATATTTTTCCATCGCCTATTTTGCCTGTTTGGGCGGTTTCTAAAATAGCATTAACACAGCGCTCAACATCGGCAGCAGGGACAATAATTTCAAGTTTCACTTTAGGTAAAAAATCTACCATATATTCGGCACCACGATATAATTCAGTATGCCCTTTTTGTCGGCCAAACCCCTTAACCTCAGAAACAGTCATCCCCGTAATACCAATTTCGCCTAGCGCTTCTCTTACATCATCCATTTTAAAAGGTTTAATTATTGCTTCAATTTTTTTCATAAGAAGTTACCAATGTTTGCTAAAGTTTATGTTAATAAGGATATATAAAATAATCGCATGTTTGTAGGTATTTTTTTCATATAAGGAAAAAACATGAATAGAAGTTAATAGTTATCACCAAAAGTTTCTGCATTTGATACACTAACTGTAATATCATAAAATAAGCTAAAGGCTCTCCATGAACCAGCAATTCATTATTGAAGAAATGAAAGTTGTACCCATTATTGATATTCAATTTGAAATATTACGACGTATTAGTTTCATTAAAAAACAGTTGATCGACTCAGGCTTCAAAAATTTAGTATTAGGTATTAGTGGTGGTGTTGACTCTTCAGCATGCGGCCGTTTAGCGCAACTGGCCATCAATGAACTGAATCAAGATAATAAAGACGTAACTTTCCAATTTATAGCGGTAAGACTTCCCTTTGGTATACAAGCTGATGAGGATGATGCACAACTGGCTTTAAACTTTATTCAGCCAAATAAATGTTTAACAACTAATATACAAGATGGTGCTAATGGTATTCACGAAGAGGTTGTTAAAGCATTAAAATTAGAAAATATACTCGAACAAAGTGACGCTCAAATTGATTTTTCTAAAGGTAATGTTAAAGCTCGAACTCGCATGGTAATGCAATATCATATTGCCGGTATTGTTGGCGCTTTGGTATTGGGTACCGATCACTCGGCTGAAAATATCACTGGCTTTTTCACTAAATGGGGCGATGGGGCTTGTGATTTAGCACCATTGTTTGGTCTATCTAAAAGACAAGTGAGACAGCTAGCAAGTGAGTTAGGCGCTCCTGACTTACTTGTGAAAAAAGCCCCTACCGCTGATCTAGAAGACCTTGATCCAGGAAAAGCGGATGAAGATGCCTTAGGCATAAGTTACGATCAATTAGATGATTTTTTAGAAGGAAAGGTTGTTAGCAAACAAATTAGTGAGCATATTATTAATATATATAAAAAAACCCAACATAAGCGGCAAGTGATCCCGACTATATATGATAGGTTATAAAAAATAGACTGATTTATGGCCATATTAAAACAGTCAATACCTTAAATTTCATCTTATTATATCGATGATATAAAAATGCCGCTATAAACGGTATTTTTATTGGCTAAAAGTAGGTTAGTCTCTAGGTGTTTGAATAATGACAGTCTCAGAATTGTAGGTATCGCTGCCCCTCTGAGCAAAGCAACATAACCATTATAACTATATCTTCTATCAACTATAAATAATGTGAATAACGCTTTTGCGTCTAATGATTCTTAGTAGGCCCAAAATCTGATAAACTATTGACAAAATTTTTCCCCGCTAATTAAAATATTATTAGCATATTATAGATAGAGAGAATATCGAATGAGCCTGTATTTAAAATATATAGCAGAAATTGAAAGTCGTAAAAATGATCTAGGATTAGCCCCTCTGCCAATTGATGGCGCTGAGTTATTATCTGAGATTATTAATCAAATTAAAGAGTTAGGAAATGAGTATAGAACAGATTCACTTAATTTTTTCATTTATAACACTTTACCAGGAACGACAAGTGCTGCAGGAGTAAAAACTGCCTTTTTAAAAGAAATTATTTTAGCAGAATCAGTAGTCGAAGAAATTTCACCAACGTTTGCTTTTGAATTGTTATCTCATATGAAAGGTGGACCTTCAGTTCATGTTCTTCTTGATTTAGCATTATCTGATAACGCAGCGGTAGCAAAACCAGCAGCAGAAGTATTAAAAACTCAAGTGTATTTGTATGAAACGGATACCAGCCGACTTGAAACAGCATTTAAAGCCGGTAATTTGATTGCTAAAGATATTTTAGAAAGCTACTCACAAGCAGAGTTTTTTACTAAGTTACCCGATATTGCAGAAAAAATTGACGTGGTTACTTATATTGCTGGTGAAGGTGATATCTCAACTGATTTATTATCGCCAGGTCATCAAGCTCACTCTCGTGCAGATCGTGAATTGCATGGCAAATGCTTAATTTCTCCAGTAGCTCAAGAAGAAATACAAGCATTACAAGTTAAGTACCCAAACGCTAAAGTCATGCTTATCGCAGAAAAAGGCACCATGGGTGTCGGTTCTTCTCGTATGTCAGGTGTCAACAACGTTGCACTTTGGGCGGGTAAAAAAGGCAGTCCATACGTACCTTTTATTAACATCGCCCCCGTAGTTGCCGGTACCAATGGTATTTCGCCAATATTCTTAACGACAGTCGATGTAACGGGCGGTATTGGTCTTGATCTTAAAAACTGGGTGAAGAAAGTCGATGCAAACGGCAACACCGTTGTTGACAAAAATGGCGATGCGGTTCTCGAACAAGCATACTCAGTGGCAACCGGAACTGTGTTAACTATCGATACAAAAGCGAAGAAGCTATACAACGGCGACACCCAACTCGCAGACATATCGTCAGCCTTTACACCACAGAAAGTGGAATTCATGAAAGCAGGTGGTTCTTACGCTGTTGTGTTTGGTAAAAAACTACAAACTTTCGCCGCTGAAACTTTAGGTATAGAAGCTACACAAGTATTTGCACTTTCAAAAGAAATATCTCATGAAGGTCAAGGTTTAACGGCCGTTGAAAAGATCTTTAATAACAACGCGGTTGGTGTAGCGTCAGAAACACCATTGCATGCAGGTTCTGACGTTCGTGTTCAAGTCAACATTGTTGGTTCTCAAGACACTACAGGGCCAATGACGTGCCAAGAATTAGAAGCAATGGCTGCTTCTACTATCTCACCAATCGTTGACGGTGCTTACCAATCAGGTTGTCACACAGCGTCGGTATGGGATAGTAAAGCAAAAGCTAATATCCCTAAATTGATGAGCTTCATGAATAAGTTTGGTCTTATCACAGCACGTGATCCTAAAGGCGAATATCTGCCAATGACTGATGTTATTCACAAAGTATTGAATGATATTACCGTGGACGACCGCGCTATCATTATTGGTGGTGATTCACATACTCGTATGTCTAAGGGTGTAGCGTTCGGTGCCGACTCAGGTACTGTTGCACTAGCACTGGCAACAGGCGAAGCGGCAATGCCAATTCCTGAGTCTGTCAAAGTAACCTTCAAAGGCCACATGAAGAGTCATATGGACTTTCGTGATGTTGTTCACGCTACTCAAGCTCAAATGCTTAAGCAATTTGGTGGCGAGAATGTATTCCAAGGTCGCATCATTGAAGTACACATCGGTACTTTATTAGCGGATCAGGCATTCACCTTTACTGATTGGTCAGCAGAGATGAAAGCAAAAGCGTCTATCTGTATTTCAGAAGATAATACGTTAATTGAATCACTGGAAATTGCTAAGAGCCGTATCCAAATTATGATTAACAAGGGTATGGAAAATGAAGCGAAAACACTTAATGGTTTAATCGCATTAGCTGACAAGCGTATCGAAGGGATAAAATCTGGTACTACGCCAGCATTATCACCAGATGAGAATGCTAAATACTATGAAGAAGTCGTCGTAGATCTAGACGCTATCGACGAACCAATGATTGCTGATCCAGACGTAAACAATGAAGATGTTTCTAAGCGTTATACCCATGATGTTATTCGTCCAGTATCATTCTACAAAGATAAATCGGTTGATTTAGCTTTTGTTGGTTCTTGTATGGTTCATAAAGGTGACATGCAAATCATTGCGCAAATGTTACGCAATATTGAAAAGCAAAATGGTGGTGTAACCTTTAAAGCACCACTCGTTATTGCTCCACCAACATACAATATTGTTGATGAGCTTAAAGCTGAAGGTGACTGGGAAATTTTACAAAAATACTCTGGTTTCGAATTTGACGATGAAAACCCGAAAGGTGCTGCGCGTACTAAGTATGAAAATATTATGTACCTTGAACGCCCAGGCTGTAACTTATGTATGGGTAACCAAGAGAAAGCTGAACCCGGTGATACGGTTATTGCTACGTCAACGCGTTTGTTCCAAGGTCGTGTCGTAGCAGATGCTGCAGAGAAGAAAGGTGAATCACTTCTTGGCTCTACGCCTTTAGTTGTGCTTTCATCCGTACTTGGTCGTTTCCCTACAATCGAAGAATACAAAAGTGCAGTAGAAGGTATTACCCTTACTGACTTCATTCCACCAACTGAAGAGATGAGCACTAAATTTACGGGTAAAGCTGTACCAATTAAAATGGTGTAGCTCCGTAAGCTTATTAGCAAAGAACATCAGGGTTACTTTTATTGGTTGAGTGAGATAAATATTTCGTCAACTAAATTAAGTAGCCCTTTTTATTTCATAATTATGAAAATTCTGCAGTTTGGAGGGGACGCTATATTAACTGATAATGACGGTATAATAAGATTTGAAAAATAGTGCCTATCGGTATACATCTAAATACCTTTTACCACTTTAATAGTAAACCATTATCACTCTTTTGTTAAACATTCAATATCGGCAATTAAAGCACCTTGAATATAATTAGGTTTGGACTCTTTATCAGTAAAACGTTCAACACCTGCTAACACTTTAATTTTATAATTGTAGCCACCACAAATTTCATATGAATAGCGAATTAATAACGTCGCTAAACCATTAAACTTTACATTGTCATTAGGAATGATTTCTAAATGGTAATTGTTTTTATCTATCTGCATTTTTCTAAATTGCAATTTGTGATCAAAGTCCCAAAGTAATTGGCTCGCGTGATTGTTGTTATCAACACTGCTACAACTGAGTAAAAAACAAATAACACACCATACGGTAAGAGAGTTAATTCGCTTATAAATCGACATCAACATTCACTCCATCAACCAAAATAATTTTATTGACTATCCCAAATTTCAATAAAAAACCAGCAATAATGCTGGTTTTAGTAAAGTAAAACGATATTAAGACCGAACGTTATTTTTTCTTTTTTACCGCTTTTGCGTTAGGCAAATCAGTAATTGAACCTTCAAATATTTCGGCCGCTAAACCAATAGACTCGTTCAACGTTGGGTGAGCATGAATAGTTAAAGCAATATCTTCGGCATCTGCGCCCATTTCGATTGCTAAACAGATTTCACCCAGCATTTCGCCGGCATTAACACCAACAATAGCACCACCTAAAATTCGACCCGTTTCTTTTTCAAAAATCAGTTTAGTTTTACCTTCAGTACGCGCTGAAGCAATGGCACGACCCGATGCGGCCCATGGGAAGTTAGCTACTTCGATATTTAAACCTTGTTCTTTAGCTTCCGCCTCAGTAACGCCCGCCCAAGCCATTTCTGGATCAGTATAAGCAACAGAAGGAATACAGCGAGGTTCAAAGGTATGTTTTTTACCTGAAATAATTTCAGCCGCAACATGAGCTTCATGAACTGCTTTATGAGCAAGCATTGGTTGACCAATAACATCACCAATAGCAAAGATATGGTTAACGTTAGTACGAAGTTCATTCGTTACGTTAATAAAACCACGTTCATCAACATTAACGCCTGCTTTATTAGCATCAACTAAGTTACCATTAGGTTTACGACCAACGGCAACTAATATTTTGTCATAACGAATCGGGTCTGCAGGTGCTTTTTTACCCTCAAACGTTACATACAAACCATCGTCTTTTGCTTCAACAGCGACCACTTTAGTCGACAGCATAATATTGAATTTTTTCTTGTTGTAATTAGTGTAAAGCTTGACAATGTCTTTATCAGCGGCTGGCACTAATTGATCAGCAAACTCAACAACACTTACGTTTGAACCTAATGCAGCATAAACCGTACCCATTTCTAGGCCAATAATACCGCCACCAAGTACTAGCATCTCTCCAGGAATATCTTTAAGCTCTAAGGCGCCCGTTGAGTCGATAACGCGTGGATCATCTTTAGGGATAAAAGGTAAATCAATCACTGAAGAACCCGCGGCGATAATGGCGTTATCAAAAGTAATGGTTGTTGTTTTACCATCGTTACCATCAACTTCAACGGTTTTATCTGAAGTAAATTTAGCGTAACCAAAGACGGTGGTGACTTTGCGGGCTTTAGACATGCCTTCTAAACCGCCAGTAAGTTGCGCGATAACACTGTCTTTCCAACCACGAATTTTATCTAAATCAATTTCTGGCTTGCCAAAAGTAACACCGTGAGAAGCCATTGCGGCGGCATCATCAATAACTTTAGCAACATGAAGTAATGCTTTTGAAGGAATACAACCAACATTTAAACAAACACCACCTAAGGTTTTACGATTTTCTACTAATACCACGTCTAAACCTAAATCTGCTGCACGAAACGCGGCTGAATAACCACCAGGTCCTGCGCCTAAAATTACTACTTGAGTTTTAATCTCGTTACTCATGCTGACCTCAAAATTAATTTTTGTGTAAAATGTCATGGCTTTTATGATTAAAAACCATGACCAATATGCTTCTGTTTATATTGTTGGCGATTTTACGCTGTGTATTACAAAATCGCCAACGTTAATTAAGAATAGCCGACTAAAGTCGACTTTTATTTATTTTAAGTAACCTTACAGAACTAATTTACGAATATCTGACATAACACCCGCTAAATGAACCGTAAATCTGGCGGCAATAGCGCCATCAATCACCCGATGATCGTATGACATAGATAAGGGTAACATTAGTTTTGGTTCAAAGTCTTTGCCGTTCCATTTAGGTTTCATTTCAGATTTTGACACTCCTAAAATAGCAACTTCAGGGGCATTGACAATCGGGGTAAAGGCCGTACCACCGATACCACCTAAACTCGAGATAGTAAAGCAACCACCTTGCATATCTGAGGATTTTAGCTTGCCGTCACGTGCTTTCAAGCTAATCTCAAGTAATTCACGCGATAATTGATGAATACCTTTTTGATCAACATCACGGACTACGGGAACCACTAAACCGTTAGGGGTATCAACAGCAACGCCAATATGAATATACTTTTTCATGATCAAGCTTTCGCCATCTTCACTCAAACTAGAGTTGAACACTGGGAAGGCCCGTAAAGCATTCGCCGCTGCTTTTAGTATGAAGACTAAAGGTGTGATTTTAAAGCCAAGTTTTTGCTTTTCACAAATAACATTTTGCTCTTTACGGAAAGCTTCAACATTGGTGATATCAGCTTCATCAAATTGAGTGACATGAGGAATAGTGACCCAGTTACGATGTAAAAACGGACCCGAAATCTTTTGAATACGAGTGAGTGGCTTAGTTTCTACTTCGCCAAACTTTGCAAAGTCAATTGGCTTAGCGCTAACAACTTGTAAAACCCCCTCGCCTGAAGCAATTGAACTACCTGCATTCGCTTTAGGACGAGACAATTCATATTTAACATAGGACTGAACATCTTCTTTTAAAATGCGGTTTTTATTACCACTGCCTTTAACCACCGTTAGGTCAACGCCGAATTCACGAGCTAAACGTCTGATTGATGGCGAAGAATAAATACTGCCTTTTGAAGGGATATTACCCGCTTGAGGGTGATGTGGCACAGGTGCATTTTTGGGTGCTTTCGTTGCTAACACTTGATTCACAGGCTCGGTAACCGGTGTAGGTTCAGCAACTGGAACAGAAACAGGCGTTTCAACTGCCACTGAAGCGCCATTGGCAGTTTCAAGTTGAATAACCACTGAACCTTGCTTAACCTTATCACCCACGGTGATATAAACTTCTTTGACTGTACCGGCATCAGGTGAAGGGACATCCATCGTCGCTTTGTCAGTTTCTAGGGTAATTAAACCATCTTCCGCTTCAATAACGTCACCAACATTCACCAAAACTTCGATAACATCGACTTCGCCATCTTCACCGATATCAGGAACAGTCACCTCGATAATGTCATTTACCACAGTACCTGCTGGTGTTTCAACAGCAGGTACTTTTTCAGCTAATTGCGCAGGCTCTGCTTTAACTTCTTCAACTTCCTCTGGTGCTGGTGTTACTTCGCCAGCAGCTGATGTCATTTCGCCAATAACATCTCCCTCTTTAATCTTATCGCCAACATCAACCAAAAGAGCGGTCAGTGTGCCCGCAAAAGGTACCGGGATATCCATAGAAGCTTTATCTGTTTCGACCGTAATAATACCGTCGTCGGCGTCTAAAGAGTCGCCCACAGCAAAACATATTTCAATAATTTCAACTTCATCGCCACCAACATCTGGGACCAGAATTTTTTGACTATCTGACATATTAATTTTCCGCCCTGTTATGCGTAAAGTGGGTTAAGTTTTTCAGTGTCGATATTAAAGTGTTTAATTGCATCAGTTACAACTGAACGTTTTATATCTCCACGATTTGCTAATTCAAATAATGCTGCAACAACAATGTAAGCTCCATTCACTTCAAAGTGTGTACGTAAATTTGCACGACTATCACTACGACCAAAACCATCAGTACCTAAGCAGCGATATTCAGTATCGATAAAGCCACGAACTTGATCTGAATATGATTTAATATAATCTGTAGCAGCAATTGCAGGACCATTTTCTTTAGTAATAACGCTAGAGATATAAGCTTGCTTTTGTTTACTTTCTGGGTGAAGCATATTCCAACGAGTAACATCTTGACCATCACGCGCTAATTCATTAAATGATGTGACTGAATAGACATCACTTGAAATACCATAATCAGCACTTAAAATTTGAGCCGCTTCACGTACTTTTTGTAAAATAGTACCTGAACCCATCAATTGAACATTGGCTTTAGCTTTTTTCTTTGGTGTAACAGTTTCAAGTTTATAAATACCTTTAATGATTTGGTCAGTAACATCTTTACCTTCAGGTAACGCTGGATGCTGATAGTTCTCATTCATTAAGGTCATATAGTAAAAAACACTTTCGTTCTCTTCATACATGCGACGCAAGCCATCACGAACGATAACCGCAACTTCGTAACCATAAGTTGGATCATATGTCACACAGTTAGGTATTAAACCCGCTTGCACATGTGAATGACCATCTTGATGTTGTAAACCTTCACCATTAAGTGTTGTACGACCTGCCGTTGCACCCAGTAAGAAACCACGTGCTTGGCTGTCTCCCGCCGCCCATGCTAAGTCACCCACACGTTGGAAACCAAACATTGAGTAATAGATATAAAACGGGATAGTGGTGGCATTACATGTTGAATAAGACGTACCTGCAGCAACCCAAGATGCCATAGCACCTAATTCATTAATCCCTTCTTGGAGCACTTGCCCTTTTTTATCTTCACGATAATAAGCGACTTGGTCAGCATCTTGAGGAATGTACTTTTGACCTTCATTGGCATAAATACCGACTTGGCGGAACAAACCTTCCATTCCAAACGTCCGCGCTTCATCAGGAATAATAGGGACTATACGCTTACCAATTTTTTTATCTTTCAATAAGGCATTTAATACACGAACAAAAGTCATGGTTGATGATACTTCACGATCACCACTACCTTTTAAAATAGCGTCAAATATTTTAAGCGGTGGGATCTCTAAACTTTCTTCTGCCTGAACACGACGGGCAGGTAATGAACCACCTAATGCTTCACGGCGTGCTTTCATGTATTTAAATTCTGGACTCTCTTCTGGGAATTTATAGAAAGGTAAGTCAGCAATTTCATCATCACTAATTGGAATATTAAAGCGATCTCGGTAATGCTTTAACGAATCAACGTCCATTTTCTTAACGTTATGGGCAATATTTAATGCTTCACCTGATGCCCCTAAACCAAAACCTTTTACCGTTTTAGCTAAAATGACAGTTGGGCGACCCTTAGTTTCCATTGCTTTTTTATAAGCTGAATAAACTTTTACTGGGTCGTGGCCACCACGGTTTAAGCGCCAAATATCTGCGTCTGACATGTTAGCAACCATGGCTTTAGTTTCAGGGTACTTGTTAAAGAAGTTTTCGCGTGTGTACTTACCGCCTTTCGCTTTACAGTTTTGATATTCACCATCAACTGTTTCGTTCATTAACTGTAGTAATTTACCTGAAGTATCACGGGCAATAAGTGAATCCCAGTACGAACCCCAAATAACTTTCACTACTTCCCAACCTGCGCCTCGGAATGTACCTTCAAGCTCTTGAATAATTTTACCGTTACCGCGCACAGGTCCATCTAAACGCTGTAAATTACAATTAACAATAAACGTTAAGTTATCTAAACCTTCACGAGAAGCTAAACCGATAGCCCCCAATGATTCTGGCTCATCAGTTTCACCATCACCTAGGAAACAGTAAACACGCTGGCCTGAACAGTCTTTAATACCACGGTCAGTTAAGTATTTTAAGAAACGTGCTGTATAGATAGCTTGTAATGGACCTAAACCCATAGAAACAGTAGGAAACTGCCAAAAGTCTTTCATTAAATGTGGATGCGGGTAAGAAGATAAACCTTTGCCATCACATTCTTGACGAAAGTTATTCATTTGATCTTCAGTTAAACGACCTTCCATGAAGGCACGAGAATAAATACCTGGAGAGATATGCCCTTGCGCGAAAATAAAATCGCCACCGTCAGTTTCTGAGGCTGCTTTAAAGAAATGGTTAAAACCAACGTCATATAAAGTCGATGAAGATGCGAAGCTACCAATATGGCCACCCAGATCTAAATCTTTTTTAGAGGCTCTCAGCACTAACACTAAAGCATTCCAGCGAATAGCCGCACGAATACGTGACTCTAATGTTTGATCGCCAGGCATATTAGGCTCTTGCCCTGGAGGGATAGTATTTACATAGGCCGTATTGGCATCAAAAGGTAAATGTGTACCACTGCGGCGCGCTTGATCGATAAGTTTTTCAAGTAGAAAATGGGCACGTTCTGGACCTTCATTTTCCAAGACAGATTCCATTGACTCTATCCATTCTTGGGTTTCTAATGAATCAATATCTAGTTTAGGGAGTTCAGACATAGTAATTACTCTTCTCCAGCTGTTGCTATTAAAATTAAATTGTAGGACGACATTAAATCGAGCCTATACTTTATTTGCTTATTATTTTCTTTGCTAATAAAAATCAATATTCACTTCGTTGCATACGCCTCATTGAGCGTTGCATACGAGAATTCTCTTGGGAAGTTTTTAATAAAACCTCTTCAATAAAGGCAAGATGGCGATGGCTTGCCCCCCATGCTTTTTGTGGTTGTCCGCTAACAATTGCATTTAACAATCGCTTGCGGTAATCGGCCATTTGCGAAAATATATCGGGCCGCTTGGCTAATATCGTCAAATTACGTTCAATATTCTTTATTAATAAAGACGACATACTGCGCGCTAAATGTAAAATAATAATATTGTGTGATGCCCCGCAAATAGCGAGGTAAAAGTCAAAAATCGCTTGGGCCTCTTGACGATAATCGCTCTCTAATTGCGCATTACCAATGTCGTCATGTTTGGCTTTTATTTCTAAAAAGTCAGCATCGGTGCCACGCATTGCCGCATAATAGGCCGACATACCTTCAATACCATGACGAAACTCTAATAAGTCAAACTGTGACTCATTACTTTTTGCCATTAATTCAAATAGAGGGTCTTCTAAACCGGCTAAAATATTTTTACTGACAAATGTCCCTTCCCCTTGTTTACGGGTGATAAGACCTTTGGCTTCCAATTTTTGTACCGCCTCTCTTAATGACGGACGCGACACTTCAAACTGTTTCGCTAACTCACGCTCAGGTAATAATTTTTCACCTGGCTTTAAACTCCCTTCCAATATCATTTGTTCAAGTTGAGCTAAAATCACATCAGAAAGTTTTTTAGGCTTTAAAACGTTTGCTGTACTTGTTTTATTCATTGGTTGCTTAATCATTTTATTTACTTATAAACTATTCATGTTAATTATTGGCTTAATTAACCGCCAGCCATTTTTCATTAGTTATAGTCATTACCGATAAACCGAGTAAGTCCACTACCAATAACTATAAACAACTCGTTATATCAAATAACAAACACTTACCATTGGTAAATTGGTATGACCAACAAATTCAAGAGTTAAAAATAACAAAATAAGTGGATTTTGTAAATAGAATTTAATCAGAATTCCCCACAAAAAAATATCACCAAAGCCTAATATATCTATTTTGTTTGCACTAGACAAAGAAAAACCTATTGGTCTGACCAATAGGTTTTTCTTTGTAAATATTCATTAACGAGAAAAAATAAGTAATAAGTAGCACGCCAGACAAGTGCCTGACTTATGAAATAACACCCGATAAAGTCAGTACAGCAACAACAGCCAATAGCAGCAATATATTTCTTTTAGCTAAGCGAACCAATAAACAAGGCTCTGCAGTACAGTCTTGAGTATCAATCATCGTATCTTCAGATTTTTTGGCAACATCACCTAATACTTGATCCGCAGGTTTGTTGATATTAAAGAAACTTTCTAACCACACAGGTAACGCTTTTGAGAAATGGCCAACCATTATATAACCAAAAGACGTTAATCTTACCGGCAACCAATCAAGCCAAAATAATAACTGGTTAAAATACGAATAAACATCTGAATTCATCTGTGTGGATAAACTGCCTGCTTTTGCCTTTTCTCCATCAACAAGTTGATCAAACTTGCCTCCATTTACTTGTTCCTCAGCCGTTTTTTCAGCAAGTATTTCACTGGTGTTATCAATGACTTGTTTTTCAAGTAACGTAGTCAACAAACGGTAAAAGACAACGCCTGAGGCACCGAAAAAGAGAAAAAACAACATAATGGCAATATAATAACGGTAATTAAGCCAAATAAGTGTTTGGCCAAAGTCCATATTAGCAAGGTTTTTATCTTGTATGAGTTGTGAGTGGTATAACTGACAAGTAGTTAATTCACCTCGAAAGGCTGCCATTAAGTATTTTTTATAAGTATCTCTAGTAGCAACACTACCAAAACAAATAATCAAAATAATGGTAGAGAACACCAGATGAAAAAAGCTGTCATCAATTAACATTAGCATTAAATAAACCGCAAGCACTGGAGCCAATAACAGTGCTAAGGTTGCCACGCCATTTTCCCATGATTTGTCCAATACATTAAATTTTTTCAACAGCATCAAGTACCGTTGATAATAAGTTTTGAATTGCCAAAAAGGTGACGACAAATAGCGCTCTGCGGCTAAAGCAATTAATAAACTAATTAAACTCATCATTGTTCCTGATTATCTTTATTGTGCGATTAAAATTAAAAAGTGATTTAAAACTATCATTAGGTGTCAATTTATTTATTCAATCTCAAACATTGCTTGAAATGTTGCCAATCAAATACCTCTCCGGGGTCAGTTTTACGCCCAGGTGCAATATCACAATGGCCCACTATATTATTATGACTAATAAATGAGTAGCTTGCTTGTAATTTTGCCACTAAAGCAGCAAGTTGTAAATATTGCACATCGGTATAAGGAATATCGTCCGTTCCTTCGAGTTCAATACCAATTGAAAATTCATTACACTGCTCACGGCCCTTAAAAGAAGATACCCCAGCATGCCAGGCGTTATCATTAAATGACACATACTGAATAATTTGGCCATCGCGGCGTATTAGACAATGGGCCGACACTTTCAAGTGACTAATAGCTTGCAAATATTCATCCGCACTGGCATCCAAACGCCCCAAAAACAAGTCCGTAATATAAGGGCCACCAAATTGTGCTGGTGGCAAAGAAATATTATGGACCACTAACAGTTCAACCACTGTATCAGAGGCACGCAAACTAAAATGGGGCGAAACTTGGTGTTCAATACCCGTTAACCAGCCGTTATTAATCACTTTCAGGGGTTTTATAGCAGTAGACTGAATTTTCATTTGTAATCACTATTTAAAAAAAGTTATGGTAAATGTACAATTGAGCATAATAACCCATAAGAGCTATTATCAAGATGACTGAGCAAGATGCAACAAATAAAATAGGAAAAGGCTTTGTTTGGCTTGCTTGGATATTAGCATTAGCATTACTAGTTTACATTTTTCAAGGGGTTTTAGACAAGCAATACAATCCCAATACTAACCTTGCTTCAAGTATTAATGGCCGTGGTAAAACCGAAGTTCATCTTCAACAAAACCGCCAAGGTCATTACTTAGCGCAAGGTACAATTAATGACCATAGTGTCACTTTTTTACTTGATACTGGCGCAACCCAAGTGTCTATACCTCAACATTTAGCTCAGACATTGAGTTTACCACGCTATGGCTCTTACCGGGTACAAACCGCTAACGGCTCTGTTAACGTCATTGAAACAAGAATCGAGCAGTTAACTATTGGTAATATTTTACTTAATGATGTCGCTGCCCATATTAACCCAGGGATGAAAAGTAACGAAATTCTATTAGGTATGAGTGCACTAAAAAGAGTAGAATTTAGTCAAAAAGGCAAACAGCTCACGCTAAAAACCTATTAACCCTTAAATTTATCATTAACTAACGATTGCCGTTGAGTTTTTCATAAAAAATCACCTGGTTTTAGCGACTAAGCCCATCAATTAGATTAGCGAAATGATGGGGTCATTCAGATTACTTACGATAACCAAAGAGAAAAAAATGCTTTCAGATGCACTTTTATACGATATTGCCAAAACAGTAGCTTGGGCGCTTAATGAAGACTTAGGTCAAGACCTAGCCCACACAACAAGAGCACAAGCGAGTGAATTAGACATCACTGCGGCATTGATCCCAGCCTCAAATAAAGCCGTAGCAACCATTATCAACCGAGATGACTGCATTGTTTGTGGTGTTGCTTGGGTAAATGAAGTGTTTAAACAGCTAGACCATGCTTTAGGCCACAATGACACAAATTCAGAAAATCAAACCAAAGTCACCTGGTTTGTTAACGATGGTCAAATGGCCAAAGCTAATACCATATTATGCGAAATATCAGGTAATGCTCGCGCGCTGCTAACTGGTGAGCGAGTTGCATTAAACTTTTTACAAACCCTGTCAGCTACCGCAACGTTAACCAGCCACTATGTCAAAGAATTAGCGGGCTCAAAAACACAATTACTTGATACACGAAAAACCATCCCTGGCCTGCGTAGCGCACAAAAATATGCGGTAACCTGTGGTGGTGGTAAAAATCATCGTGTCGGTTTATTTGATGCTTTCTTAATTAAAGAAAACCATATTGCTGCCTGTGGCGGCATCGCCCAAGCGATCGCCACCGCTAAAATAAACCATGCCAAGATAACGGTAGAAGTAGAAGTAGAAAGCCTTGATGAATTAACCGAAGCCATTAAGGCTGGCGCAGACATCATCATGTTAGATAATTTCACCACTGAGATGATTGAACAAGCGGTGGTCATAACTAATGGCCAAGCGAAATTAGAAGTGTCAGGCAATATGACCATAGAAACCTTAAAAGAGTATACCCGAGCAGGGGTTAATTATATTTCTTCTGGGGCATTAACCAAACATATTAAAGCAGTTGATCTATCGATGCGTTTTTCATAACGCTGGAGGTTCTTTAAAAAAAGGTGAGAATCCTAGGACTTGTATAAATTTGTCCAAAAACTTGCATTTAGTGAAATATGTCCGACTATCTATAGTACCCCCGTAAATAAAATGGATGATTTACTATGAATAACCTGCAAGCTATGGAAAGAAATGGACGAAAAGGTTTTACCCTCATTGAATTAATGATCGTTGTCGCGATTATCGGTATTTTAGCGGCGGTAGCACTACCGGCTTATCAGCAATATGCCGATAAAGCAAAGTACAGTGAGGTTGTTTTAGCCTCTTCTTCTCATAAATTAGCTTTAGAAGTTTGTGCTCAAGTTGAAGGTACATTAATACCAGCCAGTTGCGGTCCTGGTACTGGTGGTGTCCCAGCTAATGCTGGGGCATCGGGTGCTGTAACCTCGGTGACAGTGTCTAATGGTACCGCAACTGGTGTAATTATTACTGTTGTACCGGCTGCTACTGGTAGTATTGCCGCTACTGATACATATGTATTAACAGGAGCTTTGGCTAACGGCCAAGTTACCTGGTCTGATAACTGCTCAGACCTTTGTTAATCATTTTATAGTCGGAGTAGGGAGAGTTTAAACCCTGTTTAATACGCCTTATTTTAAAGCTCCTTAGGGAGCTTTTTTGTTGCCTGCATGTATTACCTTCAACCAGTGACTAATCAGTTAAGAAAATAAGTAAATGGGTATTAAACCGACAAATAAACTTAATTTTTATTTAAGTATAACTAACAATCAATTAGTAGTTTTATCTGACACTCTTTTAAAATTTTTTCTAAAAGTAAGTTACACTCAAATAAGCTACTTTTTACTGTACCTAATAAATTATAAAAAGGTTTGTATTAAAAATTCATGAAGGGCTATCATCAACAATCAAGCCTATTATCGGCTTTGACCAAAAAACATTTAGTGATGCCAGACCAGGTAGATGCGATTAATGCGGGCTTTATAAGGCAAGCAAAACCCTTTATCCGCTACTTAGTTGAAGACAAAAAATTTGATGGTCCCGCTATTGCCAATATTTTATCAAAAAGTTTTGGCCATCCACAAATTGACTTAACCTGTTTTGACACCACCTTAGTGCCAGATGGTGTTAGAAATGAAAAACTGATCCGAAAACATAGTGCCCTACCCCTTTTTTTAAGGGGTAAAGTGCTGTTTATCGCCATGTCAGATCCGACTAATATTGATGCACTAGAAGAAATTCAATTTAATACCGGTTACAGCACAGAACTAATATTAGCAGATGAAAAGAGTTTGCAAACCTGTATTGAAAAAGTGCTTGAAGAAGAGATTGATAGCCTTGAAATTGATGATATCGACACCGAAGAGCTTTCAGGCATTGAGGTAAACGACAGCGAAGAAGAAAAAAGCAGCCGCCCAGAAAAAGACGACGCCCCTATTGTTGTGTACATTAATAAAATATTATTAGATGCGATAAAAAAAGGGGCCTCTGATTTGCATTTTGAACCCTATGAGAAAACTTTTCGTATCCGTTTTCGCATTGATGGTATTTTATCTGAGGTAGCCAAACCACCGGTTTCTCTAGCAGCAAGAATGGCTGCTCGCTTAAAAGTCATGGCAAAACTTGATATCGCTGAACGTCGGGTTCCACAAGATGGTAGGATCAAATTAACCTTATCCAAGAAAAAATCTATCGATTTCCGTGTTAGCACACTGCCCACTATGTGGGGTGAAAAAGTGGTGATGCGCATATTAGACTCGTCAAGTGCGATGCTTGGTATAGATATGCTTGGTTATGACCCTGCTCAGAAAAAGATCTATATGGAAGCGTTAGCTCAACCTCAGGGAATGATATTAGTGACGGGGCCAACGGGCTCAGGAAAAACAGTCTCCTTGTATACCGGTTTGAACATTCTCAATACCCAAGAGCGAAATATTTCTACCGCTGAAGATCCCGTTGAAATAAACTTAGACGGGATTAACCAAGTTCAAATTAATAATAGAGCAGGTTTAACCTTTCCTAGTGCGCTGCGCTCTTTTTTACGTCAAGACCCCGATATTGTTATGGTCGGTGAAATTAGAGACTTGGAAACGGCAGAAATTGCCATAAAAGCTGCACAAACGGGTCACTTAGTATTATCCACTTTACATACCAATTCAGCAGCAGAAACACTAACACGCTTATTTAATATGGGTGTCGCAGCCTACAACGTAGCAAGTTCGGTCAATATTATTATTGCCCAACGACTTGCCAGGCGTTTATGCCCAAAATGTAAAGAAGAAGAAGTACTAACCAAAGATCAATTAGAGCAGCAAGGTTTTTTAGCTGAATATATCGCTGATATAAAATTATTTAAGCCTGTTGGCTGTCAATATTGCATTAAGGGCTATAAAGGCAGAGTGGGTGTTTATGAGGTTGTCAAAATAAGTCCAAAAGCTGCCGGTATTATCATGGATGGTGGTAGTGCATTAGATATTGATCAACAGTTTCAAACAGAAGGCTTTAATAATTTAAGGCAATCAGGCTTAATTAAAGCCACTTATGGCGTGACTAGTTTAGAAGAAATAAATAGAATTACAACGTCTTAAAAAAGAGGCATGACACGATTTCACTTTAAACATTCGACGAGTAACAGTTAAAACTGTAAGCCGGTGCGAATAAGATAGAGGTAATTATGGCGGTCAGTAAAAAATCGACATCTAAAGATAAAAAAGTTAAAGTTCAACAATTAGATGCTTTTACCTGGTCAGGCGTAAACCGAAAAGGTAAAAAAATTAATGGCGAGCTCTCAGCTAGAAATATTATTGAATTAAAAGCACAATTGAGAAGCCAAGGTATTACGCCGAGTAAAGTTAAGAAAAAAGCCCCGGCTTTATTTAGTTTAAGTGGTGATAAAGCAATAACACCCGGCGATATTGCGGTGATAACAAGGCAAATTGCCACTATGTTAGGTGCAGGGGTTCCTTTAGTCCAGTCGATTGATATGATTGGTAAAGGGCATGATAAGGGGAAAGTTCAAAAGTTGCTGGGGGAGATTGGCAATCAATTACAATCAGGAATTCCTCTTTCTGACTGTTTACGGGAGCACTCGTTATATTTTGATGATTTGTATTGTGATTTGGTCGCCTCAGGTGAACAGTCTGGTGCTTTAGAAACCATTTATGATCGTATTGCCACCTATAAAGAAAAATCAGAGGCATTGAAATCAAAAATTAAAAAAGCAATGACTTATCCTATAGCCGTTCTTGTCATTGCAGCTATTGTTACTTCTATACTGCTTATTTTTGTCGTGCCAGTATTTCAAGAAATATTTGCCAGTTTTGGCGCAAAATTACCAGCATTTACTTTGTTAGTAATATCAATTTCTGAATTTATGCAAGCCTATTGGTATGTTGGGTTAGCAGGAATATTTGCGGGGCTGTTTTTATTTAAACGGGTTCACCGCAACAGCTTAACTGTTAGAGATAAAGTTGATGTGTTGATTTTAAAAATCCCTGTGATTGGCGAACTATTAAATAAAGCGGCAGTAGCTCGCTATGCACGAACGCTTTCCACAACGTTTGCTGCGGGTGTTCCTTTGCCTGATGCACTTAACTCTGCCGCAGGTGCATCAGGAAATGCGGTCTATCGCGATGCTATTATAGATGTCCGTGACGAAGTGGTATCAGGGATGCAAATGAACCTAGCCATGAGAAATTGTCAAATTTTTCCGGATATGGTTATCCAAATGGTGGCTATTGGTGAAGAGTCTGGCGCTGTAGATGACATGTTGGCTAAAGTCGCTAATGTTTATGAACAACAAGTCGATGATGCGGTCGATGGTTTAACCGCGCTGTTAGAACCATTAATTATGGCGATATTAGGTGTAATTATTGGTGGTTTAATTATTGCGATGTATTTACCTATATTTGAAATTGGTAAAATCATCTAACCTCCGTTTATTCAATATTATTTTTATATTAAGGATGTATTTTGTTAGCACAAGTAGTTACTGTATTTGAGACCATGCCGATGTTCTTTTTGATTTTCATTGGTTTATTGTCACTTAGTGTGGGGAGTTTTTTAAACGTTGTTGTTTATCGACTACCAAAAATGTTAGAACGTGAATGGTATGGTGAGTGCCGCGAATTTTTATCTGAAGAAATTAGTGACATTCCAGTAAAACCCTTACCTAAAATGTCACTTTCTAAACCAGACTCCACTTGCCCTAGATGTGATCATAACATTCGTTTTTACGAGAATATTCCTGTTTTAAGCTGGTTAGTTTTACGCGGTAAATGCAGTCAATGCCAGAATCCCATTTCAAAAAGGTATCCACTAGTTGAACTTTCTACTGGTCTATTAGGCGTAGTGATTGCCAGTATTTATGGCGTATCAACCTTTACTGTTTTTATGCTGGTTTTAACGTGGGGTCTTATTGCATTAACCTTAATCGACTTAGATCACATGCTATTGCCCGATCAAATCGTTATGCCTTTGCTTTGGTTAGGCCTGCTTTTTAATCTAAACGCTGGTTTTGTCTCATTAAATGAAGCTGTTATTGGCGCTGTAGTGGGCTACATGAGTCTTTATGGTATCTGTTGGCTATTTAAATTACTCACAGGTAAAGAAGGTATGGGCCATGGTGACTTTAAACTATTCGCTCTTTTTGGCGCCTGGATTGGTTGGCAACTTTTACCTTTACTGATACTGATGGCTTCATCAGTAGGTGCTGTTGTTGGTATATCATTAATGATATTTAAAGATCATCAACGTGAGCAAGCTATTCCTTTTGGTCCCTACCTTGCGTTAGCAGGTTGGGTAACCATAGTATGGGGTGAAGGTATTTGGGCGTGGTATCTGTCCGCTATTATATAACAATGGGAGCGGTAATTAAATATGGCTAAATTTATTGTTGGCTTAACGGGTGGTATTGGCAGTGGTAAAACCACCGTTGCTAATATGTTTGCCGACTTAGGTGTCGATATTATTGATGCCGACCTTATTGCACGACAAGCTGTTCGGCCTAACAGTAACGCTTTAAAAGCTATAGCTCAACACTTTGGCAACGATTATATTAATGAAGATGGTCAACTTAATCGATCGTTATTGCGCAGAAACATTTTTAGTCATCATGATAATAAGTTATGGCTGAATAATTTATTACACCCGCTTATTAGGCAAAATATAGTGTCCGCATTGGCAGCAAGTAAGTCCGTTTATTGTCTATTAGTCGCCCCGTTATTATTAGAAAATCAACTGGATAAGTTAGTAAAGACTGTTTTAGTGATCGACACGAGTGAGGCATTACAGCTTAGTCGAACTCTGTCACGCGATACTAGTACGAAGAAAGAAGTTCAAGCTATTATCAATAGCCAAATATCAAGAGCGGATAGACTGGCGGCCGCCGATCATATTATTGATAACAGCAATACCAATTTTGACTCAGTAAGCCAACAAGTTATTACACTGGATGGTTATTTTAGAAACGGTCAATTAGCACGGATAGATAAATTAAATTGATTGAAAATAAACGTTAGCCATTTTAATTAACTATAGTTAGTATAGAGATAATTTACAGATAATATTGAGTGATGAAATTTCACCTTTGACAACATTATTTTAGGCTTTATGGAAACAATTTTATACGAGCATCCACTAAACGAACGGATTCGCAATTATTTGAAACTTGAGCAATTATTTACTCAAGTTGATAATTGTTTACCTGAAAAAATCATAGACTTTCAACAAGTGTTTTTTAATACTTTGTTTTTAATTGTTGATTGTCTTGAAAAAAATGATATTCGTGGTGATTTAATTAAAGATCTTGAGAAGCTTGAGAGGAACTTGGTTCTATGGTCCCAATCACCAGAAACTGACAGTAGTGCCATCGATAATAATTTACAACAAACCGTTAAACTGTCCTGTCAACTAAGAGGTAATAGCCCGACATGGTGGCAACTCAAAGAAGATAAATTATTAGCCAGTTTGAAACAGCGATTCGCTATTCAGGCGGGTAATGCAAGCTTCGACTTACCTCAATTGCATTTTTGGACCCACCAAAAAACCCAAAAGATCAATAAGGATATGAACAAGTGGCGGGCTTTGTTAGACCAAATTCGTGATGCTTTGTTTTTAATTTTAAAGTTTATTCGTCAACGTGCCGATTTTAAAAAGATAGAAACAGACAGTGGTTTCTATCAAGATAGCGGTGAAGGAATTTTACTACTACGCATCAAAATTCCTAATAATGCTCAATATTACCCTAGCGTAAGTGGTAACCGCTTCAGGTACTCTATCCGTTTTATGCTTCCTTATGAAGAAAATGGTAGACGATATTCCAATCAAGCGACAAAATTTCAACTAGCACGCTGTTAACAATAACATTTCGCTGCTATTATTTACTAAATATCACTTACCCTGATTATACTTATCTATGTCTTTAAAAGTTTCATGTCCACAGTGCCAAGCAGAAGTTGTTTGGCAAAAAGAAAGTGCCTTTCGTCCATTTTGTAGTGAACGTTGTCGATTAATTGATCTCGGCGACTGGGCCGAAGAGAATCATAAAATATCTCAATCTTCGCAAAGCGCTGCCCCTCTAACGGAAGAAATGCTTGATTCACTAGAAGATGAATTTTTAATGAATCATAAATTTTTTGTTGAGCCTGAATAACGCAGCCAGGATCAATTTACTCAACAAGTGGCCCATTATTAAAAGATTGATAGTAAAAAATCAGCATCGTAAAAACCGTCACACCAGTCCCCTGAGCCCTTTAAAAAATATACCTTGGCGCATTCCTTTGCAGTTTTAGTTAATAGCATAACCATTGGAGAACAATAGATCTGAGAAGCCTTATCCGCTACTCATTTTATTTGATTAATATGTGACATTGTAGCTAGAGATGTCTCTGTGATTGAAATGACTTCTTATATACCTTACTTTATTGCATTTACTTTGATTAGATTATTAATGCCTGCCGTACGCTTTAAGAAAACGTTCTACTATACTCCTCAAATACTTGGTCATAGTAGCACTTTTATATTTTAAATAGCGTTAATTAGAACAACTATAATCACGGACCATGCTACTTGAATCTAGTAATCGATAGAGGTCGTTTCTGATAAGTTTTACTTTTTATCTATTTTTTTCTAATCTCACTCTGTTTATGCTTATTACCACAAATAGCATTTTTTTGACTATCACGATAATAGCGAATATCAATACAGTCTTGCTGGTATCTTCGCTCTAACTCAGTACGAACTATTGGTTTTCCTTTGGCGAGAGTAATTTGGCGTTGCAGTGCTTGGCATTGATGAATTTGCTCTGCTGCTAAAGTAATGTCTTCACAAACATCATCAGATGATGCACAACCGCCTAATATAATAATGATAAGTAGCGCGATAAAAAATATTTTTTGCATTATTATTCTTCACTTTTTATAAATTAAGAATTAATTTTACCTAAGGTCGGGTAATTCTTAAAACATTATAGTCACAATATTCAATGTCGATAGTTTTTTTATTACCGTTATCATTGCTCAAAAAATAGAATCGCGTAGATTACTCACTAATAAAGTTAAATATATATAGGCGCACGTTATGCCAGTTCAAGTTATCGATTATAATAGCGATGATGCTCCACAGCAATTCGTTAAAAGTTTAAGATACACCGGTTTTGGTGTCTTAATTAACCATCCCATTAAGCAATCATTAGTTGAGTCGATCTATAAAAATTGGGCATATTTTTTTAATAGCTCAGAAAAACACAATTTTGCTTTTGATCGGAAAAACCAAGACGGTTACTTTACAACCGAAATATCTGAAACCGCGAAGGGGCACAGTCAAAAAGATATTAAAGAGTACTATCACGTCTACCCTTGGGGGCGTATTCCAGAGTCACTCAAAGAAGAAATATTAAGTTATTACCAACTTACTTCAACCCTTGCTGCTGAGTTACTCGATTGGGTTGAACAATATGGACCAAAAAATATTGCTAATGGTTACTCAGAGCCCCTATCAAAAATGATCAAAGATACGCCGAATACTTTATTACGAGTTTTATATTACCCTCCCTTAACAGGTAATGAAGAAACCGGTGCACTTAGAGCTGCGACCCATGAAGATATAAATCTATTAACAATATTACCCGCGGCAAATGCCCCCGGATTACAGATTCAGCAGAAAGATGGCGATTGGTTAGATGTACCCGCAGATTTTGGCAATTTAATTATCAATATCGGTGATATGTTACAGGAAGCCTCAGCCGGTTATTTTCCATCAACCAGCCATCGAGTAATTAATCCAATAGGTGAAGACAGTAAAAAGCCGAGAATCTCATTACCGTTATTCTTACACCCACGCAGTGAAGTCAAGTTATCAGCAAAGCATACTCAGCAAAGTTACTTATTAGAACGACTAAAAGAGCTCGGTGTTAAGTAAAGATTGACTTGAAAAATAATTTAAGGCTGCGAATGCAGCCTTAAATGAGAGAGTAACTAAAAATTAAGAGGCTAACTTGAAAGGGTCAGATTGGCGAACCACATATTTTTCATTAATCTTGGCCGCTAGCACGCCTTTACGTCGAGCTAAGGCGACTTGTAGTTTCTTTGACGCACTGGCAATAGCACTATAAAGTTTTTTGTCTGAAGCGTTGACGGTAACACTTACGCCTTCATAATTCGTGGTGACCTCAAACTTTTGTTGGTGTGGTTCGACAGTAATCGTTGAGTTGAGTGTCATTAAACTTGGATAATGCTTAGAAAATTTAGCAAATTTGTTGTTGATTGCCTGTTTAATACCTTCAGTAATTTCTACATGATGCCCTGAAACTTGTATTTTCATAATCTTACCTCTGTTGTTATCTTCCTTTTAATAATCCGCCTAAATATAAAAAAGATCAATCAATAAAATACTCTTTTTTACAATTAATTGTCCTTAGAAATCTACTTTTTATGCTCTTTTAAAATAAGGAGTCGACAACAGAAAGTATTAACTGATATTTATCGGAAATATAAAAAATTAAGAGACAAAAAAGCCATCGAAATGATGGCTTTCTTAACGGGTTAACTCTTATAGAAAGTTAATACGTCAGATGATTTACCGCTTTATCAAAATTGCTTGGTAATAAGGCTGCAAACTTTTTTTTAACAGTAACCACAGCTGTTTTATGTCTTCAATAATGATGTATAAGCAAGGTATAAGCACCAAGGTTACAATAGTAGCAAATAACACACCAAAAGCTAAAGAGACCGCCATAGGAATTACAATTTGAGCTTGAACACTTGTTTCAAAGAAAATAATGGGCGCTAAACCAATAAAAGTGGTTAACGAGGTTAACATTATTGCTCTAAAACGTTTGGTGCCGGCATGCATAACCGCGTCTTTTAAACGTTCACCACGTTGTCTCGCTCTGTTAACATAGTCAACCATCACAAGGGAGTCGTTAATGACTACCCCGGAGGCCGCCAAAATACCAAATACTGATAGGATACTCAAGTCCATAGCCAAGATAAAATGCCCAAAGACCGCACCAATAATTCCAAAGGGAATAACCACCATGATCATCACCGCTTGCGCGTATGATTTTAAGGGAATGGCCAATAATGAAAAAATCACCATTAATGAGATAATAAAATTACGAAGTTGATCTTTTGCACCGTCCATCTCATCTTGAATATTACCAGAAACTTGACTATTGACTTGCGGAAATTTTTTCAATAATTCAGGCATAAAGTTATCCCGAATATCCTCAGCCACCTTAAATGGTTCAACTTGCTCGGCATCAACACTACCCCAAACATTTATTGTACGATTACCATTTTCACGCCGAATACGTGTAACACCGTCTTGTGTTTTTATTATCGCTAATTCAGATAAGGGTAATTCAGCGCCATTAGGGGTTTTAATTAAAACATCCTCTACGTGGCCCACTGAACTTCGCTGCTCTAACGGATAACGCACCATCACTTTCACTTCTTCACTGTCACGTAGAATACGTTGTACTTCTAAACCATAGAAACTGTAGCGTACCTGTGAAGCGATATCAGCAAGCGTTAGCCCCATGCTGTAAGCTAGAGGTTTAAGTTCAAACTGTACTTCTTTAGCGCTTGTTTGACGACTGTCATTAACATCACCAATACCTTTTAATGACTTAAGTTTAGCCGTTAATGCCCTGGCGGCACCAAGCAACTGAACATCATTCTGACTTTCTAATTTGAAAGCAATATCACCGTCATCACGGCCACCACCACCAAATAAATTGTCACTGATCGTTAACGACTTAACACCCGGGTAGTCAGGAATAGCTGCACGCCACATATCGGCTAATTCAAAGGTATTAATAGGCCTTAGTTTAGGAATAACTAACTTCACCATTACTTCACCATTGATGCGGCTGCGCAAATCAACTTGAATATCAGAGATCATTGAATTGCCATATTTTTCTTCAACATTTTTATCAACGTTATAAATAATATTTTGAATTTTTAGTACTGTATCTAATGTCGATTTTTCTGAGGCATCAACATTCATTTCAACTTTAATACGAGGAAAGTCATGAGGGATTTTTGGTTGACCAATATAACGAACAAAACCGCCATTATACAAGCCAGCACTCAATAACATTAGACTGACAAAAAACATTAAAACGGCATAACGATATTCAACACACAGTAATAAAGTAGGACGATAAATAGTCTCAATAAATTGTTTTAATTGGCTATCTATCACACGACGAATTCGATCAATTGGATTTTTAGGGTTGAACGCTTTAATTTTCATTTTGACTAAATGCGCGGGTAAAATAAGTTTTGATTCAATTAAGGAGAAAATCAAACATAAGATTACGACAGAGCCAATAGCCTTACCAAAGGCTGATGATGGGCCTTCACCAAATAAAAATGGTAGAAATACAGCAATTGTTGTTAACACGCCAAAAGTGGCTGGCATAGCCACCCGTTTAATACCACGAATAACATTCTCCGTACTATGGCCATGCTCTTCAATTTCATCATGAGCACTTTCTCCCATAACAATAGCATCGTCGACCACAATACCCAGTACTAGAATAAAGGCGAATAAACTAATAACATTGATCGTAACATTAACAAATTCTAGCGGCATAACGAACAAGGTACCTAGGAAACAAACGGGTAAGCCCATCATTACCCAAAAAGCTAAACGTACCCGTAAAAATAAGGCTAACATCAAAAAAACTAACACCGCACCGCTTTGCATATTATCGACCATCATGTTTAAACGACCGTTAAGGTAATATGTGAAATCGACCCAAGGTTCTAATTTTATTCCTTGAGGAAGTACTGCCGCTTTTTCATCAATATATTGATGAACAACTTCTGCTATATCGGTAATACTTTGATTATCAGCGGCACCAATAAAGATAGTGATTGAGTTTTTGCCATTGAATTTCGAATGCTGTAAGCCTTCTTCAAAACCGTCAATAACAGTAGCAATTTCACCTAAAAGAATTTTTGTGCCATCGTTAAGTGTCAACACCGGAATTTGTCTAAAATCATGACCGCGATAAGCTTGGTTCTCAACACGTAAATTAATATAACCATTTTCTGTACGAATTTGTGCCGCTGACATATTACCTGAGTAGCTGCGGACTGATTGGGCGATGTCACTAAAGCTTAAATCATATTCTCGCAGTTTATCTTTGCTGACTTCAATGGATATTTCATAACCTAAACCACTTCGTAAATCAGAAATATTAATGTAGGGTAATTGCTGAATTTCATCATGTATTGTGCGCCCTAACTCTTTAAGCTCACCGCTGGTTAAATCGCCGTACAAACTAATATACATGACTTCTTGGCGAAACTTTTCCCGTTCAACTTTGATACGCTCCATACCATCAGGAAAGCTTGAAATAGAATCAATAGCGGACTTAACCTCCTCTAAGACCACTTGAGGATCATAATCGAGTTCCACCTCAAACCAACCATTAGAAAACCCCCTGTTGGAATAGGTAATCACTCTTTTAAGGCCTTGAACTGTTTCAAGTGCTTCTTCAACCTTAATGGTTATACCTTCCTCCACTTCTTGAGGCGCTGCCCCTGGATAGGGTGCAGTATAAGAAATCCAATTAATTTTAACCTGAGGAAACATTTGCTTATTGATAGTTTGAATCGTTAAAAAACCACCGACTAAAATAAATACCATCAATAAATTGGCCGCAATAGAATTACGAGCAAACCAAGCAATTAAACCTTTCTGGGTATCAATTGTTTGATCTATTTCTGACTTTTTAATTAATGAAGAGTCTGTCATAAGTTACTCCTCAGATGCAATGCTGTGTTGGACAACTTGGGTTTCTTGAGGGCTTTTATCTAACTCATTGCTAGCCATTTCTGATTGATAGCCAATTACCGACAATTTCATGCCATCAATAGGGTAATCAAGTGCAGAGGTAATGATTTGATCGCCCTCGAACAAACCCTCTCCAACGATGACATTTTTGCCATCTTGTCTAATAATATCAACATCGACGTAATGCAATTTAGACGCTTCATCTAAAATAGCAACACGACCATTTTCAACTAAGTAACGCTTCACCATACTCACTTTAGCCAGTTCAATACCAATAATACTAGCGTTAATATAACTACCAAAACGTAATGGTGTTCTTTCCTTTTTAATATTCAAGTTATAAGGGTCATTAATTTCGGCAACCAAATAACTCATACGACTTTTACTGTCGATTACACCTTCACTACGGGCAATATGTGCAAGCCACTGTGTGTTTTTACCTGCGTACATACCTTGTAATTTAACTTGGGCATTTTTTCCTTCATCGATTAAGAATTGCAGTTCTTTATCAGCAATAGGTAAACGAATAACTGCTAGTTCTGTACTAAGTAATTTACCAATATTACTACCTACCCCAACGAATGAACTCAAACCAATATTTCTTGAGTCGATCAATGCATCATAGGGCGCTACTATTTTGGTTCGTTCGAGGTTTCGCTCTGCACGCAATATTGATGCTTGGGCCGATTTGACCCGAGCAAGCTCTTGAGCAAGCTGAGGTTTACGTAGACTTAGTTCTGTAGGAGCAGTATGTGTTATCTTTTTCCATTCCTTTACCGCAACTTGACCTTGAGCAACTTCAATATCTAAAGCTGCTTGAGCAGACGCCATATTAGATTGTGCCTCGATTAATGCAGCTTGGTAGTCATTGGGATCTATACGAGCAAGTAATTGTCCTTTTTTAACAAAACTACCACGAACAAACACTTCTGAGAGTTCAACAATTTGCCCATTAACCTGAGCAACAAGTTCAGTTTCATATTTTGGTTCAACAATCCCATATGAATCAACATGCATTGTTAACGTTTCAACTGAATTCGCTTCCACTGAAACAATGGGCGTATTATCAACGTTAACTTTTTCTTCTGGTGGTGTTTTCATACTAGAAAACACCATATATGTAGTGATCCCTGCAGCCATTATAGCTAGAGGGACGATAAATTGTTTTTTACGTGTCACTGGTCAATCCTCGATGTGATGTTTTACCATTATTTTGTAATAGTACCTAAACCTAGGTAAGCAAAATAAATAAATTTGTAACCGTCTATTACAAAATACACGCCGAGTTTAAATAAAAGAAAAAAAACAATTAAAAAACGAAATAATAAAATTAAATTACAAGGGGTTACAATAAAGTAAGCTATCTAGATTAATCAGGAGTCAATTAAAGAAATTGTCAAATCATATTCTAACGTTAGTGATTTTAACCAATTATTGAGCTTTTTAAAAAATTGGTGAAATAGCATGGTTTTTATCACTAACTAAATAAGTGCCTTAATATATTTCATCATAGTCATTTACTATTTTTTATACAGGATGATCTAGGGACCAATGAAGGGTTGTTAACCTTTGTGAATAACTTGTTTTTCTCTTTTTAAATATTAATATTTACTTATTATCCAGAATTAATAGATAAGTCTTTTAGCTTCATTAACTGACCTCTCTGGCATTTTATCACCAAGGGCAGCTAACAGTTTTGTTATTTTTTTATTAGTAGTTTTGTTATCAATAATTGAATGGTGAAGTTGAGAATATAGCATAGGGTAATCTAATGGACTGCCATAGCCTTGCTGATAAATATCTGCCAAGCGCATCTGGGCGGCTAAGTTATTACTATTAGCCGCCGCCTTTAAGAATACTATCGCTTGCTCGGTATCAACTTTCAAGAATTTACCTATATGATAATAACGCCCTAGTTGCTCTAAACCTTCAGGTAATCCCTGATTAGCCGCTAAACGCATATAATATAAACCTAGCTGCACGTCTTTTTTGGTACAAACTCCATAGGCTAACATATCACCCCATAAGAATTGATATGATGGCATTTTAGCTTTAACTGCACGGGCTTCAATATCTGGGATTAATTGACACTCATCGATAACCACTTGGCTTAAGTGTTTATTTTTTTTTATTAAATCAAGTAAGCGATCGTCAGTGTAAATTTGCACTGTCCGTAAACTTTGCCCATTTACAATAGGAGAAAAACAAGTAATTAAAAATAACATTAATAAAGGTTTACGCATAAAAATCCTAATAAACGAATAGAGCCAAATAAAAATTTGTAATTGTCATTATAATATCGGCATAAAATACTAAAATATTAATTATAATTATAATTAAGCAGTCACAATACCAAGAGTAAAATGTAGAAAAGCCTTCATATTTTTATACAAAAGATTAAGCCAAACGATAGGAAATTAATAATTGGTGAAAAAGTGATAAACTTAACGTTAGCCATTATTTAACAACAGTAGTTTTCTTTGAAAGGCTCAAAGCATTCTACAATGCTTTATATTCTTCAAAATTAGCCAACCTAGACCACTTTTCTGATACTCAAGTTATTGATTTAACTGATACTGAATATTTTATTATCAAGGGTGTTATAGCCGAAATTTGATATGAATAAAATTATTAACAAGCTGCAGATCTATTGTTAAACTATTTTTAGTAATTATCGTGGTGATAACTAAATTCTTCTTACTAGCCATTTCCCCAACGTTAGGGGGATTATTCCTAAGAGCTGTTATCTAATATTGAGTATCAATAACATTCCATCAAAGGCCATATTTGATAACTGTAATTAACGAGTGAATCGCTGCTTTATATTCAAAATAAAAAAGTCGATTTAATCGACTTTTTAGTAGGGTTAAACGAAATTAACTAAATAGAAAAAGATGAACCACAACCACAAGTCGCAGTTGCATTAGGATTAGTCACTAAAAAACGACTGCCTTCTAAACCTTCGCTATAATCAACTTCACCACCTACTAAATATTGTAAGCTCATAGGGTCAACTACCATGGTAACGCCCTGCTTAACAATAGTCATATCACCTTCATTTACCTTTTCGTCAAAGGTAAATCCATACTGGAAACCAGAACACCCTCCACCTGTAACATATACACGTAATTTCAATTCGGGATTTTCTTCTTCAGTGACCAACGACAGTACTTTATTAGCCGCAGCATCAGTAAATTGAATAGGTAACTCAGGATTTGACATAGTTTCTTCTTAAAATAAATATTATTTATGGAGTTGATTATCTTAAACTTGACTAATTTAATCAAGTATTAGTTGTTCTACTGTATAATTGTTGGTTCTATAATTAAACTTTGAGGCATCATGACTTTTTGATCTTGCACAATTGGCCAAGGATAGGTTTCATCTAACCTATGATATTTTTGCCACTTCCCCTTTGGTAAAAGTACTGAAACTTCAATTTGTTCAACAACAAAGCCTTTCGGTAGTGTAAATTCACCATTAATTAATTGAAAGTATTGAAAACTAAAAAACAGATTTTTTTTAGTTAACGCTGAAATGTCAGTCAGTTTAATTGATTTAGGTTTATTGTTTAAACTACCAATAAAACTTAATTCAATATAGCCCTTAGCATACCTTTTCTTTAAACGCTGTTGAACCAACGTCACTTGAAAACGATAATGTTCAGGGCTTTCACTGGCTACTACAACAATATTATCAATAGCTAAACCATCCGCTTGTTTTTCTGGCGCCATCACTTTTTCGTAAAAGGCTAACTCTTTTTTGACGTTATAATGAACAGCGGTCATTTCTTTTACTGTTGTTTGTAATTTTAGATTGGCTAACCTTTCTACTTCTAGTTCTACTTCCAAGGTATTAATACGACGGTTTTGACTATTTTGCTGTTGATATAAATGGTCCAACCTTTGCTTTTGTTCATTTAATGTCTTTATTTGGTGACCATGATAATAGTTGCCCACGCGATAACCGCTATAGAGACAAATAGCTACAACAGCAATTAACAATAATGCTGAACGATAAGGACCAAAACGTTGTATAACGACGGTAAGATTAATTTTTGCTAACCACTTCATTTGTAAAGTATTATGATATCCACTGTGTATGATATTATTAAAATGCCAACTAACTATATTTGACTAACTATGCCGTCATTAGTTTCACTAAAAAAACGTTTAGCACTACCTAAAACCTCTTGGCAGTTATGTTTACTCGCCGTAATTGGTGGCAGCGTATCAGCATCACTTATCGTTTTATTTATTTTTAGTATTAGAACCATCCAACAACTGTATTTATCTGAACCCGACAACTATAACAGCTTAGCTATAGTAAGTCGTTTTGATTTACCCATTATCGGTGCATTAGTCATAATATTGTTTGCTTGGTTCACCGGCTACAAATATCTGCAAACAGGTATACCTTTCGTTTTAAACCGCTTAAAAATAGCCCATGGTGTTATTCCTCTAAGAAACACCTTAAACCAGTTCTGGGGCGGTGTTGTTGCGCTTTCAACCGGCTTTTCTGTAGGAAAAGAAGGACCTGCAATTCATTTAGGTGCAGCTTGTAGTAGTTATATTGGTGGTGTTTTACGATTACCCTACAACAGCATCAGAACATTATGTGCATGTGGAATTGCAGCGGGTATTGCGGCAACATTTAATACGCCTGTCGCTGCAGTTATTTTTGTGATGGAAGTTATCTTACGTGATTATAAGGTTCATACTTTCATTCCTGTGATGCTTGCCGCCATTGTTGGCTCTTTAATCACTAGCAGTGTATTTGGTCACGCACGTGAATATGAATTTTTACAAGAAATAGCCCTTGGCCAAGAATATTATCTTTCGCTGGTTTTACTCGGTGTGGTATTAGGCGTTTTGGCCTTTTTATTTAATCGTTACTTAATCCTAGTGATTAAGTCTTCAGCAAAGCTGCATATAGCGGTTCGTTTGATAATAGCCGCATTAATCACTGGTACTTTAGGTTACGCTGTGCCTCATGCTATGGGGGCTGGATTAGCCAGCTTAGATTTTTCACTGGCTCATAATTTAGAGTTTAATTTACTAATCACTCTACTCGCAGCAAAACTGTTAATGACAATTTTCGCCTTAGGTTTAGGTATCCCTGGCGGAATTATTGGTCCCATACTAAGCATTGGTGCCATAGCAGGCGTTTGTGCCTCTAGCATAGCGATAGGTATTATTCCTGGTGAGCATTTAAGTAGTGATTTTGCTTTGATGGGTATGGCAGGTTTTTTAGCGGCAACGCTAAATGCACCGTTAACCGCTTTGTTAACGGTTATGGAGTTATCGAATCAGATAGAAATTATTGTCCCCGCAATGATTGTCATTACTTCAGCTAGCTTGGTTTCTGGACAATTACTTAACAATCGCTCTATTATTACTATGCAGTTAGATAGTCAAAAACTCACTTATCGAAAGCCACCTATTGAGCGCTCTTTACAACAAGTAGGGGTAATTGGCATAATGCAGGACAAGTTTGATCTACAAGCATTCAGTGTAAATCAAGCAGTAACTGCTAATGACGAATCAAGTTTATCAACAGACGTCCCTGTTATTATTAATAAACAACAGAGCGGCACTGCTGAATTTTATTGGCAAGAACTCAACAGCAATGACGGTTTAATTATTCAGCACAAACTCATCGCAATGAGCAGCCAAACAACACTTGATCAAGCCTATGATTCCTTGGTTGATAAACGTTGTGGCGGAATCTATATTTTTGACAAAAACCCAAATGAGATTATGGGTTTTATTACTTTTGAGCAAATCAGACTTTATTTAGTAAAAGGAAAATTAGTATAATGACAACCATACTTTGGCTAAAAGCCTTTCATGTTTTTTTTATGGTCGCTTGGTTTGCTGGGATATTTTATTTGCCGCGGTTATTTGTCAATCATGCAGAAACAAAATCAAAGGATGTCAGTGAACATCTTAAAGGTATGGAAAAGCGTTTACTGTATTTTGTTTCGCCATTCGCTTTACTAACTATTGCGCTAGGCACTGCTCTTATTTACCTCTATGGTTCTGCATGGTTTTTAGCTGCAAAGTGGTTGCACATAAAATTAACTTTAGTGATATTGTTGCTTGTCTATCATGGTTACTGCTTTAAACTCGTTAAAGTTTTTCAACAAGATAAAAACACCCGTTCAGGAAGATTTTATCGGATATTTAATGAAATCCCGGTATTAATCTTATTGGCCATTATTATTTTGGCCTATGTAAAGCCTGTGTGACATAAAAATGAATTTGAGTATTTTTGAAAGTGATCAAGCGACAAACTTGTCTTCTTGACTCACTCAATATTGGCCTAATACTAGAAAACGGTTTTGTTAAGCCAACAAAAATTAATCTAGAACCATATTATACATTCTAAAAGTTGGTGAATTATGCTATATTTTCGCGGAAAATTTACCCTGCTCACGATAATTAGGTAATCTTTATGATGACATTTCAAGGCAGTCATATTCTGTCTGTTTCACAGTTTGACCGAGAGTCTATCTCTAGAATACTAAAAGTTTCAGCCTTGATGGCTCCATACGCAGAACGAAAAAAACGTTGTCATGTGCTCGAGGGTGCCATTTTAAATAATTTATTTTTTGAACCAAGTACGCGAACCCGAGTAAGCTTTGGCGCGGCTTTCAATTTACTCGGTGGTTATGTTCGCGAAACTGTGGGAGTTGAAAACTCTTCATTAAGCAAAGGTGAGTCGTTGTTTGATACTGCTCAAGTTATCAGCGGCTATTCCGACGTTATTGCCATGCGCCATCCAACAATGCACTCAGTAGCAGAATTTGCTAAAGGAAGCACAGTGCCTGTTATTAATGGGGGTGATGGTGCAAACGAGCACCCTACTCAAGCACTATTAGATTTATTTACCATCGAATCAGAAATAAAACGTTTTGGTAAAAGCTTAGATGGTTTAAATATTGTTTTGATGGGTGATTTAAAACATGGCCGCACGGTTCATTCATTATCAAAATTATTAAGTTTGTATAACAATATAAAGATCACTTTAGTTTCGCCAGCCGCATTACAAATGCCAGATAACGTTGTTAGTAGTTTAACGAATGCTGGCCATCAAGTGATTATCACGGATAAAGTTGCCGGTAATTTAGCTTGTGATGTTATTTATCAAACCCGCATTCAACAAGAACGTTTTGCCAGTTCAGGTGAAGCTGATTTATACCGTGGACATTTTAGTTTAAACAAAAAGATTTACCGTGAGTTTTGTAAAGAACATACCGTCATTATGCATCCACTCCCTCGAGATTCTCGACCAGAAGCAAATGAGCTTGATACTGATTTAAATAACTTAGAAAACTTAGCTATTTTTAGACAAGCACAAAACGGTATTTTAGTACGTATGGCATTATTTGCTCTGACCTTAGGTGTTGAGGAAAAGCTCAGCCAATATGAAAAACCTGTAGCTTGGTTTACCAACAAATAACCTCCACTCAAACAGAAAATTTCAGTGCCAGTAATAAAATTTTGCATTCAATAGATAAGAAGTGACTATATTATGATGAACAAATCTCAACAGTTATTTGACCATGCTAAAAATGTTATCCCCGGTGGAGTCAATTCACCTGTTCGTGCTTTTAATAGTGTTGGCGGCACACCTTGTTTTATAAAACGTGCAGCGGGCGCCTATATTTATGATGAGGACGATAATGCCTATATTGATTATATTGGCTCTTGGGGCCCCATGATTTTAGGACATAATCACCCAGCAATACTTGAAGCTGTCATCGAAACAGCGCAAAGTGGCTTGAGTTTTGGTGCTCCAACTGAAATTGAAATCACCATGGCAGAAAAAGTGCGTGAATTGGTACCGTCGATGGAATCATTACGCATGGTCAGTTCAGGTACTGAGGCGACCATGAGCGCCATTCGTCTAGCCCGTGGATATACTGGCCGTGATAAAATCTTAAAGTTTGAAGGCTGTTATCATGGCCACGCTGACTCACTATTAGTAAAGGCGGGGTCTGGCGCCTTAACTTTAGGTGTACCGAGCTCTCCTGGAATACCTGCTGATATTGCTAAGCATACACTTACCGTAAGCTTTAACAATCTTGAACAAGTAAAAGAGATCTTTAAAGAGTTTGGCGAAGAGATATCTTGCATTATTGTTGAGCCTGTTGCTGGTAATATGAACTGTATTCCTCCAGTTGATGGCTTCCTTGAAGGTTTACGAACCATTTGTGATCAATATAAAAGTGTGTTGATTTTTGATGAAGTGATGACAGGCTTTCGTATTGCCTTAGGTGGTGCTCAGGCCCATTATAATATCAAACCAGACTTAACCACCTTAGGTAAAATACTGGGTGGTGGCATGCCTGTTGGTGCATTTGGCGGAAAAAGAGAGATCATGGATTATATTGCGCCTGTTGGCCCAGTTTACCAAGCAGGTACATTATCAGGTAATCCACTAGCGATGGCCGCGGGATTTGCCGCATTAACTGAACTTGCCAAAGGTGACAAGCATCAGCAACTTGCCAAAGCCACAGAAAAATTAGCCATGGGCTTACAAGCCGCGGCAGAAAGAAATGGTGTATCACTGAGTACCAATTATGTCGGTGGTATGTTTGGTTTCTTCTTTACACCTGAAGGTTTTAACCCTGATGATAAAGTGACCACTTATGAACAAGCAACAGCTTGTGATGCAGAGAAATTCAAAAAATTCTTTAATTTAATGTTAGCTGAAGGAGTTTACTTAGCACCCTCAGTTTTTGAGGCTGGCTTTATATCAATGGCCCATACCGATGATATTATTGAAAAAACTTTAGTTGCTGCCAATAAGTGTTTTGCTCAATTGTAATTAGACTTAACAACCACTCAATATAAATAGGCTGATTATTTTACTAATCAGCCTATTTATAAAACCTGTTATGTTATTTTTATACCCTCAGACTCTTTTTCTAACCAAGACAGTGCTTTTTCCCTGCCCATAGCTTCACCTGAAAACTCGGTTAAATTCCAGCCATCAATTGAGCGTAACTTGTTCATTTTATTTGTTGATTCTTCACTTTCTTTACTGTAATTGACCACCGCTATTGCTTTTAACTTTTCATTTGAGGCGATGCTTAATTGTACCTCATAACTATAACTGTATTCATTGACGCGATTAACGAGTACACAAAATTCATGATTAAAGTGATAAGCTAAAAATCGTTCATATTCTTCCATCATTTCCAATGAAAATTCAATACCGGCATCAACAATAATCTCAACTATATTTCCCTTAAGCAGGTTAAGATTGGCAAAACTTAAACGATGTTTCATGTTATTTCCCTTATTATAGTGTTTATATTAATATCCATATAAATAGTGTTCATATTAATATCCATATAAAAATTGCAACTCGGTAAATATAAACACCCTACTCAAAATAAGACTAGAGTGATTTTTTAGTTGTTTACCACAGCGTTTTTTGAAAAAATCAAAATGTTATTAAATTTTATTCAGTTAAAAATTACCTCTAATACCTAAAGTGACTCCTCGCCCAGGCAACGGAGCAACATTCTTTAAAAATGATGAATGTACCCTCGCATCCTTATCACTGAGATTTTGACCTTTTAGAAACAACACCATATCGCTATCAAGGTAATAATTAAAATTGGCATCAAGCAGGGTATAACCATTAGTGGCTGTTTCTAACTGACCTACCTCTGTTTGATCAAAATAATGGCTAAGACTTAACTCACCGGCAAAAGCTTGGTGTTGATAATTGAGCACTAAACCAACCCGCATAGGTGGAACTCGTGGTAAAAAGTCTCCATTAGCTAGTTTTGCATGGATAACATCAGTGAAAACAGTTGTCTTTAGTGAGTCTGATACTTGATAAACAAATTCAGCTTCTATGCCATACATGTCTATATTATCTTGACGAAAAACTAGCACAGGAAGCTCTGCTTCGCTTTCAGGCGCTGTTAAACCAGTATCTTGTTGGTAATAAAAGTCATCAATTTGATTGTAAAAACCACTCAAAATAAAACCAAAATCACCTTTGAATTTTCGAAAGGTTAAATCAATATTTAATGAGGTTTCTAATAATGCTGATTCTTCAGAGAGGATAACATCAAACTCTCCATCAGCTAGTTCAACAATGCCATATAAAGCACCTACTTCAAAAGTATTGGTGCCGATATGTGGGCCATATGAAAAAAGCTCTGCAGCCGATGGCGCCCTTTGTGAATAAGCGATAGATGCACCCAAATTATAACCTTGAGTAAAGTCCCAAACCATACCAAGTGAAGTACTTATCGGCGTAAAGTCTTGTTGAGAAGAAGGTAATAACACGGCGTTATCCGCTTCAAGTGAAACTTTTTCAATACGTGCTCCAAGTTGCAGTAATAGCTGTTCTGAAAAGTGCTTTTCTTCCAACCAAACCAAGGCTAAAGCTTGAGTATTTGAGGGGGGGGTAAAGGCTTCTTCGCCTATCGCTTTAAATTCTGACTCTTTATAATGGAGCGCCCAAGCACCTTTATAACCGTCTACTTCTCGATGATATAAATCTACCTTAGCCTCTAAACTGTTATTATCAAATTGAGTGCCCATCGCTCCATTTTCAATTTCTTGATGTTGATAATCGGTATAAGCAAACTTAAACTGAAGACGCTTAATAAACTGTTCTGAGAAATCTAATTCACTTAAAAGTTGAATACGTTGTTGCTTCATGTCGGCTGACACTTCTTCATCATGTAACTCATCAATATTGTCTTCTTCATGATGTCCTTGCCCTGGTATTCCATATTGACGAGTCATGTAACCATAAGAAATTCCAGCATAACCATTATCAAAAAGATAACTCGTACCTAAAGTAAAACCTTGTGACTTAGACGCGCTATTTGCCAAAGTACCGAGAGTTTCATTCTCTTCATCATGTTCATCATGTTCATCTTCTTCATGCTCATCGTGCTCATCTTCTTCATGAACGTCATGCCCAAGCTCTGCAGCTCCCGGTATTTTGTAGTCATCAGATTCTCGCCAAAAGCCATCAAGATGAAAAGCGGCATTGCCTTTACCTGTCTGCATATTCATGGATGCTTGATCTTCATTAGCGACGCTATTGTGCTGAAGCAGCCATTCAAATTCAGTATCTGTTGATGTCGGTATACGGTTATCAACCACATTCACCACACCACCTATAGCACCACTGCCATAAAATAAGGTAGCAGGACCGCGTAGCACTTCAATTTGCGTTGCCGTCGAGGTTTCTGAAGCCGCCACATGGTCAGGACCCACTCGAGAAGCATCGCCTGCATCTAAGCCATTTTGAGTAATTAAAACTCTAGGGCCGTCTAAGCCACGAATAATAGGGCTACTTGCCACCGGTCCATAATAGGTAGAATGAACACCCACTTCATTTTTTAAGGTTTCACCTAAGGTAGAGGCTTGTTTTAACCTAAGTTCATCACTTGAAAGAACATTAACCGGAAGTACTGACTCAATAGAAGAAGAGTGAAGCGGAATAGCGAATACATCAATAATTTCAATTACCGTTGACTCTAATTTAATAACTATATCTGAAACGTCCTGACTTTGAACTGTTATCCGTTTACTCAAATGGCTGAAGTTTTTAACGCTAATGTGTAATTCAATAATGCCCTCACTGACATTATCAAGAACAAAACGGCCCTGACTGTCGGTAAAAACAACCTGATGATTGACCGAGTTGGTAACTTTTACTTTTTGAAGTAATTCACCATTTTCTTTAATTATTTTACCTGAAATTTTTTGTGTAAAGCCTTGTTGACTGAACAAAGTACTCAAAACAATTATGGACCAAACACATGTGGCCACAATTTTATGAAATTGCATAATGACACCTAATTTATTGAAAAAAATTTTAAATAGCAGGCAAACGCCTGTAAAACAAAAATCAATAAAGTGGAGGGGCCCTAAGAGGTGGTCTTGGGTAGGCTGAAGGAATAAAACAACACGAGACCGCTGAATTAACCAGCAATTCATAGCAAATAAATTGAGGTGAAATTGATAATAATAAATTGGGGGGGGAGTCAATGTTATTTTGACACAACGGGCACTGCTGCGTTTCGTTAAAATCTAAGACTAAATCAACATGCTGAGCATGACTAGCAAATGAGCACAGGCAAGCCATTAACAATATTAAGCTAATCTTTGATAAGTACTTGTTAGGAAAGTAGGCGGTGTCATTCATTAAAGTGATAATATAACACATGTTATATTATCACAACAAATATTCCTAGATAAAAGCTAAGAAGCCATTATCTACAAAATAACCAAAAAACGAAGCGTCTTGTTAGCACATTAATAAGCGTGACTAAATAAAAGCATATTTATAAATTATAACCCGACTCTTCATGATCCACTTGATCCAAACCGCTCATCTCATGCTCTTCACTGACACGAAGACCTTGAGTTAAAATCCCAACAAGCTTTAGTAACAGATAAGTCATCAGTGCGGTATAAGCCAATGTTGATATTATACCAACAAGCTGAACGCTTACTTGCTCGGTAATTGATGTTAATCCCTCAGCAAAACCAAAACCACTAAAAACACCTAAAGACGTTGCTGAAAATATACCCACTAAAAGTGTCCCTAATATACCGCCAATACCGTGTACAGGAAATACATCGAGTGAGTCATCAATTTTCAGCTGTTGTTTAATATAAACTGTTGCATAAAAACACACAAAACCTGCTGAAACACCAATAATTAATGCCCCTCCTGGACCAACAAAGCCTGAGGCTGGTGTAATAGTACCTAGACCTGCAACCATGCCTGTAACTGCACCCAACACACTCGCTTTACCAAACTTACGCCATTCAATTGCTGCCCAAGTTAATGTGCCAGCAGCCGCTGAAAGGTGAGTCACTAACATTGCCATGGCTGCATCACCATTTGCAGCTAATGCACTTCCGCCATTAAAACCAAACCAACCCACCCATAACATACCTGCACCGGTTACTGTCATGGTTAGATTATGGGGTAGCATCGGTGTTTTTGGAAATCCTCTTCTTGGCCCTATTACCATAGCCGCAACTAATGCAGCTGTTCCTGCAGTAATATGAACGACTACACCACCAGCAAAATCATAAAGGCCCATTTGACTTAACCAACCGCCTCCCCAGACCCAATGAGCAACCGGTGCATAAACAGCTAATAGCCATAAGGCACTAAACAGTAATACAGCAGAAAACTTCATACGTTCAGCAAAACCACCAATAATAAGTGCTGGGGTTATAATGGCAAAGGTCATTTGAAAGAGCATAAATAAGCTTTCAGGGATGTCCCCAGCTAAAGTTTCTTGGGTAATACCCATCATCATCACTTTTGAAAAATCACCGATAAAGCCATTACCTTCACCAAAGGCAAGGCTATAGCCGACAACAAACCATAAAACTGAAGAAATTGAACCGATAGCGAAACATTGCATTAAGATAGATAAAACGTTTTTCTTTCTAACTAACCCACCATAAAAAAGGGCTAAGCCCGGTAACGTCA
>Ga0307489_10000077_pt1 | contig 47939 bp, 47 predicted proteins | sample SB12metaG_FD_202247 | JGI IMG/M metagenome (GOLD analysis project Ga0307489, IMG submission 202247) | Sea-ice brine microbial communities from Beaufort Sea near Barrow, Alaska, United States - SB 1.2 | ecosystem: Environmental > Aquatic > Marine > Coastal | place: USA: Alaska | collected... | reverse complement strand
GGACCGCTATCACTCACCTCTATCCCCAACCGCGAAGCATTTAGTACGTTTAAGCTCATAGGCCCAGTTCCCTTGCCGCCTAACGGCAACGCCAATGGCTTTTTGGGTATAAATCCAAAAAAAAAGGCTCCCTGGGGAGCCTTAAATTCACGTCATTGAGAATGAATTCCCGTTATTCAGAAACGGATTTTTTATTGGTTACGCTGTCATAGATAAGAATAGGTTTCGATTCTCCTCTTATGACAGTTTCATCCACCACAACTTTACTGACATTACTCATCGAAGGTAGTTCGTACATGGTGTCGAGCAATACCGCCTCTACAATTGAACGCAAGCCTCGGGCTCCAGTTTTACGAGACATAGCTTTTTTTGCTATGGCTTGCAAAGCGTCGTCACGAAATTCCAATTCAGCCCCTTCCATGGCAAACAAGGCAGAGTATTGTTTGGTCAAAGCATTTTTCGGTTCACGCAATATCTGAACCAAGGCTTCTTCGCTAAGTTCTTCAAGGCTGGTCAGTACCGGTAAACGCCCAATAAATTCGGGTATCAAGCCATATTTAACTAAATCTTCAGGCTCAACCATTTTTAATAATTCACCTTCTAGTGCCTTATTGTTTGCGTCTTTGATTGCAGAACCAAACCCTATCCCGGTACCTGTATGTGCACGTTGCTCAATTACTTTATCCAACCCGGAAAATGCACCACCGCAAATAAACAATATTTTTGAAGTATCAACTTGCAAAAATTCCTGTTGGGGATGTTTACGTCCACCCTGAGGAGGAACCGATGCCACTGTTCCTTCAATCAGTTTAAGCAAGGCTTGTTGCACCCCTTCTCCGGATACATCTCGAGTAATGGAGGGGTTATCGGATTTCCGTGAAATTTTGTCTATTTCATCGATATATACTATTCCACGCTGAGCTTTTTCGACGTCGTAATCACATTTCTGTAACAATTTCTGAATGATGTTTTCTACATCTTCACCCACATACCCAGCTTCGGTAAGGGTAGTTGCGTCTGCAATAGTAAAGGGCACATCGAGTAACCTGGCCAACGTTTCGGCTAACAAGGTCTTGCCGCTTCCCGTAGGCCCCATTAGCAGGATATTACTTTTGCCTAGTTCAACACCATTTTGTACATCACCTTTTCGTAGCCGTTTATAATGATTATAAACGGCTACCGATAATACTTTTTTGGCGTGTTCCTGACCAATAACATACTCGTCAAGATGGTGGTGGATCTCTTTGGGCGATGGCAATTCATCTTTCTTTTGCTTCGGTGCAATCTCTTTGATTTCTTCTCGAATAATATCGTTACATAGCTCGACACATTCGTCGCACACGAACACAGAAGGACCAGCAATTAACTTTCTGACTTCGTGCTGGCTTTTACCACAAAAAGAACAATAAAGTAGCTTGCTATCACCATCTCCGCTTTGCTTATCACTCATCTATTATCTCTTCTTCATTTTGGCTAACGCAGTTGGGCATCAGCTCACTATCTGTTTTAGACAATCATCGCACACAACATCAAGACTTATGTGTTACTTCTTATTGTCTACTTTACCAACATCAGGGCGACTGGTGAGCACTTGATCGACTATTCCGTAATCAACTGACTCCTGGGCACCCAAAAAGTTGTCACGATCGGTATCCTGAGCCACTTTTGCATAATCCTGCCCGGTATGAGCAGCCATCAAACGATTCATCTTCTCTTTAATGGACAGAATTTCTTTGGCATGAATTTCAATATCTGAGGCTTGCCCCTGAAATCCGCCCAGAGGTTGATGGATCATCACTCTGGCGTTTGGCAAACAGTATCGTTTACCTTTTGCGCCGCCTGAAAGCAAAAAGGCTCCCATGCTTGCCGCCTGACCGATACATACTGTACTGACATCAGGTTTAATAAAGTTCATGGTATCGTAAATTGCCATGCCTGCGGTTACGGAACCACCAGGGGAGTTAATATACAGAAAAATATCTTTCTCAGGATTTTCTGCCTCTAAAAATAACATCTGGGCGACAATCAAGTTGGCCATGTGATCTTCAACTTGGCCAACCATAAAAATCACGTTTTCTTTTAGCAAACGTGAATAGATGTCATAAGAGCGCTCGCCCTTGGGGGTCTGTTCAACCACCATAGGGACTAAGGCATTTGTAGGATCAAACGGTGTATTCATCATAAATAGGATTCTTCAAATATAAAAATGCTCGGTATATACCGAGCATTTAAGCAGTTGCAGACTAGATAAGTCAATTAACAAAAGGCAATTTATGCCTGTTTGTTCATCATCTCATCAAAAGCTTTGGAAACTTCTGTTATTTTCGCTTTAGCGAGTAGTACTTCAACGGCCTGTTCTTCCAGAGCAACATTGTTCATTTGTTGCAACAACTCGTCGTTAGTTTTGTAGTACTCAATCACTTCTTGCGGATCTTCATAAGCTGAGGCTGCGGTTTGAATTAGCGCATCAACCTTAGCAGTATCTACTTTCAATTTCTCACTTTTGATCACTTCACCAAGCAACAAACCTATAGTGACACGCTTACGGGCATTTTCTACAAACAAGTCGCCAGGTAGCTCAGGCAGGTTATCAACCTTACCACCTTGCTGTTGACTAAAACGTTGCTTAGCCTGTTCTCTAAGTGCGTCTATTTCTTGGTCAATCAGGGATTTAGGCAAATCTAGTTGATTTTTTGCTAATAAACCAGCAATCACTTGCTCTTTAACATTGGCTTTTAACGTTTGATCCAGCTCACGCTGCATGTTTTTGCGTACTTCGGTTTCAAGAGATTCGATGTTGCCATCGTCAATGCCAAACAATTTAGCAAATTCGCCATCCACTTCAGGCAAATCCAACTGCTCAACTTTCTTGATAGTGATAGTGAACTGCGCCGATTTACCTTTAAGTTTGTCAGCATGATAATCTTCTGGGAAGGTGACATCAGCGATAACTTCGTCACCTGTTTCGTTATCTACGATAGGATTTTCAAAACCAGGGATCATACGGTCTTTGCCCATTTCCAGTTCGAAATCTTCAGCTTTACCGCCTTCGAACACTTCACCATCAATGGTACCAATGAAATCTACTGTTACTCGATCATCGCTTTTAGCTTTACGTTTAACTTCTTTCCAGGATGCATGTTGCTTACGCAAGGTATCCATCATGTTAGCTAAATCTGTATCAGAAATTTCAACAACTGGCTTTTCAACTTCGATTTGATCGGCGTCTTTAACCTCAACTTCAGGATAAACTTCAAAAGCAGCAACAAACTCCAGGTCTTGACCGTCTACGTCTGTTTTTATCTCGAAATTAGGCATACCTGCTGGGGTGATTTTTTCTTGCACGATAGCTTCATAGAAGTTGCGTTGCATGGCTTCGCCAGCAATTTCTTGGCGTACGGCCTGACCATAACGCTTATGGATGACACTGGCAGGAACTTTACCTGGACGGAAACCATTAATGCGCTGGGTCTTAGCTAACTGCTGTAGGCGTGACTTGACTGCTGTATCTATTGATTCAGCGGGAATAGTAATGGTAATACGGCGTTCTAGACCTTGACTCGTCTCAACGGAAACTTGCATTCTTCTACCTCAACTTTTCGCCGTTTGGCGTTTTATTCGATCTTACTGCGGATAACTACATGTGGCTTATGCCAAGCAACGTAAATTAACTTATCACAGTGTGTAGCGAACCTGATACGGCCCGCCTCAGTTAAATTATGACGCAGAAGTATACAGCCAGGTAAAAACAGAGTCGAGCTTAAAAGTGATCTAGGTTAGCCTTTTGTGTAATTATCCTCAGAAAATTAGAATGTATACACATCTCACTTGAATCTGCAGCATTGTTGGCTACTATCACTGAGCCTAATCATTTAAATACGTCTAAATTCATAGGGGAGCTGTTTTGCTGCCCGCGTGCAAAGCCAATAACTTTGGGTGTTTACCCAGCACCACAACCTCATTTTTAAATAGACCTGAACAAGGTTGTTCTTCAGGAAGTAACTTTTATATTAAAAAATAAACTAAAACCGAAAATAAAGGGGGTTAAGCCAGTAACAGACTCGATAGAAGATACATCAAAAAGAAACTAAGAAGGAAATGCACGATATAGAATTTTTTAGTATATGTGACTTTAAATGTACTGGGGAATACTAGTTAGATACACTATTGTGTTTACGATCACATTATCGCCAATGTTTAGTGAACATAGCACGGTATGATGTAACGCGATAGTGATTATATGTTTTTGTATGCATCAATATTATAGAATAGTTATGCATTAAATATGGTGCGGAAGGAGAGACTTGAACTCTCACGCCGTGAAGCACTGGAACCTAAATCCAGCGTGTCTACCAATTCCACCACTCCCGCGAGTGGGGTGGACGATGGGATTTGAACCCACGACAACCGGAATCACAATCCGGGGCTCTACCAACTGAGCTACGCCCACCAATGTTATTATATTTACTGGCCAGAAGCCCCTAATGGTGCGCCCGGCAGGACTCGAACCTGCGACCCACGGCTTAGAAAGCCGTTGCTCTATCCAGCTGAGCTACAGGCGCTTAGGTAAAACCTTTACAGCAAAAGAGAAGATGGTCGGTGAGACAGGATTCGAACCTGCGACCCCTTGGACCCAAACCAAGTGCGCTACCAAGCTGCGCTACTCACCGTCTTAACTCGTAAAGATATTCTCTGTCTCTAAACGAGGAGCGCATATTAACCACATGTTTTTGCCTCGTCAAATGCTTTTTTAAATAAAGATGACGAGTGCTGTTTTTTTTAGCAGTTTGCCTGTAATTCAAACAGAAATCGCCTTTTTTACTAAATCACACAGTTCGCAGCGGATGATCCGGTGGCAATTTATTGCGCAGCCATATCGCTAATTTGTGTTTCATACTTAATAAATCTTCGCCATCGGCTGCTAAAGGGGTAACTAGTTTGTCATTTACCAGCAAACGGTAGATACATTCGACTTTTTGTTTTGCCGAATCAGTTTCTGAAAATGTTTGATATCCACGATTTTTCGCATAGGCCTCACCAACTTGCAGTGCTTTTTTAAGTAACTGGGTTTCATTAGGTATTTTTTTCATGGTACTCCTGTCAATCAACTATTAGCGTCGGGCATCGTATGTCCAACGCCCATTTTTTTTCGGTGTAAAACCAATGGCAGTCAAGTAATTTTCGTGCTCATAACTGTCTGCCAGGGCAATTACGTGCTGGTAACCAAATTGTTTTGCCAACTGCTGATCATGTCCCAGGGTAAAGTGCCCTAGTCGACAATCTCGATAAGCGGGGATCACAAAATCAAAATCAACCACAAATATTCCCCCTTGTTGCTGATAACCGGACAACATGCCGACGACCTCTGTGCGCTCAGTAAGAAAATAATAGTCTCTTGTCGGTGCAGCTGCGACCTTAAGGAACCGGGGAAAAAGATGCTTGATTTCCTCCCGATGATAATCCAGGAAAAAATCCACATAGTTAGACGGACGACTTACTGCCAAAATCGAAAACTGGCGCTGCGCATTAAATAAGATACGCCGTAAGAAGAAGATATTGGTTAAGGCGATAAAGCCATTGAGAATGGCTACCGGGTAAGCTTGAATGATGATCCCGTAGATACAAAAAGATGAAGCACCGAACAGATTAAACCAGCGTAATTTAACGATAGAATCCCTGGTTAGTGAATATGCAATGATGGCTGAGGCACAATAGCCGAAAACTTCAACTGCCGATAAATTCAAAATATCTTGTCCTGATTGTTACATTGTTACTGATAAGACCGCCTATCTTTGTTTAGAAATGTATTCTGAGCAAGCAGATTTATCACAATAGCGAATTTTATGAATAGGCCGATTGCCTGAGCTGCCCGCACTATGTGACAATAGATACAATAATCCTTTCAGTTGTTCTTTCCTATGTCTGCTCAAAAAATTGATGGTAAATTAATCGCTAAACATGTTCGTCAACATGTGGCCGAACATGTTCAGTCTATTGTATCTTCCGGTAAACGCCCTCCAGGCCTGGCTGTGGTCTTAGTGGGTAGTGATTCAGCCTCTCATGTTTATGTGGCCAATAAACGCAAGGCTTGTGAAGAAGTGGGGTTTGTTTCAAAGTCCTTTGATTTGCCCTCAACGACTTCTCAGCAGCACTTGTTAGAATTGATTGATAGGTTAAATGCCGATGAGGCTATTGATGGCATATTAGTGCAGTTACCCTTGCCCGCCGGACTAGATAAAGAACAAGTTTTAGAACGCATTCACCCCCATAAAGACGTAGATGGTTTTCATCCCTACAACATAGGCCGTCTTGCCCAACGTATTCCGGCTCTGAGACCCTGTACACCTAAGGGTATAATGACCCTTATTGAGTCAACCAAACGACCCATAAAGGGCTTGGACGCGGTTATAGTAGGTGCCTCTAATATAGTCGGCCGTCCCATGTTTATGGAATTGTTGCTCGCTGGTTGTACCGTCACCAGTTGCCATAAGTTTACCAAAGATTTGCAGTCCCATGTGCAACGGGCCGATTTGTTAGTCGTAGCGGTAGGCATTTCAGCGTTCATACCGGGCGAGTGGATCAAGCCAGGAGCTATCATAATAGATGTGGGTATCAATAGACAAACTGATGGTAGCCTGATTGGGGACGTGGAATACAGCTCGGCTGAAAAACGTGCCGGTTGGATAACGCCCGTGCCAGGTGGAGTCGGGCCAATGACAGTCGCAAGCCTGCTTGAAAACACCCTTGAAGCCTATATTAAATATCATTCAAAATGAGTACGTCCCCTTCTGAGCCAGTCATCCAGGTCATCCGCACCTGGATGGCAGAGGTCATCATTGGCCTTAATTTTTGTCCTTTTGCTAAACGGGAATTTGAACGCAATAGTATTCGCTATCTGGTGAGTTGCGAGCAGGACAATAAGCATGCCTTATCAGTACTACTTGATGAATTGGCGCGACTGGATAGTAACAATGAAGTGGAAACCACATTAATTATTTTCAATAAAGGTTTTAGCTTATTTGATGATTATCTGGATTTGGTCGATTTAGCCAATGCGCTACTTGAACAAGGCGGGTATGGCGGCATTTATCAGTTGGCAACCTTTCACCCTGATTATTGTTTTGCCGATGCAGCAATGGACGATCCGGCCAATTTCACCAATAGGGCGCCCTACCCCATATTACATATATTACGTGAAAGCAGTATCAACAGGGTTTTACGTACCTACCCCAGCCCGGAATCGATACCTGACAACAATATAGCTAAAGCCAGAGGGTTAGGCCTCAGCTATTGGCAAGAGGTTATGTCTCGCCTGCATAACTAAAAAGGCGACTCGCCTTCATCGACAGCCCTTGTACTGGGTATTATGCTATCCGGTTTGTCATCCTGAGCTTGCATTAAGAAGTCGTTTTGAGTTTTATCCAGTTGCTCAGCAGAAAAAATCGATATGACATATATCCACTGTAGCCAGTAATCTTTCGTCAATGCACTGCTAAAGCGCATATAAACCTTATCGTTATCTTTCGCTAACTGAGCAGTGAAGCTGTGCCCATAAAAGGTGGTGACGTCTAGCTCAACTGTGTCCGTAAAGTTATTCCATTGCAGGGTCTGGGGTGTGATTAGCTCATCAAAATTCAGGCTAGCCAAATTGATGGCCATCGCCTCCAATACCCCGCCATATTTCAACTGGCTATCCGGGGCCATGCTGGCGAGGGTAAACTGAGCCTTATCATTCGCCCGTTGTATTAACCAGGGGGTCTGGTCTACCCGAGCAATTTTAGAAAAGGCTACATCCTCAAAGGGTAAAACAGGCTGTTTTAACCATGCATTATTCGTTAACGGTAATTCCAGATTTTTATCCACTAACCAGGCCTGTTTATTCTGGGGTAAACGTACATAACTACCATTACCAACGGCGGCATGATTTCCCACAAGCACTTGCCAGCTCAACTTGTCGCTACGTAAACTGACCAATGTGGCCAAACTATCCGTAGCGGTTAGATCCTGTACACCCAGGCGATGATAATTAGTTTTCTTAGCAGTCTTGGCTTCAATCTGCCTCGCCTCAGCAAGCGCCAACACCAGGGCCCCAAGCTTATCTTTTGCTACCGGGTAATGGCCAATGACCTGTCCCCGATCATCTTGAACCGTTGCTAACCATTGGTCGTTGATACGCTTAGCCTCAAATAACACCCCTGAGGCATTGCTTAATTCAATCTGGGTAATATCGTTGGCCTGGGTATTCAGTGCTGGCAATAAAGGTGCTTTGTCGGCTTGGGGCACGACTTCAGTCAGTTGTACCCAATAGCTAGCTGCGACGGCTAAAACCGCTAAAAAGACCAGAATTGATAATGACTTATTCACACTTTCGCTCCAGAGGATTTGGCTTGTTTGAATTTACTGCGTAATACCCGGGCAAGAAACATCAACAACAATATCAGTAACCAGGGTGACGCGACTATATTAATAAATTTCAGCCCGTTACCCAGATTTTCTATATCCTTGTCCAACTGATGGCGAACATCTCTGAGGGCCTTGCGGATTTGGATTTTCTGAGTCATAAAATTGTCAATGGCTTGCTGCTGTTGCACCGTGATGATCAAAGCACCACCTTCACCTTGTTGCTCCTGAAGTAGGCGTAATTTATTTTCAGTATCAGCCAGCTGTTGTTGAAGCAGTTGCTCTTGTTCACGAAACTTCCCCTCGGCAATAACTGTCAGCTTTTCAACCCTGTCAAAAGGCCGGGCAAAAGTTCCTCTGCTGCGGATACTGATAAGGGCGTCACTGCCACCCAGGTTTTCCACCGCATTGGTGATAAAATCACCGTTATTAGCAAATGGCGTGGTAATGGTTTCGCCAAAAAAATCGGATTGTTGTACCCAGAACCGATCGGACAGCAGATCGGTGTCACCTACCACTATGACATTAAGATCTGTGGTGGTACGTTTAAATTTCACTCCCCCGAGCCCTTCCGGGGCCGTGTTAAAAGCAGATTTCGCTTCTCCCGATATACGCCCTGCCAATGCATACTGCACATTAGTACTGTGAAAATCCTTGGTTAAGTCCTGCGGCGCTCGGATAGAGGCATACTGGGTAGCATTCAACAAATCTGCATTAACAGTAGAGTGAAACAAGGGAGACCAGCGTACTTCACTGGAAATCAGCTTGTTAAAAACGCCAAAAGATGCACCGTTTATCACATCAAGATTAGAGGTGGTTATGTCCTTATCATCAAGCTGCTCCTTGCCTAACCCAACAAAACCAAAGTGGCGGGCAATTCCGCCCTCCTCAGTACGAATATCTAATCCCGCCATGGCATCAAGTAATACTCGCGAAGCGCTGAATTCGATTCCCCAGGCCGCAAACAAAGAACCCAGGTTGGAACTATTGCTGTCCAAAGTATCACCGCCAAACATTGCCATCTGATCAGACTCGTTGTGAGGGTCAACAAATGCCAACATTTTGCCTCCCCCCATCAAGTATTGATCTATAGCGAACAGTAGCTCATCACTTAAGCTTTTAGGATGAGCCACCATCAATACATCTGTATCACCAGGGAGTTCGCTGGCATTGCTGGTGATTTTTTCCACCACGTAAAGTTGCTCTAACTGGGCATAAAAGGTCCAGGGAGGATCGAATGCCCCTGTCATGGGATTTTGCCCCCCACCGACGAGTAAATCGGTGAGCAAGGTGACTTTCACCTGCTTAGGTTGGGCTAGTTGATGAATTAACTTGCTGATTTCATATTCCAGAAAGCGTTCCTGCTGAGGGTCAAAAAAGGCAATTGTTTTTTGATCATCCAGAGCATTGGTCGCAGCGAGTCCCATGTAAACCGCTTCGCCAGCCGCACCTATATTAGCCGCCGTCAAACCAAACTGATTGGCAGTATCTTCTTTTTCAGAAAAAGGTTGTGGATCCAAAATTTGAAAATTAATTTTACCATTAGCAATACTGGCGTATTCTTCAAGCAGACTCTGCACACGAGTCGCATAATTGCGTAAACCGGTCATGTTTTTGCTGGCTTTGTCTGAAAAGAAAAAATACAAATTAATCGGCTCATCAATTTCCTGGAGTATTTTTTTACTGCCATCGGAAAGGGAATACACCTTATCTTCAGTCAAATCCAGGCGAAAAGGTGCTAATAACTGATTATTGAGGAACACCAGGGCGAAAAACAGCACGGCGATAAAGAACATATTGACCCAGATAGTAATTTTATTGCTCATGCCTAGTCAGCCTTCTTTTGTTCAATAATCAACAAGCCGGCGTATAACCAGCTAAGGGTAACCAGCAAGAAATAACCAACATCATTGAGGGCGATCACCCCTTTGGCGAGCGCTTCAAAATGGTTAAGAAAGCTAAATGACGCTATGGTGTCGAGTACCCAAGACGGCGCCCAACCTTTAAATGAATCCAATACTATGCCACTGCCACTGACCACAAACAAAAAACACACCACAATGGCCAGAATAAAGGCCACTATCTGATTCTTAGTTAACGCTGACATACACATGCCTATAGCCAAAAAACCTCCGGCCATTAACCAGCTGCCCAGATAAGCAGCCAGGATAATACCGTTATCCGGTTCGCCTAAATAGTTAACCGTTACCCACACAGGAAACGTTAACAGCAATGCCAATCCCAACACTACCCAGGCAGCAAGATATTTGCCAAGCATGATCTGCCAGGTACTGATAGGTAATGTCATCAAAAGCTCAATACTGCCACTCTTGCGTTCCTCTGCCCAACTACGCATGGCTATGGCAGGCACCAAAAACAGGTATAACCAGGGATGAAAATTAAAAAAAGGTAACAAGTCCGCCTGACCCCTTTCATATAAATTACCGATAAAGAATGCAAATACGGCTGATAGCACTAAAAAAATGCCGATAAATACATAGGCAACCGGAGAGGCAAAAAAACTAGCAAATTCCCGTCTAAATAAAATACTGACATGACTCATCTTGACGTAACCTCCTGGGTAATATCCCGAAACACCTGATCCAGTCGCCCTTGCTCGATAAACAAGGTATCAACAGGCAATTTATGATGTTGTACATGGGCCGCAACCTGAGGCAATATTTGTTGTCCTGGTTCGGGAAACAATGTGACATGACCGGTTTTTTGCGCCACTTCCATCTCAGCTACCCCATCGAGTTCTGCCAAACCAGAAATGTCGGCCAAATAACTAAAATGCAGAGTAATTGCCTGGTAATAACGAGAGCGTTGCTGCAAGTGCAATGGGGTATCATCAAACAACAGTTTACCTTTAGCGATGATCATTACGCGATTACACACTGCTGTAACTTCTTCCAGAATATGCGTCGAGATAATCACTATCTTGTCTTTGGCCAATTGGGTAATCAGCTCCCGAACCTGGTGTTTCTGATTGGGATCGAGACCATCGGTTGGCTCATCCAGGATCAGTATATCCGGATCGTGTAGCAAAGCCTGGGCAAGACCCACTCGACGTTTGAAACCTTTAGACAGGTTTTCTATAGGGCGATTAATGACCTCTTGTAACGCCACCTGTTTAACGACGTCAAGGATGCGACGCTGTTTTTCCTCACCGCTAAAACCGCGAATTTCGGCAATGAATTTAAGAAACTGATAAGGCGTCATATCACCATAGGCAGGAGCGCCCTCTGGTAGATAACCTATCCTCTTTTGTAATTCAGTTGACGCTGAGGCCATGGGTAAATCGAAAATGGTAATCTCACCCCCGGTGGGAGGTAAAAAGCCAGTCAGCATTTTCATGGTGGTGGACTTGCCGGCTCCGTTTGGCCCTAAAAATCCCACAATGTCGCCGGGCTGGATGTCAAAACTCAAGTCGTCTACCGCAATGAAGTGGCCAAACGACTTAATTAAATTTTTTACAGATATCATAATGTCCCTATAATCAACAAACATATATCCGGCATAAGATATAGCTATCCATCTTGGGTTTCAACGGCTGATGCCCCCATTACTGATTAATATTTCAGTTCTATACTCGTCTTTCATCAGGCTGCAGCGTTGTTTGCTGCTATCACTACCCCTATCGCCAACCGCGGTTGAACTTAGTACCTTTAAGCTTATGCAGCTGAGCTCTTTGGCTGCCTAGCTGCCACTTGATTGAGTATATACCTAAGTGACCCCAAAATGCCGAGTTGAGCGGGAATTCGAATCGTCAAATACCAGATATTTGTGTTGTGGCATAACGTTCCTATGTCCAATGCCAATAACGCAGTGGTGGGGGTGGGGGAAACCCGCACCCAAGGAGCTTAGACAGAAAACCCGTGTGGCGTTACACCACTTGAAAAGAGAGGCTATTCCCTGCCCGTTGTGCCCTGACTCCCTGCTTAAGCTGTGAACCTGCAACTTGAAGTCACCTAGGTATAAACCTGTTTTGGCGATAAAGTTAATGGACAAATGAACGATAGCCGAAATAAGTACTATTTTATCCCAGGAAACACAAAATACCTTGGCAAATTTACTGGCTTCCCTTATTGTCACAGTATATGAATATGGCAAAAAAATTCTTACCTTCAGCTGAGCAACAGACACACAGCCGCTACTCGATAGTAAAACGTATTGTGAATCTGGCGCTAGCGACAATCATCAGCCTGCTCTTTATTAATGTGTGGTTGCTTAGTAATGAACAAGTTGATAACTGGCATCACAAACAAGCAAATCAATTGGGTAATAGTTTAAGTCTGTTAGCCAGTAGAGTGCTCGTTACACCATTAATTCACAAAGATTCTGCCGGATTAACCAGCATATTGCAGCAATGGGTGGCGGATCCCAATGTACTAAGCATTGCAGTCCATGATAAAACGGGTCAGTTACTGCAACAGCAAGGGGACAACATCCCCCTTATAAGTCACTACCAGGGGCAACAAGCGCTGCCGTTGATATTTCTCGAAGACATACAAAACGGTCAACAAATCTACGGCTATGTGCGTTTGATGCTCAGCGCCGAAAAAGTGATGGCCTATCACAACGATTATCAACGTCAACTTCGCCAACAACTGGAAATGTTTATCTTGTTAGCTGCCTGTGGTGCATTAATATTGACCCGAGCCTTTTACAAGCTTCGTTATCGCAATTATGCTAAAACAGCAAAAACGCCACCTTAAGCCACACAAGAATTAATTAAGGTCAAATATATCCCAGGTATTTTTTTCACAGGCTTGAGCCACTTCCTCGTCGCTTTCATTACGTAACTGTTGCAAGGCAGAAAGGATTAAAGGTAAATATACTGGGCTGTTTCTCTGTCCCTGCTTGCCCTTTAATGGCATATCCGGAGCATCGGTTTCAAGCACTAAACTGCTCAGCGGTAACTGACTAAACACCTTGCGGGTTTTGCTAGCGCGGCTGTAAGTAATCGTGCCGCCAACCCCCAATTTAAATCCCATATTAAGGTAAGTTTGCGCCTCGTATAGGCTACCGGAAAACCCATGAATGATGCCGCCTTTACTGGGTAAATGTGCTTTTAGTGCGCGGATAAGCTGATTATGAGAACGCCTATGATGAATAATAACCGGCAACTGGTGCTTCTGGGCTAATAGCAATTGCTGGACAAAAACGTGTTCTTGCAAAGCAAAAGAAGTGTTGAGAGTGTTATCTAGACCTATTTCTCCCACTGCCACAACACACTGGCGGTGGCGAGTTAAGAGTTGATCCAGCAACGCCAGATCATCCTCGGCATATTCCTCGAGAAAATAGGGATGTAGACCTAAGGAAAATTCCAATAACGGTGATGACTGACTGAGAGAGATCAACGTTGGCCAACTTGCCGCTTGAGTGCCCGGGATCACTATCCTGCGAATATTATTCGCCTGACACTGAGACAAGATGACAGCTAAATCCTCAGCGAAACAGGGAAAATTCAGATGGCAGTGGCTGTCAATCAAATTGGCGATCCTTGGACGCTAGGGCATGAGGCGCTGGATGGTCCAGTCTTTGTCCTGTTCTGACTGCCTGCTAAAGACAAACCGATCGTGTAACCGGTGGTCTCCGCCTTGCCAAAATTCGATTTCTTGGGGAAACACTCGGTACCCGCCCCAAAATTCAGGCACGGGGATGTCATCATCTTGAAATTTATGTTTGATTTTTTCAAATCTAGCCAGCAAAGCTTCACGATTGGCAATAGGCTTGCTTTGCGCGGATGTCCAGGCAGCAAGCTGGCTTAATCTGGGGCGCGTAGCGAAATATAAGGCCACTTCTTCACGCTCCAGCATCTGTGCCCGGCCCCTTACAAGTACCTGCCGCTCCAATGCATGCCAGGGAAAGTGCAAGGATATCTGCTTGTTAGCCCCTATATCCTGTGCCTTGCGGCTGGCTAAATTGGTATAAAATACAAATCCCTGTTGGCTCACATCTTTTAATAACACGATACGCTGTGAAGGTTGGCCTGCTGCATCAACAGTAGCAATAGTCATAGCAGTTGGATCACTCAGCCCGGCCTCAACAGCTTCAACCATCCAGCGATCAAATTGCACAAAAGGATCACTGCTCAGGTTAGCTTTGCTTAAATTAGCCTGACTATATTCACGCCTGATGTTACTTAATGGTTGCACAGCAACGCTCCTAAAAGACTTATGTACCCAAGTGACAGGAGTATTTTAATGTAACTTGGGTACAAATTAAAAATCTAATCCTGACCGTAGCCCAAACTGCGCAAAGCACGCTCATCGTCAGCCCAACCTGATTTTACTTTCACCCACAGCTCCAAAAAAACTTTGGTATCAAACAAATGTTCCATATCTTTACGGGCCTCGGCGCCTATGGTTTTCAGACGCTGTCCACCTTTGCCTATCACCATACTTTTCTGACTGTCTCGCTCAACCAGAATCAAACCATTTATTCGATATATGCCATTGTCGGCGAGCATAAATTGCTCAATTTCCACTGTGACTGAATAAGGCAACTCGTCACCGGTAAAACGCATCAATTTCTCACGAATTATTTCTGCTGCCATAAATCGGCTCGAACGATCGGTAATATACTCTTCAGGAAAATAGAACTCGCTGGGTGGTAAATCTTGCTTAACCAATTCCCGTAACTCATTCACATTTTTGCCATTTTTTGCTGAAATTGGCATGATTTTTTGAAAATTATGTTGCTCACCTAACCATTTTAGATGGGGCATCATGGTTTCTTTGTCTTTGACATTGTCAGACTTATTGACTATTAACCAGCATTGCACTCCACTTTGTATGATCTTGGTTAATACCATTTGATCATCATCTGTCCAGCGGGTGCCCTCGACCAGAAATAGCACCAAGCCCACATCAGCAATGGAACTTGAGGCTGCTCGATTCATAAAACGGTTTATAGCCCGCTTTTCTTCAATGTGCAATCCCGGAGTATCCACATATACCGCCTGGTAGTTATCCTGAGTATCAATACCCATGATCCTATGCCGAGTGGTTTGTGGTTTACGGGAGGTAATACTAACTTTTTGCCCCAGTAGGGCATTTAGCAAGGTAGATTTTCCAACGTTCGGCCGGCCAACAATGGCAATCATTCCGCAATAGGTTTTTTCAGACATCTTTTAGTTTCTCAAATGCTTGTTTGGCCGCTTTTTGTTCTGCTCTGCGGCGACTTTTTCCTCTTCCCAATATTGGTGAACTAAGGCCGGTGACACTGCATTGAACAGTGAAGGTTTGCTCGTGGGATTTACCGTTGATATCCGTAACTTCGTATTCAGGTAAAGGCAACTGTCTACCTTGAAGGTACTCTTGCAAGCGGGTTTTGTCGTCTTTAGGGGTAACATCGGGATCCAATGCATCCAGACGTTGGCTAAACCAGGCCAAAATAAGGGGTTCACACTTTTGCATACCAACCTCTAAATAAATGGCACCTATTATTGCTTCTACCGTATCAGCCAATATAGAGTCACGCCTGTGACCGCCACTTTTTAGTTCACCCGGTCCGAGCAATAACAGCTCCCCTAAAGCAAACTCTCGGGCAACCTCAGCCAGGGTATCACCTTTAACTAAACTGGCCCGCATGCGGGTTAAATTACCTTCTGGTTGTTTGGGAAAACGCTCAAATAATACCTTGGCAATAACCAAACCTAACACTGCATCGCCAAGAAACTCCAAACGCTCATTATGTTTGGCACCCACACTGCGATGGGTAAGCGCTATGGTCAAATTCGCAGGATTGGCGAACGTATACCCCAACTTGGTATACAAAGGTTTGTATGGATCAATCAACTGCATTTAAACTATGCCGCCTATACGATTAAATCGCACGCCAGTAGGGATCCAGCCAGGTACCCAACTACTGGGAGCCCGATCAAATTCAAAACTTATCCAGATTGCGACCGCCTGACCAACCAGATTTGCATCAGGTACAAAACCCCAAAAACGACCATCAAGACTGTTATCTCTATTATCGCCCATCATGAAATAATGCCCCTCAGGTACTATCCATTCATCAGCCTGAGTGCCAGGTTGTTGATAATAATCGTTGGTACGACTGATGTTACTTGCCGTGCGGTAGATACCGTGGGTTAAAGCACCTAACTTCTCTTGGTATTTCTCAAGCGGCATAAAACTCTGAAATGCATCTCCCCGACTTTCGAAATTCAGCTCAACAGGGGCAATGGGAGCGCATTTACCTGCTTGCTCACAAGAAGGTTTGATAAACAGCTGTTTGTCCCGATAGATAACCGTGTCGCCAGGTAAACCGACCACGCGTTTTATGTAATCCAGACTGGGATTTTTCGGATATTTAAACACCGCCACATCACCTCGTTCAGGTGTACCAAGATCCCAAAATTTATGCCGTACAACCGGATCTTTAAGCCCATATGAAAATTTCTCAACCAAGATAAAATCACCCACCAATAGGGTTGGCATCATTGAGCCGGATGGAATTTGAAAGGGTTCATACAAAAACGAACGTAAAACCAGTACAAAGGCGATAACAGGAAATATCTGCTGAGCCGTATCGACCAGCCAGGGCAGCCTATATTCTTCAGGGTGTCCGCTAACATGGGAACCGTCTTGCGCTACCACCATACGTTCTTTACGCTTGGGTGCGAACATTAATGAATCTGCCAGCCAAATCAGGCCTGAAGAGACGGTTAGCACGACCAGGAATAACGAAAAGTAATTTGCCATTTATTTTCCAACCTTAAGGAGAGCCAGGAAAGCCTCTTGAGGTAATTCAACATTGCCTACTGACTTCATACGCTTTTTACCCGCTTTTTGTTTCTGTAAAAGTTTTTTCTTACGACTAATATCACCACCATAACATTTGGCGATAACGTTTTTACGCAACTGTTTGATCGTACTACGGGCAACAATCTGATTGCCGATGGCCGCCTGGATAGCAATATCAAACATTTGTCTGGGGATCAATTCACGGAGTTTTTCAACTAACAGGCGGCCACGTGTCTGGACGTGATCTTTGTGGGCTATCATGGCCAATGCGTCGACGCGCTCGCCATTGATCATAATGTCCAGTCTGGACATTTCCGCTACTTGAAAGTGCTTGAAATTATAATCCAGTGATGCAAAGCCACGACTGGTAGACTTGAGCTTGTCGAAGAAATCCATGACGACTTCAGCCATAGGTAACTCATACGTTACCTCTACTTGTTTACCATGATAGGTCATACTGGTCTGCATACCGCGCTTTTCAACGCACAAGGTAATCACATTTCCCAGAAATTCCTGGGGCACCAATATATGAGCCTCAGCTATAGGTTCATGAATTTCATGAATAGCATTGACTGGTGGCAGCTTGGATGGATTATCAACATAAATGGTGTCACCTGATGTCGTCACCACTTCATAGACCACTGTGGGCGCAGTAGTGATGAGATCCAGGTCGTATTCCCTTTCCAGGCGTTCCTGAACGATTTCCATGTGCAACATGCCCAAGAAACCAATGCGGAAACCAAAGCCCAATGCCGAGGAGCTTTCAGGCTCAAAAAATAACGAAGCATCATTAAGGCTTAATTTCGCCAGGGCATCGCGAAAATCTTCATAATCGTCTGAACTGATAGGAAAAAGGCCAGCATACACCTGGGGTTTGATTTTTTTAAATCCCGGTAAAGCTTTGTCCGTAGGATTGCGGGCAGAAGTAATAGTATCACCCACTGGGGCACCATGAATCTCTTTGATCCCGGCAACAATAAAACCAACTTCCCCCGCTCGCAGAACACCGGTTTCGGTGGCCTTGGGCGTAAAAATACCAACTTTGTCGACCTGATGGATAACACCGTTAGACATGATTTTTATCTTGTCATTTTTGTGTAGTTGTCCCTCCATGATGCGTACCAGTGATACCACCCCTTGGTAGTTATCAAACCAGGAATCCACGATCAGAGCTTGTAGGGGGGCATCAACATCGCCAACCGGTGGCGGAATACGCCTGACAATAACTTCCAGTACATCTTCTATGCCGATCCCGGTTTTCGCCGAGCACCGTACTGCATCAATTGCATCTATGCCCACAATATCTTCAATTTCCTCTGCCACCCGATCGGGTTCAGCCTGGGGTAAATCAATTTTATTGAGGATAGGCACCACTTCCATATTTAAATCTATCGCCGTATAGCAATTAGCCAGCGTTTGCGCCTCTACACCTTGCCCTGCGTCTACTACCAGCAAGGCTCCTTCACAGGCTGCCAGGGAGCGTGAAACTTCATAGGTAAAGTCCACATGTCCGGGCGTGTCGATAAAATTCAGTTGATAGGTTTCCCCATCTTTGGCTGTATAGTTAAGGGTGACACTCTGGGCCTTGATGGTAATGCCCCGCTCGCGCTCGATATCCATTGAATCGAGAACCTGAGCAGACATTTCCCGCTCACTCAAGCCACCACAGTGCTGAATCAAACGGTCAGACAGTGTAGATTTACCATGATCGATGTGCGCGATTATTGAAAAGTTACGTATGTGCTTATGTTGCATAAATTTTTTAAATGTACCTAGTACTTTTGCCTGCCCTAAGGATAATTTTGCAAGCAGCGGATAGGTGCTCAAGGAAATTAGGGGGAACAAATAAATTAAATAGATGTGGATTTTACAGTTTTATCAACCAATTTGCGATAAAGAACTCGGCTGATATGCATAATTTTTGCTAATAAGCGATTTTACTGCCTGGCGACAGAAATTTCGAGACAATTTATCTGTTTGGGTAACACCGCCAGCAAGCTTGGTTCGAAGCGTTGTTGGCTATAACGAGTCAAATACAGCCTTACCCCATAAAAACTGGCCGTGGCAACTGAGAACGCCAGTAAAATTAATGCGCCTTCACTGTCGATACCCATAGATTTAAGGAGTAAAGAACCCATTACTGATGACAAAACAAGCATTATTAAAGGTAGTATATATACCAGCAAAGATGCCCCCAATAACAGGTTTTCCGGAATGCCTAATTTTACATCCTGACCAATTTCTACAGCCTGATCACAGGGTAACCAAAGTTGCTCTTTTTTAGGGGAGAAAGCTCGGGCCACAACACCCGTACCACAATCGTCTTTGGCCTGGCAAACACCACATGTGGTTTTAACCTGTGTTTCGATACACACATAGCGCTTGCCCTGTTTTAATTCGATGGCAGTGACGGTACCGACTTCTTCAATCATAATTCGGGGCTAAACGAATAGAATTAGCGATATCATTAGCGGTTTTTGGTGGAAGTTTGCCTATTACAGTGACATTAAGTGGGCCCTGACTGCGGGTCAACAGGGTATCTGATTCGTGACGCAACAAAATATCCTGACTCAATCCGTCATTTTGCGCCTCACGCATGTAAACCGACACATCCACCAATCCATCACTTAACATCACATACTCAACAGATTGGCCGGTAATAGGTAAACGGTGTACATCACGTTTTATTTCTATCATGCCAACGGGTAAATAACTGATATTCCATATGGGTTTGTTGTCATGAGGCGGTCGCATTTTCAATACATCTGGCAATACCGCAAGTTCGATTTTGGCGAAAAAAGGATCTGGTTGTTCGGTAACTTGGCAGGCCGTCACCTGAATTTGCTCCAACAGTTGACCATTTAGATCAACCAGATTGAGTTTCAGCATCAGGCCTGTTTCCTGATCTAACCATAAATTCATGCCAAAGCGGGTTTTGTCCTTACTCACCACACGTATCTGTTGGGCAGCTCGCCCGGATATTCGACTACGGCCAACCATCACAAAATCGTAGCTCGCTCTCACTTCTTCTGGCTGTTGAAAAAAATCACTGGGAAAAGGACCGTTGATCACCGATGACTGCAAAGAATAAGGAGGGACATTGGGTTCAAAATAACTAACTTTGTTGCCAATGCGTACAACTTCGCGTCCTGGACCATTAAGCAAGTTCAGCTGCTCCATTATCTCGCCGTTGCTATCCACGCCATGGCGCCACAGGTAAGGTTGTGAATCCACCCCAGGTTTTAGCAGTACAAAGGAAATACTGTAATTAAGCGTAGAATGGGCATCAGACATCTTGTCAAGCCAGGCCTGGGCACTATCGGATGGATAGGGTTTTACGCCATTATCTTGCAATTCATTGCCATGAACCGCGACACCAAAAGACAACAGACAAATTAATAAAATCTGTCTTAGCGGTCCACGCAAATTATTTTTGCGGCGTGTTTTCAACGTTGTCGTTTTGCTGACTGATCTTATGTGGTACTGAATCGGCTTGTTCTTCAAGTGGTACTGCCTTAAATCGCAATTGCTGTTTATGATCATTTAAATAGGCATTAATCACCCGTCTTTGCTCGGAAACATCAGTACGGGGTAAGGTCCGGGTTTGCTCTAGACTAACAGGAGACAATCCGCCTTGAATACCTAAGATAGACGGCGCAGAATTAAAGGGTTGATCCAGTTCTGGTTGATTAAACTGCTGCACACCAATAATCATAGCTACCGCTACCGACGCAGCGACAGCCATCTGACCGCCCTGTTTAGCAAAGGGTACCACACTTGTCATCAAGGGTAGATCTCGCCAGGACTTCTTGGGTGCCAGTATCGAAGGCTCAAATTCCATCGCTGCAGCAACATTTGCCGCAATATCAAAATTGAGTTGTTCCGGTAACTCTTTACGTAAACCATCACGTATCAAGTGATAACGCTGCCATTTTTGCGCCAGAAGTTCACTGCTTTTCAGTTCATCAAGTAACTGATGTTGCTGATATTCACCGTCAACCCAGGCAGACAAATTTTCAATCTTTTGAGACATATAACAAGGTTCCTGAATATACGCTTAAATTCATTCTCATTCGAAATAAACATTTATCTCAAATATCTGTTGTTCCGACTATCCAATTGTCATTATTTTTGCGGCTGTTCGTGCCAGCCCCCTATTATTTATTCCTGTAATAAGGGTTGAATAACTTTATCAAGCGCTTCCCGCGCTCGAAAAATCCTTGAGCGAACTGTACCCACAGGACAATCCATTACGGTAGCAATCTCTTCATAGCTTAACCCCTCCAATTCCCGCAAGCTGATGGCCATACGTAAATCATCAGGTAATTTTTCCATCGCTGCAAATAGTAGTTTCTCCATTTGATCCGACATTAAACTTTTTTCCGGTGAGTTGTTCTCTTTCAACGCATCACTGCCATCATAATAGTCTGCGTCTTCTGCATCGACATCACTGGCCGGTGGTTTCCTGCTCTGGGAAACCAGATAATTTTTCGCACTGTTTACCGCTATCCTATATAGCCAAGTGTAAAAAGCACTGTCCCCCCTAAAATTTGGTAATGCACGATAAGCTTTAATGAAGGCTTCTTGTGCTACGTCAGCAACGTCTCCAGAGTTTTTCACGTATCGTGAAACCAAATATGCAACCTTGTGTTGGTATTTAATCACCAACAGCCCGTAAGCATTTTTATCTCCGTGTTGCACTTTTTCAACAATTTGTTGATCTGTTAACTGCTCGCTCATTCGAGCCACTACTCCTGCTACAAATAACTACCTTGGCTCATGCAAGCACTACAATTGACCGTGCTGATTACATTAAGTTCGTTTTATCTCTTTCTTTTTGCGAAATAAAGTCAATAAAGACTCCAGGCATTATGTTTAAGAGGCCATGGTCAGTTAAATTTGATAATCCATTGTATTTTTAAATACATTAATTAGTATTGCCTGCTAATTATCGACTTTTCGGGTTTAGTTTACCTTATGCACTCATCACTTGAACATCGTTGTGACGTACTTATTATTGGCAGCGGCGCAGCTGGCCTAAGCCTGGCCCTAAAACTTGCAGAACATTGCCAAATAATTGTGCTAAGTAAAAGTAGCTTAGCAGAAGGATCGACTAAATATGCCCAAGGGGGCATAGCAGCGGTCTTTGACGCAGATGATTCCATCGAATCCCACGTAAAAGATACCTTAATAGCCGGGGCCGGTTTGTGCGATGAAAATGCGGTGCATTATACCGCCTCCCGCGCCAAGACATGCATGCAATGGTTAATCGATTTTGGTATGCCCTTCGATCAGGTTAGTGACAACAGCGGCGAGCAGAAATTTCATCTTACCCGTGAAGGCGGCCATAGTCATAGGCGGATTTTACATGCTGCAGATGCCACTGGCGCAGCAGTTCAAGTCACCTTGATTGAAGCGGTTAAACAACACCCTAACATCCATCTATTTGAACGCTACAACGCAGTGGACTTAATCAGAAGCGCCGAAGCACCCAATTTATTGCTCGGGGCCTATGTGTGGAATCGAAATCTGGAACAGGTAGAAGTCATAAGAGGAAAATTTGTTGCCTTGGCAACCGGTGGTGCCAGTAAAGTCTATCAATACACGTCAAATCCTGACGTCTCCAGTGGTGACGGTATCGCTATGGCATGGCGTGCTGGTTGCAGCATAGCTAATATGGAATTTAATCAGTTTCACCCCACCTGTCTGTTTCACCCAGAAGCAGGGAATTTTTTGATCAGTGAAGCTTTGCGTGGCGAAGGCGCTTTTTTATGCCACGCGGACGGCACGGCTTTTATGCACAAATTTGACCCTCAGGGAGATTTAGCGCCACGGGATATAGTGGCCCGAGCCATAGATTTTGAAATGAAACGTCTGGGTGCAGACTGTATGTATTTAGACATCAGTCACAAACCTGCTGATTTCATCAAAAAGCATTTCCCCAATATCTACAACAAATGTCGCTCACTGGGTATAGATATCACCCTACAGCCCATACCTGTTGTGCCTGCGGCCCATTATAGCTGTGGTGGTGTCGTCACGGATTTCGACGGGAAAACCGATTTAGACAATCTTTATGCTATGGGTGAAGTGGCTTATACTGGGCTACATGGTGCCAACCGCATGGCCAGTAACTCATTACTCGAATGCATTGTTTTTGCCCACGCAGCCGCCGAGCACATCACCGAGCGTCTTAGCGAAAGTCACTCAAATGAACCGATTCATCCCTGGGATGAAAGTAAGGTAGGCAACTCCGATGAGGAGGTAATTATCCAACACAACTGGCATGAATTGCGACTTTTCATGTGGGATTATGTAGGTATAGTGCGCACTAACAAACGTTTGGAAAGAGCCCAGCATCGTATTGATTTGCTCAAACAGGAAGTGGACGAATACTATTCCTATTTTCGAGTAAGCAATAACCTACTTGAATTGCGTAATCTGTTAACCGTGGCCGAACTCATCGTGAAGTGTGCCCAATTGCGCAAAGAGAGTCGGGGGCTGCACTACAATCTCGATTACCCTGAATTATTGGCTAATCCTAAACCCTCCATTGTCAGGCGTATAGATAACGAATAAGCGCTCATGCCCAGTTTACATTAGTTCGGGTATAACGGCTGTCATCTAGTCGTACAATGTAAAAATGTACCCATGACTGCATATTCTATGGGGAGATACACCCAATTATGGTCACTTGCAAAGTAACAGGATAACAAGGCATGGCAACAACCTAAATCACCGCCAAGCGCCTAAGCTCTTGGCGCTGCACCGGCTGATATTACCACACAGGAGTGACTTGCGTCTGAGCCTCGCTGAATCTTGAAAAAAATGGATATTTCTCCCTTACCAACATAACTGATTTTTAACCCCTGCCTCGCTTTACAGCGATAAAGATTCAATCTTCGCCATGGCGCTATATATCGGTTGAAGGCCACTAACGTCCAAGCGGTTATTTCGTTTGGCCGCTTAAGCTAGTGTCTTGTTTGCGCTGCACACACAATACAGCGGCACAAGCGACGATAATCCTGCTCGCTCACCTGATCCCTGAATACCCACTGCCAACAAGGCTCACCTACTAATTTTGGCTGTAAGTGTATCCACAAGACCAGACTGGTTATTTTCGAATCTGGGCTAAGCAGCCAATTAGAACGTGGCCGTTGATCTAAATAAGTCCATTCTCCCTGGTAAGAAACCACAGCCGCAAAACGCTGTGGTTGGCTGACGTTTTGCCGCCAGAAGTGCCAGGCATACCCCCCTAAAAGAGCAATACACACTATTTGAAAAAGTGGCTGGTAAGGCATTATGTCTTGCTGCCACAGATAGATGGACAGCATTAACACTAGAACCCCAACGGCAAAGCTCCAATATTGAATACGTGAAGGTACGAATTCAATTCTATACTTTGACACGATGCAAAACGTGCTCAATCAGTCTTTTAAAATCTTTGTCCTCACACGCCTGGTGCCCCATAAACCAGGCGTATAGATCAGGATCATCACTGGTTAAAAGACGCTCAAATATTTCTTTATCTGCCTCAGACAAGTCATTGAACCCTTCATCCACAAATGGCATAAAAAGCACATCTAACTCCAACATACCCCTGCGGCATGCCCATTTCAGACGGGCGTATCTTTGCTTGGTGAACATAACTAATCCTTTGATTTAATTTTGCGATTATTTTAACACGAGTTTACCCATTGCCCTCATTAATACCAACGGCAATATGTTTAATCTTGCACTTATGCTTGCTAAATAAATTATCAGCCTTATATCCTTTAACAAATACTGTTTATTGTTGCGAACTTCTATCACTATGTCTCAAATCGATAATGCCAACCAACTACCTGAAAACTTTCTCACCCGCCTGACCAATCAGGGGATCATTGAAGTTGATGGCGAACAAAGGATTAGCTATTTGCAAGGACAAGTCACAGCAGATATGCAAGAACTCAGTGGGGATAAGAGCTTACTGGGATGCCACTGTGATTTTAAGGGCAAGGCCTGGAATATTTTTTATGCTGCCCAATTTGGCGAGTCAGCATTGTTAATCGGCCATAAAGAAAGCCTCATGGCTTCATTTGTCCAATTGCAGAAATATGCTGTGTTTGCCAAAGTTGGGTTGTCTATCAGTGAAGATTGGGTGTGTTTAGCCGGTGCCGGTGAAAAATTGGAAAGCTTGATCGAAGAGCGTTTCACACAACTCCCCACAGGGGATAGGCAAACAGTCAGCAATGCCCAGGGATTGGTCATGGCCATCCAAGCCCCTATAAAGAGATATATGTTAGTGCTTACCGCTAAGGCAGCTCAGGAAGTAGTTGATCACTATGACCAAGAACTGGCAGATACTAGCCTTTGGGAGCTACTCGATATCCAAGCCGGGATCCCGCAGCTCCAGGAGTCCACCAGCAATGAATTTGTGCCGCAAATGATGAACGTGCAAGCTCTTGAGGGTATCAGCTTCAACAAAGGCTGTTATATGGGTCAAGAGGTCGTGGCTCGCACCAAATTTTTGGGTAAAAATAAACGTGCCGCCGTTATTCTCAAAGCAGAGGAAGCCGCATCTGTTGTTGCGGGAGATATTTTGGAATCTCCTGCAGGAGACAATTGGCGCAAAGGCGGCACAGTGTTACGGGCCGCCCAACTAAATTCCCAAACCTGGCTACTGGCGGTCGTCGCCAATGACACCGTTATTGGTTCAGTTATGCGCCTGAAAAGTCATCCGGATAGTGTATTTACCGTACAAAATTTACCCTATTCATTAGCATAATCCCGCATATTTATGTCTTATAATGGCCAATACTCTTTGAGTATTCGCCACCGAAAAAGTGGATCATTTATGAATATTTCACAAAACACAGTTGTTACTATGCATTTTACCGTCAGCGCTGCGGATGGAAATCAAATCGACTCATCCAAAGAAAGTGAACCTATGGAGTTTTTACAAGGTAGTCATTATTTAATTCAAGGCCTGGAGGACCACCTTGAAGGTAAAACAGCAGGTGACAAGTTCATTCTCGATGTAGAGCCGGAACTAGCCTATGGTGAGCGTCAAGAGACGCTAGTACAAGAAGTCCCTAAGTCTATGTTTGATGGTATGAAAATTGAAGCCGGTATGACTTTTCGCGCAACCACTGATGAAGGAGAGCAATCGGTGATGATCCTGGATGTTGACGAAGACACGGTAGTAGTCGACGGTAATCATCCCTTGTCTGGTTTAACTCTGACCTTTGATGTGGAAGTATTGGATGTACGTCTGGCAAGCGAAGAAGAGATTGCACATGGCCACCCCCATACCCCAGAAGGATGTGGTCACCAGCACTAGTTTTGTCACTATTACTATTATAATGCTAGGGCGAGACGAGTAAACGTCCCCCTTAGTATTATAAATTGCGCGCTAAGTATTTACACAGCTTCTTCGTTCTCTTCTCCGGTACGTATGCGGATCACTCGCTCAACCTCATACACAAAAATTTTGCCGTCGCCAATTTTACCGGTTTGGGCAGTTTTCATAATGGCTTCTATCGCCAATTCCAGCTGTTCGTCGGGAAGTATAACCTCAAGCTTGATTTTGGGTAAAAAATCCACGTTATATTCAGCACCGCGATACAGCTCAGTATGCCCTTTTTGGCGACCAAAACCTTTTACTTCAGTTACTGTCATACCGCTGACACCGACCTCAGCCAGCGCTTCGCGCACGTCATCCATTTTGAAGGGTTTGATAATGGCTTCAATTTTCTTCACGTTTTCGTTCTCCTAGTAAGGCTGTTAATCATATATAGTGGGAATAGGAACACGTTTATGCTGAGTTTTGCTATAGATATCCAGTAAACGCTGAGAAATTTTTGCTGCTACTGGTTTGCCTTCCAAAAAATCATCAATGTCATCGTAACTCATACCTAAAGCCGACTCATCAGATTTTTGCGGCTCCAGATTTTCCAGATCTGCTGTAGGCGCCTTATGCACTAAATGGTTTGGAGCACCCAAATATAATGCTAACTGGCGCACTTGACGCTTATTTAATCCAAACAAGGGTACAAGATCACAGGCACCATCACCGTATTTGGTATAAAATCCGGTAATATTTTCTGCCGAGTGATCTGAGCCTAACACGAGTCCATCCAGCATTCCGGCAATCTCATATTGAATGATCATGCGGGTTCGAGCCTTAACATTGCCTTTGACAAAATCTTGTTTACCTACGTTGTCAGGTAACAACCCTGCTTTGGCCAAAGCCGCACAAGTATGCTGATCAATAACATCGGCTCCAGGCTGTACATTAACAGACAAGGAATGACTCGGTTGAATAAAATCAATTGAGGCCTGGGCATCCATTTCGTCAGCTTGCACCTTGTAGGGCATTCGCACGGCAACAAACTGATATACCCGCTCCTGCTCTTCATTTAATTGATTAACAGCAAGTTGTGCCAAGCGTCCCAAAGCGCATGAATCTATACCACCGCTAATGCCTAGTACCAGCGTTGTTAACCCTGACGCTTTTAATTGCATCTTGATAAAATTCACCCTACGGGTGACTTCATACTCCACATCAATCTGTGGCTTAACGCGCATCTCATCAATAACAGCTTGTTTGTGCATGTTTTTTCTCACCGTTGCTGGGTAGTTTTATGATAATTAATTTTTAACTGAAATACCGACATTATTTGTGAAAAGCTTAGTCTTTTTTAATAACCTTAGCTGAAGCCTTCTCTAAGGAGATATAGTCAAATTTACCCCATCGCCTTTTTGCAGCTGCACTGCGTCTGAAGGTGATAGCGGATAGCCCCCCACCAGCCCGGCATTGCCAGTGGCCAATGTAGCACTAATATAACTGTTGCCAGCACTAAGTCCCTGAACCAATCCCCTGCTATAACCAGTATAATAATCTTGCCCCCCATCGTCTATGTTTTGTAATGCTTGCTGGGTTACACTGGCGACATCTTCATCAGATGAGGCCCAATTAGCTAACAAGGTCACATTCAAATCAAAAAATGGGGTCAAGGCAAGCCAATTCTGATAATTGTCTTCTCTTAACCTAACCAGGCGAGCCCTATCCACTTCTGTCAGGCGTTCGATATACAAACCCAGAGCGATAAATTGATAGGCCGCCAAATGACCAACCAAAGCTCTTGGGCTTAATTCCACAAGCTGATCTTCGCCAGAAAGTGCGGCCGCTATTTTACGCTTAATGAACTGCGTATAAAGATTGCGCTCATTTTCCTGTTCCAGGTGGCCCGGAGGTAGTTCAGTCAGTGCCACTAACTGCACGTCAGCAAATAAATGGTAAAACCCGTCGTACAGCTTAATATGACAAACTTCCTGGTATTTATCACCCTGGTTCAACGCCTGGCGATAGGTGGCGTCTGGTAAGCGGGTATAATGTTTGTGGGCCATACCTTGTTCGGTCCGATAATAGGTATCTGCTGTTACCATAGCATCAGTGTCATGATGATCCCGGCAGCACTGGGCGCATTGCCCAGGTTGTTGCATATTAACAGGTTCCCCTGTCCATTTGGTTATCCATTGTCCTGGCGTAACCATTTGCCGGTCTCCTTCTAATGTTATCATGGCTGGGGTCAAGCCCTGATCACGGTTTTTCAGGGCACACTGACAGCCAACCACTACCCTATTTTGTTTTTGTTGCGCCAGGCGAATAGGTAAGCGTTCAACAAAATTGGTATGGGAAAAATTAACCGTGACATTTTCACCTTCAAGCAACACCTGAGGCGACGTGGTTTGCATAAATTGCTCTGATGTCAGAGCCAGGGAGACATTCTCCGCTGCCAGCACTGGGATGAAATTAACCTGGGGGCGAGTTTGCGTTCCTAGGTCAAGGTTATCAATGTGCGCGCCTGTACCGATGGAAACCGGTGATATATAGCTGCTTAACGTTACCTCCCGCTCATCCCCTTGGTCCCCTTGCCAACCCACCGTCAGTAAGACGTGTTTCTGGGGGGCGATAACAGGCAAAATAGCCGGTAAATTGGGGGAACCTTGATCCAGCCAACTGTCAGGGATACCGTTGTTATCCGTATCGACAAAATACCGATTAGTCACTTGCCAATGCCTGGAAAATAGTATTTCATGGCCGGGATGCGCACTCAGTGTCACCGCAACGTTCCCCGAAGCAATATGGCCACCTCTGTCGGTAACGATATCATTGTAAGCCGAGATCCCTTGTTGGGAATTCAGGGCGGCAAAGATCTGTAAATCTTGCAGTTTTTCCTGAGCAAGATGGAGCCCATGCTGACGCATATTCAGACTACTGTCCAAGCGTATATATTGGCTTTGCAGGGTCACATAGCCCGTCACACCCAGCAGCATAATGACACTGGCCACAAGCACTTCAAGCAAACTAAAACCGAGATTTCTCATCCCTTAAAAATCTCGCCAACTGCCCGGTACCCGAGCCAAACGTTGCAGTTCTTTATCCCGCATCAGCGTGTTTAACGTCCCTAAATGATAGCGAACACGAATAGTACTCAGTGCATCATCCAGTGAATTATTGGTGATTAATGAGCCGTAGATATAAGCGCGATCTTCCATTCTAACCCCATAGGCATTTAAGGTGGCAGAGGGGCGAAACATTAAAACTAAGCCATAAATAATACTGGTGCTGGCCATAAACAGATTACCCGATTCAACAATCAGCACCACGGGTTCATCAGAGGAGCCAATAGTTTGACCATAGCTCAGGCTGCAATCTCCCGAAACCCAGATACTACGAGCTTGCTGCCAGAGCACTTCAGCACAATTATTCACGTTCAGATCTACGTTGGCTTTAAGCGATGGCCAGTCTTCGCTGGTAATATTAAACACATATTTAAGTAAATCTGGGGGGAAATTAATCCCGTCATCAACGATGTCTGAACCGGTTTGCCCCAATCTGGGGTAGCTATCAAGATGACAACGCTGTTCATCAAAAGATTGTAAGGTGCACCTGTGGGCATCGCTGACAGATAAGTTATTTTGGTTTGCTGTCCACACAGAAATAGGCACCCCTGCCCCACCGCCGTTTGGATTGGCAGCAAGCTGCAAGGCAATATCCTCAGTTAATCCTGTTGCACTGATAAGCGGCGCAGGCGGGATTACGGCTACGATAGGAACACGCAGCCCTTGCTCACTTATCGTCACTTGCGCCAGGCCATCATTGGAAAAGCCCTTAGACGTAATAGTGATTAACTGCAACATCAGAGTATTTCTGGGGATTTGTGTAAATACTGCTGTCACACTCGCTCGCCCATAGACTCCAAGTGTCAGGTTTTTCGCTTCCCCCAGCCAGTTGGTTTCCTGTCTGGCGAGGGTGAAACCATAAGCTAGTCCCCCTTTGGCCACAGCCATTGCCTGGATATAATTTTGGTTATTGAGAATAATTTTATATTCCAGAGATTTCACTCTGCTGGTATGCAGGGTTGCCAGACTCAAAAGGGTCAATAGCAACGTGACACTGACAATTAATATTGCCCCACGTTGAGTGTTGTGCCGATCATTGGTGGTGAACTTACAAGTCATGATTGTTGACCACAAAATGAATATTTACCTGCCGGGAAATATCACTGTTATTGACTAAGCTGGCCACCAGCAATAGATCCACCCGTGATTGACTAACCGTGTCTACCTGCTGTTTGTGCAGCGTAAATTGCAAACTGGAAATGCGCACCATCTGGCTATCGGTAAGATCATGCCAGCCCCCGGCTTCGCAAGCCGCGCCGTTTACTCGCATCTCAATGGCGTTGTCGTGCAATCGATAACCATAATTCTCATTGCCATCTTGAGTATCAAGTAACCCATTATGATTGCGATCATAGGCGAACGTTATGCAGCTATTCGGTGACTCCCCTGGGTAAGCGGACAGAGCCAATGAGTCAACAAAGGGGTGCTCACTTCCCCCAGGGTCGGTCACCCGTTGACTACTGAGTCCATCAAAGCCCGCTCGAGAAATATCTGTGATCATTAAGGCACTGACCACCTTAACGTCCTCATTTAGCCTTGAACTGGTCAGTAACCGGGCGTTTACACCCACCGCATAGCCGACAAAGGAGCACAGCGCAGATAAGGACGACAGGGCTAGCACCATAGCAATCATCATCTCCACCAGAGCGCTGCCAGCTTGTTGTCTTAGATAGATTAGCATGATGGATATCCTCCAAGTCCGCCCTGAACAACACATATTCTGACCCGACCCATGTTGCTGACAATTAATTTGGCCTGCGTATCATTGTCGCTAAAGATCACAGAACCAGCATTACCCATGGCGATGCCCCGCGCACTATCGAATACGGCACTGGCGTCATCACCAAAACGCAGATTGATCAGCGATACGGCGCTAAAATCCTGTTGCGAAACTGACATATCCAGTGCATTGAAGTGACAGCTATTGGCTATTGCACATTCGCAGGGTCCGCCTGCGTTTAACCCCAGGCACCAGTGAGGCCCTGGCTTGAATGTCACAAAAATATCTTGTCCGGAGGCGATGGCGGATGATCTGCCATGCTGCATCAGAAAATAGCTGGCTTCGATAGCGTGTTTGAGTTGCAGATTATTGTTGGTGGTCAGCCAGGCTGGCGTAACAATGGTGACCAATAATAAGGTTATTGAAATAGTCACCATCAGCTCCAGTAAAGACATACCATGTTGCGCGTTCATTTATCTTCCATGTCAATCCGCCTCAGCGACCTGCGCCAGATTAATACATTACCAGCGCTGATTGGCCACTTGATGTCTATCAACTGAATTAAGTTGATAGACATGGCGACTTCAGTCATTCGGGTTTATAAATATAGTTCAATTTGCTAGAAAGATAAGAGACAAATAAATGCAGACCCAAACGGAACAGGGCGTGACGTTGTTGGAATTGATGATAGTAGTGGCCATTATTGGCATCATTATTATGTTGGCTGTGCCCAGTTACCAAAGCCAGATCCATCATAGTCGCCGGGGTGACGGCATCAATAAATTGTTACAATTGCATATTCAACAGGAGGCCTATCGTATTGCCCAGCCCAAATATGCTACTGCCCTACAGTTAGGTATACCAAGCAGTCAATACTATCGCTTCACCGTGGAAAATATATCCGCTGTTACCTTCACCGTCAGTGCTATAGCCATCAACAGCCAAACCCTGGATAGGGAATGTACAACACTGTCCATTAACCAATCTATGATAAAATCCCCTCAAAATTGCTGGTTATAAAAGCCCCCCTGATACTCAAGCATGCTTGTACATACCTTAAAAAAAGTCAATAAGTGTAAGCTATTATCTTTGATTAACAGGTTGAGTGTACTTTGCAACGATTATCCAAACAGACGGGTGTTACCCTTATAGAACTGATGATATCAGTCAGTATAGTGGGGGTGCTTTCCACCACTGTAGCACCCAGCATGCAAGATATTCTAATCAAAAATAGTATTACCGCTCAGATGAACGAGCTTAGTAGTGTGGTGCAATATGCCCGCAGCCATGCTATCGATCAACAGATTGACACCGTCCTGTGCCCTTCAAATGATTTTGCGACCTGTAGCAATAATTGGCAGCAAGGAAAGATAGTGTTTGTAGACAGCAATGCAGACGGGATACGAAATGACAATGAAGAATTGTTGGTGGCCAAAAATGCGGTAAGCGAACCCAGTATTGTCACAGGTCCTGCCAATGCTCTGAGATTTTTACCCAATGGTGCTACCAATACCCCTGCCAAAATTTTATTTTGCTCTGATGCAGACGACAGTACTCAAGCCAGAGCTCTGTTGATCAGCCTGCAAGGACGAGTTAAAACCAGTACCGACAACGATAACAACGGGATCGATGAAGACACCGATGGTACCTCGTTAAGCTGTAGCTAGATTTTCCTTCGCCGCCATTGATATTAACAACGCCAGCAATATTCCTCGCTCGCCAAGTTACCGTCATTATTTTTATCCCAGGCCTTGCGCCCGTCACTGTATACATATAGCGAGCCATCATTACCGGTAACAGGTGTTGCCTTGAGTCGATAGCGAGTTCCTGCAGCAGATACACTTTCTATGGATAAATCGTATTGTTTGTTGGCAGCGGGCTCACTGGCCGGGGAGTGATGGGCAAAGATAGCAGGGTTACCTATATCGGCTCCCCCCTCTGCAGCGCCTGCATAACTAAAACTAACGGCTTTATGACGCTCCATAGTACCGGCAAAAGCCATTAAATCGGCCTGTGCAGCGCTGCGCTTGCTACTTTGCAAATAATTCTGGTAACTGGGAATGGCGATCATGGTAAGTATCCCCACAATACTCACCGCGATCATCAATTCCAGCAATGAAAATCCACCTTGTCTGGAGACAGGAAACTGCACGTTTTTATTCATCATTTTGCCTTTGAGTTTCCGTTTTCCAACTGGTTTTTTGCACCCTTTCGAAGCGCCCATAAATATTCTGCGACAGACATTCAAAGGCCGAGCTACAGGCCACTTCATTGCCCTCATCATCTATTTCAATCACAGCTGATGCACACTCGGTACCTAGGCACACGACAGGCTGCACGATATCCTTAATAAGAATTTTGGTATCCGAAGCAATGCCCGTTTGCTTTAATTGCGCGTAGCGGTCAGTGTGTTCCCCTTCACCATCGTTATCGATATCCACAACAGCATTGCCATTAATCAGTTCTACCAGGTAAGCTCGACTATTGCCTGTGGGTGGCGCGCATAAGCTGTCATTAGCTGTGGCAGGCAAATAAGTCGTAAAAAATACCTGATAATTCAGTATCAGCGGCGATGCCAGTACTTTCTCCCCGCCGCTGGCTAGTCGTACCAACCAACCCGCTCGTGAGGCAAATAGTTCAGCTTCATATTGCTGTTCAGTGCTGTCAGTTGAAGTAAGCAAATGGTCAGTGGCATCATATAAATCATTACTGGTAAAGCCTCCCGCTGGCAAGCTGTAATGACCCTGCTCGTCCAGATTAAATACGCCAAAGTCTTTAAGCATGTAAAAGCTGTCGTTAATTTGGGCGTTCAGCGGATGGGCACGATAACCTGAGCCTATTGCCACAGCATAGAAATGCTGATCACCGATACTGATCTCTGACACATCGGGTGCATAATAAAAACGTCTGTTTTGCTCAGCCGTATCGCCCCCCAGACTGGCCAGTAACCCGCCGTTGACCAATGTACTCACACTATTGCCGTTGTGGATATCCAGGCGAAATAATTGCCCTCCCGAATCAGCCACATACATATGATCGGCAAACCCATCATTATCCCGGTCGATAACCGACACCCGTGCCGGAACACTGTATTGCATCTCAGGCAGGAGCAGGTCAGCACCACTATTGCTTGCTGACCAGATAAGCTCTCCGCTGTCTGCATCTACAATAAACACCGCATTGCCTATTGTATCCGCACTGCGTACTGTCTTATCATCTTGTTCAGGATCATAACCACCACCGAAAATCATCACATTTTTGACCGTTTCCCCCAGGCGAATTTTACTCAGAGTGGGTCGTGACCACGTTTGCCCAAGTTTTTCAAAACCCAAACTGCCACCCTGGATTTGATGGACTAAAATTGGTGTAGTTTTACCTGAAATATCAAAGGTGTAGTAATTTCTGCCACCCCGGCGCATACCTAGATACAGGTAAGTTTTTCCATCCACGTGGCGTAATACCAGATCGCCGTCCAGACCATAAATATGTTCAAGGCTGGATGTATCCCGATAAAAACCATGGAGATTAGCCAGTAATTGCTCTGGAATGATGGCAAAATTTTCATCGCCTGTCTGGGAATCAAAGGAATGTAAAAAGCCTTGGTTAGTGGCCACCAAAATGGCGCTATCGGTTAGCGAATAATTAACAATTGCTGGCTGGGAATGAATAGGATCTCCCATTTGTAGACGCACATCATCGGTTTGACCATCGCCATCATCATCTTTGAGATCCACCCCCCTTACCCATTGCAACAAATTTGAACGCACAGTATCAGCATCGGGCAATGTATCTATTGCCAGCTGTTGTTGGGTGATGCTGTTATTATCTTCATGTAATATATTCCCCCTATTTGCGATATTACCGGGCTCATTAAATACATAGATATTACGTACCAAATCCATTTGGCTGGTGGCACCGCCTTGCCGCACATCATTACCATCAGCCAACACAGACCAATAACTATGGGAGTTTTCGGCGAAAAATCCATTTCCATCATCTATCGCTGGCAAGCCATTTTTATCTAAAATCGTATCACCATCGATTTTATATTTTTTCATATTACCTGGCCATACACTGCCCTCAGCAGGTTTGAATAACGCAAAGTACAACTCGTCTTTATGGGTTAAACGGTTGAGCTGGTTCACTGCCACACCTGGAGAGACAAAGGTCGCGTTGACATCTTTAACCGTTTTCAAAATAGATTGAAATGCGCTGACCAGCTCTTGGCTATTCTCTGCTTGATAAAAACCGCCCCCACCTTGTAACGCCAACTGATTTAAAAAACTATTCGCCTGGGCGTTGGCAGCAAAACCTATGGTGTGGGTCACGACCCGGCTATCAATGACTGAATCCTCAGTATCACCTATATTTTTAACCAGACTCAATCCGCACTTCTCGCCTCCACTGCCGGTACAAGAAACTCCGAGCAGAGATTCAATTTTCCCAACGCTATGATTGCTGTTCGCCTCACCATCAGACAACAGCACTATATGATTATTGGTTTGACATTGGCGATCCACAATAGGTGAAATATACACCGCCCCAGCGGGGATAGTTTGATCGATGCAGTCTGAAGAGCTTAAATTATCGGCTTCACACCCAGGGGGTAATTCAGCGTCCAGACCACTGTAAGACAACCTGTGACTGACGCGAGTATTACGCCTGACCGTACTACTGACCGAGTAATCGCCTCGGCTTAACCCGTAATCAACTCCTTTGCCGCCATAATATAGTGCTCCTTCGTAAAGCGTATCCACTATAGGCGTATAGCCGCTGGCGCTAAGTTCATCGACCTTGCTGATCAGATGCTCACGTACGGTTGACGTATTGCCCGGTGTCGCTTGGCCCTGATATTCAATGATCAGTTTTGTCGCGCCTGACGGTTTACCCGAGTAGGTATAGGCACCGCGATTACCGACAAAATCTGATAAAATAAACAACATATTGTTATTACGCTGCCAGTCGCTACGATCGACTAATTGTTGCACAATATTTTTCACTGAAGGACTACGATAATTGCGGTCTAAATACCAGGTGGGGATGCCACTCCAGGTCACTGCTGTGGTTTTTGCCTTATCGCGCAATAGGAACCTGGGATACCGTCTTGTGAAGCTGTCCGGGTTAGCTTCATTGGCAGCCTGGATCACTAAGGATGCCGAGCTGGATGAACTATTCCCGTAGGCGGTAAATTCCAGATAAGCATTACTAATGACAGCCCCTTGAGGCAGCGCGATACGACTAAAAATCAAGCCAAGATATTCATTACTTGAGGCATTCATCGTTAGCTCAGTGCCGGTAGACTGAGAGCCACTAGATGTTTCTTCAGCATTATTTCTTTGTGAGTCAATTTGATAGGTCAGGCCGCCTTGTACACACCCGGTGGCCGTTGCATCATCATAGACGACAACTAACTGGGGCGACAGTCCGCCCCCCTGCTCAAAAGCCTCGCTAGTACGGGCACTGGCGGTGTTTAACCCCGTACCGGTAATCAATAAATTCAGGGCGTTTCCCCCACACCAGCCAGGTTGATCGACCACTTCTTGTATAACAGACGTAAAATCTGTCGTAGCCACAGACTCCCCTGAGGTTGGCCATTGATTACCAACGTCCCAGGTGACTTCACTGAACGTTTTACTGCGGGAAGAAATATTGTTATTACCACTAGAAAAAGTACTTGAGTGAGGCGTTAACTCAGCACTAAATACCAGGCTGGTGGCGGCACTGTTATAACTTTTTGAGGTGAATCGTAAATAGGCACTGGTTATTGTTGCGCCTTGGGGCACGTTGATATTTTGATAACGCAGTCCAGTAGTAACAGTGTCAGTGCCTTGGGAGTGGGTTAAAACATTCGCGCTCAAATTGACCACGGAGTTTATTTCATGAGCATCGTCACTACCCAGTATAATAGGCACGATTAACTCAGGCGAAACCCGCGCATCGATTGCCCGGACCGGATACAATACTGGTCCCCCAAGATCGGAAAAACGCATCAATCCTGCTTTAATATTAGTCACCGAACCTAATGTCTCTTTAAGGGCATTTTGTACCCTTAGCATCCTAGACTCTGAGGTTTCATCAGTGGCAGTCATACTACCCGAAGTATCCATAATAAATAATACATTGGGATCATATTTGACTTGCTCACTGGCAGTGCCCATATAGATTTCCAAATCATCAGCCTGTGCTATGTAACAAGCCAATAAACAACCTAATACCCCGAGTCGAGCTGCTATGCGCGCTAATATCATAATATTTCTCACTACTGTGACGCGGGGGCAAACACCGCGGCAGTTAGACTATTGGCGATGATCAACGGGCTGCCTTGCTGCTGACCACATCCTTTGATAATAAATATATGACAGGTTATGTGACTCCCGCCAATGACATTACTTGAGCCCATACAAGCTTGTTCGCGCACATAAGCGGTGCGTGACCAGCTATCTATAGGTGGCCGGCTGGCATAAGCGCCATTAGCCGTTTGCTGGCTACCCGCAACCAACCCTGCAGCTGTGACTTGGCGATTGGTCCATGTCACATCATCCAAACAACTTAACTGTTGATTTTGCAGATCAATGGCCACGCCCTGTATGGCATCTGACAACGGATCGTCCAGTAATGGGTTAGTTAGCAAAATCTTGTCTTGTGACTCAAAGATAACCCCAGCTATAGCGGCCTCGGCAGCATCAAATGCCATGGTTTGGGTTTGCAACGAACTGGCCATTTTATTCTGCAGCAAACTACTGGAAACAGAAGCCACTCCCAATACCGTAATGCTCATCAATACCAGTAACGCAAATACCATGACTAAACCATCTTGTTTCATAATTTTCTGTTCCGCATAAAATTTTTCATATTTCTAAGAGTGACAGTCGTCTCGAACTGTTTAAACAATCCCTCTTCGCTGGCGACAATGGCTTGCTCATTAAGCAGTTTCACTCTGGGTTTAGGATCGATCTTAACCGCTCCTTCACCCTTTAAGAAAAGAGCAAAACGCACAGCCACCACTTGGCTATTATTGGCAATTTCCGCCGCCAGTTCGTCGGCCCTGGCATAACGGACAGGTTTAGCTGAATGATCACCATTGACCCCGTGATTGGTGATGCCATAAAGCACCTGAAAACTGTACACATCGTCGAGTAAAGTGATGGCAGCATTATCTACGGCCATATTCTGGGGTATTTTCCCCCGTACAACCCGGCCATCATAACCCCGGCATTTAAGCTGATTATCATCGACAAAATACTGATTGATAACATAAAATTCCGTATCTGGCGGGTACCCTAAATGACTACCCCGACAGTCTGTACTCCCCTGAAATCCCACCACCAGCGTATCATTGGCGCCATTAATGCCTTGCATCGCACCTAAGTCAGGTTGCAGTGCAAACTCATTGGGCAATAGAATAGGATGATTTTGTACAAAAGCCGCCTCTTCCACCGTATCCACATCTCGATTTAATTGCACTGACAGGAGATCATAACGTCCTGTCATTAGGATTTCCTGGCGCAACCGGGCAATAATAAAGCGGCCATTTTCCTGTACCGACGCCACAGAACGGTTTAACTTTTCAGTGACACTGGTGCTGACCATTACCTGAATGACTGCCCCGGATATCATCAATCCCAAGGTCAGGGCAATCATCAGTTCGACCAGACTGAAACCACCATGGGCCCCTATTGAACGATTCACAGCAGGCCTCATAACGTGGGTTCCAGAATAATGCATGCATGGGCTGTTGGCTGGTCAACGTTGCAATCAGGATTAAGAATACCTTGATTACCCTGCCAATTTTCAATTGGCCAGGAAAGAATGATGCGCTGGCGGGAACCTACACTGCATAAATCTCCATCCAGGGGATTATTGTCCTCACAACTCAAACCAATTTTGACAATAGGATTAGCAGAAGTAGCAGCACAAGACACTTCATAGGTATCAAATACGGCAAACTGCGCGGCACTGCATAGAGTTGACTGGCAATCAGGGATAGTAGCCGGTAAGGCTAAACAATAACATTGCTCAGGTGTGCCGCCGTCCGGGCAACTCAGATTAGCAAAATTGTATAGTTCGGGCTTGAAGTAGTCATTGTGTACCACAAGACCACTTCCTGTAGCTGAAAGGCTGGCGCTGGCGCGTAACCGCTCACCAAATTGCTGGGCCACCAGTAACGATTGACTACGATTAAGGGCATCGGCGTTGGAGAATGCACTCACAAATTGCAAGGAAGCCACTCCCAGTAAGCCAATAGACAGGATAAAGAGGGTCACCAACACTTCTACCATACCAAATCCCGCCACCTGAGGGCGCGTTGATGGCGCTAAGATTAGAGTTTGCTGCAAAGATAAAGTAGAAATAAGAGAGCGCCTTTTATGCTACAGATGAAACTATAGTTTAGCGCACTATAAATATACAAAGGTTATCGACTTAAGAATAAAGGTATCAGACCCTAGACTATTTGCCTTACCCGCAACTCTTTGGGGACGGCAAATTCAATATTTTCCTCACGACCACTGCGCTCGATGGCGCTAAGGGCCCCCCACTCTTTAAGCCGCTCGACGACGCCCTGTACCAATATTTCCGGAGCGGATGCCCCTGCAGTTACGCCTATATGTTGCGCGCCATGCAGCCACTGTCGTTCGATGCAGCCGGCATCGGCGATCAAATAGGCTTTGGCACCTATTTTCTCGCCCAGCTCACGCAATCTATTTGAATTGGAGCTATTTTGTGCTCCCACCACCAACAACACGTCGCAATCGGCAGACAACTCCCGTACCGAATCCTGACGATTTTGGGTCGCATAACAAATGTCATCCTTACGGGGTCCCTTAATGGCAGGAAACTTCTCACGCAAGGCATTAATAACATCTGCGGTATCATCAACCGACAAGGTCGTTTGGCTACAGTAGTACAGCGCCTTGTTATTCTTAACGGTTAGACTTGCCACATCAGCCACAGACTCCACCAGATATATACCGCCTTTGGCGTTGTCATACTGTCCCATCGTCCCCTCCACCTCAGGGTGTCCCTGGTGGCCAATCAATATACATTCAGTTCCTTTTGAACTGGCACGCATAACTTCCATATGCACCTTGGTTACCAAGGGACAGGTAGCATCAAACACCTTGAGCCCACGCGCGGAAGCTTGCCCGCGCACGGCCTGAGAAACCCCGTGAGCAGAAAATATGACAATACTGTCATCGGGCACTTCACCGAGTTCATCAACAAAAATAGCGCCCAGAGCATTTAACCTGTCCACCACAAATTTGTTGTGAACCACTTCATGACGCACGTAAATCGGTGGAGAAAACATTTCTAAAGCGCGCTCGACTATGGTGATGGCACGGTCGACGCCGGCACAAAAACCACGGGGATTAGCCAAATGAATTTGCATAATTTTTCCTGTTAATCAGTGATAAAAGCTTGGTATTTACTGAACCAGAACTCAAACGACCGATATAATTTCTACATCAAAAGTAATCGTTTGACCCGCCAAAGGATGATTAAAATCAACTGTGACTGAGTCTCCCGCTACTGAGCGAACAATACCCGGTAACTCGCTGCCATCGGGCTGGGAGAACCCCATGATCATGCCTTCCTCGGCGGGGGTATCAGCACTAAATTTATTCCGATCAATATAATAAATATTATCCGGATTGGGCTGGCCGAACGCTTCATTGGGTTCAAGGGTAAAGGATTTTTTATCTCCCGGACACAGGCCCATCAAACACGCCTCGAAGCCCGGAGTCAAATTGCCATCGCCTATGCGTAACTTGGCTGGTTTATTGGTCACTCGCGTACTGTCAGCAGCGGAACCGTCGGTCAGCTTTAAATCAAAATGCAACACGACTTCACTATTTTCGCCAATAACCTGAGAATTATTAGTCATATTTTTTATCCTTGCTGGTAAACATATCAACTATCAACAACATCGCGCCTAAACATATGGCGCTGTCGGCCACATTGAAGGCTGGCCAGACCCAATCCTGATAGTAAAACACCAGAAAATCTATAACGTAGCCATGGATCATGCGATCATAAACATTCCCCAGAGCACCGCCCAAAATCAGCGAAAATGCCACGGGCAAAAGCACCTGCTTGCGGCTACTTTCTTTGAGCCACCACAAGAGCAAGCCACTGACCCCGAGCGCAATGATGGTAAAAAACCACCGTTGCCAACCGCCTGCATCACTTAAAAAACTAAACGCTGCACCATAGTTATAAACGTGAGTCAGATTAAAAAACGTCGTGTACTGGATCGCTTGATAAGGCTCAAGATTGGCTACTATCCAATGTTTGCTTAGCTGGTCGAGCACAAAAGCCAGTACCGATAGCCATAAGAAACGCAGGCCCGTTTGTCTGAATAGATTAAGCATACGCCCGATTTTCTCCTTTACCATCGACGTTGGTGACGCAGCGAACGCATAATTCAGGATGAGCAACTGTGCTACCCACATCTTCTCTATAATGCCAGCAACGAGCGCATTTCTTACCTTCGGAGGCAACGATATATAACCATAAACCGGGGATAGCTGTGTCTTGTGCGTTTTCTGGCGCCTCAGTCACTTGCTCTACTGTAGCAGCGGAGGTAATTAAAACAAAACGTAACTCATCTTGCAGCTTTGCCAGGCTTTGGGCGATGTCCTGATTAGCAAAAATTTTAACTTCTGCCTGTAAGGAGCCACCAATCGTGCCTTCTTTTCTGGCCTGCTCAATACTACGGTTTACCTCATCTTTAACGGCCATCACTTGTAACCAAAATGCATCATTAAATTGGGTCTGTTCGTGTTGCGCGCTTAACCCTTGATACCAGCGACCAGTAAACACAAATTCATCTTCCTGCCATGGCATTTCTTGCCATAACTCCTGGGCAGTAAAACTCATGATCGGTGCCATCCAGCGCACCAGTGCTTCAACAATATGATAGAGGGCACTTTGACAAGAACGGCGAGCTACACTGTCCCCTTTAGCTGTGTACTGGCGATCCTTAATGATATCCAGATAAAAACTGCCCATTTCAATGGAACAAAAATGCATTAATTTTTGGGTAACGGCCAGCATATCGTATTGCTCATAGGCTTCTATAATTTCTTGCTGAATAGTGTTGGCACGACTCACTGCCCATTTATCCAACTCCACCATATTTTCAAAGGGCACCAAATCTGTTTTAGGATCAAAGCCATTCAAGTTAGCCAACAAAAAACGCGCCGTATTACGAATACGCCGATAGGCATCTGCGGATCGTTTAAGAATTTCATCCGACACAGCAATTTCGCTACGATAATCTGTTGATGCTACCCACAAACGCAGAATATCGGCACCCAGTTTGTTGGTTACTTGTTGCGGTGCAACAGTATTGCCCAACGACTTGGACATTTTTTTACCTTTGCCATCAACGACAAACCCATGGGTGAGAACTTGTTTATAAGGGGCATGTCCGGTGGTAGCAACTGACGTCATCAACGATGACATAAACCAGCCACGGTGCTGATCCGAGCCTTCCAGGTATAAATCCGCTGATGCGGGGATATCTTCTCGCTGGTCGACCACGAAATAATGGCTGACACCTGAGTCAAACCACACATCCAGGGTATCAGGCACTTTCACATAGGTATCGGCATCATCACCCAGCAAATCGCGGCTGTCCATGTCCCACCAGGCTTGAATCCCCTTTGACTCCACTTCTTTTGCGACTTTCTCGATGAGCGCATCGGTGTCAGGGTGCAAAGCACCGCTATCTTGATGGACAAAAAGAGCGATTGGCACACCCCAGGTGCGCTGACGGGAGATACACCAGTCTGGGCGACCCGCTACCATGCTTTCAATTCGACTCGCACCCCACTCGGGGATCCACTGGGTATTATGAATTTCTTTAATGGAAGCATCACGTAAGCCATTTTTATCCATACTGATAAACCACTGGGGGGTGGCACGAAATATCAGTGGAGTTTTATGACGCCAGCAATGGGGATAGCTGTGAGTGTACTTGTGATGATGCATCAGCGCACCGCGTTCAGTTAATACCTCAACAATATGCTCATTGGCTTTAAATACATATTCACCGGCAAACAATTCAGTGCCTTCAACAAACACACCATTGGCCCCTACAGGATTGGCTACTTCAAGCTGGTAACCTCGCCCGACGGTGAAATCTTCCACACCGTGGCCCGGGGCTGTGTGCACACAGCCTGTACCTGCATCTATAGTGACATGATCACCGAGGATCAGCGGCACAGTGAAATCATAAAAAGGGTGTTTAACGTGCTGGTTTTCAAGGGCTTGGCCTACACATACCGCTAATACCTGATGCTCGCTATAACCAAAGCGTTGTAAACATTCAGACTGCAACTCAGTGGCTAGCAATAACCGCTCTGGGCCATTTACACCCGTGACTTGCACCAAGCTGTATTCCAGGTCTGAGTTAAGTGCTACCGCGCGATTGGCCGGTAAGGTCCAGGGCGTTGTGGTCCAGATAACCACGGAAATAGTACCCTGTCCGCCATTATTTTCAAGGGTATCGAAACTGTCTAAAAAGGCTTGTTCATCTGATACAGCAAAGCGCACATCGATGGAGGGGGACACTTTGTCCTGATATTCCACTTCGGCTTCCGCCAGGGCTGAGCCGCAATCCGTGCACCAGTGCACTGGTTTAAAGCCTTTTTCGAGATGACCTGAGCGCACTATATTGCCAAGCTCGCGGATAATGTTAGCTTCACTGTGGTAATCCATAGTTTTGTATGGCTTATCCCATTCCCCGAGCACACCCAAACGGATAAAATCGGCTTTTTGCCCGGCGATTTGCTTTTCTGCATATTCCCGACATTTTTGTCTGAATTGTGCTGCGGTGACTTTCTTACCGGGCTTACCGACTTTCTTTTCCACCATCAATTCGATCGGCAAGCCATGGCAATCCCAACCCGGGATGTAAGGCGCATCGAAGTCGGACAAGGTTTTAGATTTGACAATCACATCTTTAAGAATTTTATTTACCGCATGACCAATATGGATATCGCCATTGGCATAAGGGGGGCCGTCATGCAAAATAAAAAAGGGCTTACCTTTTTTAGCCGCACGAATTTTGTGATACAGCTGCTTTTCAGTCCACTGCTGTAACATTTTAGGCTCTTGCTGAGCCAGGTTGCCACGCATGGGAAACCCAGTCTCAGGTAAATTCAAAGTATGTTTATAATCGCTCATTGATTGCTAAATCCAAAAATCGTCGTTGATCACTATTAAATTTTAGTTAACACCCAACAGCTGTCTAGCTTGCTGGGCATCACGTTGTATTTGTTGATGCAAAAGTTCGAATGAATCAAACTTGATCTCGTGGCGCAATTTTGATCGTATTGCCACCGAGATGAAGTGACCATATAGATTGCCTGTAAAATTAAATATATGCACTTCAAGTTGAGAACGCTGGCCATTTACCGTTGGTCGGCTGCCAATATTCGCCACCCCCGCATAATATTGCCCGCCTATAATGACATGTACCGCAAACACACCTTTGATCGGGGTCTTACAGCGCTTTAACAACAAGTTGGCGGTGGGAAAGCCAATAGTGCGCCCTTTTTTGTCACCGTGTAACACCTTGCCTGAGATGGTGAATGGTCTCCCTAGCATTTTTTCAGCTAACATAAAGTCATCGTGCTGCAAGGCATCACGCACCGCTGTTGAGCTTATACGACAATTTTCTACTCGAAAGCTTTGCGTACTGACAACAGCAAAATTACATTTTACCCCTTCATCGCGAAGCATGTCGAAATCCCCTATCCGGCCTTTACCGAAGCGAAAGTCATCACCCACGACTAAATACTTGACGCCCAGATCACCCACCAGCAGTTGCTCAACAAAATATGCTGCACTGTAGGCGGCAAAATTTCTGTCGAACTTGATGCACAACAATCTGTCGACCCCTAAGGCTTTAAGCTGAATGTATTTGTCGCTTAACGGACTCAGTCGTGCGGGAGCCTCGGTGGGGTTGAACAATTCTTCAGGCTGAGGTTCGAACACCATCACGGTTGAAGGCAAACCTAGCTCCCGAGCCTTTACAATCACTTGGTTTAGCACCGCTTGGTGACCCAGATGGACTCCGTCAAACTTGCCAATTGTCAATACACAACCCCGATGTTTATCACGAAGGTTATGCAAACCGCGAATTAATTCCACCCTATCCCTCTGTAAACGTAAATGCCCCTGCTGCGATGGGCACCGACAATATATCGGCCAAATTTAAAGCGAAGGATTATAACGAACTAAGCGCAGAGTTACAGCCCGTTATAAGCTGTGCATAGATTAATTTTACCCAACAGCGCTGGACTTAAGCTGTCTTGGTCGAACACCAAGCACTAAGCCACTGATTAAAAACACTAAAACTGCGACAACTATCATAATACCAAGGTGCAGAATTTGTTCACTCAGCGACCAATTCAACCAACTTTCCATAGCCGGCCTGAAATAAACTAAGACCGCAGACATCAAAAGAGTCGCCGTCAACACTTTAGCCAGAAAAATAAGTGTACTGGCCGATAAACGATACACGTCTAATCGATGTAACTTGGCATAGAGTAACCCGGCATTCAAGGTTGCCGACAGACTGGTGGCAATGGCTAAACCTAAATAACCAAACGGAATGGCAAAAATCAAATTGAACACCATATTCATTGCCATACACCAGATACCATATTTAACGGGGGTTTTAATATCCTGGCGGGAGAAAAACCCCGGGGCTAAGACCTTTATCAACATAAAACTTAACAGACCAGTAGCGTAGGCAATCAAACTATAAGAAGCTAGGGTCGCGTCCATAGCCGTAAACTCACCGCGATGAAATAATACCAATAACATGGGCTCAGCCAAAATCATCAAACCAGCAGCAGCAGGAATGCCCAACAGACAAATTATTTTTAAAGCCCAGTCTATATTAGCACTAAAGGCTTTATAATCGCTGCGGACATGATTACGTGACAGCGTCGGTAAAATCACAGTCGCAATAGCGATACCAAACAGCCCAAGAGGAAACTCCAATAAACGATCTGAATAATACAACCAACTGATCGAACCCGTAACCAGGAAACTGGCGATAAACGTATCGAGCAATAGATTTATCTGGCCAACAGAGACCCCAAATAAAGCAGGAAGCATCAATTTTCGCACTTTCGTTACCTTAGGGTCTGACCATCCCCATTGGGGTTTAACCAATAATCCAGCGCGGTACAAAAATGGTAATTGGAAGGCAAATTGTAAAATCCCCCCGATAAACACTCCCCACGCCAACGCAAAACCCGGATCCTGAAAACTGTCCGCAAAAAACAGCGCACAGCCGATAATGGCTACATTAAGTAACACCGGGGTAAATGCAGCTACAGCAAACTGATTTAACGTATTAAGAATGGCACCTGTCAGCCCAGCCAGTGAAATGAAAAACAAATAAGGGAAAGTGATTTTCAACATCAAGGATGCCAGCTCGAATTTAGCGCCTTGTGGTTCATCGTTAAGGTATTCGATAAACCAGCCAGCACCAAACAGCGCAGTCACAATAGGAGACCCTATTACCCCGCACAAGGTCACCACAGTAACGATAAGCCCCAGTGTACCGGAGACCTTAGCCACGAACTGTTTCAATACCAATTTATCATTTTCATGGTGTACTTCGGTCAATACCGGAATAAAGGCCTGGGCAAATGCGCCTTCGGCAAATAAGCGACGTAAGAAGTTAGGGATCTTATTGGCGAAAAAAAACACATCCGCGGAGGCACCCGCTCCCATTAGGTTAGCGACTACCACATCCCGTACCAAGCCCAACACTCTTGAGATAAAAGTCATAAAACTGACAATTAATCCCGATTTCAATAATCGATTCGACACTTGGCTTCCTTAGGGGGATAATACATTTAGCAAATAATTTTTGTGTATTATGCGCTAAGGCCAAATCAGTTAGAAGTGTTGATGGTCAAAACCCCGCGTTTGTTAAATCAAGACAGGTAACCAACCCTATATGGAAAATTTCATTTTGCCCATAGAACGACGTACGTTACCCATTAACCCAGCAATTAAGCTGGTATAAGCCAAAACATAGGCAAATGCCATACACTTAATACACAAAAGTATTTGACAAAGCCTCAAGGGGTAGGCAAAATCCGCACCCTTGAATTTTGACTAGAATTTTTTGGGAGTTTCCAACTTGGCTAACATTAAGTCTGCTAAGAAACGTGCACTACAATCTGAGAAACGTCGCCAGCATAACGCTAGCCGTCGCTCGATGACACGTACATCTTTAAAGAAAGTACTTGCTGCAATCGCTTCTGGCGATAAAGCTACTGCTCAAGCTGCATACACTGCAGTAACACCTTTGATTGACCGTATGGCAACTAAAGGTTTGATCCATAAAAATAAAGCTGCTCGTCATAAGAGCCGTTTGTCTGCACAGATTAAAGCGCTAGCTTAATATCAGTACAGAAGCTTAAAATAATAAAAAGCGCTTAGGCGCTTTTTTTGTGTCTGGAATTTATTCCCCTGACCGCTTGGGTGGTTTGCGTGTCTGGAATTTATGCCCCTGACCGCTTGGGTGGTTTGCGTGTCTGGAATTTATGCCCCTGACCGCTTGGGTGGCTTGGGTG